>Ga0209164_1004442_pt1 | contig 12550 bp, 12 predicted proteins | sample MTBNYHSulfiMetaG_FD_187458 | JGI IMG/M metagenome (GOLD analysis project Ga0209164, IMG submission 187458) | Enrichment culture microbial communities from rom New York Harbor, USA that are MTBE-degrading - MTBE-NYH (New York Harbor Sulfidogenic)... | ecosystem: Environmental > Aquatic > Marine >...
CTCCATATTCGACGTCCATAAGTTGGGGAGGAATCGGTAGCTTTGTTCACGGATTCCTGCTCAAAAGCAGAAATCATGGAGCCGGCAAAGTTCTATGGGAAAAGGAATATGAAACCGGAAAAAGAAGTCCCGACGGAACGGATTTCTGAAAACAGACGTCCCTATGTCAGGCCCGAGTTGAGGAAATTCGGCCCGCTGAAAGACATGACCGCGGGTACCGTCGGCTCGTAGATGTAATTCGTTCCCAACTTCCCGCGTGCGTGGAAACGGCTTGCCATCCAGACTCCGGATATGGATTCTTGAACCACATGCCCTGCGGTTTCTTACACATTGTGTCAGTGGTAAGGTGACGACGCGTGGATTTCGCAAGGGAGAAACGTTATGAAAAAAGAAGACATCGACCGGCCGATCGAGGAAAGTGGAAAAAGGAAACGGTTGTATTCCAAACCTGAATTGACCGAGCACGAAAAGCTAAAAAATGTAACTTCCGGCGCCGCTCCCAGCCCCGGCTAGGCCGGAATCGTTGAAGGGGTAAGAAAAGGAATCCATGCCGAAGAGGCTCTGCTTCAAAGGTAGATGGATAGCCGTCGCCGAGGTCCAACATCAACCTACAGCAATTCCCGAACCAAATCGGGAACCACTCGAAAATCTCTTCCAAAATACAATCTGTAACATCGCATCCGTTCGACCATTCGGCACAACAACTGAAAGTGTGACCGCGCCACCTCTTTGTCCAGAACCAGGAGGCTGTGCGGAAGCAGCCCCACAACGGCTTCCATCTTGGGCACAGACTCCACGCGACTGGTGCTCTCGTTGATGATGGAGGGGAACAGCAGCACCTCGGGATTGCATGATGCCATAGTGCAGCCAGGATATACTTGTTCGACACGAAAGTTCTTTTTTCTGACGGATGATCCAAAGGCCTTTTCCGGAAGGAGCTGGATTTCCGGAAAAAAGGAAATGGTTTCATCCGTCACGTTTATGCTTTCCAGAAAGCCGAGGACTCGAAAATGATCCGCAGCCTCCTCAATCAGCAGACGATCGTCTCCCAGAAAACGAAACCCTCCTCTCACCAGAGCCAGGGACAAGGTGGTCTTCCCACTGCCTGAGACGGCTGGAATGAGGACGCCTTTTCCGTTTTCGGCCAGACCCGCGGCGTGGATGGAATAGCGTCCTTTCATGCGGAGGAGGGATGCGAGGCCGAGCGAGAACAGGTAATTAACCGCTCTGGGATCCGGCGATGGAGAGCAAGCTATCAGAGCGATCGCACGGCTGCCGGAAGGATCCACAAGGAGCTGACCCGTAGGTCCGAAATCGACCAGTTCGAGGCCCTCCCATGTATAATATTTGAACCGGAGGCCTATACTCTCGGCTATTCCTTGTTCGTCATCGACTTCCGAATCAAAGTGCAAAACGGGGCTTCCGGTGAGTGCGAAGGATTCCAAATCAGAGCGCGGATGATTCAAAAGCAGGAACTCGATCTCCGGAGAATTGCCGGATACGTTCTGCGAATAGTACGCAAGCCCCTGTTCTATCGCATCGAGCAGGAACGATGTATTCGACCGCACGGTCAAACGGGTCCCGTGAAAAACAAACGAGCGTTCGAGGAGCCCGGACTGGTTCAATTCGATTCTCAAGAGGTCGTTCAGATGAACGGGTTCATGAAGAGCCTTTATGGATACGAAAACAAGGTCACACACGACGCTTCAGGGGCCGCCGTCTCCAACGGCGTTTCGCCGTTGATGAGTATCCAGCTATGCCCTTTGAGTGGAGACGTGTTTTTTTGAACTCCGAAAACGATTCCGACATCCAGACCGCGGCGGCGGAGGAGATGGAACAGGGTAAGAGACCGTACCAGGCAAGGAGTGGTATTCTTGAGAAACCGAACCAGTATGAGATCGGCGAAACGCCGTCCGATCCATGCACGTTGTATGTCGGCATCCCGAAACGGTCTGCGGGCGGTCCTTGGCCCGTCCAGTCGATTCAGCAGGGCGCGTATTTCAATACGATCAACCAAAAAGCGGATGATGGAAATGCCTATCAAGATCTGAATATACAAAAGCCAATTTCGCAGAGTACACAACTCACGCAAGTGATCATTTTTTGTCATCTGTTTCCAGGAGACCTTCCTTCAAGAGATCATGTACGACTTCCAGAAGGTCCTTTTTGGCTAACAGCTCATCCACGTCGTATTCTCGGATGACGATCCGGTGCAGTTCGGACAGGGGCGTCTTACCGTCCAACGACTTCCACAGGAACCTTCCAACTTCGTTGAGAGTATAGTAACGCCCGGTGGACAGATGGAGCAATACGCATTCGTCCTCAATTTCCGACCACGTCACTTCGCTACATCTCTTCAACCGGAGTTTCCATGTATCCATCATCGTTCTCCGTGAGCGTATTCGGCTTCGGGCAAAACGTTATCTAGGCGATCAGCAAAATCAGCGGATTCGCAGGCATCGTATCTTCATTTACCTCCGTGCCTCTTGCTCGCCACACACCTCAGGGTCGTAACGGACGAAATCTAGTTCAGGATTAATGAACGAGCTGTCCATGACCCGGCGGACGAGGGAAACTCGTCCTCGAGTCAGTTCATCGCCGAAGTTGTAAGCTCGATTGATTCGGACAGCAAAATCCTACGGCATGGCTGCCAGCTTGTCGTAGGAGATTTTTTCCGCATAGTCCGTCAACTCCTTCTTGGTGATTTCATCTCCATTGATGCCGACAAGAAACCGCCCGGCCACGATGATCTTGATTTCTCCCGTTTTAGCGGAAGCATCGTACTTGACGATGGCGCGCTGTCCGCTGATCTTCTCGAGTTTCCCCCCGTCGGAAGTGGCAAACATGGGATTCGAGAACATCATCATCATGCCTTGAAGCATGGGAGAATCGGCCATGAATTCAATAGAAACGGAGCTGGAGTCCCGCAAGTAGGTTCTTTTTGCCGTAACGGCTCCGCCGAACATGGCTCCGCCTACGGCCTCCGACGTACCTTCCTCCGCCGTCCATCCGGAGAGCGGCTCCGGCAGCAACTTCAGCAGATCTTGGCTTTTCTTCTGACGTATGAGCTGGGCCGCATAATCGAGACTCCCGGTGGCCTCCGTGTACTTGCCGTCTTTGTATTGGTTCAATCCCTCCTCGATGGCTTCCGTTATTTCATCCGCCATCACTAAACCGCCCGAGAGCAGGAACAGGACCAAGGCAGCCAACGCCATGCTCCATACTGAGTTTCGCTGGATCATATGCTTCTCCTTCTGATTTCGTCACTGTTTAGTAGTTTGGACCTTCGACCGGATGATAGGAGACGGGAAAGGCGAACGCAACAAAAAAACTCGAAATTTCCTGTGATGCCAAGAGTACGTTGGAAAGATAAAAAGGGACGGCGTTTGTCCTTATACGCCCTCTCTCTGCCCTCCGCCGCCGAAGGAATCGCAAATTTCGCAGGGACCCGGTTTCCCAATCCTACACTGCGATCCGGCTCTATGTCTCCCATATATCTACTCATCCTTGACTTCGCTCCATACAGGGAGAGAAGGGGTGACGGTGTGTTCTATTTCAACATGGTTTCGGTATGAGACGCCTCCAAGTGGAAAAACGGTGCAAGCGCGGACCGCGTCAGCTCTTTACGAGGGTAAGTAACCTGGCGCCCTCCTTAAAACGCTCCTTTTGGCTCTTGGGGTACAGCGGACAAGCGGCTTTTATGCACTCGTTATTGAGAGCATGCTGCGCACACGAGAAGGGTTCATCCGCAACAAGGTTCACCGGCAGCAGGTCCTCCGAACGCTGTGCCGCAACAACGAGGGAGAGATAGCATTCTCTTCGACAACACCGAGCCGCTTCCCTTTGCGCCAGGACCTCTATGATTTCTCCAACCAGCCCCTGGACTTTTCTTCGGGAAGTGGAAGTAAGGGGTGTGGCCTCGAGGATGATGGAAAACGCGATTCCGACACCTGTTGCCGCACCGCAACTGCCCATGTAGGCGCAAGCGCCCCCCGGTATCAGAATGCCGCGCTGAATTCCCGTCAAAATCTCGTCTTCTCCAATAGGTCCCCCAAGATTCCTGTATGTGGCCAGGATGATACCGGGAACGAGACCGTGATGTTCCGGACCATGCATGGGAAAACGTTCGTGAGAGCGGATGACCCGCATTAGACGCAGCATATCGGTCTCGGAGGACATTGTGCAGGTCCTGCGCACGATATCGATGGGATCTCTGAGGTGACAGAGATCGCATACGTAGTGGCCGTTTCGGCATACCGAAGTTGCCGGTTCGGAACGGCCGCACTTCACGCACGTGCGCTCTGAAGGTATGGTCTCATAAACCAGCGGCTCGCCGCAAATGAGACATCCGGTTTCTGAGACGCCCTCGATCGTGCCCGGATCTTTTGCTGCAGGCGGTAGCCGGCAAACACAGCTCGTCTCTGCGTCCACGTTGGTCGTATATCCGGTGCTCGGATCCAGAAGGTGCATCCCGGTCCGGGCCAGTGTATCCGGGTCCGAACCCGGTCCCAGGTTCAGGCGAAAACGACCGCCACGATGAAGCACGGATCCGTTATCCGTGACCACCGCGCGAAAAGGTCCGGCGTACATCACGTCTTCCGGGCCGGTCTCGTTTTTCGCCGGCTTGTAAGCGCTGAACGTCAATGAATGAAACAGATGATCCTGTACGACCCGATACGGGAAACGTTTGATGACTTCAATGTGGATAAAACCCATATCCCTCAGCAAGGCCAACAGATACTCCTGCACAAAGGCTCCTCCGATACATTCGCCCATTAACTGGTGATCCGCCCGAATGGACAGGGGTGGATCCGTTTCGGTGACCACATCTGAGATCACCAGCCTGCCCCCGGGTTTCAGAATGCGGAAGATTTCACTGAATACTCTGCGCTTTTTGTGACTGAGGTTCACCACGCAATTCGAAACCACGACATGGGCAAGCTCATCATCGAGAGGAACGTCCTCAAGATATCCTTTGAGAAACCGGGAGTTATCGTATCCTAACGCTTTATGTACGTCTTGTTGTGAACGGCGCGCCACATCCAGCATGGCATCGGTCATGTCAATGCCGTACACTTGGCCGTCGGGCCCTACCGCCTTGGCGGCCATAAAACACTCGGCTCCCGTACCGCAGCCTAGGTCCACCACGGTTTCGCCGCTCTGCAAGCCGGCATCCGTTACCGGGCTACCGCAACCGTAGGAGCGATTTCTGGAATCGCTGGGTATGAATTCCATTTCAGGTTCATCGTATCGAACCGGATTTTGAATGGTCTCATCCGTGTCCTGGGCGCGTTCGGTGTAAAAGGCCCGAACGAGTCGCTGCGAACTTCCCTGTTCGAGAGAGATCAGGCAGTTGCAGTGAGTGAAATTGACCGGTTTTCCCGAAGGGCAGTCCGTTGTGACGTCTCCCATCCGGAGGATCAGGCCCGGGTGGTCCGGCGCAGGGAGATGTTCCGCTTCCTCCTCGATCAACATGACGGCCATCTCACGGTAGAGCGGTGCATAGGGGTCCTTGCCGAGAAACCCAGGTCCCTCGGCCGAGTCCCCTGTGACGACGGAGCAGTGATCCAGATCGCCGCCACCCAGAAGAAGTCTCCAGGGATCCGAAGCCATTTCCGGAACGTACATCAGAGATGTCCGACGAACGTGATTTAGAACCTTGCTCGTGCGCCAGACGGTTTCAATGCCGGAGGACGCGTTGCCTGCAAGAAAAGATTTCCGGCCGACCATGGCCGGAGTCGGGTAAATACCGCCGTCGGGCCCGATGGCCACGGATTCCCAAGCCGCGTTTCCCAGATCGAACCGGGTGCCGGGATGAGAGAACAGTTGCGCCTTCAAGGCCTCCATGTTGTCGATGGACACACCGAGTTCCCGGGCTGTTTTCGCCGCCTTGCGGAATTCGCCGATGAGCTTTTCCAAATTCAACCGGTCCATTTTGGCCCCTTCTCCCCGCTGGAAATGCCAGAGGAAATGAACCGTTGGGACACCCAGGTCATGCACGATCTGGACTACCGTGCGCATGTGAGCCGCGTTTTCGGTATTCACCTCCATGGCCACACTACAGGGAATCTTCAGGGATACCAGGCTTTCTACAGCCGATAAGGTGCGATGGAAGGTCCCTTTCCCTCGGAGCAAATCATGGCCGGCTTGTGGGCCGTCCAGGCTGATCTGGAAATGGATGCAATCTGTATCGAGCGCCTTGATTCGTTCGAGGTGCTTCGGGATGAGCAAACCATTGGTGAGTACCGCGAATCGGAGGTTCCATTTTTTGGTCAGACGATCGAGTACATCGAGGAAATCAGGATATACAAAAGGCTCTCCGCCGGTAAAACAAACGAGCTGACATCCCATACCGACGGCTTCAGCCACCGTCGTTTCGACTTGCTCCCTGGGCAGAAAAGGCGCTGTTCCCGGCTTGCAGGAAAAGAGACAGTGCCGGCATTGTAAATTGCAGGCATCAGTGAGATGGAACCAAATCTCGGAAAGTCGATCCAGTTCGAGATGCGCCCGGCCTTTATAGGGCAGGTGTCCGGGAAAGTCCAATGAACGCATCAATGCTGCTATGTCCAAGGCTCTCGAGACGGCGGTATCGCTTCCCGTGGCTAAATCCTGCTTACGGTCCGACGAACTCTCAACGTCGCCGGGCCGACGTCGGAGCAACTCGTCGGCGGCCGGATTGGGGACAAACCACATCGGCAGGTCCGGCACCAGATAGATGGGAAAGCGACTCCCCTGAATCCGGACCAGACCGCGGGAATGATGCGAGAAACGGCCCGAGCTTTCGCTTTGCAGCCCTGGCAGGAGTTCGACGTCCATTTGAGTATACAACGACTCGTATGAGGCCATGATGCCCCCTTTCAATGCAGGTGGAACCTGGAATGTCCGCCGGTCCGGTTTATCGGGCTACGGGAAACATCCACCTGAAGCAGATTCTCGCTCGAAAAGATACGAGATTGGAGCGTACAAGAAACAGGTCCCGCGAACAACGATTTCACTGCTGACCGGGAAGCCGATCGATCCTGTGGTATTCGGGACTTAACTTACATTTTTCTTATCCGCTGAATCGGTGCGAAGGAAACCCTCGGAGGTGAGAAGATCCCCGGGCCGGACCCAGGTGGCACGGATCAGGCATTTACCTTTACATCTTCTTCATTGCGGATCTGCTGTTGGTTTCGCCGGCCTTTCCGGGAAACGTTGTATCAGGAAACAGGCTCTGGGCCTCTTCGAAAAAACAGGCGATCAGATCAAACTGAGTCCGCAGCGTTCCAATCCATGTCCATAAACAGTATTTTCCGTTTTCCGTGAGAAAGTATCTTCGTTTTGCTTGGCCCTTGTCCGGAGTTTCCCAGGCCGAACTCAGCATGCCTCTTTTTTCCAAACTTCTCAGGTGGCGGTATAAGCCCGTGGTATTTAAAGAAACGCCCATCTTTTCCATGTGACCTTTTACGATTTTCGCCAACTCGTAGCCGTGGCGTCCGTCTTCCTGGTAAAGGGTCAATAGGATCCAGGGTGCAGTGAACAGGGTCATACTTTGGCCCGAGCAAGGGCAGTCGCGAACCATAGCCAATGATGCATCCTCCTCGAAAAGGCTTATACAAGGTATATCATGATCGAAGTGTTACAAACAAATGAAAGTAAGTCCGGTTTTTTCATGAAATCGTTTGTCGCGAGGTGAAAAGGCCGGGAAAAATCTTGTGCGTCCCGGACACGAGGCGTTTGCCCCCTATTTCGGAGAGACGGAAATAAAGTCTGTGTTCCAATTCGTCATCCCGGCCAAGCCCAGTGAAACGGGGCGCGAGACGGGATCCAGAATCGTTTGGATTAATTAAATTTTTCTGGATTCCGGTTCTTACTGCGTTCGTCCGGAATGACGTTTCTGAGATTATGGCACAGCCGCAATACCAGGGGTTTCCTTGACGAGGATGGCGCTGACCGGGCAGACCTCGACGCAGGCGAAGCACCGATCGCATGGAAGAGACCCAGGAAAATGGTCGTCGGAAAATCGAATCATCGTACCAAAACCTCGATTTGCAAAGGAAATCAGTGAATACTCGTTACGGTTCCGGCACACGAACACACACTTGCCGCAAAGCACGCAACGATCCGGGACGTATTCCAAAAAGGGATGCTCCTGCCTCTCCCGCTCCTGATGAGTTAAATATTCAAGGCGTTTCGGCCTTAACGGCGCCTTTAGAAACCGGGCCATGTTCTGGAGGTCGCATTTTTTGTTGCTCGGGCACGTCCGGCACTCGATACGGTGAGCGGATAGCAGAAGTCTGAACGCAGAGCGCTGAAGTCGACGAACCCATTCGGTGTCCGTGCGCACCTTCATGCCGTCCCAGATCTTGACCGAGCACGAAGTGGTCGGCTGGGGGATACCCTCGACTTCCACGAAACACAACCTGCAGGACGCGGATGGTTTCCTCATTTCGCTGAGCCAGCAGAGATTGGGAATGTAGATGCTGTTGTCCAGACAGGTTCGGAGCAGATTCGAGCCTTCTTGAGCTTCGATTTCTTTACCATCAACAATGAGTTTGGCCATAAGTGCTCATCCGTAGGTGATTACTGATTCTCGTCAGGCGAACGTTCGGGCGCACGCTCCACAATCGGGGCCAGTTCCGGTGGGGAGACTTTGCGCACCGCGTCGTATTCCGGAGGACACGCCACCATGCACTCACCGCATTTCACGCATTTTTCCTGGTCTACCCCCTTCTTTCGATTAGGGGTCGTGAAGATGGCTTCCACGGGGCAGCAGCCCACGCAGGCATCGCATCCCCTGGCGCACCTGTCCAGGTCGATGTAGAAGGCCGTGAGCGTGCGGCACACTTTTGCGGGGCACCGTTTTTCCCGCACATGGGCCTCATATTCCTCTCTGAAATAACGTAGAGAGGTAAGTACGGGGTTGGGCGCTGTTTTTCCAAGGCCGCAAAGCGATCCTTCTTTGATTTCCTCGCTGAGAATGTTCAGCGTGTCCAGATCTTCCTCGGTCCCTTCCCCTTTGGTGATGCGATCCAGGATGTTGAGGAGATGGAGCGTGCCGATTCGACAGAAGGTGCATTTGCCGCAGGATTCTTTCTGCGTAAAATCGATAAAATACCTTGCTACGTCCACCATGCAGCTATCTTCGTTCATGACCACCATTCCACCCGATCCCATCATGGCGCCGGCCAGGGTGAGGGAATCGAAATCCACGGGCGTGTCCAAGAAATGGGAAGGGAGACACCCGCCGGAAGGTCCCCCGATCTGAACGGCCTTAAACATTTTCTTGTCCGGGATTCCTCCGCAGACATCGAAGATGAGGGATCGCAGGGTCGTTCCCATGGGGATTTCAACGAGACCCGGGTGCACCACGTCTCCCACCACGGAAAAAACGGCGGTCCCGGTACTGCTCGACGTGCCGATCCCTTTAAACCATTCACTACCCCGATTGATGATCAGCGGTACGGTGGACAATGTCTTGACGTTATTCACTTCCGTGGGCTTACCCCAAAGTCCTTTTTCAACAGGGTAGGGCGGCCTCACCTGCGGCATGCCTCTTTGCCCTTCTATGGACTGGATAAGAGCGGTTTCCTCTCCACAGACAAAGGCTCCGGACCCTTCGAATACGGATACCTCGACATCATACTTCGACCCGAGGATGTCTTGTCCCGCCAGTCCGCCTTCCCGAGCCTGACGAATCGCGTTTTGAACGACTTTAACGGCGAGGGGATACTCAGCCCTGATGTAGACAATGGCCTCGTGCGCATCCACGGCATAGGCGCAAATGATAAGACCTTCGATCAGTTGATGGGGATTGCTTTCCAGGATGGTCCGATCCATGTACGCGCCGGGATCGCCTTCGTCCGCGTTGCAGATAACGTATCTTTCTTTTTCCGGGGACTTCCTGGCCAATAGCCATTTCTTTCCCGTAGGAAAGCCGGCTCCTCCCCTGCCCCGCAGTCCGGCTTCAGTCACCTGCCCGATGACGGTTTCAGGGTCTGAAGCCAACGCTTTCGCCAGGGCCGCATACCCGCCCGCCCGGATGTATTGATAGATGTCGTTGGGATCGATTTGGCCGCATTTCTCCATGACCACTTTTTTTTCGAGGCTGAACCTCGGGAAGTCATCGACCGTTGGAAACAGCTCGTTCGTTTCCATTGCGCCATATAAAAATTCCTGGAGCGGATCTCCCTCTTCCAGGAACGCTTTCACCAGCACACGCGCCCGGCCCGCCGAAACATTGTAGTAGCAGAGAGGCGGGTAGTCGGGAGTATGTACAACCACGAGCGGCTCGGCGTAGCAATGTCCGAGGCAGCCTACCGGAACGATGCGCGCTTCGATGCGCCGGTCCGCCAACGCCTCCTCGAAAGCCTGCTTGGTCTCCGCGGCGCCGGCCGCCAGCCCACAAGTGGCCATGCCGATGTAGATATAGGGAACACCGTCCTCGACGGGGCCTCCCGAACGTCCGGATGCCTCTTCTACCAGTCGTGCAAAACGCTCTTGCACTTTTTCATCGTTACTCGGACTCACTGGATCTTTTTTCCCTTTCTTTCCGTTCCTTTTCGATCTCGATCTGTAAGATCAGCCCCTCGACTTTACTGGGTTGCATCTTTCCGTGCACGTGTTCGTTCATCAATGCCACGGGAGCCAGGGCGCAACATCCCACGCAGGCCACCCTTTCGATGCTGAATTCCCGGTCCGCCGTGGTTTCACCTTCCTTGATCCCGAGTTTCCGTTCGAAATTCTCGAGAATGATATCTCCGGCTCGGACATGACAGGCCGTTCCTAAGCAGACCTTGATCTGATGTTTTCCAGGAGGGCGAAAGCGGAACTGGTTGTAAAACGAAGCCACTCCATAGACTTCAACATAGGAAAGGCTCAGATGTTCCGCTACCATCTTCATGGCGTTGGAGGCCAGATAGGAATGTTTGTGCTGGATCGCCTGAAGGATGGGGAGCAGGTTGCCCCGCCGCGTATCGTACGTCGCCAGCAATGCGGCAACATCTTCCAACAGGGCCGCTTCTTCAGCAGCCAACCGCTCCTCCGCCGTCGGTTTGTTCTCGCTTTCGTGCATCCTTGATCCTTCCGCCTGCTTCACTTACGATTCGTCACACATCATATATGAAAATCCAATCGGGTCAAGGGGAAGTCACTAAATTGACTGCTCTTTCATATCCGGGACCAACCGGTCCAACCGTAAGCTATGGACACCTTCCGTAAAAGGAGCTATTCTGAAAGAGGTCATACTGTTGAGAATCGATGCGTGTGAACGGCGCGCGGCTTCCTTTGCGGATCGCGTCCGAAGATGATCCGGTATTTTGCGCCTTTTTCATTTTTGTAGCCGTCGCTACAGACGGATCGTGCTCCATGCTCTAAGTTAGAAGAGACATCATCACGGCAGCGGGCCCTGTTTCATCGGCCTGTGGTTTGGTGGAAAATGCACAATCCAAATTCAGGAGGTCAAAAATGGTTGACATCAGCAAAGAGGTTTTTGAAACCGTGAACAAACCCGGTAGGGTGGGGGTTCTTGGAACAGCGGACAAACAGGGTCAGCCGAACGTGGCGTATTTTGGGAGCCTGCGATTGATGGAAGACGGCACGGTAGTGCTGGGCCTGGGCAAGAACCGGAGCCTCGATAACCTCGAAGCCAACCCTTTGGCTGTACTGTTTTGCGTAACGGAAAGCCCGGTGGGATTCAAGACTCCTGGTTTTCGTCTGTACCTCAAGGTTCGGGAAATTCAGAAGAAAGGTGCGCTGTACGACAACATCAAAGCCGCCATCGCAGAGCATGCAGGGGCCCAAGCGGCAAACATGATCGTGGCCGCGGCTGCTTTTGATGTCACGGAGGTCCGACCGCTGATGGATTGGCCGGGCTAGCTGGTCTGTAATTATGGACAGGGAGAAAACTTTTGAAAAAGTTTTCTCCCTGGACCCACTTTCAAAACTTCTCACACCGGCGCCACCCTGCGGGAGGCGCTCGCTGACGTCCGTATCAAAGGAAAGAGAAATGCCATGAGCGTGCAATTTCTGCAAAGGAATTTTTTCCAGCGAATACTGGGCCTTCCCGCCACGCTGAAGCCGCTGGATCCGGCGGGTTGGAGCTACTCGAATAACAAATTGACGATCGACTTGGCCAAGACGCCGGAACTGACACAACCGGGAGGCGCGGTCCGATTTGAAGGCAAGGATCTGCCCGAGAGGGTGTTGGTGCTTCTGGGGCAGGATAACACGTACCGCGCGTTCCGGAACCGCTGCACCCACATGGGGCATCGTCGTCTGGATCCGGTACCGGGCACGGACACGGTGCAATGTTGCAGCGTAGGCAAATCGACCTACAGCCTCGAGGGAAAAAACATGTTCGGTCCCGCGCCCGAACCGATTACCACGTATCCTGTGGAGATAGACGGCGATCACTTGAGCGTCCGAATCCAAGGGTGAGCGGGGCCCGTCTCAAGCAGCGGATTATGAAGGTTTGACCAAGATTCAAAGTGTTGCAGATGGGGCTATCGAGCGCAGCGAGCGTAACCCAACATATGCGGCCTTCGACTTCATAGGTGGTTATAGATGAAAC
>Ga0209164_1004444_pt1 | contig 12547 bp, 9 predicted proteins | sample MTBNYHSulfiMetaG_FD_187458 | JGI IMG/M metagenome (GOLD analysis project Ga0209164, IMG submission 187458) | Enrichment culture microbial communities from rom New York Harbor, USA that are MTBE-degrading - MTBE-NYH (New York Harbor Sulfidogenic)... | ecosystem: Environmental > Aquatic > Marine >...
CGGACGTCTGCCCGGGGAGAATCAGCGAGTGCCCCATGTGCTCCAGGGTCGAAGACTGCCACAAGTCGTCGGGGACTGTCTTCTCTCTCTACTTTCCGCCGTCGCCCAAATAGCCGAGTTTTTATAAGTTAACCGTTCAGCGCGCAGGAAGGTGACGATCGGCTTTAGGGCTGCTTTCATCCCCGAACTCTGAACACCGCTTCTCTCACCAAGCCCGCGAAGCCGAGTTCATGAGATGGAAAATGACAGGCTCACGAGGGTTAGGTAGATGAACAGACTGAATATGTCGTTGGAGGTGGTGACGAAGGGTCCGGTCGCAAGGGCGGGGTCAATGTTCATTTTTTTCAGCACCAGCGGGACAGCGGCGCCTATAAGACCTGAGCTGATGACGATCAGGACGAGTGAGACGCCGACCACCGAACCCAGGATGTAGCTCGAAAGCCAGATGCCCACCACGAGGCTCAGCAGGATGCCGCAAATGACGCCGTTCACCAGGGCCACTTTCATCTCCAGCCATATCCGCCTGCCCGTGTTCATGATGCTGATGTCGCCTGTCGCAAGGCCTCTTACAGCAACCGTCGCAGCCTGAGTTCCCGTGTTGCCCCCCATGGCCATGATGACGGGGAAAAAGAACGAGAGGGCTACGACCTTTTCGAGGGAAGCCTCGAACTGGTTGATGACCAGGGCCGCCAGAATCCCGCCGAAAAGACCCACAATCAGCCAAGGCAGGCGGGCCCTTGAAATCCTGAGAGGCGACTCCTCGGCGATCTCCTGATTGATAACGCCCGCCATCAGGGCGATGTCTTCGTCCGCCTCCTCCTCGATGACGTCGATGATGTCGTCGTGTGTGATTCGGCCCACCAGGCGGCGATGTTCATCGACCACGGGTATGGAAACAAGATTGTACTTCTTGACAAGATGTGCCACCTCTTCCTGATCATTGTGGACATAGGCGGAGATCACCTCCGGATTCATGATCTCCTTCACTTTCCGGCTCGGAGCTTCGAGGACCAGGTCCTTCAATGAGACTACGCCCACCAGACGCTGGTGGTCGTCAACAACGAAGAGATAATAGACGTTCTCCACTTCCTCCCGCTTGTGCCTTATCGTCTCAATGGCCTCGTGCACGGTCGCTTCCGCATTGACGGCAACGTACTCGAGGGCCATGATGCCGCCTGCGGAATCTTCCGGATAGGGGAGAAGTTTTTTGAGATCCCTGGAGACATGTTCGCCCACGGTTTCGATGATCTGGCGGGCCCTATCGGCCGGGAGGTCTCCTACCAGGTCCGCGGCGTCGTCGGAGTCCAGTTCCTGGATAATTTCCGTTATTGCCTTGTTGTCCAGCTCGCTCAGAATGCGTTCCTGGACAGGAGCTTCCATCTCCAGGAGCACTTCTCCCGCGCCCTCCGGCTTGAGCAACTCGAATATGTGGAGCCGCTCATCTTGATCAAGGTGTTCGACCAGGTCCGCCACGTCGGCAGGGAGCATCTCGTCGATCACCTTCTTCAGAAGAAGATGATTTTCGTCCCTGATCAAGGTCTTGACCAGATCGACAAGTTCTTCGCTCAGGATTTGGGGCATTTTACATGCTCTTGATCTTGTTCAGCACAAACTGCTTGAATTCAGGGTCGTCCTGGACAACAGGCTTGATCTCGTTGACGGGAATTTCGGCGCGCGCCGCGCTTTGATGCCCTCCTGCCGACCCCCATTTGCCGAAGAGCCGCTTGGCCGTCATTCCCGCGTCAAGGCGAAATCCCGCGTTCCGGAAGACGACAACGAGCTTTTGTCCATAAAGTCCCGCCACTATGCACCACGTCGCCTCGACCATCTTCAGAAAGAAGTCCGCCACGATAACCAGGATATCCGGATCGTTCACTTTCCCCATGTGGATGAAGGCTTTGTCCTTGAAGAACTTGAGATTGTCCAGGGCCGTTTTGAAGTACACAAGGGTCTCCCTCGTCAATTCGGAAGACTCTATCTTCTTGATCATGTTGATGTTGGTGAACTGATACAGATAGTGGAAGGCGTTTATGTCGTTGGGTGTCGTCGGCCTCGCGAAATTGTCGGTGTCAGTCTTGATTCCGTAAAAGAGGGCCGTGGCGAGGCGCGGTGAGGGCTTGATCTTGGCGGCCCGAAGATACTCGGTCATGATTGTGGCGTTGGCGCCGTAATCCTCCCGCACGTCCACAAATAGAGCGTCGTAGCTCGGGGAGACGGGATGGTGGTCGATCACGATGTCAAAACGGTACTTGCTCATTTGTTCGTTGTGCTGGGCCTGTGAATCGACAACAGCCCACTTGGTGAATTCAGCGGGGTTGAGCTTTCTTATGTGGTACTGCTTGATTTTGAGAAGCCTGATGAATGCGAGATTGTCGGCCCTCTTGATCGTATTGATATGAAAAATCACGCTCTTCTTGACCTTTCTCCAGAAGAGCCGTTTCAAGGCCAAAGCGCTGGACATGGCGTCGGGGTCTGCGTTGATAATCACGGCCAAGGTGTCTTCGGGCGAGACGACTTCGAAGAGCCTCTTACACCGTTCGGAGGCGGAGGTCGACTTGGGAAAAGGATGTTCCATTTTCGCTGGCATTTGTCGATATCTTTCCTTTGCTCACCGGGTTCAGAAAAAATGAATTTTAACATTCAGTTACCGAAAGTCAACTGCCAATACAAACCGACGCTCCGACCCCCTCGGTTGACAGGATCGCGCAACCCCGCTATAAAGCTCTTTGTAGTGACCATGAAAAAGACCACTCTTGCACCACTGTGTTCGGCTTTGGTCATCCCTGGGCTGGGTCAGATCCTCAATCAGGAAATCAAGAAGGGCGGTTTTATCCTGGGCGCGGTCTTTCTCCTTTTTGTCGCAGGGAGTATCAAGTTGGTCTTTATCGTGAAAGCCATGTTCGGTCGGCCCGAAAGCGGGCCTCTCGTCCTTTCCCAAGCCCTGGAACAGTATGACCTTCTTCTGATGATCGGCGCCTTCTTGATGATATGGCTCTATTCCGTTGTCGACGCATATCTCCAGGCCAGGATCAAGGAACGGTGACGTCGTTACAGGCGCGACTCCCGGGAGACCTCCGGCCTGTCCTTCCGGTCGGCTTCAAGGAGAAGATTGGTTGCGGCCGACGGCCTGAATTGTGAAGAGAGGTGATCAACCATTCGAGCCTATCTCATTGACGAAGTGTCTTCTTGCGATCTCGACAGGATCCGTAAATTCCTGACGAAGAGTGCACGCCCCTCCGGAATAGAGCACATGTTCTGGCTCGAGATTCCCGCTGACTTGCTGAACCCGGTTCAGTACAGCCACCGGGAGTGCCGACCCCACGTTCTTGCCGTCGAAGTGGGACGGTCGTGGGTGAAAATGGAGTTCTTTGCAAGAAGCTTGGCGAACATGAGGTGCGAATGCCAGCAATATGCCTCTGAACAGCAGATCCAACATGCACTCCGATGGATCCACGGCATGCTTGACGAACTCGGCATAAGGACATGAGAAGTCACTTTCCCATCCAGCCGCAACGCGGGGGGGGAACTCTTTTCACGTTTGACTTGACTGGCTTTATCTGCTAATCAGAGCTTCATTTTTCTGGGTTGGAGGAAGGAATGGATTACAAGGACACGCTCAACCTGCCAAAGACCGACTTCCCCATGAAGGCGAATCTGGTGAAAAAAGAACCGGAGATGATCGAGAAGTGGGAACGGGAAAACCTTTATGAATTGATTCGCAGCACGTCCAGAGAACGGAAGAAATACACGCTCCACGACGGACCTCCTTACGCCAACGGCCATATCCACATGGGCACGGCATTCAACAAGATTCTCAAAGATCTCATTGTCAAGGCCAAGCAGATGGCCGGATTCGACGCGCCCTACGTTCCCGGATGGGACTGTCATGGTCTTCCGATCGAGCACAAAGTTGACACGGAACTCGGAGACCGCAAAGCCCGCATGAGCCAGGTGGAGATCCGCCAACACTGCCGCAAGTACGCGGAGAAGTACATTGATATTCAGCGCAAAGAGTTCAGGCGCCTCGGTGTCTTCGGGGAGTGGGACAACCCCTACCTGACCATGAACTTCGGCTATGAGGCAACTATCGTGCGCGAGTTCTGCAGGTTCTTCTTGAACGGCAGCGTGTACAAGAGCAAGAAACCTATCTACTGGTGCATCTCCTGCAAAACGGCGCTGGCAGAGGCCGAGGTGGAATACGAGCAACACACGTCTCCTTCCATATTCGTCAAGTTTCCAATGATTTCCGACCTCGCCTCCCTCTACCCTGCCCTTGTCGGGAAAGCGGTGTCTGTGATCATCTGGACGACGACGCCATGGACCATTCCCGCCAACCTCGCAATCGCGCTCAATCCTCAAATCGACTATGTCGCCGTGGATACGGGGAACGATCAGGTGTTCATACTCGCTAAAGAGCTCATGGACATTTGCATGAACACCTTCGGTATAGGCGAATACGAAGTTCTCGCCGAGATCAAAGCCTCCGACCTCGAACACCTGAGAGCCAAACATCCCCTTTACGACAGGGAATCGGAGATTGTCCTGGCACCGTACGTGACCCTGGATGCGGGAACAGGATGTGTCCACACGGCGCCGGGTCACGGCAGGGAAGACTATGAGACGGGGTTGGCTTACGACCTGGATGTTTATTCGCCTGTGGACGACGAAGGACGTTTCACGGAAGACGTGGGCTATTTCGCGGGCCGCCAGGTCTTTCAGGCCAACCAGGAAGTGACTAGAAAACTGGAAGAGACGGGGGCGCTCCTCAAGGAGGAAGCAATTACTCATGAATACCCCCACTGCTGGCGCTGCAAGAATCCCGTCATCTTCAGAGCCACCGAACAGTGGTTCATCTCGATGGAAAAAAACGATCTTCGCAGGACCGCTCTCGAGGCCATTAAGCAGGTCGCCTGGATTCCGAGCTGGGGCCAGGACCGCATTTACGGTCTTATCGAAAATCGCCCCGACTGGTGTATATCTCGTCAAAGAGCATGGGGCGTGCCCATCACCCTTTTCTACTGCACCCGCTGCGGAAAGCCAATGCTCACGGAAGCGGTCGCCGAACATGTAGTCAAGATGGTCGAGCAGTCGGGCGTGGATGTGTGGTTCAAGGAGTCCGAGGAAAAACTCGTGCCCGCCGGAACCACCTGTGGCGGTTGCGGCGGCACGAGGTTCAGCAAAGAAACCGACATCCTGGACGTGTGGTTCGACTCAGGGGTCAGCTATGCCGCCGTCATGGAGGCCCGTCCCTACCTGGAAAGCCCGGCGGACCTTTATCTCGAAGGAAGCGATCAGCACCGAGGCTGGTTTCACAGTTCTCTCCTCTGCTCCGTCGGTACACGGGGCAAAGCGCCTTACAAGAGCGTCCTCACCCACGGTTTCGTGGTGGACGGCACAGGTAAGGCCATGCACAAATCCGCCGGCAATGTCATCTCCCCTGAAGACCTCATCAAGAACTACGGTGCGGAAATCATCCGGCTCTGGGTTGCGGGCGAGGATTTCCGGGACAACATCCGTCTGTCCGACGAAATTCTGCAGCGCCTCACCGAGGCGTACCGGCGAATCAGAAACACCTGCCGGTTCATTCTGGGCAATCTCCACGACTTCGACCCTGCCGTCGCCCGAGTACCCTATCCCGAGATGCACGAACTGGACCGGTGGATCCTGCACCGTCTCCAGGAACTGGCGGAGCGGGTTATGAAGGCATACGATCGCTTCGAGTTTCACCCTGTTTTTCACAGCCTTCACAATTTCTGTGTCCTCGACCTTTCGTCTTTCTACCTCGACATCGTCAAAGATCGTCTCTATGTGTCTTCCAGGGAATCGGCGGCCAGAAGGTCCGCCCAGACGGCCCTTCAGGAAATTCTGGAAGCCATGGTCAGACTCATGGCACCCATCCTCTCCTTCACGGCGGATGAAATTTGGCTGCACATGAAAAACCGGAATGGCTCCCCCAGCGTGCACACCGAAACCTTCATCAAGGTAAAAGAGGAGTACAAGGATCCTGCCCTCGCGGAGCGATGGGAAACCCTCCTCGCGGTAAGAAGAGAGGTAACGAAGGCTCTCGAGATAGAAAGAAAGGACAGGAGGATCGGCCACTCCCTGGATTCTTCCGTCACCCTGGGCGTTCCCGAGAATCTTATGGCGCGGCTGAAGCCTTTCCAGGAACAGCTTCGCGACCTTTTCATAGTCTCTTCCGTCGCCTTGGCCTCATCTGAGGACGTGGCGGGCGGTTATGAAAGCGAAGAAGTCAAGGGGCTTAAAGTGGTCGCCAGGCCGAGCGACGAGCCGAAATGCGAACGCTGCTGGGTTCACGATGCAACCGTGGGAAGAGCCACGGATCATCCGGGCGTTTGCAGGAGATGTCTCGAGGCCCTGGCGGAAAACGTGAGATGAGGCGCGGAAAAGTGGTCAAGATTCTTTTGCTTCCGGCCCTGGCGGTCGTGGCCTTGGACCAGGCTTCCAAGCTTGCCGTCCTCCGCGCCCTTTCCCCCTACGAATCGATCCCCGTCATTCATGGTTTTTTTAACCTTGTGCACGTTCGAAACCGCGGCATTGCCTTTGGTCTCTTGAGCAGTTTGGGTGCCACATGGGGCACTCTGCTTCTTTCGGCCACAACGGTTGCGGCCATCGTTCTCCTGCTTCTCTGGGTCGGAAGGCTCAGGGCACGAGACGAGCGTACGGCCTTCGGGCTGGCTCTCATTATCGGGGGCGCTCTAGGGAACCTCATCGATCGGATTCGCCTGGGTGAAGTCGTGGACTTTCTGGATTTTTATTTAAGGTCCTTTCACTGGCCCGCCTTCAACGTGGCCGACTCGGCCGTGACAGTGGGTACGTTCTGGGTACTGTGGTGCATGGTTTTCACCAGCCGGTCCGAAGGCAATGAAGAAAGGGAGAGCCGCCGTGTTTCCTGAACTCTTCTCCATAGGTCCCGTGACGATTCATACTTACGGGGTTTTCGTTGCCTTGGGATTCATGGCAGGAATCCTGGTTACCCTCAGATTGGGAAAAGCCCGGGGGCTCCAGCCTCAGCAGGTGATGGACATGGCTTTCCTTATGATCCTCTGGGCTATCATAGGATCGAGGCTTCTCTACATCCTGATCAATTTCTCCTACTACAGAGCTCACCCCCTGGACGCTCTGAAGATATGGCAAGGGGGGTTGGTTTTTTCCGGAGGGCTGGTTGCAGTGGCGGCGGCAATGGCCTGGTATCTCCGCCGCCACAATCTTTCCTTCTGGGCCACCGGCGACCTGTGGGCCCCTGCTCTCGCCCTCGGTCAGGCGGTGGGACGGATAGGCTGCTTCATGGCCGGGTGCTGTTACGGCAAACCGACGGAGCTTCCATGGGGAATCGTTTTTTCCCACCCTGACTCGCTGGCCCCCCAGAACATTCCACTGCACCCTACCCAGATATACTCTTCTCTGGGGGGTTTTCTGGTATTTGTCATCCTCACGTTTATTCATGCCAAGCGAAGATTCGACGGACAGGTTTTTGTTTGGTACTTGATCCTCCACAGCACCGCCAGACTTTTCGTGGAACGCTTCCGGGCGGACGAGCGGGGGCTCGTTCCGGGGACGGAGATGTCGCTTACCCAGTTGCTCGCTACCGTCATCCTCGTCCTCGCCGTAGTTGCCCTCTTCTTCCTGAAATCGCGCCGGGAGCGCAAAGAAAATTGACTGATAGGAGTGTTGTCATCAAATGATCGCCCCCTATACAAATGTGATAATGACCAAAGGGTATAAGGACGCGAAAGGAGTTGTCTCCTATCGCACTGATTCGAAATTCGATATCTACTTGATTACCCTGGACACAGGAATGAAGGTAGTGGCCGGACCGTCGGCGTTCACCGAGGAAAAAACATGCGAACCCTCTCCTCTAGGTTCTTGTATTCCCGCATGATTTTTTGGGAAACAAGGTTCCCATGCCCTGCGGGTGAAGTCCTTGTGTGCCTCTCCGGGACGGCTTCCGTTGCCGCTTCGTAGGGACGGGGATAAAAAGAGCTTGACAAATATCAATAAAATCTGTAGCTTATATAGCAACTCCTGACAGGTGGCGCACTATGGCGAATATAGGTTCGGGTAAGAAGGCGATCGTTTTTCTCTGTTTGTTCGTGTTCCTTGTGTTGCTCTTCGGGACTCCTTTGGCGGGCGCCCAGCCCAAGACGCACACTGTGCAAAAAGGGGATACCCTTTGGGATATTTGCCAGAAGTACTACGGCGACCCTAACCTATGGCCCAAGCTTTGGGAAATGAACCCCTTTGTTACAAATCCCCATTTGCTTAAACCAGGCGACATCATCACCCTTTTCGAAGCGGATCGGGAAAAGGCAAGGGCGGCTGTGCCCGCTGAAAAACCGGCGCCTCTCGTTCCCAAAATGAAAGGAGTGGACGTGTCGGGACTCACCAAGCCCGAAGCCATGGGATATCTTTCTCTGGTGACCGTGGAAGGCTGGGGGTTTATTGAGGCCGCCACCGGTTCCAAAATGAAGCTTTTCGAGGGCGACACGGCCTTTGTGCGGTTCGACCGGAACGGTGACGTCATACGAAAGGGACAGGAGTTTGCCGTCGCCACATGTTCCCAGTTGATCCGACATCCCCTGACGGATCGACCTCTCGGCTACATCGTCAACATCCGGGGCAAGATTGAGATCAAGGAACGACTTAGGGAATCGCATTTTCGCGCGGAACTCACACAGGCTTACTCCGAGACGGGAGTGGGCGACATTGTTATGCCGATTGCGCCCTCCTCCGCCTGCATTCAGCCCATGGCCACGGATATCAAGCTGTATGGAAATATCATAGCCGTGAAGGATAACAAGAAGGTGATCGGCCAATTTTCCGTCGTCTATCTTGACTGCGGGTTCAAAGACGGTGTGAAAAGGGGCAGCGTCTTTGATTTGATCAAGATCATAAGGATTCCCTCTCCCAACCTGCAGTACGATTCCGCCGATAAGCTTTTTTCGGAACTGACCGAAAGATTCGCCAAAGAGCGGTATCTTTGCGATTTATGGGAAAAACTCCAAAAAGGAGAAAAGCTCTACGAGCAGTCGGTGGGGAAGATCATCGTGATCGAAGCCCGGCCGGACACTTCAACCGCCGTTGTTTTGACCTCCTCTGAGGAGCTCTCCCCCGGGGCCTTTGTCAAGGGCGTTTCCTGGATTGAAGTTCCGGACTACCTCGCTCTCCTGCCCTTCTGCCCAATCGAATAGGCAAGCAGCGGGCGAAGAAAAAACTTGACTATTCAGCACCCCTCTGTTTTATATTCCCGCGATCATTGCCGTCGCAGACCATGACGAGTCAGCCCGACAGCCGAGAGGATTGGCTTGCCCTCCACTTGATCTCCGGACTCGGAAACCTCACCTTCAAGAAGCTTCTTGAGAGGTTCGGAAACCCCGCCGGAGTTTTTCGCGCCCCCATGGCGGAGCTTCTCGATGTAGAGGGAATTCGCAGGGAAGTCGCGAGAAAAATCTCCAAGAAGGAGTTTGCCGCCGACCCGGCCAAGGTCTTGCGTTCTCTGGACCGGTGGGACGCCAGGATTATCACCTATGGGGATTCGAATTACCCCGATTGCTTGAGGCAGATTCATGACCCGCCCATGGTGCTCTATCTGAAAGGCTGCGACATACCCCGGAAAATCCCTTTTCTGGCGATCGTGGGATCGAGAGGACCCACCCCTTATGGTTTGCGGGCATCTGAAAACCTCGCTCAGGGGCTGGCCAGACGGGGCCTAGGCGTTGTCAGCGGATTGGCCCGAGGTATCGACGCCGCGGCGCACTGGGGCTGCCTGGGGGGCCACGGTTTCACCGCGGCCGTCCTCGGTACTGGTATCGATATCGTTTATCCCGCGTCAAACAAAAAGCTTTTTGAAGAGATAACGAAAAAGGGGATCGTTATTTCGGAGTTTCCGGTGGGAACTCCGCCGGAACCGAAAAATTTCCCTATCCGGAACCGAATTATCAGCGGGCTTGCACGAGGCGTCATAGTGGTGGAGGCCACCATGAACAGCGGCTCCTTGATAACGGCTTCTGTCGCCCTCGAACAAGGCCGAGAAGTGTTTGCGGTCCCGGGGAGTATTCAATCTTTCAAGAGCAGAGGTTGCCATTACTTGATCAAGCAGGGAGCCAAACTTGTCGAGAATTCCGACGATGTGCTTGACGAGCTGGGCCTGAACTTTGCCTTTGCGCCGAAAACCGACACCTTCAAGACGCCCGTTTCAACTCCAACAGACGAATGGGAGCAGAAGGTGTACGAACTCGTCGGCGACTATCCGGTCCACATAGATGAAATCGCCCGGGAAGGCAAACTCGAGCCGTCCGTAGTTTCGGCGGCGCTCATGAGAATGGAATTGAAAGGCATCGTCCGGCAACTGCCCGGTAAGTTTTTCGTTCGATAGGACGTTTTCCCCCTTATTTTAATTTGAGACCTCGAATCATGGCGGAGAAGAAAGAAAAGGCGAATACGGAAGGCAAACAGCTTGTAATTGTCGAATCCCCTGCCAAGGCGAAAACCCTCAACAAGTACCTTGGAAGCGGCTACGTGGTAATGGCATCGGTGGGTCACGTCAGGGATTTGCCCAACAAGAACCCCAAAGGTGTGAAGGACCCCGTGCCGGGTGTGGACTTGGGTCGAGATTTCAGGCCGACCTACGAGATCATCAAGGGGAAGACCGCCACCGTAGCCCATCTCAGACAGGCCGCAAAGAAGGCCGACGGGGTATGGCTTGCCACGGATATGGATCGCGAGGGGGAGGCGATTGCGTGGCACCTGGTGGAAGCGCTCAGGATTCCGTCTGAAACAGCCAAACGCGTGGTCTTCAACGCCATCACCAGAAGTGAAGTGCAGAAAGCGTTTCAGAACCCCCGGAAAATAGATATGAGCAAGGTAAACGCCCAGCAGGCCCGACGGGTTCTGGACAGAATCGTGGGATACCAGGTCTCTCCCCTCCTCTGGAAAAAGGTCGCCGGAGGCCTGAGCGCAGGCAGGGTGCAGTCTGTGGCCGTACGGCTGGTAGTGGAGAGGGAACGGGAGATCGAGGCGTTTGTTCCCGAAGAGTACTGGAGACTCACCGGATGTTTCACGGTCAGACCGGAGCAGAAGACCGCCCTCGGAGAAAGCTGGATGCTATGGCTCGCGGAGCCTCCCGGGGCCGGAAACGGAAGAAGATTCAACGGCCGCACCGTGAGCGAAAAAAACAACTGGCTGTCCGAGCACCAGAGTTTTTCCGCGGACCTGATCGAAATAGACGGCAGGAAATTCGAACCCAGGGATGCAGGGGCAGCACTCGATGCTGCAAAACGGGCCGGTTTTCACCTCGACGAAAAGCTGGAAACGGAAAACCCTGCCGCCAAAGGGCCCGCGCGTCATCTGGTGCGCCTTGCGGGCCACCTCGAAGCAGGCCCGGATTGGAAGGTGAAGTCGGTCCAGACAAAAAAGACCAAGAGCAGACCTTACGCACCATTTATCACGAGCACACTCCAGCAGGCGGCGGCAAACCAGCTGGACTTCAGCGCGCAGTTCACCATGAGCGTGGCTCAGGCTCTTTATGAGGGCGTGGACGTCCGGGGCATGGGCTCCCTGGGTCTCATCACTTACATGAGAACCGATTCGACCCATCTTTCCGAGGAAGCCCTGGTCATGGTGAGAGAGTACATCGCAAAGCGTTACGGGCAGGCCTATCTCCCGCCGAAGGCTAACGTATTCGCCTCTTCCAACAAGTCGGCCCAGGAAGCTCACGAGGCGATTCGCCCCACCGATGTCAACCTTACGCCGGAATCTCTGCGCTCATCCCTGAAACCACAGCACTACAGGCTATACAAGTTGATATGGGAACGCTTCGTCGCCAGCCAGATGAGCGACGCTCAGTGGGATTCGACCACACTGCTCGTTGCGGGCAAGGACTCGCGGGGTGAACTGGTCTTTCGCGCTTCCGGGCGGGTGCTCGTGTTCGACGGCTACCACAAGGTCGCAGGGATGAGCAATGGGGCTGAGGAAGCGGTTCTGCCGCAAGTGCGTGAGAGCCAGCAGGCGGCACTGTTCCACCTTGACCCGGTGCAGAACTTCACCTCCCCTCCCCCGCGCTACACCGAAGCCTCCCTGGTCAAGAAACTGGAGGCGGAAGGCATCGGCCGGCCGAGCACCTATGCCCAGATTATTCAGGTCATCCAGAACAGAAAGTATGTGGAGAAAATCAGGAACCGCTTCTATGCCACGGACTTGGGGAAGGTAGTCACGGACAAGCTCGTGGAGGCTTTCCCCGACATCATGCAGGTCGGCTACACGAGGGACATGGAACAGCAGCTCGACGATATCGAGGAAAAACATTCGGACTGGATCCATATGCTTCGGGAATTCTACGGGCCCTTCAAGCAGAGCCTCGAGTCAGCTTACGAACTCCTGGGACATGCCAGGGCTGAGACGGAGGCCGCTCCCCACAGGTGTCCGCAGTGTGGAGGTGCCACCGTCTATCGCTTCGGACGCAAGGGACGCTTCCTGAGTTGCGCCAACTACCCGGAGTGCAAGTTTGCCGCCCCCGTGGACAGGGAAGGCC
>Ga0209164_1004445_pt1 | contig 12544 bp, 7 predicted proteins | sample MTBNYHSulfiMetaG_FD_187458 | JGI IMG/M metagenome (GOLD analysis project Ga0209164, IMG submission 187458) | Enrichment culture microbial communities from rom New York Harbor, USA that are MTBE-degrading - MTBE-NYH (New York Harbor Sulfidogenic)... | ecosystem: Environmental > Aquatic > Marine >...
GAGATCCAAACGATTCGTTCCGGGAGAGAGTAAAATGGTGAAAGAAAAGGTCAGCATAGTCTGTCACTACAGTGAGAAACTGCCCTACTCACAGGATGAATTCATCGAGTCGATTCAGTCCATGGCCGCTCAGCATTACGGCCCGACGGAGATCGTGGTCGTGGACGAAGGGGGCCGCAACGCCGGCAAACTCGATTTCCTGCCCGCCGGCGTGAAGGTCAAGCACGTCAAGGGTTCCTTCGCCAATCATGCGACGAAGGTCAATGCCGCCCTGAAGAAGTGTACCGGCGCTTACGTCCTGCTTGTGCATAACGAAAGCTCGCAGGTCGTGCTGCGGAAAAACGCCCTGGACCTGATGGTCATGGCCCTGGAAAGAAATCCGAAATCCGTCATGGTTTACGGGGATTATGAGCGCATCGAACCCTCGGGGGAGAGAAAGGACGTCCATCTGCTGTACCATCACCCGGGACGGCTGCGCGACACGGTGGACTTCGGAACGGCCATCCTCTATCGAAAGTCGTTCCTCGACAAGATCGGCGGCTTGGATGAATCCTTCAACGCAGCCGACCTGTATGACCTCAGGCTGAAGTCCTCCGAGGGACGCGAGATTGTCCACATCGGAAATCGTTACGCCGGCTCGCTGTACACCGTCAAGGCTCCCGCCAAGGGGCACAACGTGTTCGACTATCTCCTGGCCGGGAAAGACGTCCAACTCGAGATGGAACGCGCCTGCACCGAGCACCTGAAACGCATCGGCGCTTATCTCGCCCCGGGGCAGAACTATCGCAAGGCCCCCGGCAAACCGGACAGCGCCTACCGGAAATGCATCGCCAGCGTGGTCATCCCCATCAATAACCGCCCCGAGTTTATCGGCCCGGCCATCCAGAGCGTCCAGGCCCAGACGGTGAAGAACGTCGAGGCGATTGTGGTCGTCAACGGCGGCCCGGACGATCCCACGGTCCCCGAGGCGATGCGCTACGCCAAGGGCGGGGATAAATACGACCCCTCGAAGCCCCCGGTTAAAGTCATCGTGCTCGACATCAACAACATCGGCCTCAGCCTGAACACCGGCTGCCGCGAGGCGCGCGGAAAGTATTACTTCCAGCTCGACTCCGATGACCAGCTGACGCCCGATGCCGTCGAAAAGGTCCTCGAAGTGTTTGCCCAGGATAACCGTATCGGGATGGCGATCGGCTCCTATGAGGTCTGGGAGAAAGACCCGGTCACAGGCAAGTTGTCCCGCAAAGAAGAAATCCCGGTCGTCACCCATGACGAGTGGACCTACGACAACGGGCGCAACAACCTCCTGCGCATCAATGGCGCGGGCGCGCCTCGGGTGATCAATCTCGCCGTCCTGGAGGAAATGGGCTGGTTTGACGTCAACGACTCCCGCTTCAGCCGCAACTACGGCGAGGACTACAACATGGTGCACAAGATCAGCGAGAAATACGTCATCGGGCGGGTTTGGGAGCCGATCTACAAGGTCGTCCGCCATGCCGGGGGCACCGACCACAGCATTGACCAGGCCACCATTGACCGCAACGACGAAGCCAAGGATTGGATGCGCCTCGAGGCCCTCAAACGGCGACAGGCTCTCAACGCGAAGAAAAAAGCGGCTCAGAGTAAGGCCGCTCGAAAGAAGCCGGCCAAGAAGAAAGCCGCAGCAAGAAAGAAAGGCAAGAAGCGGTAAAGACCCGGCCCGCTCAGAGTTCACGCTTCAGCGTGCGCGTTTACCGGTTCAGAGTTCACGCTTCAGCGTGTACGTTTCCGGGTAGTTTAGAGTTCACGCTTCAGCGTGCACGTTTCATTCCGCAACCTGAAGGTTGAACTCTGAACAGTTCGCAGCGCGCTTAGAGTTCACGCTTCAGCGTGCAGGTTTCGTTCCACAACCTGAAGGTTGAACTCTGAACAGTTCGCAGCGCGCTTAGAGTTCACGCTTCAGCGTGCAGGTTTCGTTCCACAACCTGAAGGTTGAACTCTGAACAGCTCAAAGATAAGGGGGAAGAGTATGAAAGTCGAATGGAAAGACATTCTGCTGATTGGGATCGACGGCGGCGCGACTGAAACCAAAGCTCACGAGGTGCTCGTCTCCGGCTCCTGGCGCAAGCCCAAGTTTCAGCTCGGCACGCGCAGCGCCTCGCGCAAGTACAAGATGCTGCCCGAGTTCAAACCCGTCGAGGTGGGGCAGCAAATCAAGGAGCGTAATGAAGGCGCAGTCCGGCTGACCCCCCAGGAGGAACTGCAGGGCAAGGAGTACATCGCCTCCACGGCGGAAGCGGTGGAAGAAATCGCCCGGCCGATCGGCCCTAAGAAACTCGTCATCGGTATGGGCATGCCCGGGCTGAAGACTCCCGATGGCCGCGGCATCAATGCGATCAACAACGGCGCCCGCACCCCGAACTTCCTCGAGCAGCTTGAAGGCCGTCTCCGGGAGGCCGGGCTGGATCTCCTGGCCCCCATTGCCCGCCTGGGCAGCGACGCCGATTACTGCGGGATCGGCGAGGAGTACGCCACTGAGGGACGCTTCCGCCGCGTGAAGAATGCCTACTATCTCGGAGGCGGCACCGGCATCGCCGACGCGATGAAACTCAACGGCGAGCTTGTGCCCTTCGATCACACGAAGGACTGGCTCCAGAAATCCTGGCAAATTGCCTCGTCGCTCGGCCCGACCTACGAGAAACTCGTCGCCGCGAAAGCGATGAATGAAACCTTCGCCCGCATGGAGAAGGCCACCCTGGACGAGTACGTGAAGGCCGGCAAGTTCACCCAGGTCGAAGCGTTGAAAGGCAACCCGCGCGCCCGGTTCGTGATGAATCTGGTCAGCCTGCTGCTGGCCGAGCTGCTCTTCGAGCGGATGCACACCCTCTACGCAGGCCGCGAAGAGGCCCCCTATCGCGGCGACGCTTACCTCGCGCTCCGGACCGATCACCCTTACCGGGGGCTGTGTTTCCAGAAGCTGATTCTCGGGCAGCGCATCGGCGACATTTACGCCGACGCGCAGTATCGCAAGGTGCTGCGCAATCCGTTGCACACTCACCTGGCACACTTGGTTGAGCGCTTCGCGCCGGCCGAGATGCAGGAGGCTTATCTCAAGAGCGGGAAGATCAAACCAGGATTGATTGTCGCCAGCCAACTGCGCGAAGCGCCCGCCTTGGGGGCCGCCGTTGACGCCGTCCAGGCCCTCAAAAAACGCTGAGGGACTGCCCTGTCAAACAATGCACAAACGAGCGCGGCCTCCGGTTCATCGGAGGCCGCGCTTCTTAAACAGTCCGGAAAACTTCCGCCAATGACTGGCAGCTGCACCACTCGCTTACCCACATGCGGAGTAGAGACTTCAGTCTCGTGCAAGAGCAACACAACACGGGACTGAAGTCCACTCGCTTACGCACATCCGGAGTAGAGACTTCAGTCTCGTGAAAAGGCAACACAACACGGGACTGAAGTCCCTACTCCAGATCTTTCACTCCAGCTTTCTCAAAAGGGCATCCCAAGCCAGCGCCTTGAAGAAATCAGCCGGGATCAGTCTTCCCCCTTCAGTTGGCGCACGAGTCGCGCCACGCGCAGCCCCAACCGCTCGCATTGGATCGCCGCCCGCTCGTCCGGCTCGCCCACGGAAACGGGACCATAGTGGTCTCCTTCCGGGTCGCCCTGGACCACCATGCCGTGAATGAGAAAGGCCTGGAGGAGGCTGAGCACCGTGCTCTCGTTGCCGCCGCCGATGTTCGCCGACGACGAAAACGCGGCTCCCACTTTCCCCTCCAGCTGGCCGTGGAAATCCACGCTGGTGTCAATCAGCCGCTTGAAGCCATGCGCCATCGTGCCGTAATAGGTCGGCGAGCCGAAGATCAGCGCGTCATACTTCAACAGATCTTCCGGCTTCGTCTCCTGGACGCTTTGGACGACCACCTCCGCCCCTTCCTGCCGGGCTCCCTTCTCCACCAGCCGCGCCATCCGCTCCGTGTTCCCCGTTCGGGTGTAATAGACGATCAATACCTTTGCCATCACTGTCCCTCCCGATGTCTTTGAGTTTCAAGACACTCTCATTGAGGCACAACGCCCAGCTGCCTCACCGCTGGGTAAAGCCTATGTTCCTTCCGCCTAAGTCGTGTCCCCTTCCCCTCGCGAAGCCGCTGCATCTCTCACCGGTCGCAACCGGGTGTTGGGAAAGGAATAAGGGTTGGAGAAATAGACGGGGATGTTCAGGCCGACTTCCCCAGCACATGTTTCGATCTCTTTCAGGATTTCCACCTTCTGGTACCGCGTCGAAAAATGGTACAGCACCAGGGCTTTGACCTCGGCGGCGGCCGCCACCTCGACCGCCTCCCGAACCGTCGCGTGGTAGTCTTCCTCCCGATCCTCGATGTTGACAAAGGTCGCATCGTGCATCAACACTTCGCTGCCCCGCGCCTGCTCGGGATCCAGCGGCATACAGTCCCCGGAGAAGCAAAGCAGCCGCTGGTCGTACAACTCGGTCAGCGCCCCTTCGCCTTGCTCCCGCTTGATCTTGATAATCTCCTCCTTGAACAAACCCTGATACTCGGGGCGCAACCGCTTGCGCCGCTCCACAATGCGGTAACCGAAACACAGCCGGCCCGGACTGTGCGGCACTTCAAACGCTTCCACCCACCGTTGCTTGCGCTCGCCGCCCGGCAGCGCCACCGACTGCCCCGGCTCCAGGCCCACCCAGCGCAGCTCGAATGGCAACTTCCAGGAGGTCTCGGTCAGGTAATGCCGAATCTGCGCGACGCCGGTATTATTCACCGGGAAGTAAATCGTGAGGGATTTTGTCTGATCGCCCCGCGACGTCGTCCGGGAACGCACCAGGCCCGGAATGCCGCCCAAGTGATCATAATGGCCGTGGCTGATGAACACCGACTCGATGCCGAAAACCATATTGCGCAGAATCGAACTCACCCCTTCGCCCGCATCCAGGAGAATCCGCTCCGGGCGAAAGTAATACCACGTGGCGTATTTCGCAATGGACTGCCCGCGAATGCCGGAAATCAGATCCTCTTTCAATCCCAAGGCCCTATCGCTCCCTCAATTCAATTTGAGAACGCCATGCCTACCAAGAACCCGACCCCTTGTCAAGAAAAGGATGGACGATGCGGACCTGAGCCCCGCTTCATCCGATCCCCGCGGCAACCCGGTAAGACCCCGGCCCGGCTAGTAACACCGCCACATCGCATCTTCAACAGCCGAGGGACTCCCGGTCGGCGTCGGCGTATCCGTCGGCTGGGGAAGCGAACCCGCTTCGAAATTGTCCACGCGTGTGTAATGAATGGTGTCCGCAGGCCCGTACTCGTAGTGGCTGAATCCGAACTGCCCATAACTGAATTGGCTATCAACCACCTCGGCAAAGGGAGCATCATCAATGAAGAAGCTGATCAGATCTCCGATCGCCTCGATGCGCAGCTTATGCCACCCGGAAGCGCTGTAAACCCCGCTGCGGAAGGCCAGAAGCGTGTTGTTGACGTACTTCCCCGCCCGGGTGTGCCCGTCATCGGTATCCATCGTGATGACATACGAGTTGGTATAGCCGTCGGTGGGACAGTTCGGCGCCCGCATAAACAGCCCCAGGCGTTCCCATTCGTCGCCCTCTCCATCCACCGGCAGGTACAGATAGGTCTGGACATAGTAATTCGCCGCCTGCGGATCGCCGGTGTAGGCCGAGTCCCGCCCATACGTATCCCCGACCTTATAGACATAACCATCGCCGCCCGGACATGGCGGTTGAAGCGGAACCACCTCGTCCGGCCGATAAATGTGCTGCCAAGGCAGCTCCGGCCCCGAAGCCGGAAAGGAATCGCTCAGCTTCCACGGCGGCTCGGGCGTCGCAGTCGGCGTCAGCGTCGGCCCGCCGGGCGTGATCGTCGGCACCGGCGTCGGCCCCGGCCCGCCTTGACCGGCGACCCGCACGTCGTCCAGATAGAACCCCTGCTCCACCGGCTCATCATCGCTGACAAAACGAAAGCGCAACCGCGTGACCATCCCCGGCGGATAGCCCGATAGATCGTATGACTCCTCAAACCAGTCGCTGGTCAGCTCGAGCAGCTGGCTCAAAGCGCCTCCGCTTCCGATAAAATCCAGCTGCTCCCATCGGCCATCTACTTCCAACTCGACGTGAAGCCCGTTGACGCCATAGATCGGCACCTCGTACCAGCGCCAGAACGTCAGCCTCGCGTTGTAGGGCAGCACGAAGGCGGGCGACACATAATAGCAATTCATGTAGTTCTGATAGAGCCGCGTATCCGGATTTCCGCAGTAAGCGCTGGTACTACCTTCCCAGGCTCGGTAGTCGTCCAGGCACCACAGATCCGCCGCGCCGCCGTGAGACCAACCGGGAGCGCCCGATTCAAAGTCCTCCTCAAGCCCCATGCCACCGACGGCGAGCAGGAGCGTCGGCACCATCGAGGTCGCCGAGCCGACTTGGATCTCCAAAGGCAAAGACAGATGAATCGGGGCCGGGCAGGAGGCATCAATCATCAAGCGAACCGGGTCCAATGCCACTCTCTGCTCAACGGGGGGAAGGCTTGGAAACGCCGCCTCATCGTCAACCAGCGCCACCCAGCCGGAGGCGTCCGGCAGAACTCTTGTTTGCACATTCTCCGCCGTCGCGCTTCCCTCGTTGCCGAGCGCCAGCCACAGCTCCACCGTCTCGCCCGGTTCCGCCAAGCCGTTTCCATTACCGAGAGAATCATCGAGCGCAACATCCGCAAAATGGACGACCGGCCGGGCCACCGCAAGCGCAATAGGCAGCTCATATTCAGCGCCGTCCCCGTCAACGATCACCAGGGTGAAATCCAGCACGTGCCGATCCGGGCAGGAGGAGTCCACCGAGAATACGAAGGGCGTCAGGAGATCCCCGATAGCACCCGGCGAAAGATCGAGAAACGACGAGTCTGTGCCCAACAGGGTCACCATGGAGTCGTTGCATTGCAGCTGCACCGTTCCGGAGGGAATCAACTCGTCGCCGATATTCTCCAAGGTTGCCCCCAGCTCGACGGTCTCTCCGGGATTCAGCACACCATCTCCATTCCCATCGCTCGCTCCGGTCGCGTCGTCATCCATCGCCACAGCATTCAAGGCAAGAAACTTCCCCGAGGCCTCGACGCCGGCGGTTCCTTCATAAGGCAGGTGGTCATAGGCGGTCACCGTTAGCTCAAGCGTTCCTGCCGCCGCCGGCGCTATTGGGAGAAAGGCGATCCCCCGTTCGTCCGTAAGCGCCACGCCGTAAAGCGACGGCTCATCCGCCTTCCGAACACAAATCCGGGCGCCGGCCACCACGTCGCTCCCGCTGCGGACGATGACCGTCAGATTGCTTGAGCCGACCGGAATGGTCATAGGATACAGGACTGTCAACAGCGCAGGCTCGCGCAGCCAAACCGGCATTTCAGGGTCGCCATGCAGATTCAACATATACTGGTGCCAGCGGTAAACATTCTCGGCCCGCGACTGCGGCACATAGAGCGCCTTGATGTGTGCGAGCACCTCGCCCAAGTGCCGCTTGCCGGTGACCATCATCGCCTTGTAATACTGCTGGTTAAAGCGGTCCGAGTAGCCGAACAGCGGATTGCCGGGGGCGTACCAACCATAGCGAGAGTTGAAAATACACGCGACGCCCGCGCCATTGGGATTGTTCAAAAAGTGCTCCGCAATGCAGTTCTCGTCGAACGCTCCAGGCCAGCATCCGGTTGAATACAGAATCGAGAGGTGATCGCCATTCGTCAACCCGTCCACGTCGCTGCTGTAAATATACTGCCCGCTGGTAGCACTCAACCGGGTCACCCAGGCATGCCCCGTGTGATTGACGAAGTGATGTCCCGCATTCAAGGCGGCGATCACTTCCCCGACCGACTCGTTCCCCAGCCTTTGATACAGCTTGGTGATCGGGTCAAAGCGAGGGGGAATGAACTGCTCATCTATGAAATCGGTGGATTCAGAGGAGTCGGTGTAGGGATTGGTGTCCTCGATTTGAGCAAAGAAAAGCATCGAAGTGGCGTACCCGACCGGCGGAGCCGTCTCATAAACCAACACCTTGCCCACAAAGGTCTGGGCCTCGGCCAGCGTCTCGACCGTCGCGCGACCGACAAAGAGATCGGAGTAAAGGTCCACGTCGTCCTCGATCTCTCCATAAGTGCCGTCCCCGTCGGCGTTCCAATCGCCATCCAGATCGGCATAATACAAATCGCAGGGAATGGCATTGGCGTTGGCCCCGTAGCCGGAATCCATCGCGTATGCCCGTCGCTCGGGCACTTGATTCGTGTCCCCGCCCAGCAGCACCCAAATCACGCCCCACTCCTCGGCGGCATACTGAAGGAAGGTCCGAATCTGCTTCTGAAGGTCTCCCCCGAAACCATAACTCTGTACTTCACTGAGGGTCACCACCCGGGCGGGCACCCCCTTCTGCGTCTTCCATGCCGCCAGAGGCTCAAAGGAGGAAGCCAAGGCGTCGCTCGTGACAATCAAATACTCATAGCACCCCGCAGGAAGAACTTGGTGCAGTCTTACTCCTTCCGTAATGGCCCCAGCTGAGAGCACGACTTCCGGATTCAGCAGCAGATCCTTTTCCCGCTCGGCGATCACGCCGGGGGCTTTCTTTTCAGGAGCACCCGAAACATCCGGAGCGAGAGAGATAACAATTCGAACCTGTGTGCAGAGCTCCACCCGGCGCTCACTGGTCCAATAGCGAATCGGATAGACAACAAACTCGGCGACCGCCTGGCCGTCCAGCATACCGATCCCGGCGAAGTCCCCCACCCGCTCAGGGTAAGATTCCTCCGAGTAATACTCGCTCGCAACCGGCATCAAAGGCCCCTCAAAAGACTCCGAAAGAGATAGAATCCGCGGCGGCTGCACCGCCACCAGATTCAAATCCTGAGGCAACGGCTCCCAGGAGAGCGCCTCCACCGCCCACTCCCCGACGACCATCCCGGCCGGCAGGCCGATCTGCACCGGGCGCACGGGAACCTCGGGAGCGCCCGCTTCCAAGAGGAAATCGCAATCGGGCAACGTGATCCGGTCATAGCCTTCAACTTTGCTGATGCGAACCTCGTCGCTGCCGAAGTGCAGCACATACTCGAGCGTCTCATTCCCTGCCGCCTGCGCGGCCAGCGACAGCATAAGAACAAAGCCCCAGGCTGGTATCAGGAACCTGAAACGCGCAAGGCGAACTCCCCTGAGCGAATGCTTCAGAAAAACGCTTGAACAGCTATCCATTCTCTCGACTCCACTAAGCCAGATATATCCCGATAAGTTAAAACAAGCTCGACCGAGCACTCAAGCCAGGCCCTTCTTAAACAGCTCGCCGACACTTCTCAAGTCCACGTTGCCTCCGCTGATGAGCACCCCGGCTCGAGCGCCGGAAATATCCACCCGCCCTTCCGGTAAGGCCGCCGCCGCCAGCGCGCCGGTCGGCTCCACCACCAGCTTCATCCGCTCCCACAGGAAGAACATCGCCCGCACAATCGCCTCCTCCGAAACCGTTACCATATCATGAACATAGTGCAGCACCAGCGGGAAGGTCACCTTACCCAGCGACGGAGTGCGCGCGCCGTCTGCGATCGTGTCGGGATTGTGCACCGTGTGGAGCACTTTCGTATGGAACGAGCGTGTGGCGTCGTCCGCCCGCTCCGGCTCCACGCCGATGACGCGGCACTGCGGGCAGAGCGCGCCGGCCGCAATCGCGCAACCCGACAGCAATCCCCCGCCGCCGCAGCAGACCAGAAGGAAATCCAGATCCCCGACCTCTTCAAAAAGCTCCTTTGCCGCGGTCCCCTGCCCCGCCACAATGTGAGGGTGATCGTAAGGCGGCACAATCGCCAGCCCGCGCTCGGCCGCGATCCGCGACGCCAGCTCCTCGCGCGTTACCCTCGAGCGGTCGTAAAGAATCACTTCCGCGCCATACTGACGCGTCGCGTCCAGCTTGACCGCCGGCGCATCCTCCGGCATCACAATCGCCGCGGGGACATTAAGAATACGCCCCACCAAGGCGACCGCCTGCGCATGATTGCCCGAGGAGTAGGTCAGCACCCCTCGCCGCTTCTCCTTCTCCGAAAGCCGGGAAATCGCATTGAACGCTCCGCGAAACTTGAAGGCCCCCGCGCGCTGAAAATTCTCGCACTTGAAAAACACCCGGCCCTTCGATAGCTGATCCACCGTTCGCGAAGTCATCACCGGGGTGCGATTCGCCTGCCCCTCGATCCGCTCGGCCGCCGATTCAACGTCGCTGTAGCTGACCGGCAGAGCATCTCCACCTGAAGCGTCGGGGGTTGCAGCAACCGCATCGTCCGCCATCGGCTCAATGCCTCATTTCCAAGGATAGAAACCTCATAGTGTCAATCGCTTGTCCTGTCCATTCGCTGGCGAACGGTCTCCTCCAGGGTCGAGTCCTCAGTGATGACGAGCAGCTCGGTCAGATGAATGTCGTTCAGCGTCATGTGAAGAAGATCGCCTTCCCGGGTCCAAGCCACCCGCTCGACCTGCCCCTGGGCCAACCGGAAAGCAGCGGTAGGCTCCATCCAATGCGGCACCCGAAACGTTACCGGGGCTTTCGGGATCGGCTCGTAGAGCGTGCCCAGCCGGTCCGACAAATGATCCCGGTTGACCAGCACGACGATCGCCGTCGAGCGGCCTGCAAACAAGGTCCGCGCAATCAGCCAGGCTGGCCGCGTTGACATAAACGGATCCAGCACACGGCCCGGCACTGCCGCCGGGCAGGACGCGGCGAGCAAGGGTTCCAAGGCCCGCGCCTCGGCGTTCAGCTGGCGCATTTCCTGCATCATCGCGCGCGCTCCTTCATCATCTGCACCGCACCCCCGGTAGCGCCCATACGGCGTAAACCACCAGTAGGAAATCCCTTTCGCCCCTGCCGCCAGCGCATAATAGAACTCGATGCGTTTCTCCTCGGGCGTTCCGTAGCGAAAGGTAATCTCCTCGTCCCGGTAAGACACCGAGTTGAGAATCACGTGCAGCGGGTGAGGCTCGCTGGCAAAGCGCGCAATCTCGCTCAGCGCATAGACGTAATAAGGATGGCAGTATTGCGCCAGCCAACCCGGATGTTTCGCATAAGCATCCAGAAGCCGCATCTGGTAATACGGGTCAAGCGCGAAGATGTCCGGCAACCGGCCATAGATGAGCCAGTTCTCCGGTTTATAGGTCAGATCCACGTTGAGCAAGGTGAGCGTTCGGGGATCGACCTCCGTCCAATGTCTTTGCCGTTGGACGAGTCCTTGCGCATAGCTGCCGACCCGCAGGTGGCCCGGCAGCGCCTCGATAGCGTGCTCGTGGGCGTCCGGCTCGTCGAGCAGAAAGCGGGCGTAGAGTTGAGGGCTGCCGTTGTTCGATGGGTCGGGATCCTGCGTCATTCGTCGCAGGCCCATCTCCGCCAGCATCGCAAGCCCTTCGGCCCGGTCGAGATAGCCGTTATGCCCCATCCCCATATGGGTGTTGAACAGGTGATCGCGAAGCGTCGCGCAGGTGTCTTGCGCCCGCTCTTCATCCGTGTCCCCGTGGTTCCGGTAGCCCCACATTCCCAAGGCGAAGAAAGCATCCCGCGCCCGCACCACCGCAGCAGCCTCCCGCCCATCTTTTGTGCGAACCTTGAAGTGATGAAAGGAGCCATCATCCCAAGAGTGCTCAAGGGGCAGCTCGATCGGCAAAAATCCGGCGCAGCTCTCCCAGCGCTCCTCGGGGCGCTGCCTCACCTCGACGCCATCCACTTCCACCGAGCGCAGCTCAATTTGCTCCTCATCACTGCGGCGAAGATAGAGAAAGACCCGGTCAATCCCCTCCGAAAAACAGACCGATGCGATGGACAGCTCGGCCGGGCGATCCCGCAGCAAGCGAACCTTCGCCCGCTGCCCTTCGCTCCCCGTCACCGCCAGCTCCAACCGCCTCGGCTCCGGCAAGCGCCGCAGCCGCACCACCACTTCCGCGAACCCTCCCGCAGGAATCGGATCGGGACGAACCTGATACCAGATCGGCGCACCCAATTGCTCCAAACGCTCGCGAGTCGTTGCGGACGTCGTCGTCGCGTCGTTCAGCAGGTAACTCGCCGCCCGAATGCCCGAATGCTCCCGGTGCTGCGGAACCAGATGCCGCGAAAGGTCTACGCCGCTGAGCAGCACCTGCTCGATCTCAACTGAATGATTTGAGGTATTCCGAACAATAGCGTGCAGAGTCGCTCCGGGCGGTAACAGCTCGCGATAAGGCCTCTCTTCGCCCAGACCTCGCTTGAGGTCCCAGCCATCCTGCACATACCGGATGAGCCGGGGAAACTCCCGGTCGGGGACAAAGGCCGCCGAACTCAGCGCCAGCTCACCCGCCAACGAAAAACCCTGCCCAAGGAGGAGAAGCATCGCAGCGAATAACGTCAACGGCGTCTTCAGCATAAACCCCACTCCTGCTTCCCGCTAATTGTGGATCACCTCAAACACGGAACCTCTCTCAGGATGCTTGGTCACCTCGATGCGGGCCGGGAAGACGTCTTTCAGCGCTTCGAGATGGGTGACTACAAGGATTTTCTCAAACTCCTCGGCAATCT
>Ga0209164_1004446_pt1 | contig 12543 bp, 10 predicted proteins | sample MTBNYHSulfiMetaG_FD_187458 | JGI IMG/M metagenome (GOLD analysis project Ga0209164, IMG submission 187458) | Enrichment culture microbial communities from rom New York Harbor, USA that are MTBE-degrading - MTBE-NYH (New York Harbor Sulfidogenic)... | ecosystem: Environmental > Aquatic > Marine >...
GGGTGCCGCGCGATGAGCGTCTTCTGCCAGGCAGTCAGGGACGAGAAGATTTCCGAACGGAGGTCCTTTACCTTCTTTTCGAGTTTTTTTATCTCCTTCGATATATCAATATCTTTCCCGTCAGAAAGGCGCTTCAACTCGTCGATCTTCAGCTCAAGCTCTTCCAGAGGCCGTTCGAATTCGAGATAATATCTGATCATAGAAACGCCACCGTTCCCTTGCCCGCGATCTTTTCTACTTTGGTTATGGTTTCACTGTCGTCCGATATGCTCATTCCGGTCGCAATCAATGTCTCAGCTCCTTTATAGAGGATCCTCAGATAGAGCGGATAAACCCCCTTTTGCTGTGATGAGAGCAGGGTCTTGAGGGTCTGTAAATCTACCCCGTTCCGCAACGGAAACCTGAGCACTATCTCTGCCTTGTGCCCTGACTGCGGGTGAACCCCGTCCAGCCTCGATATGCTATGGGCAACAATCTTGACCCCTTTCTCGGTTTTATCCACAGTGCCTTTCACCAGCAGGGGGGTATCTTTCTGCAGGAGAGAAATACTGTTTCTGTAGAGTTCCGGGAAAACGATCACATCAACATTACTCTCCGGACCTTCCAGCGTGCAATATGCCATGATCTCGGCTTTTGCTTTCGTCTGGATTTTCCGGATCGCGGTCAAAATGCCGCCTATACTGATATCCTGTCCATCAGACAGTTCGTCGATTTCCGAGATCCCTTTTGTCCCGAGCCGCTTTAGATGAGATTTATATCTTGTTAACGGGTGTCCTGTAAGATAAAATCCAAGCGCCTCTTTTTCATGCTTCAGTATTTCTTCCGTACTCCATTCGCCGCCGGTATCCTCAGTCTCTTCAGGAGATTCACCGAAAATATTCTGCTGGCCGAATGCCCGCGCTGAATAACTTTTTGCTCCATTCAGATGCCTGTTGACGAAATCCATCGCCTGCGCCCGTGCAACCTTGAGGGAATCGAATGCCCCTGCCTTGATGAGCCCTTCGACAACCTTCTTATTCACTTTCCTCTGGTCGACCCGCTCAAGGAAATTTTCCAGCGAGGCATAGGGACCCACTTCGGTGCGGGCTTCAATGATGGACTCCAGGGCTGACGCGCCGACCCCTTTCACCGCCTCGAGTCCAAACCGTATCGAATTCCCGACCACCTTGAATTCTTTTCCCGACTCATTAATATCCGGCGGAAACATGGTTATCCCCATCTCACGGCAGCCGGCAATAAACTTGACGACTTTATCGGTGTTATCCATATCGGCAGTCAGGGTGGCCGCCATGAATTCCACCGGGAAGTGGGCCTTCAGAAACGCAGTCTGAAAGGCGACATAGGCATATGCGGCAGAATGTGATTTATTGAAGCCATATTCTGCAAAATGTTCCATGAGGTTGAAAATCCTTGCCGCTTTCTTTTCCGAGATCCCGTTTGATTTGGCGCCCTCTATGAATACCTCTTTCAGTTTCTCCATTTCCGCAGGCTTCTTCTTCCCCATCGCCTTTCTCAGGATATCAGCCTGTCCCATGCTGAAATTCGCCAGTTTATTCGCTATCCGCATGACCTGTTCCTGGTAAAGGATGACCCCGTAGGTTTCATCAAGGATCTCCTTCAACTGGGGCAGTTCATATTTTACAGGGATAAGCCCTTTTTTCCTCTTGATAAACTCATCGAGCATACCGCTTCCCATCGGTCCGGGTCTGTAGAGGGCGACGATCGCAATAAGGTCCTCAAACCTGTTGGGGACGCTTTTGACCAGCAGGTCCCTCATCCCTGCACTTTCGAGCTGGAAAATGCCGGTCGTATTGCCTTCACCGAGGAGCTGATAGGTAGCGCTGTCGTCAAATGAGATGTCCTTCAATGAGAAGGTCTTTCCGTTCTCCCTGATGTACTGGAGGGTCTTGTTTATCACGGTAAGGGTTTTTAAACCGAGAAAATCGAATTTCAGGAGCCCTATCTTTTCGATGGAGACCATATCGAATTGCGAAACAACGCTTTCGTCCGACGGGTTTTTATAGAGCGGCACATAATCGGTGAGGGGCGTCGGTGATATCACAACCCCTGCGGCATGCGTTGATGCATGCCTGGAGAGCCCTTCGAGCCGCATGGCTACATTGATTAATTCCTGTATCTTCGGGTTTGTATTATAGAGTGCCATAAGCTGTGGTTCCACATGCAGGGCGTTCTCTATCGTAATGTTCAGCGTATTCGGGATAAGTTTCGCGATTTTATCCACTTCGCCGTACGGTATATCCAGCGCCCGTCCGACATCCCGTATCGCTGCCTTTGCAGCCATTGTGCCGAAGGTGATGATCTGCGCGACGTGATCTTTTCCGTATTTCTCGGCGACATAGGAAATGACTTCCGGCCGCCTGTCCTTGCAGAAATCTACGTCTATATCCGGCATGCTTATCCTTTCCGGATTCAGGAACCGTTCGAAAAGAAGATTATACTGGACGGGATCTATGTCGGTAATACCGAGACAATATGACACAAGGCTTCCGGCAGCAGACCCCCGGCCGGGACCAACGGGGATGCCTTTCTTTTTCGCATAACTGATAAAATCCCAGACGATGAGAAAGTACGATGAGTATCCCATCTTCTCTATCATGCGCAGTTCCATTTCCAATCGTTCCGTATAGACGGCAGCAGGGTCCGGCCCCATGCGCATCGTAAGACCTTCGCGGGCGAGTTGTTCAAGCACTGCTTCGGGCGATCTGCCGTCTTCTATCTCGTATACCGGCAACAGGGTTTTCCCGAGTGAAAACTCTACATTACAGCGTTCTGCAATATTTCTGGTATTCTGAATCGCCTCCGGCAATTCCCTGAAAGCCTGCTGCATCTCCTCAGGGGATTTAAAATACAGACTTTCTGTTTTAAACTTAAGGCGGGCTTTGTCCTGAAAGCTCTTCCCTGTTTGTATACAGAGCAAAATATCATGGGCTTTCGCATCGTCAGGCCTCATGTAATGACAATCATTCGTGGCGACGATACCAATGTGTAATTCCTTTGCCAATTCAACGAGTTTTCTGTTTACTTCCTCCTGTTCAGCGAGCCCGTTGTCCTGAATCTCGAGATAAAAATTATCAGGCCCCAGGATATGTTTATATTCCAGCGCCTTTTCCCTCGCCCGGTCAACCATGCCTCTCATGAGGTAATAAGGGATCTCTCCTTTCAGGCATGAGCTAAGGGCAATGAGACCGCCGCTGTACTGTTCCAGAAGCTGCATATCTATCCTCGGTTTATAATAGAACCCCTCCATATAGGCCCTGGTGACCAGCGTTACAAGGTTGCGGTATCCATGGTTGTCCTTCGCAAGGAGAATGAGATGGAACGATGCTTCGTCGATCTCGCCGCCCTGTTTCTTGTCGAAACGGCTGCCGGACGATATATAGACCTCGCATCCGATGATGGGTTTTATCCCTGCTTTTGTCGCGAGGCGGTAAAATTCCACCGCTCCGAAGAGGTTCCCATGGTCGGTGATCGCAACAGCGGGCATCCTGAATGCAGAAGCCTGTTCGACGAGTTCTTTTATCTTTATCGCTCCGTCGAGCAAGCTGTATTCAGTATGAACATGGAGGGGAACATAATCGGCATGCTGAACCATATAAGAATATTACCCTCAGGCAGAGTTTCAAGTCAATCGAAAGAGGTGCTTTGACAGGCCTTTTCCATGAAAGGTATAATTTCTGAATGAAGTTAAAACTGAGCATCATCCTCGCGGTAATCTCCATAATCATCGGTGTGTCTGCAGGCAGTTACTTCGCGATCAGTACCGGTATTCCCTCCTTAGAGGAAATGAAAGACATCGATCAGGATGCCGGGACGAAGATATATGCCGACGACGGCTCCCTGATCGGCGAACTTAAGGTGCAAAAGGGCATCTTTGTCCCGATCCGCGACATACCGGAACATATGATTCAGGCAGTTATCGCAGTGGAAGATTCGCGCTTCTGGACACACAAGGGGATTGATTACATCGCCATTATGAGAGCTATTGTGAAAGACGTACTCTCTGCAGGGCTTAAAGAAGGAGGGAGCACTATCACACAGCAGCTTACAAAAATCATGTTCCTCAGCCCCGAAAAAACCCTGAAGAGGAAGCTCCGGGAGGCAGTCCTTGCGGTAAAGATAGAAAAGAACCTCACGAAAAACGAGATACTCGAACTGTATCTGAACAGGATATATATCGGCCACGGCGCATATGGGGTTGAAATGGCCTCACGCGTATATTTCGGGAAATCAGTAAAGTCGATAACCCTGGCCGAGTCTGCCCTCATTGCGGGCCTTATTAAGGCGCCGACTTCGTATTCTCCCTATAACGATCTCAGAAAAGCCAAAGACCGTCAACAGATTGTGCTTTCCCGCATGGAGGAGGAGGGATACATCAATAAATCCCAGGAAGAGAATGCCGGAAAGCAGCCGATATACCTCTCAAGCATGAGAAAGGGAATCGAAGCGAACAACTATTTTATTGAATATATACGGAAATACCTTGAAGCGACTTATGGTGAAGAAACCGTATATAAAGGGGATATGCGAGTATATACCACACTGGATAAACGGGCGCAATACCATGCTGCAAAGGCCCTCCAGGAGGGATTAAGGGCACTGGACAAGAGAAGAGGATGGCGTGGACCGATAGAGCATAAAAACGATGTCGATTTTGAAAAAGAGATGAAGCAACGGGAACTGGATTCACAGGTTGTCGCAACCCCCGGCGAGATAGCTACAGGCATCGTCCTCACAGTCGGCAAAAAAGAGGCGCAAATCAAGACACGGGGGGTCATCGGCAAACTTTCGCTTGAGGACGCACGGTGGGCATCGAAGGTCTTCGATCCGAAAAAAAGAACATCGAGAACACTCAAGGACTTTACCCTGCCACAGATACTGGAACCCGGCGATATTGTGAGAGTAAGTATATCCAGGGTCCAGGGACACTCGGTTCAGCTCAGGCTGGAACAGGACCCCGAGGTCGAGGGCGCTGTCGTGGCTCTGGAACACGATACCGGTTTTATCAGGGCGCTGGTAGGGGGGTATGATTTCGTGAAGAGCGATTTCAACAGGGCCCTTTATGCAAAACGCCAGCCCGGTTCCGCGTTCAAGCCTGTCATCTACGCTGCTGCTCTGGACCAGAATTTCACTCCGGCGAGTATCCTGATTGATGAACCGGTAACTTATCCCGGAGGCCCGAGAGGCGAGTGGAAACCCAATAATGCAGATCATAAATTCTATGGCCCTACAACAGTCCGTGAGGCATTGACATATTCGAGAAATGTGGTTACAGTAAAACTGGTTGATGCTCTGGGCATTGATACGGTGCTGAATTTTGCAAGAAATATAGGCATTCAGGGGGATATGCCGCGAGACCTCACACTGGCCCTTGGATCATTGACGGTTTCCCCGTTCGAACTCTCCCTCTGTTACAGCGTATTTGCCAACGGCGGCATGAAAATAAAACCGGTTGCAATCAAGTATATCACGGATGCACGGGGCAGGATTCTCGAGAGCAATGAACCTGAAGCCGAAGAGGTAATCAGCCCGCAGACTGCATTTCTGATCACTTCGCTGATGGAGGATGTGGTGCAGCACGGCACCGGATGGAGAGCAAAAGCACTCGGCAGGCCTGTAGCAGGCAAGACCGGCACAACGAATGAATACAGGGATGCCTGGTTCATCGGCTATTCATCAACCCTGGTAGCGACTGTCTGGGTCGGCTTCGATGATGTGAGATCCCTCGGTTCCCATGAGACCGGCGCACGCGCCGCTTCCCCGATATGGGTGGATTTCATGAAGAACACTCTTACCGGAGAACCGGAAGACTTTACCCCGCCTGAAGGCATACTAGCCAAGACAATAGACCCTTTAACCGGTCTTCTTTCACGTGATGAAGCTTCAGGAATAAAGGAATATTTCAGGGAAGGTACTGAACCAACCCGGTTTGCACCTCTCATCTCTCATCCCCGTAAATTGCGGGAAACAGATTCAAATCTTAATTTCGATTAGGAGGGCTACAATGAATCGTTTACGGATCACATGGTTTATCGGTTTTATAGTAAGCATTCTTGTTCTGTTTTCCCTTGCCGGAATTGCACCGGCAGAGGAAAATCCGTATGACCAGGCGATGAAAGCGTATAAGAAGAAAGATTTCAAAAACGCGGCCATCTATCTTCAGGAGTATGTTGAGCAGAAACCTGATCCTTATGCCTATTATCTGCTCGGGTATGCGAACTACAAGTTGAAGAAACATGCTGAGTCAGCCAGGTATTTCAGAGAGGCATATGTCCTTGATCCGAACATCTCTCCGTTCCCGAAGAAAAAATAGCATTTATTTTGAAAAAGCGGGTCTTTTCTATTGACTTTTCAGAAAATTGTTATGTAAGATAAGTGCGATTTTTATCCCCATGAGGAGGTCTATATGGAAGAAGTCCTTTTGTTTGATGCCTTTGTGAAACCTGAAGTGATTCCCCATAATGTCAGCTATGGTATATTCGCATCCATCCTTTTGATTGTCGTTGCGCTTGCCGTAAAAGGGTCTCTGCACCTCGTGCCCAGGGGTCTCCAGAATTTTGTCGAAATGGTAGTCGAACACATATTGAAATTGACCGACGAGACTATAGGCCATCACTGGAGCAGGTCTTTCTTCCCCTTCATCTGTACAATTTTCCTGTTCATTCTTGTGTGCAACCTGATGGGCCTGGTGCCAGGGTTTACCGCAGCCACAGCGAATGTCAACACGAATGCAGCTATGGCAATCCCCGTCTTTCTGTTTTATCAGTTTATGGGATTCAGGGTAAATGGTATCCATTACTTTAACCACTTTCTCGGTCCGATTCGTTCCCTTTCGGGGCTCCCGCTCATGATTCTGATGTTTCCGATTGAGCTCATCGGTCACTTCGTACGTCCGCTGACCCTGACAGTCCGACTCTTTGGTAATATGACAGGGAAACATATCCTGCTCCTCGTCCTCGGGATTATCGCTCCATGGTTCATTCCTTCGGTAATTCTCGGACTGGGGCTGCTCGTGAGCGTCGTGCAGGCTCTTGTGTTCACCCTTTTGACGATCTGCTATTTTGCCGGTGCCGTTGAAGAGGCACATTAATTTACAATTTTCTGGAAAGGAGGAAGAAAAGAATGAAAAAAGTCTTAAGTGTAATGCTTCTTTCACTCGCATTGGTCTGGTTATTAGCACCGCTCTGCTTTGCCGAAGAGGCTGCTGCAGCTACAGCAACAGGTGGTAGCTCCAACATCTTCTACTATGCTCTCGCAGCCCTCGGTTGCGGCTTAGGAATGGGCCTCGCAGCCCTCGGTACCGGTATCGGTATGGGTACCGGTCTTGGTGGTGCTTGCGAAGGAGTCGCAAGGAACCCTGGTGCATCCGGAAAGATCACCACGACCCTCATCATCGGTCTCGCGATGATCGAGTCTCTCGCAATTTACGCACTCGTCGTCGTCCTGATCCTCATCTTCGTGAACCCGTTCGGAAAACTCCTTCAGTAAGAGATACAGAAACAAAAAGGGCAGGCTTCCAGCCTGCCCTTTTTTTATTGCATTTCAGGGGCTTACTTCCTGAAAAAATTCTTCGGCATAAGATGGCGGATGATGTGGGTGATGATATCTTTATGCCAGTCGAAACCGGATCGCTCGATAACCGGCATAATGCCGTCCTTGCGTGCGAGATCGATAAGAAAATCGATCTGGCGGTCTGTAAGCCTCGAATAGATATTCTTCAATCTCAGACCGGCTTTCAGTTCAGGGTCCAGTCTGCTCCTCCACGCTTTGTCATATGCCCTAAGGACCTTTTCGGTGAAGTTTCCCTGCCGGAATGCATCGAGAACAGTATCGGCTGCAATTTCAGAACAGAGCAGTCCGAAATAGATTCCGCCTCCTGTAGTTGCCTTGACCTGTCCGGCAGCCTCCCCCACCACTACAAGCCTGTCGGCATAGCTTTTCGGAATTGTCGTCGTCGGGACCGGACTGCATTTGATCGGACTTTCCCGTAGGGTCACTCTCCCGGAAATATGACGGCTTTTTATGAATTTCCTCAGGAATGACGCAGGATTATTCCGGGTAAGCAGGCCTATCTTGGCCTCCCTGTTGTTTGTAGGCACAATCCAGGAAAAAGAGCCCGGAGCGATTTTTTCACCAAAGTAGACCTCGACATCTTCAATATCTTCCATGCCGACCTCAGTCTGCACGCCGAAGAAAAAGTCTCCCGGTCTTGCCGGAATACCCGGTAATGCATGCATCTCAAAGCCGGTTGCAATTATCCCGACCTCTGAGGAGAACGTTTCTTCTTCACCCGCTTTCCCTGTTTTGATTGAGAAGGCATCACGGGTTACGGCAATCTCTTTTACTCCGGACCCCAGGTGGGTGACAGCCCCTGCCTGTTCAGCCCTTTTGTGTATGGCACAGTCGAACATACCGCGCCTGACGACATACGCAAATGGCGAGGCTGCCTGATATCTGAGGGAATCACCGGAAGGAGCTATTGCCTTGATGGAAAATATCGGTCGTGTTACGGTATTCTCGGGCAGAGCATACTGTCGAAAACATTCAGCGCTGATGATACCTGTACAGTTGATATTCTTTCCGATTTCAGGGTTCTTTTCAAATATCCCCACATGGAATCCTTCTCTGGCCAATAACCATGCGGTATAACTCCCGACCGGTCCGCCTCCCACAACAATAATATCATATGAAGTAGTTTTCATTCTTTCTGTTTCTTTCCGCAGTGCAATGAAGAAATACTCTATTTTTTAAACTATTTTAACTTTTTTTTTCAACAAAGCCACATATTATTGTCAGACTTATATATTATCCGATTTTCTTAAATTCCTTCATAAAATACCTGAGCGTTACGTCATCAAAAACGCAGAATTCTATCTCCCTGAGACTGCCCTGTGTCTTGCTTTTTAAATACTGCATTGCCTCGCTCACCAGAATTTTTGCGCATCTGTCTTTGGGAAAACCAAATATCCCTGAACTTATTGCAGGCACCGAGATACTTTTGAACCCTTTGCTGTCGGCGAGTACAAGGCTGTTTTTGATTGCGTTGCTGAGCTTGTTCTCTTCATCTCCCTCTCCCATCCTCGGCCCGACGGCATGGATTACAAATTTTGCAGGCAGCTTCCCGGCGCCGGTCAACGCAGCATGGCCTACCGGGACAAAACCTATCCTGTCGCTTTCATCCTGGATACTCTGTCCGCCTCTTCTCACAAGAGCGCCTGCGACGCCGCCACCGTGCCGGAGATAAGAATTTGCCGCATTCACAACCGCATCCACCTTCCGCTCCGTAATGTCTCCCTGAACAAGGCGGAGAGTGCTGCCGTCGATGTTTTTCTCACTGATTATTTTCATGGTATTCTCCCTGCTCTTCATCTAATGAGGACAGAGGAGATTCGATTCTCTACGTTTCTATGATAAAATATATTATAAAAGAATTCTGGAGGATATAGATAGCAGCGCTGCACGGAAATCTATCAGGACTTAAAGCCAGCTACCTGAATGCACTCGAAAGGATATACAGGAGGAAGGTTACCCGTGAAGTAATAACCCCGGAACTTGCACGATACCTCACAGAAATCTCCTTCGAAATCAACAGACAAATCGGTATCCTGATCGAAAGGTCCGGCACGATCACTCATGTAATTGTCGGCGATGCAAGAGGGATATTCATCCCTGAACTGGAAAGCTATCCTCTGGGAAGAAAAGCTCTCCGGGGACTCAGGCTGGTCCATACACATCTTAATGAAGAACCCCTCACGCAGGATGACCTGACAGACCTGGCACTGCTCAGGTTTGACCTCGTGGCTTCCATAGGAGTGAGAGAAGGTCTTCCGGGCAATTTCCATCTCGCATATCTGATGCCCAACGGAGAAAAACCCTTTGAGATAATGGAATATCAGCATTTGCATGCATTTGAAATCGACTTTCTCCCTTTTATCACTTCTATTGAAGAAGAGACCGAGAGACACAGGAGCTTCAGCCCCGATGACAGGCGTGAAAAGACTATTCTCGTGAGTGTCTCAACTCAGCCGCGGTATGATCAGGAAGATTCGGTGGAAGAACTGCGGGAACTCGCAGAGTCAAGCAACCTCCTTGTGCTCGATACCGTTATACAACGGCTGAAGAAAATCAACCCGAAGTATCTGATGGGTGAAGGGAAAATCAAAGATCTCGTCATCAATGCGTTAAGCAAAGGGGCTACGCTCCTTGTCTTTGACCAGGAATTGAGCCCGTCACAGGTAAAAGCCGTCACCGAACTCACTGAACTGAAAGTAATAGACCGGTCACAGCTCATCCTCGATATCTTCGCACGGCGCGCCCACAGCCGTGACGGAAAGGTCCAGGTAGAACTGGCCCAATTGAAGTACAGACTTCCGAGGCTCACGGGCAAAGGCACCGCCATGTCCCGGCTCATGGGAGGTATAGGCGGAAGAGGTCCCGGCGAAATGAAACTCGAAATAGACAGGAGGCGTGTCCGGGACAGGATCGTGCTCCTCGAAAAAGAACTGAAGCACCTGAGCGAGGCCAGAAAACAGAGGAAACAGAAACGGGTCGAGAGGGGCATTCCCATTGTCTCGATTATCGGATACACCAATGCAGGCAAATCAACGCTCTTGAATTCTCTCACAAGAAGCACGGTGTTTGTCGAAGATAAATTGTTCGCTACTCTTGATACGGCAAGCAGGCGCCTGCGCTTCCCGCGCGAGAGGGAGGTTGTGATCACCGATACAGTCGGTTTTATACGGAATCTCCCCAAAGACCTCCTGACGGCTTTCAAGTCGACACTTGAAGAACTCGAGGACGCCGACCTGCTCCTCCATCTTGTTGATAGCGCAAACCCCCGGTTTGAGCAGCATATCGCGTCTGTTGAGAATATCCTCCGGGAGCTCCATCTCGACGGGAAACCCCGGCTTCTTGTGTTGAACAAGACTGACAGTATCCCGAAAGAGGAGAGACAAAACCTCGCGTTCAGGTATGACGCCATACCGATATCCGCGCTGGACCCTTCTTCATTCGGCCTGTTGCTTCAGGCAATCGAATCGCATATCTGGGACAAAAAACTACAAGAGTTACCTGTATAATTGGAGGTATCATGGATTTCGAACCGAAATGGATAGCATGGGAAATCACGAGACGCTGCAACCTGAGATGCGTTCACTGCCGCTCATCCTCTGAACTTGAAGCAAAATCGCATCCTGATTTCCCTGTTGGAGAGGCGTTCAGGATCATCGATGACATCACAAGCTATGCAAAACCGGTAATTGTTCTTTCGGGCGGAGAACCGCTCCTGAGAGAGGATGTCTTCGATATTGCACGGTATGGCACAGAGAAGGGGCTGAGGATGTGTCTCGCGACAAACGGGACCCTCGTCTCCGATGAGATCTGCGGGAAGATCAAAGATTCCGGCATCAGGATAGTCTCCCTGAGTCTCGACGGCTCGGAAGAAAAAGTCCATGATGACTTCAGAAACCAGAAGGGCGCATTTGCCGGGACACTCAATGCAGCGCGCCTCTTCAGAAAGCACGGCATTGAGTTTATCGTAAATTCGTCTTTCACGAAACGGAACCAGGCAGAAATACCGAAAGTCTATGCGCTGGCCAGAGAACTCGGTGCAACGGCCTGGTATCTCTTCATGATCGTTCCTACGGGCAGAGGAGAAGAGATCATGAACGAGTTGATCTCGAAGGAGGAATATGAACAAATTCTCGAATGGCATTATGAGATGGAGAAGGACGAGAAAACACTCCTCGTGAGACCCACCTGTGCGCCTCATTATTACCGGATCGTCCTGCAGAAATCCAAAGAGGAAGGATCGAAATTCGAGAGGAGGACATTGAAATTTTCGACAGGAGGTTCAAAAGGATGTATCGCCGGCCAGCTCATCGCACTTATCGACGTAGACGGCAATGTGCTTCCCTGCAGTTATTTCCCGAAACCTGCCGGGAACATCAGACAACAATCGTTCAGGGAAATATGGGAGCATTCTGAATTATTTCAGGAACTCCGTGATTTTAAAAAATATAAAGGCAAGTGCGGGTCGTGCGAGTATGTGACTGTCTGCGGCGGATGCCGTGCCCGGGCATATGCAGTGCATGGCGATTATCTCGCGGAAGAGCCGTTCTGCGGATATGAACCTGTTCGGTATAAGAAAGCGCGCCAATCGCAAACCTGAGAAAAGGGACAATTTGTTTCGGAATCAACCATTCAATAGCAAAATGATCAAAATAGAAATCAAGGGGGAACCATGAACGACACGTTTCTGAAAGCATGCCGCGGTGAAGCAGTAGACTATACGCCTGTATGGCTGATGCGCCAGGCAGGACGGTATTTGCCGGAGTATCAGGCCATTCGTTCACAGGTCGATTTTCTGACGCTCTGCAAAAACCCCAGGCTCGCAGCAGAGGTTACGCTCCAGCCCGTGGATATCCTCGGCGTTGACGCTGCAATACTTTTTTCCGATATCCTCATCCCGCTTGAGGTAATGGGGATGCGTCTCGAATTTTCAGAGAAGGAGGGACCTGTCCTCAG
>Ga0209164_1004449_pt1 | contig 12541 bp, 12 predicted proteins | sample MTBNYHSulfiMetaG_FD_187458 | JGI IMG/M metagenome (GOLD analysis project Ga0209164, IMG submission 187458) | Enrichment culture microbial communities from rom New York Harbor, USA that are MTBE-degrading - MTBE-NYH (New York Harbor Sulfidogenic)... | ecosystem: Environmental > Aquatic > Marine >...
CCGAGCGCGTACTCGGCGCGGCCGAGCGCCTCACGGATCGAGTTGCGCCCGGGCTCGAGGCGCAGAGCCTGCCCGAGCAGCATCGCCGCCTGGGCGGGGTGACGCTCGCGCAGCAGGGCGACGCCGCGGCGGAAGAGACTGTACGCCTCGCTCTCGGCGTCGAAGGAGGGCGCGCGCCGCAGCACGGGGTCCATCGGCGACATCAGTGACGCCCTCAGAGGCCGAGGTCGGCGGAGACGCCCTGCATCGCCGTGAGGCCGAGCTCGAGGAACTCGTCGAGCTCGAGGCCGAGCTCGCCGCAGCGGGCGATCGACTCGCGGTCGACGCCGCGGGCGAAGGCCCCTTCGCGGTACCGCTTGCGCACCGACTTGGGCTTGACCTCGGCGAGGCGCTTGTCGGGGCGGATCAGGGCCGCCGCGGTGACGAGCCCGCTGAGCTGGTCGGCGGCGATGAGACCGACGTCGAGGGTCGACTCGGCGGCGACCCCGGTGGCCGGGTTGTGCGCCTCCACGGCGTGCGCCGCGGCCTCGGGCAGGCCGGCCGCGCGCAGCGCCTTGGCGGCCTGCGAGCCGTGCCGGGTGAAGTCGCCCTCCGTGCCCTCGACGTCGAGGTCGTGCCCGAGGCCGGCGAGGCCCCACAGGTCGGGGTCTTCGCCGAGGCGCGAGGCGAGGGCGCGCATGATCGCCTCGGTGGCCAGCATGTGACGGCGCGTGTTCTCGTTGGTCACACGCGCCTCGACGAGGGCGAGGACGGCGTCGCGCGACGGTGCAGTCATGTCAGGGCCTCCTCGACCGCGTCGAGCACGGCGGCGGCGCAGGCGCGCTTGTCGCGCCGCGACACGTGGATCTCGCGGTCACCGGTGAGGATCGTGATCTCGTTCTCGTCGGCGCCGATGCCGACGCCCTCGGCGAGCACGTCGTTGAACACCAGCAGATCGACGCCCTTGGCCGCCTTCTTCTCGCGCGCCCGGTCGATCCGCGGGCCGGCCTCGGCGGCGAAAGCGACGCGCAAAAGCCCCGGCCGGGCCGCGGCGGCCAGCACGTCGACCGTGCGCTCGAGCTCGAGGCCGAGCGTCTCGCGCGCGCCGCGCTCGATCTTGCCCGCCTCGGCCTCGCGCGGCTTGAAGTCGGCGACCGCGGCGGCCATCACGAGCACGTCGGCGGCCGCGGTCGCTTCGCGCACGGCCGCCGCCATCTCCTCGGCGGACTCGACCGGCACCGTCGCGTACGGAGCACCCTCGGCCGAGTGCGTCGCCACCAGGGTCACGTCCGCGCCGCGCAGGTACGCCTCGTCGGCCAGGGCACGGCCCATCTTGCCGCTCGAGCGGTTGCCCACGTAGCGCACGGCGTCGATGCGCTCGCGCGTGCCGCCGGCCGTGACCACGACGCGCCGGCCGTGCAACGGCCCCTCGGCCGCGACGGCGAAGGCGCGGCGTACGGCGGCGAGGATCGCCTCGGGCTCGGCCATGCGCCCGAGGCCCTCCTCGCCGCAGGCGAGCTCGCCGCGCCCGGTCGGCAGCACCTCGACGCCGCGCCCGGCGAGGCGGCGCAGGTTCTCCTGCGTCGCGGGGTGCTCGTACATCGCCCAGTTCATCGTCGGCGCGACGATGACGGGGCCGCGGAAGGCCAGGTAGACGGCGGTGAGCAGGTTGTCGGCGATACCGGCCGCCATCTTGGCCAGCGTGTTCGCCGTGGCCGGCGCCACGACCATGACGTCGGCCTCGCGGGCGGCGTCGATGTGCTCGAACCAGCCGCCCGTCGCCTGCCAGGCGCTCTCGTCGTCGAGGACCGGGCCGCGGGACGCGGCGGCGAAGGTGAGCGGCGTCACGAAGCGCCGCGCCGCGGCGGTCGTGACGACGGTCGGCGCGAGACCCTCGCGGGCGAGCCCGCGCACGAGCTCGACCGCCTTGTAGATGGCGATGCCCCCCGTGACGCCGACCAGCACCCGCCGGCCGGGGCCCGGGGCGCCGCCCTGCTCGCTCGCCCCGGTCACGGCAGCGTCACTCGACGGCGGTCGACTCGAGCAGGCCGTCGGCGATCTCTTCGAGCGAGATGGTGAGGAGGTTCGTGCTCCGCGTCGAGATGAGCGGCGGCGTGAGCGTCTCCTGCTCGCCCATGAGACCTTCACCGAGGCTGTGGTAGTACGAGTTGATCTGACGCGCACGCTTGGCGGCGACCATCACGAGCGCGTAGCGCGACCCGCCTGCGTGCGGGAGGAGCTCGTCGATGCGTGGTTTGTCCACCCGCTGTCCTTTCTTCGTGCCTCTATGATGGCGGCCACCTCGGCGGCCGCCCGGTCGGCGTCGTCGTTGACGACGATGTGGTCGAACTCGTCGGCCGCCGCGACCTCGCCCTCGGCGATGTGCAGCCGCCGGGCGATGGCGGCGTCGCCCTCGGTGCCGCGGCCCTTCAGCCGCTCGGCCAGCTCGGCCAGCGACGGCGGCGCGATGAACACCGAGATCGCGCCCGGCAGAGCGGCGCGCACTGCGCGGGCCCCCTGCAGCTCGATCTCGAGGACGACGTCGTCTCCGGCGGCGAGCCTCGCCTCGACGTCGTCACGCAACGTGCCGTACCGGTGACCACTGTACTGTACCCACTCCAGGAAGCGACCCTCGCGCACGCGGCGCTCGAAGTCGTCCTCGCTCAGGAAACGGTACTCCCGGCCGTCGACCTCACCGGGGCGCGGTGGCCGCGTGGTCGCCGACACCGAGCACACCAGGTGTGACACACGCTCGCGGACGCGGGCGAGGACGGTGCCCTTCCCGGCGCCCGACGGCCCCGAGATGACGAAGACCAGGGGGATGGCTCACCGCCCGAAGAAGGCGAGCAGCTCGCCGCGCTGGCGGCCGGAGAGACCCCCGACCGTCTTGCTCGGGCTGATGCGGCACTGCTCCATGATGCGCGCGGACTTGACCCTGCCGCACTTGGGGACCGCCATGAGGACGTCGAGGACCTTGGCGGTCATCAGGTACTCGGGCGGTGCGGCGAGGACGTCGGCGACCGCGACCTTGCCGTGTTTGAGGTCGGACTTGAGCGCGGCGCGGCGCGAGCGGATGTCGTTGGCGCGCGCGAGCGCCTCCATGCGCTGGCTGAGTGAACGGGCGGGAGCGCTGCTCGATGACTTCGCAGAGGTGGGCACGGACGGCAGTATATGGAAGAGGGGCGTCGAGTTCAACTGCCGGGCCGCCCGACAAACGCCGCCCTTTGCGGGAGTTTTGGCGGCGTCGCGACTCAGGCCCCGGCGAGGGCGACGCCGCGGGCCTCGCCCGCGCCGCCGAAGCCCCGTGCGGCCAGCTCGCGGCGGAGCTCGGCGAGGATGCGCCGCGGCACCTCGACGCCCCTGAAGTTGGCCGCCCCGACGGCCACCGCGCTGGCCCCGCAGGCGATGAATTCAAGGGCGTCGAGGCCGCAGACGACGCCCCCCATCCCGACCAGGGGCACGCCGGGGAAAGCGGCCGCGACCTCGGCGACCATGCGCAGCGCGATGGGTTTGATCGCCGGCCCGCAGAGCCCCCCGGTGCGGTTGCCGAGGAAGGGTCGCAGGCTCTTCGGCTCGAGCACCATCGCCTTGAAGGTGTTGACGAGGGCGAGCCCGGTCGAGCCGGCCTCGAGGGCGGCGGCGGCGACCGGCACGACGTCGGTGACGTTCGGCGTGAGCTTCGTGAAGACCGGGCGACCGGTCTCGGCGCACACGGCGGCGACCACTGCGGCGGTCGCCGCCGCATCGGCGCCGATCAGCCGCCCGCTCGACAGGTTGGGGCACGAGACGTTGAGCTCGTAGCCGGACACGGCCGGCCGCGCCCCGGCGCGGCCGGCCGCCCACGCCTCGACGGCGCGCACGACGGCGGCGTAGTGCTCCGGCGCGTTGCCGCCGACGCTGACGATCATCGGCTGGCGCAGCGGCTCGAGCTCGGAGAGCGACGCGAGCCACGCCTCGACACCCGGGTTGGCCAGGCCGATGGCGTTGATCATGCCCGCCGCCGTCTCGGTGAGGCGCGGCGGCGGGTTGCCGGCGTGCGGCTCCACGGTGACCGTCTTGGGCACGTACGCCGCATACGGGAAGGCGGCGAAGAAGTCGCCCCGCGACCGCCGCGCGTACTCCACGGCGTCGAAGGTGCCCGAGGCGTCGACCAGGGGGTGCTCGAGCGCGATGGGCCCCAGGCTCACGCGCAGGTCGACGCCCGCCTCGGGGACCGGCGCCCGGGCCGGGCGCGCCGCGGGGGCGGGCGCCGTGGCCGGGCGGCTCTCGGGCGTGCCGGCGCTCACGGCGCCACCACCGTGTCGAGGGCGAAGACCGGGCCCTCGCTGCAGACGCGCAGGTAGCCCTCGGTGGTCGCGACCACACAGCCGTGGCAGGAGCCCGTGCCGCAGGCCATGTGCGCCTCGAGGGAGGCGTAGCCGCCGAGGCGGGCCTCGTGCGCCCAGCGCTGCACGGCGGCGACCATCGCGAGGGGCCCGCAGGTGTAGACGACCGTGTCGGGCGCGGCGTCGACGCCCGCCAGCAGGTCGACGACGGTCCCCGGGCGACCCACGCTCCCGTCCTCCGTCGCCAGCCACAGGCGCTCGATGTCGAAGGCGGCCGCGGCCCGTGCCTGGCGCAGGTCTCTGAAGCCGAAGGCGGCGGTGACGAGGGCGCCGCGCCGCCGCAGCTCGTCGGCGAGGTACTGCAGCGGCGCGCAGCCGATGCCACCGCCGACGAGCAGCCCCGAGGTCACACCCTCGACCGGGAACGGCGTGCCCAGCGGACCGGCCAGCTCCAGCGTCTCCCCCACCGCGACCCTCGCCAGCTCGCGCGACCCCGGACCCCGCTCCTCGACGAGCAGGCCGACGCGGTCGTCGCGCACGGTGAACAGCGAGAGCGGGCGGCGCAGGAAGAAGCCCGCCGCCGGGACCGTGACCATCACGAACTGCCCCGGCGCCGCGGCGGCGGCGACGGCCGGGGCCACGACCTCGACGGCGGCGAAGGCCCCGAACGAGTGCGCCGCGACCACGCGGCAGGCGACCGTCTCGGCCCAGTGCTCGCCGTGCCCTTCGTGTACGGTCTCGCCCGCCGTCATCGCGTCACGCCGTCCTGTGGAGGTCCTGAAGGCAGCGCACGGCTACCCGCGGCCGCCGTGCGGCCTCGATCGCCGAGACCGCCGCCGAGGCCCCCGCCAGCGTGGTGATGCAGGGCACGCCGCGCTGCACCGCCGTCGTGCGGATCTCGTAGCCGTCGCTGCGCGCCCCGCGCCCGTACGGCGTGTTCACGACCAGGTCGACGGCGCCGCTCTGGATCAGCCCGACCACGTGCGGCTCGCCCTCCTGCACCTTGTTGACCTCGGTGGCCGGCACGCCGAGGCTCTGCAGGGCGCGCGCCGTGCCGCGCGTGGCGAGGATCGCGAAGCCCAGCGCGTGCAGGCGCTGGCCGAGGATCGTCGCTGCCGACTTGTCGCTGTCGCAGACCGAGAGGAACACGGCGCCCTCGAGTGGCAGCGGCGCGCCGGCGGCGCTGTGCGCCTTGGCGAGCGCCGCGGGGAAGGCCTCGGCGATGCCCATGACCTCGCCGGTCGACTTCATCTCCGGGCCCAGGCGGCTGTCGGTGCCGGGGAAGCGCGCGAACGGGAGCACGACCTCCTTCACGCTCACGTGCTCGGGCACCGCGCGCACCGGGAGGTCCAGGTCGGCCAGCCGGCGGCCGAGCGCGACCTGGGTCGCGACCTTGGCCAGCGACACCCCGGTCGCCTTGCTCACGAACGGTACCGTGCGTGAGGCCCGGGGGTTCACCTCGAGCACGAAGAGCTGGTAGTTCTGGTAGGCGAACTGCACGTTGATGAGGCCCTTGACCCCGAGGGCGAGAGCGAGCTTGGTCGTCTGACGGCGCACCTGCTCGAGCGTCCCCTCCCCGAGGCTGATCGAGGGGATCACGCAGGCCGAGTCGCCGGAGTGCACGCCGGCCTCCTCGACGTGCTGCATGACGGCGCCGACGTAGACCGTCTCGCCGTCGGCGACCGCGTCGACGTCGACCTCGATCGCGTCCTCGAGGAAGCGGTCGATGAGCACCGGGCGACCCGGGCTCACGGCGACGGCCGTGGCCATGTAGTCCTCGAGCTCGGCGGCCGAGTAGACGATCTCCATGGCGCGGCCGCCGAGCACGTACGAGGGACGCACGAGCAGCGGGTAGCCGATCCTGTCGCCCACGGCGCACGCCTCGGCCGCCGTGCCCGCCAGTCCGTACGGCGGGCACTGGATGCCGAGCTCCTCGAGCAGTGCACCGAATCGGCCTCTGTCCTCGGCCAGGTCGATGGAGGCTTGCGGAGTGCCGAGGATCGGGATGCCGGCCTCGGCGAGCGCGGCGGCGATCTTGAGCGGCGTCTGGCCGCCGAACTGCACGATCACCCCCTCGGGCGACTCGTTGCGGCAGACGTTGGCGACGTCCTCGAAGGTCAGGGGCTCGAAGTAGAGACGGTCCGAGACGTCGTAGTCGGTCGAGACCGTCTCGGGGTTGCAGTTGACCATGACCGCCTCGTAGCCCGACCCACGCGCCGTCAACGCGGCGTGCACGCAGCAGTAGTCGAACTCGATCCCCTGGCCGATGCGGTTCGGCCCCGAGCCCAGGATCACCACTCGGGGCCTCTCCCCCGGCTTGGCCTCGTTCTCCTGTTCGTAGGTCGAGTAGAAGTACGGCGTCTCGGCGGCGAACTCGGCGGCGCAGGTGTCGACCGCCTTGTAGACCGGCGTGACGCCCCACTCGAGGCGCAGGGCGCGGACCTCGCGCTCGGTGCGCCCGCAGAGCTCGCCGAGGCGGGCGTCGGAGAACCCGTAGCGCTTCATGCGCCGCAGGAGCTCGGGCGTCAGGGTGCCGGCGTCGCGCACCTCGCGCTCGAGCCCGGTGATGTCGCGCAGCTCGCTGAGGAAGAAGGGCGAGACCCCGGTCAGCTCGGCGAGCTGCGCGACCGCGACACCCTGCCTGAAGGCGTGCAGCAGCAGGTCGTAGCGTGCGCAGGTCGGCACCGCCAGGGCCTTGAGCGTCTCCTGCGCGCTCGCCGGCAGCTCGACGGGGGTGTCGAGCTCGCGCGAGCGCAGGGCCTTGAGGAAGGCCTCCTTGAAGGTCCTCCCGATGGCCATCGCCTCGCCGACGCTCTTCATGTGGGTGGTCAGCTCGGGGTCGGCCATGGGGAACTTCTCGAAGGCCCAGCGCGGCACCTTGACGACGACGTAGTCGAGCGTCGGCTCGAAGCACGCCGGCGTCTTCTTCGTGATGTCGTTGTCGATCTCGTCGAGGGTGTACCCGACGGCGAGCTTGGCGGCGATCTTGGCGATCGGGAAGCCGGTCGCTTTGGAGGCCAGGGCCGAGCTGCGCGAGACCCGCGGGTTCATCTCGATGACGACCACCTCGCCCGTGCCCGGGTGGACGGCGAACTGCACGTTGGAGCCCCCGGTGTCGACGCCGATCGCGCGGACGACGGCCATGGCGGCGTCGCGCAGCTCCTGGTACTGGGGGTCGGTGAGGGTGAGCGCCGGCGCCACGGTGACGCTGTCGCCGGTGTGTATGCCCATGGGGTCGACGTTCTCGATCGAGCAGATGACGACGACGTTGTCGGCGGTGTCGCGCATCACCTCGAGCTCGAACTCCTGCCAGCCGAGCACCGACTCCTCGAGCAGCACCTGGGTGATCGGGCTGCGCCGCAGGCCGCCGGCGACGATGCGGCGCAGGCTCTCGAGGTCGTGGGCGACGCCGCCGCCGATGCCGCCCAGCGTGAAGGCCGGGCGCACGACGAGCGGGAGGCCGAGCTCGGCGGCGGCCAACTCGGCCTCCTCGAGCGTGTGCGCCAGGGCGCTGCGCGGCACGCGCAGGCCGATGGTCTCCATCGTGGCGCGGAACTCGGCGCGGTCCTCGGCGCGGCGGATCGCCGCCGCGTCGGCGCCGATCATCTCGACGCTCCAGAGGTCGAGCACGCCGGCCTCGGCGAGCTCGATGCTCAGGTTGAGCGCCGTCTGGCCGCCGAGCGTCGGGAGCAGGGCGTCGGGCCGCTCGATCTCGATGATGCGCGTCAGCGTGGGCAGGTCGAGCGGCTCGACGTAGGTGCGCGTCGCGAAGTCGGGGTCGGTCATGATCGTCGCCGGGTTCGAGTTGACGAGCACGACCTCGAACCCGTCCTCGAGCAGCACGCGACAGGCCTGCGTGCCCGAGTAGTCGAACTCGCAGGCCTGCCCGATGACGATCGGCCCCGAGCCGATGATGAGGATCTTCTTGAGGTCGTCGCGGCGCGGCATCAGGCGCCCCTCTCCGCGGCGAAGCGCTCCATCTCGGCGACGAAGCGCGCGAAGAGACGCAGCGAGTCGTGCGGCCCCGGCGTGGACTCGGGGTGGTACTGCACCGAAGAGGCGTACAGCTCGGGCGCGGCCAGCCCCTCGACCGTGCCGTCGTTGAGGTTGAGGTGCGTGAGGCGTGCGGCCGGGTGCGCGGTGTCGCTCTCGCGCACGGCGAAGCCGTGGTTCTGGGTCGTGATCGCGATCGTCCCGTCACGCAGGTCCTTCACCGGGTGATTGGCGCCGCGGTGCCCGAACTTCAGCTTGTAGGTCGTCATCCCCAGGGCGAGGGCGAGCAGCTGGTGGCCGAGGCAGATGCCGAAGACCGGCACCTTGCCGAGCAGGCGACCGACCGCCTTCACGGCGTAGTCGACGGCGGCGGGGTCGCCAGGCCCGTTGGAGAGGAAGACGCCGTCGGGCTGCAGCTTCATGACCTCGCGGGCGCTGGTCGCCGCCGGGACGACGGTGAGGCGCAGGCCCTCGGCGGCGAGCAGGCGCAGCATCGAGCGCTTGACGCCGAAGTCGTACACGACGACGTGACGTGGCGGCGCCGTACCCGCCTCCTGCGAGACGCGGTCCACCGCCTCCGCCTGATCCGCCGCCGGGCGGTCTCCCACCGCCGACTTCAGAGCTGCCTCAGCAGCGCCCGCGGTCGGCTGCGGTACTCCGTCGCCGTGCGGCGCGACCGCGTAGGCCGCGCCGGTGGACACCGCGCGCGCCAGGTCGAGACCGGCCATCAGCGGCAGCCGCTGCGCGCGGCGGCGCAGGTCGCGCACGTCGTTGCTCTCGGTCGAGACGACCGCGCGCAGCGCGCCCTGCTCGCGGATGTGGCGGGTCAGGGCGCGCGTGTCGACCTCGCTCACGGCGAGCACCCCGTGCTCGTTGAGCCACTCGAGCCAGGTCGCCGAGGAGGCGCGGTTGAAGCGGTAGTTCGTGAGCTCGCGCGCCAGCACGGCGCGCGGGTGCGCCGACCCCGATTCGTCACGCTCGGGGTCGGCGCCGTAGTTGCCGTTCATCGGGAACGTGTAGGTGACGATCTGCCCCGCATACGACGGGTCGGTCGCCACCTCCTGGTACCCGGTCATGCTCGTGGTGAAGACGAGCTCGCCGCCGATGGTGCCGCTCCCGGCGAGCGCCTCGCCGCTGAAGCAGACGCCGTCTTCGAGGACGACGAGGGCGCGCTCAGGCATCGGCCTCCCAGGCCAGTCGGCCGGCGGCCACGGTGAGCCGCACCCTCCCGGTCAGCTTGCGGCCCAGCCAGGCCGAGTTCGTCGAGCGCGACTGGAAACCGTCGCGCGCGACCGTCCAGACCGCCTCGGGGTCGACGACGCAGAGGTCGGCGCGCGCCCCGGCACGCAGGGTCGGCGGCTCGATGCCGGCGATCGCCGCCGGCCCGGCGCTCATACGCGCGACCAGGGTGCCCAGCGGCAGCGCGCGCTTCTTGACCAGGCCGGTGTAGAGCGCGGCGAAGGCGGTCTCGAGCCCGGTCGTGCCGAAGGGCGCCTCCTCGAAGGGCACGTCCTTCTCCTCGGGGGCGTGCGGCGCGTGGTCGGTGGCGACGCAGTCGACGAGGCCGCTCTTCAGCGCCTTGACGAGCGCGGCGCGGTCGGTCTCCTCGCGCAGCGGCGGGTTCATCTTGAGCGTGCTCTCGAGCGAGGCGACCTCGTCGTCGGTCATCGTCAGGTGGTGTGGCGTGGCCTCGGCGGTGACGCGCACGCCGGCCTTCTTGGCGCGCTCGAGGTGTTCGAGCGAGGCGGCCGCGCTCAGGTGGCAGAGGTGCACGCGGCCGTCCTCGTAGGCGGCCACCTCGAGGACGCGCTGCACGTCGATGCTCTCGGCGATCGACGGCATGCCGCCGAGGCCGAGACGCGCCGAGACGGGGCCCTCGTGCATCTGGCCGCCGCGCACCAGCGAGGCGTCCTCGGCGTGCACGGCGACGAATCGGTCGGTGAGCTTGACGTACTGCAGGGCGCGGCGCACGAGCTGGGCGGTCGCCAGCGGCTGCCCGTCGTCGCTGAAACCGACCGCGCCGGCCTCGGCGAGCTCGGCCATCTCGGTCAGCTGCTCGCCGGCGAGGCCGCGGCTCACGGCGGCGAAGAAGCCGGCCGGCACGACCGCCTCGCGCCTCGCCCGCTCGACGAGGCCCGAGAGCAGCGCCGCCGTGTCGACCACGGGGTCGGTGTTGGCCATGCCGAAGACGGCGACGTAGCCGCCGGCCGCGGCGGCGCGGGTGCCGGTGTCGAGGTCTTCTTCGTCCTCGCGCCCCGGCGTGCGCAGGTGTGTGTGCAGGTCGACGAAGCCGGGCAGCACGAGCAGCCCGCGGGCGTCGAGCTCGCGGACGCCGCCCGGCGCCTCGAGGCTGGTGCCGAGCTCGGCCACCTTGCCCTTGCGGATCAGGACGTCCTGGACCTCGTCGATGCCCGCGCCGGGGTCGACGACGCGGCCCCCCTTGAGCAGGAGGTCGAGCGCCGGGCCCGGCCGGCTCCACGTGCGCTCCATCAGAGCACCTCCCCGCCGCTCGAGACGTCGCTGTAGCCGACGATGGTGCGGTAGAGGATCGCCATGCGCACCGCGAGGCCGCTGAAGACCTGGTGGGCGATGAGGTTCTCGTCGTCGTCGGCGATGTCGGCGCCGATCTCGACGCCGCGGTTGATGGGGCCCGGGTGCATGACCCGCTGGTGCGGGTGCAGACGGGCGGTCGTGATGCCGAAGAGGCGGCTGTACTCGCGCAGCGAGGGCAGGAAGTTGGCCCCGGCCTTGATGCGCTCCTGCTGGATGCGCAGCAGGTAGATGACGTCGGCCTCCTTGAGGCGGCTGAGGTCATACTCGACGCCGACCCCCATCTCCTCGATGCCGCGGGGCATCATCGTCGGCGGGGCCGCCAGGGTCACGTCCATGCCCAGCATCCGGAAGCCCATGATGTCGCTGCGCGCGACGCGGCTGTGGAGGATGTCGCCGACGATCCAGATCTTCATGCCGGAGAGGTCGCGGCCGAAGGTCTGGCGCAGGCTGAAGAGGTCGAGCAGGCACTGCGTGGGGTGCTGGTGCTTGCCGTCGCCGGCGTTGATGACGCTGGCCTCGGTGTTGGCCGAGAGCACCTGGCAGGCCCCGGCCGAGGGGTGCCGCATGACGATGATGTCGGGCCCGTAGGCCGACAGGGTGATGGCCGTGTCCTTGAGCGACTCGCCCTTCTCGACCGCCGAGCCCTTGGCCTTGAGGCCGAGGGTGTCGGCCGAGAGCCGCTTGGCGGCGAGGTCGAAGCTCGACGAGGTGCGGGTCGAGGCCTCCCAGAAGAGATTGATGATGGTGCGCCCGCGCAGCGTCGGCACCTTCTTGATGTCGCGCTCGAGCACGGGCAGGAAGCTCTCGGCGGTGTCGAGCAGCAGCTCGACCTGGTCGCGCGAGAGGTCCTCCATGGAGATGAGATCGCGCTTCGCCACGGTCAGGCCTCCTTGCCGGCCCGGACGAGGACGACCTCGTCGACCCCGTCGGACTCTTCGAGTCGCACCCAGATGCGCTCGCGCGGCGCCGTGGGCAGGTTCTTGCCGACGTAGTCGGGCCGGATCGGCAGCTCGCGGTGACCGCGGTCGACGAGGACCGCGAGCTGCACGCGTGCCGGGCGCCCGAAGTCGAAGAGCGCCTCGATGGCGGCGCGGATCGTACGCCCCGTGTAGAGCACGTCGTCGACGAGGATCACGGTGGCGCCGTCGATCTCGAAGGGCAGGTTGGTGTCCTTCACCTCGGGCTGTGGCGTGCGCGGGATCACGCCGACCACGCCGCGCGCGGCGACGTCGTCGCGGTAGAACGAGATGTCGAGGTTGCCCAGGGGCAGCTCGCGCCCGCCCACCTCGCAGAGCAGGCGGTGGATACGCTCGCCGAGGAAGGCACCCCGCGTGTGGATACCCACCACGGCGAGCCGGCTGTCCTTGGCGTTCTTCTCGAGGATCTCGTGCGAGATGCGCGTGATCGTGCGTCGCATCTGGTCGGCCGTGAGGACCACGGCCTCGGTCTCAGGTCTGGATCCGGGCATAAAAAATGCCGCCGTCACCGTCGTCGTGGTACGGCAGCGCCATCACCCCCCTTTCGGTCTCTCGGGACACGGTTAAAGGCCGGGCGGAGTGTAGCAGCGCGCCCGCGGGGGCGCAAGAGCGCGCATTGCCTCACCAGGAACGTACTCGAACGCGATTCGTTGCCTCACGTAAGAAAGTACTCGAGGGACGCCGAGCTCCGAGCCCGGCATGCGGGCGGCAAGG
>Ga0209164_1004450_pt1 | contig 12540 bp, 12 predicted proteins | sample MTBNYHSulfiMetaG_FD_187458 | JGI IMG/M metagenome (GOLD analysis project Ga0209164, IMG submission 187458) | Enrichment culture microbial communities from rom New York Harbor, USA that are MTBE-degrading - MTBE-NYH (New York Harbor Sulfidogenic)... | ecosystem: Environmental > Aquatic > Marine >...
GTGTCTCGGCTGTCGATATATCGGCAAAGGATGCCGGCGATTTTCTTGAGCTTGGCCGCCCGGGGGTCGGCCGGCTCAAGCACTCCATTTTCCCCGCGCCTAAAGATGAGTTCCCGGGGAAGACCGGCGGAGTAGTTGCTTTTCCCGATGTCGAACTTGACATATTCCCGGTGGTCTACGCCAAGTTCCCCACCCTCCTTGCTCCCCATCGGGGTCATTCCGGCCACCCACCGGCAACCGTCCCGGAGAGAGGAGGCCCCTCGCCCGCTGATATCATGGGCGCTGGCCCCTCTCTGATCTTTGGCGATATGGTGGGCGAACAGCACGGTCAGGCCGTATTTCTTGGCCAACCGCTCAAGGAGCTTGACCCATTCCGTCCCGTGGGCGTTGTCGTTCTCATTAAGGCCGAACATCCTGGACATGGGGTCCAGGAACAAGACTTCCACCCCCAGGCCATCAAGCGCGCCTTCCAAGTAGGTGAGGCCTGCCCCGGGGATTGGGTTACCGCCCTGGTCCATTTCCAGCAATCGCCCCTGCTGGCCGAAGGTTGAAATTGCAAAGAGGTTTTGGGACAGCTTGTCCGGGTCGCATAGGCTGGTTTGTTGGGCAATGGCGTAGATGCGGCGGTGTAACTCCTCCTCTGGATCTTCTGCGCCAACATAAAGGACCTTGCGGGCCCTGTCTGGTTCAAAGGGGCCGAACCGCCGACCGGTGGCCAGGGCAAACGACAATTGAAGCATGGCCATGGATTTACCAAGCCCGCCAGTCGAGAAAAACCCGGCGACGATACGGGCCGGCAGGATGCCCTTGACGATAAATTCCCGCTCTGGCGGTGGGCTATCCAAAAATCGGGAAACTGACGCCTCGGTTTTGGTGGGGGGTTGGGGCCGGTCCGGGGCGTATTCCTCCTGTTGGCGCTTAATGTCGGCCGCAAAGTCGGCCTGCATTTCTTCAATCTCGGCCTGGGCCTCAGACTTACCCCCTTGTAGGGCTGTTAGGCGGCGGTCTATCTCGTTGGTCATTGCAACCGCTCCAAGATCAGGGCCCAGCAATCCAATTCGGCGGATGCCTCCTTGTCAAAAGGGGTCTTGTCGATGGCCCTCTCCAAGGGGGTCTTTCTAAGCCAAGCGGCGAGTCGGACAAAAATCCTGGTCAGCATGACGACTCCCAAAAAGAGCCCCCCAAGAGGCGACCGGGCAGGATGACCTCTTGGGGGGCTATCGGATCACCCTTACGGGTGTGCTCCCTGTCTTTGTTTTTCAAGACCTGCCTGGTCATGGGCTCAGGATAGGCAGGTCAAATGACTCCCGCAACGGCGGGAAACCAGGTGGTTACCCCCCTTATAATTTGGGAAACAATTAGTTATTGCGGGGTGTTAGTGCACTGGAAGATTTTTTATTTTTTTATCCATTTTGTGTATCTTTTAGCTTCTTTGTCGGCCCAAGGAGACCGGTTCAGAGACATACGGGCCATGGGAAGGCGGAGTGATGCCGGCGGAACCCAGGGGTCTTTGGGGGCGTAGGATGGATACCTTTCGGTCCACGTGTCCACAATTCCGGCCGCCCGACTGCGAAACCACTCGCTTAGGCGCAGGAAGTCAATGACGCCAACTTGAGTCAGTTCAGGAAACCAGCCATAGCAAAAGTACCCTGACCATGTCTTTGTTATGAAAGCTCCTCGGTTGAATTCCCACCAGAGCCGCGCGGCCCATAAATGGGCGGTTGACTCGTACTCTTTCCACGCCTTATTAATGGTTTGGGGGGTGAATTTTTTCTTGGCCTTCCGCTTCTTGCTTTTTTGGGCTTCTCTTTTTGCAAGGTCTTTCGCGCGGCCTAAGCCGTTCTTCATGGAATATTGGTCAAGGTAGATGAGCCAATAAAGGATTTGGCCCGCCAGTTCGCCCCGATTCGCCGGGTCCCTCATGCGCCGCAGCAACTCGGTCTCGTTCGGGCTGCGGGGTAGTAATTGGTAGCCGTCGTATCTTTCAAGGTAATAAGTCCGTACCGGCTCTACTACCCCCTTAAAATATTCCTCCCCCAGGCTTGGGTCTTCATCGCTTAATGCCTTCATCTTCGAATATATATGTTGATTAAGTGATGTCATGAAAATGTTTCGCTTTTCCTGGTCAGACGGGTAGACCATAACGGTCCAAATTTCATACGATGCGTTGCCGGCCAATAACCCGTCTTTGCCTAGTATCGGAAGTTCCGGCACTTTGCGCCTCCCGTAGCGCCCTGATTGTGTTCCCCCGGGCAGGCCGGCCAGGATATCCGGCTTTTCGGGAGCTACCCTAGCCCGGGGAAGATGTTAGCACGCCTACCGCTTCACGTGCTGAACCTCTGCGCCAAGCGGTCTACGTCCTTCAAGATGTTCTCCAATGCAAACTCCACGATTGCAGACTTGTTGACCGACTTGAGCTTGCGCTTCCTCAGCTCCAGCCAGACGTCATCCAGCCGTTCAAGGATTTCCTCGGAAAGGCTGAAGGTCTGCTTGACTCGGTTTGAAGATCCTTCCAACGATTTCTCTCCCTAAGCATCAGGCCGATAGAATGGCCTCGTCAATCCGCTCCTGGGCAAAGGATAAGTACTGGACGGTTGAGTTTATATTGCGGTGTCCTAAAGCCCGTTGGGTCCCCACCAGGTCACCGTCTATCGCCGTGTAGACCCTATCAGCAAAAGTCTTCCGCATAGTGTGAGTACCGAGCCGGCCAGTCATGCCGTTGGTCCTGAAAGCCTCGTCAAGGACCTTCCAGGCAGTCACCCGGCTGATCGGTCCCGACCCCTTGCGACTTCTGAATAGATAGTCGTCAGGCCCCAGGCCGGCCTCCAGGACCCATTCGGCCACGGCCGCCTTGGCTTCAGGGTGGAGCACTACCGACCGGCCCTCAACCTTCTTCTTCATGTGCCTCCGCTGGACAGCTACCCGCTCAAAGACCTTACCATGCTGGACCAGGTCCTTAACCTTGAGGCTGAGCAGCTCGCTGATCCTGAAGCCAGTCCGAACCCCCAGAACAAAGAGCGCCTTGTCCCTGGCCGCAAACCTGCCTCCGAAGCTTTGGGCCACCAAGGAAACCTCCCTGTCCGTCAGTGGCCTGGACCCTTTCATCACCTTCCCCCTTTCCGAGAAGCAGATTCATTATTCCTTTTATAATATACCGAAGTATTCCCGTCAAGAGAAAGAGGGGTCCAATGCAACGTTTTAGCGTTTTGTTTCATTCAATCCGGCCCAGGACAGCCAAACTCAGGTCCGGCGGCTAAGGGGGTACTTGGGGGGGGAGGTCAGGACCTCTTCAGGGTTAGACCCACTCCAGGAGGCGAAAATAAAAGCCTCTCTGAGAGGCGCTGAGGGCTTCGGGCCGGTATGCCTGGCCGGAGAGATGAGCTTGTGGCGTGGTGGGGTGGATGCTGGTCCGTGACTGGAGGAGTGATAAGTCAGGGCCACCAGCCGGCGGGAAGGCGGGAGAAGATAGCCGGCCAGGCCCCCCCCGGCCTTGACCCCCCAAGGCCTGATCCCCCCTGGCCATAGTTCGTGACCTGGTGCTGTTACAGTTATTACCGCGTGGCATTTTGTGCTTGTCAGACTATCTCTACCTTTTCATAATACTAAGGAGGTCATATGTTTATTATATTGGGGATATTTGTTGGGCTGGGCGTCATTGCCTGGCAGTTTTTAAATTTTTTAAAATGGGGCGAATGGCCTTCTCGGTCTATATGGGCAGCAGTTGTATATGTTTTGCCACCCGATGAGTTTAGGGACTGGTGGATCTACCATCCAGGATCTTGGGTAGGGCTTCACAAAGTTTTTACTTGGTTTTTAGATTTACCTTTATGGTTAGGCCCTATCCTGGTGGGGCTCCTTCTAGATTGGTGGATTACGTCTGCTCGTAAAAGGTCACAATCAGTGTCGGAATAAGAAAAAATGGGAGGCTAGTGTGGTCCCCTCGATTATGGGTTTGAGACGGCAACCCGTTCTTGCACGGGTTTTAGCCTTGTTGTTCTCCACTCTACTTTTATTGGGAACGGCCACAGGCTGTGGTGACGATGCTTCTGAGACGCGGTTGGGGGAAAAGCATGGCCTGCAAAAAAAGAGCCCGCCCTCAATTCCCGTATCATGGGACGGACCCTTCCACCCTGTAAAGCTGGACGCCATTATGGGTCTTTATCGTGTCCAACTCAGGGAAAAACCAGGGCAGGAATACGATCTTACTCCCTCTGAAGATATGGCCATTTTAATAGCTATTTCAGTCCATTTTGGAATACCAGTCTGGTTGAACATTTCAAAAAGTGGAATGATTTTAGGGGTAAGGGTGATAAAAAGGGGGGTCGGCCATTGGGTTGACGGCCGTTCTTTGCCCTGATATCCACTTCCAGGGTAAGTCTGGCCGGGGGTCTGCCCATGGCCTTATTTGGGCGACCCTTGCTTCGTCCTCGGCCTTCTCAAGGACCTTGTCCCCGGGCGCGTACTTCCTGTACCACCAGGCCAAACCGGCCCGGATCAGTTCAAGGTTTAGGGACTTTCCCGTCTCCTGGGAACTCACCACGGCCACCAGCCGGCCGTACCGGTCCATGTCCATGGGCTGGACCATGACCGTCTTCATGCCCACCAGATCGGCCGTGAACTGCTTGGCCCGTGTCCCCCAGGGCTGGCCACGCTCCGGGCAGTCGATGCCGTGGAGGCGGATTTTGATTTGTTGTTGGTCCCTCAAGACGGTGATGGTGTCGCCGTCTGAGATGTGAACGACCTTGGCCGGGAAGGTGGGGGTGGCTGTGGCTACGGACGGAGAGAGGAGAACGAACAGAGCGGCAAAGGACAGACGTTTAAGCATGGTAGGTGCCTCACATTACTTAAAAGAATTATTATCATGTTTAAGTAGATACATTTACAACGCTTGTTTACGCAATCCCTACAAGAGCCATCGTTAATAAAAATCAACTGGCGGCATTTCAAATTTTATAGTGACATTTTGAGATAAAACCGTATATACTTTGTAGTGCTGGGCTAAAAAGCAAAAGGGGGTTGATATGCGGCGAATTATTACAACGCTGGTTTGTTCCCTTTTTTATTGCTTCGCCGCCGTTACCTTGGTCAGTGCTGATTCCACTTCAGTCATTGGGTCCGCCACTAAGATTTCCCCTCAAGAAGTAATCGAATTCTGGACTCCGGAGAGGATGGCTCGGGCTGTGCCCCTTGACGGAAAGCTTAATCGGCAGATAGCTCCCAGTTTAAGGCGACAGTCTATTGAGGGACGCGGGGAGCCAGGGCATTTACCTCCTGGACCCGGTGAAGGTGAACTTCTTCCTTTTCCCCTCGACAATACGGAGATTGTAACCCGGGTGGGGGCCTGTCCGGCATCTGGTTATGAAAACTGGTTTGATGACCGAAACACGATCTATCCCAATTGCACCGTGGGAAGGATCTTCTTTATGACGGCAGAGGGTGAGTTTTGCTGTTCTGGTAGCGTGATCCAACCCAACATTGTCTTGACCGCAGGGCATTGTGTGTACGATGCGGGTGGGTGGAGCTGGAATGTCATTTTTGTACCCGGTTATTATTATGGCGCTGAGCCATATGGTTCCTGGGCGGCTAATTATGCGGCAACAAGCACTGCCTGGATAGATAATGGTGATTTCTCCCGAGATATTGGAATGCTAAGAATTGAGCCTCAATGGGGGCATAACATTGGTGATTATACGTCCTGGCTTGGGGCAGCGTGGGGTGGAGATCGGGTTTCAGTTTGGCACCAGTTTGGCTATCCATCCGCGCCCCCTTTTAATGGGGAGTTACTCAGGCTGGGAATGTCGAGGTATGGCTATGAAGATAATACTGGGGAATCCACCCTAATCGCAGTAGGCAGTGATATGACTCAGGGGGCTAGTGGTGGACCATGGACGCTTGCCAGCATACCTCCTACGTGGGAACCTGGTTTCTACGTAAACGGGCTAAATTCCTGTAAGCCTTTAGATTGCCAATATACAATGTGTACCCCCTATTTTGACGATTGGTTCAAGAACCTGCTTGATTACATCCTTAACGTTCCTTGAGCAAAGGCCCTCGGCTGGCGTGGAACGAATCGGGATTCTTTCTACTCTACCAACCCAACCAACTCCCCCTCATTGGCCGGGGAGTTGACCCTCTGCGAAACTTCGAACCGTTCCATCCGGTTGGGCGGGTATGGTCTGAGGATCTCCCCCAACTCGTCCGGGTCAGTCAGGCCATAGTCAAGCCAGGGTTCCTCATTTTCTTGGCTAAGAATCACCGGCATCCGGTCATGAACCTCTGCAACTAGCTCGTTAGAATCGGTCGTGATGATCGTGTAGGACTCCAACCAGGTTTCATCCGGGGCTCTCCATGAGGTCCATAGGCCGGCCATGGCGAAAGGCTTACCGCCCTTGAGGATGTAGCGTAAGGGCGTCTTGACCTTCTTGTCCGGGGATTTGGCCCATTCATAGAACCCATCGGCCAAGACAAGGCACCGCCGCTTTCTCAGCAGTCCCTTGAAGCTGGGTTTGGAGTTCAGAGTCTCGGCCCGGGCGTTGATCATCCGGTAACCGATCTTTTCCTCTTTGGCCCAATGGGGTATCAGGCCCCAGCGCATGAGTTTAAGCTTCCGGGTATCCCCGCCGACCACCACAGGGGCGTTCTGGCCGGGCGCTATGTTGTACCGGGGCTGAAGCTCAATGTCAGAGGAACCAAACCCGAACCGCTCCTGAACCTCTATCCGTTTCCTGCCCTGGCTATACCGGCCACACATTTGGCACCCCCTCAGACAGTATAGCCCCTGGGCAAGGAGGGAGCCTTACTCTCATTTGAAAAAATATTCAGTATATGAATATTTTATCGCATAATTCCTCCTCCATTGTCCCCCATCCTACCCCAAGTCCCTTCTTGGCCCATGAAACAGGCGTTTTAGACATGATGAACTTTGTTAGGTTATCTTGACTTTCCCCGGCTTTCTGCGTATTCTGTGACAAGCATGGCCGGGCAGTATCCGGCCCTTTGGGTTGACTTGGACATGGTCGGCAACCGGTATTAGGCCGATCCAGTGGAACCCAAGGCAACGGAGGCTTAAGGGAGGAATGATGTCAGCGGAGGCGATAGAAAAAAGGCGGACAGGCTACCTCTATCGTAAACGCCACGGCAGGCCCAAGGCTGAGCCGGTTGACACCCGCTTCATACCTTCCAACCCCGACGACATGCTAACCTTGGTAGAGGCGGCGGCCCTCCTGAGACATTCCGTCTACCGCGTCAGGAAGTGGGCGGTGGATGGATACACACCCCAGGGGCGACCCTTCCCGGCTCATAAAGTCGAAACAAAGTGGCTGATTCAGAGGAAGTATGTTGACGCCTTGCTCGGCGGTGATGATCCCACCGGGATGAGTCCGACTTTTAATTGATGGCCTCAACCGTTCAGTTCCCAACTAGAAGTGATCGGAAGGGCCTGAATACTTCTACACCCCTTAAAGCAATACGGGCCATGTGCCTGGAGTGCGTCTGCTACCAGGCCCAAGAGGTGACCGACTGCACCGGGACCGACTGCCCTTTATTCCCGTTCAGGATGGGCAAGGTTCCCCGGGGCGCGGGGTCCCGCCTCAAGGCCATCAGAAAACATTGCCTGGATTGTATGAACGGGTCCGCCCCGATGGTCAGGGAATGCACTTCCGATCCCCAGCTTTCGATAGGTGAGCTTGGTTGCCCGGTTTATGAGTATCGGTTCGGGAAGAACCCGAGGCGGGCCGGAATAGGGGGGCAGGGAGCAGCTCGAAATTTTCTATTTGGTGGCCGTGAGCCCGTGTTTCAAGCCCCAGGATCGACGATCTCCCCTTGACATATACCCAAACAAGGGTCCACGCTGAAACCGTCCGTAGATTGGGTCCGTTAATTTAAAATAAACAACAAAAAATTTTTATTAGCCTAGTTATTTGATACATTTGATAGGTGATTTACAGGCCAATCGCCTTGTAGGCAGAAAAATCGTTTAAGGATAGATAAAAATGGGTGATCCAAGACAATGGGCCTTCATTGCTGATATGAACCATACCGGCTCAATCACTATAAGTGATGTCTGGTTATGGTTTAAATGGCTATATTTTTATCCAGGAGATTATATTATAAATTTACTTATTGGTACTGACATGGGGAGATTTTTAGAAGTTTCCTATTATAGCTACGGTGGTATTCTATCTGGTATCATTTCTTTCATTATTTGGATCATTGTGCTTGGAATTATAGGGTTAATGTCAAACTAGTAATAAGGGCCAACCCCCGTCACTGCCGAGGATCTCCATCGTTTTATCCTAATTGGCAAGGAGCAGCTCAAGGCCCACAAGGCCAAGATCCGCGCCATTGAGAAAGTGGGCGAAGCGGGAGCTGCCAGGGAAGCCGCCCTGGCCGACACCCAGGACGTGGCCGACGTGCTTCTGGAGGCCGAGCGGAGGTTGGGGGAGGTGCTGGCGGCCATCGAACCCAAATACGACATGCCTTCCACAACAGGAAGGCATGTGCCCAATCGGGCAAAGACTCTTCCCGAAGGTATTTCTTGGAAGCAGTCCCACGAGGCCCAAGTTCTGGCCCGCAACCCTGAAGTCATTGAGAGGGTGAAGGATAAGGCGCGGGGGGCCGACACAACGCATATTGGGAGGTGCTGTCTGCTCCGAGTCATTTCAAAATGAAATTATTTTAGGCAGTACCTGCTTAGTGGAGAATGGCGGGGAGGGTTTTGGGGCTTCCAATAGACCTGGTATTTAAACCGCTCGGACCCGCCGGCCAACCCCGGTTTTTTTATTTTGGTCAGCATTTGGTCAGCACTTTTTAGGTGGCGAGCTGGCCCAATGTGCTTTAAGCTATAGCCCATACCTAAACCATTTTGGGAGCAATTATGGTCACTTCCGACAAACCCGTCGTCCTGGAGATCTTCTCCGACTACGTCTGACCCTGGTGCTACCTCGTCACCGGGCGTGTCGAAAAGCTAAGATCCAACTTCCCCCTGGAGATTCACTGGCTGGCCTTCCCCCTCCATCCCGAGACCCCGGAGGAGGGCCGGACCCTGGAGGACCTTTTTGCCGGGAGGCCGGTCAGCATCCCGGAGATCCTGGCCCAGCTTACGGCCGTGGCCGAGAAGGAGGGGCTGCCCTTCTCCCCCGACCGGACCCACACCTACAACAGCCGCCTGGCCCAGGAGCTGGGCAAGTGGGCCGAGGAGATGGGCTTAGGGGAGGAGTTCCACCAGGCCGTGTTCAGGGCTTACTTTGTCGACCGGCTCAACATCGCCAAGGAGGAGATCCTGGTGGCCACGGCCGAGAAGGTGGGCCTGCCCGGCGGCGAGGCCCGGGAGGTGCTCAGGGAACGGGCCTACGCCCTGGTGGTGGAGGAGGACTGGCGCTACGCCCGGGAGAAGCAGATCGTGGCCGTCCCCACCTTTGTCGCCGGGGGACGGACCGTGGTCGGGGCCCAGCCCTACGAGACCCTGGCCCAGCTGGTCCGGAGCGCGGCCGGGGGGAGCAAGGGGAGCGGCGAGATCAGGCTTATTTGATCCAGATCTCGTTGACGTCCCAGATCGTCCCTCCGCTGTCGGTCCTCTCCCCGGCCAGGATGATCTTGTCTCCGCTGTCGGAGAGCCGGCCGAAGGTCACGGTCAGGGTCTGCTCATCCTCTCGGGTCAAGGTCCCGCTTAGGCTGCCGTCGCTGGCCACGTTGAACCGGGCCGACTCCACCCCCAGCTCCGGGTTCCTGGCCGCCGGGTAGGTCAGGGTCCCGGAGGAGAGACCGCCCTGGCTGTTGAAGGTCAGGACCCCGTTGTAGGTCTGGGACCGGTTGCCGTTGAAGATCTCGATCCCCAGGACGTACCAGGTCCCGGCCAGCCGGTCCGAGGAGTCGAGGCCGCCGTCCTGGGCCAGGACCGGCCCGGAGAACAGGGCCGCCAGGATCATGACCACCGGGATCAGGCTCAAACCTTTCGCTCTCATGACTGCCTCCAAGGTTCCTCCTAGGGTCTTCCGCCTTGACATGGTAGCATAGACCTCTTTCCCGCCCAAGCCGGGCCGTCCCGGGCCGCCTTGACGCTGGCCCGGGTGGTGCTTACCTTGCTTCTCAAGTGAAACCCGGATTTTATGCCCGCGTATCGCGGTGGAGGAAATATGCGTCTTGATAAAATGACCCACAAGGCCCAGGAAGCGGTCCAGGAGGCCCTCAACCAGGCCGAGGCCCGGGGCAACCCCCAGGTGGAGCCGCTTCATCTGCTCAAGGCCCTCCTCTCCCAGCCCGAGGGGCTGGTCAAGTCCATTCTCAGGAAGATGGGCCTCCATCTGGACGGGTTTCTGGCCCGGCTGGACCACGCCCTTGACGATCTGCCCCAGGTCTCGGGCGGCGGCCAGACCACCCTCAGCCAGGACCTGAGCACCGTCGACAAGACCGCGGCCAAGACGGCCAAGGACATGCACGACGAGTACGTTTCGGTGGAGCACCTCCTCCTGGCCCTGGCCGTGGTGGAGTCCGGGGCCAAGCGGCTTCTGGCCGCCGAGGGGGTCACCCCCGAGGCCATCCTCAGGGCCATGCAGGACCTGAGGGGCGCCCAGCGGGTGACCGACCAGGACCCGGAGGACAAGTTCCAGGCCCTGGACCGCTACACCCGCGACCTGACCGACCAGGCCCGCTCCGACAAGCTCGATCCGGTCATCGGCCGGGACGACGAGATCAGGCGGACCATCCAGGTCCTCTCCCGCCGGACCAAGAACAACCCGGTCCTCATCGGCGAGCCGGGGGTGGGCAAGACGGCCATCGTCGAGGGGCTGGCCCGCCGGATCGTGGCCGGCGACGTGCCGGAGAGCCTCAAGGGCAGGCGGCTCCTGGCCCTGGACATGGGCTCCCTGATCGCCGGGGCCAAGTACCGGGGCGAGTTCGAGGACCGTCTCAAGGCCGTCCTCAAGGAGATCGAGCAGGCCGAGGGCAAGGTCATCCTCTTCATCGACGAGATGCACACCATGGTCGGGGCCGGGGCGGCCGAAGGGGCCGTGGACGCCTCCAACATGCTCAAGCCCGCCCTGGCCCGGGGAGAGCTGCGCTGCATCGGGGCCACCACCCTCAACGAGTACCGGAAGCACGTGGAGAAGGACGCCGCCCTGGAGCGACGCTTCCAGCCGGTCTACGTGGCCGAGCCCAGCGTGGAGGACACCATCGCCATCCTCAGGGGCCTCAAGGAGCGCTACGAGACCCACCACGGGGTCCGGATCCAGGACGGGGCCATCGTGGCCGCGGCCACCCTTTCCGACCGCTACATCGCCGACCGTTTCCTGCCCGACAAGGCGGTGGACCTGATCGACGAGGCCTCGGCCAAGCTCCGGACCGAGATCGACTCCCTGCCCTCGGAGATAGACGAGAAGGAGCGGCGGAGGATCAAGCTGGCCATCGAGCAGCAGGCCCTGGTCAAGGAGGAGGACCAGGCCTCCAAGGAGCGGTTGGCCAAGATCGAGGCCGAGCTCTCGGACCTGACCGCCGAGGTGGAGACCCTCAAAAAGCAGTGGGGACGGGAGAAGGAGCTCATCAAGGCCGTCTCCGAGGCCACCAAAAGGATCGAGGAGATCAAGCTGGAGGCCGAGAGGGCCGAGCGGGAGGGTGACTACGCCAAGGCCGGCGAGCTCCGCTACGGGGTCCTCAACCAGGTCAGGCAGGAGGCCGCCAGGCACCGGAGGGAGCTGGAGGAGCTCCATGAGAAAAGCGGCGGCGGGCTCCTCTCTGAAGAAGTTACCGAGGAGGACGTGGCCGAGATCGTGGCCAAGTGGACCGGGATCCCCGTCTCCAGGATGATGGAGACCGAGCGGGACAAGCTGGTCCACATGGAGGACCGCCTGGGCCGGCGGGTGGTGGGCCAGGAGGAGGCCATCACGGCCGTCTCCGACGCGGTCCGCCGCTCCCGCTCCGGCCTGGCCGATCCCAACCGGCCCATGGGCTCCTTCATCTTCCTCGGCCCCACCGGGGTGGGCAAGACCGAGCTCTGCCGGGCCCTGGCCGAGTTCATGTTCGACAACGAGCAGGCCATGGTCAGGCTGGACATGTCCGAGTACATGGAGAAGCACTCCGTGGCCCGGATGATCGGGGCCCCTCCGGGCTACGTGGGCTACGAGGAGGGCGGCCAGCTCACCGAGGCGGTCCGCCGGCGGCCCTACTCGGTCATCCTTCTGGATGAGATCGAGAAGGCCCATCCCGAGGTCTTCAACGTCCTCCTCCAGATGCTCGACGACGGACGGATGACCGACGGCCACGGGCGGACGGTGGACTTCAAGAACACCATCGTCATCATGACCTCCAACATCGGCTCCCAGTACATCATGGACCTCAAGGGCGAGGAGGACCGGGAGCGGATGGTCTCTTTGGTCACCGAGGCGCTCCGGTCCAGCTTCAAGCCCGAGTTCCTCAACCGGGTCGACGAGATCATCATCTTCCACAGCCTCTCCAGGGACCACCTGGCCCGGATCGTGGAGCTCCAGCTTAACTACCTCAGGCAAAGGCTGGCCCAGCGGAAGATGGAGCTTGACTTGAGCCCGGAGG
>Ga0209164_1004451_pt1 | contig 12536 bp, 10 predicted proteins | sample MTBNYHSulfiMetaG_FD_187458 | JGI IMG/M metagenome (GOLD analysis project Ga0209164, IMG submission 187458) | Enrichment culture microbial communities from rom New York Harbor, USA that are MTBE-degrading - MTBE-NYH (New York Harbor Sulfidogenic)... | ecosystem: Environmental > Aquatic > Marine >...
TGGACATGGCCGTTCTCATCGTCCCTTCGGAACAGGTGGAGGGGATCATCGAAGAAGCGGCCGCCAAAGGCATCAAGGGCTGCATCCTCATTACCGCGGGGTTCAAAGAAGTCGGCGGCCACGGCGTGGAGCTGGAAAAAAGAGTGCGGGCTGCGGCCAGGGCTCACGGCATCCGGATGCTGGGCCCCAACTGCCTCGGGGCCATCAATACGAACCGGGACGTTCGCATGAACGCCACCTTCTCGAGGCTCATGCCCAAAGCCGGCAACATTGCCCTCATTTCCCAGTCCGGCGCCATGTGCGTGGCCATTCTGGATTTTGCCGAGGGCCGGAACATGGGTTTTTCCAAGTTTGTCAGCATCGGGAACAAAGCGGACATTAATGAAATAGACCTGCTCCGGTATTTGAAAGACGATCCTGATACGGATGTCATCCTCATGTATCTGGAGGATATCTCGGAAGGCCACGCCTTTATTGAAGTGGCAAGAGACATCACCCTCGGCGCAGGAAAACCTATTCTCGCACTCAAGGCAGGCCGCTCTCCCGAGGGCGCGCGTGCGGCCGCTTCCCACACCGGATCGATGGCCGGATCGGACACGGCCTATGACGCCATTTTCATGCAGGGAGGGATCCAGCGGGTTGAAGGCGTCAGCGACCTCTTCAATTATGCCCTGGCCTTCTCCACCCAACCCCTGCCCAAAGGCAGCCGGATCGCCGTGGTGACCAATTCCGGCGGACCCGGCATCATGGCGACCGATGCGCTCATCCGGCCCGGGATCACCATGGCGCCCCTCTCCGAAGAGACAAAGGACAAACTGAGACGCACCTTGCCTCCGACGGCGAGCGTTCAGAACCCGGTGGACGTGATCGGAGACGCAGACGCCAAACGTTACGAAGCCGCCATCCGTTATACCCTCGAAGACCACAACGTGGACGGCGCGATCGTGATCCTGGCCCCGGCGGCAACCACGGAAATCATGGAAACCGCCCGGATCGTCCCCCACATTGCCGAAGGCATTGACAAGCCCATCCTCTGCTCCTTTATGGGTTTGGTGGATGTTTCGGAGGGCGTGCATTTTCTCGAGCAAAACGGGTTCCCCAATTACGCTTTTCCTGAAGAAGCCTCAAAAACTTTGGCGGCCATGGTGCACTATGCGGAGAGCCTCAGGCCTCACAAGGAAAAACGAAGAGAAGTTTTTCGTCTCATCGAGGATCAGGAGAAAGCCGCTGCCGCCATTGCGTGGAGGCTGTCCGGCCGGAAGGATTACTTCATGACGGAAAAAGAGGCCCATGAGCTTTTGAGATGCTATGGTTTCCCTCTTCTCAAGAGCCGCCTCGTGCAAGATCCTTCGGAGATCAAAAGTGCGGTTGAAGAAGTGGGTTTTCCGGTCGCCATGAAACTGGACTCACCCGACATCCTGCATAAGTCGGATGCAGGAGGTGTCCGCCTGGGCATTAAGTCCGTGGAGGAGGCAGAGACCACCTTTCGTGAAATCATCGAAAAGGCGAAGCATTATCGCCCTTCCGCCTCGATCAAGGGAATTCTCTTTCAGGAGATGGCCCGAGAAGGGGTCGAAGTGATCCTGGGTTCCACCAGGGATCCGAAATTCGGACCGATCTGCATGTTCGGCCTGGGCGGCATCTTTGTGGAAGCCATGAAGGATGTGAGCTTCAGGCTGGCGCCGATGTGGGAGACAAGCGCGGAAAACATGATCCGATCCATCAAGGCCTATCGGGTCCTTCAAGGCATACGGGGAAAGCCTCCGGCCGATATCAAGGCGGCCAAGCTTTGCATCCTGCGACTCTCGGCCATGGTCTCCAATCACCCTGAGATTGCAGAGTTGGACATCAATCCTCTCATCCTCTACCCGGAGGGACAGGGTTGCGTCGTGGCGGATGCCCGGATCGTGCTCTCGCGGCCCGAGCCTCCCCGGGAAGACTGATATGGAAAAAATCATCGACCTGCGAAGCGATACCGTGACCAAGCCGACAGCCTCCATGAGGGAGGCCATGGCCCGGGCTGAAGTGGGAGACGACGTTTACGGCGAGGACCCGACGGTCAACCGGCTTCAGGCTCTTAGCGCGGATATGCTCGGCAAGGAAGCCGCGCTTTTCACCTCCAGCGGAACCCAAAGCAACCTCCTGGCGGTCATGAGCCATTGCGAAAGGGGCGACGAGTACATCGTGGGACAGATGGCCCACACCTACAGGTACGAGGGCGGAGGGGCCGCTGTTTTCGGGAGCATCCAGCCCCAGCCCCTGGATTTGCGGGAAGACGGCACGCTGGACCTCCGCGAAGTGGCCCGGGCCATTAAACCGAATGACTTTCACTTTGCAAGAACAAGGCTGCTCTGCCTGGAAAACACCCAGGCAGGCAATGTCCTGCCCCTCGACTACATCGAGGAAGCCGCCGCATTGGCCCGTGACCATGATCTTTCCACCCATCTCGACGGGGCCAGGGTTTTCAATGCGGCCGTAAAACTCGGGGTACCGGTCCAAAAGATTGCGCAACCCTTTCACACGGTTTCCTTCTGCCTCTCAAAGGGCCTTGGCGCTCCTGTAGGCTCCATCCTTGTCGGCGCGAAGGAATTGATCGACAAGGCAAGGCGGTGGCGGAAGGTTTTGGGTGGCGGCATGCGCCAGGCAGGCATCCTCGCTGCAGCGGGCATCGTGGCCCTGACGGACCATGTGGATAGGCTTGCCGAGGACCATGCGAATGCCGCGCGCCTTGCCCAAGGGCTTGCAGAAATCGAGGAACTCGGGATCAATCCGGAGAAGGTGCAAACCAACATGGTTTTCTTTTCTCTTGAAAAAACCCGCTTCGCAGCCCTTCAGCACGCATTGAGGAACCAAGGCATCCTCATCAGCGGCCGTGACAAAGTTCGTCTTGTGACCCACCTCGACGTGACGCGGGATGACGTGGAAAGGGTTATCCGGGCTTTCAAGGAGCACTTCAGGCAGAAAGCAAGCGTCTCGGGCCGTTGATTCACTCCCCGGTTTTTTCTTGACACGAGTTGCCGCTTTTCCTAGGATCATTTCATCTTGACTGATGAAATGCACAATCATTGAAGCGGCTGCCTTGCCTGCTTCCCTTACCTTTAAAAAAAGACCTCTATGCCCTGCCTTTGTTTTTCCCCTTCTCCTCTTATCTCTCCCTTCACTTCCGGGAGGAGGAAAGAGTGTCGGGGATTGGAAGAGAAAAACTTGGGCGCCCCGCGCCCGCTGATTTAAACCCAATTCAGAGAAAAGGAGGGTATCATGAGCAAGAAGCTTTGTTTCACCGTTTTCATCCTTGTCCTTTGCGCCGCATTGATCAGTTCTTTTGGTGTCTCCCCTGTTCATGCGCAAAAAACGGGCAAGCCCATCCTCATCGGCGCCCCTGTTCCCCGGGCCAGCGCTTACGGCCAGAACGGTGAGCGGGGCATGATCCTCGCTGCCGAGGAAATCAATGCCGCCGGTGGAGTCAAGGTGGGCAATGAAATGCGTCCTATCAAACTTGAGATCATCGACACCCGGGATGAAGAACCCGGCGTGCCCACCAGCGAAGTCCTCCTGGCCATTGAAAAGTTGATCCTCCAGAAGAAGGTGGACATGATCGCAGGCGGGCCGTGCATGTCCGAGTGCGGTTTGGCGGCCCTCGATCTTTATGCCAAGTACAAGATGCTGGACATTGTTTCCATCGGTTGCTACACACCCGGCTGGGATCAGAAGGTGGGCTCCGACCTGGAAAAATACCGCTTTTCATTCAGGGAAAGCGGCAGCGTGAAATGGTACGTCAAAGAAGCCATCGACCTTCTTCGCAAAATCAAAGAGGAGCACGGGTTCTCGAAGATTTTCGTGTCCATCGATGACAGCGCCATGTGCCGGGCTGCCGCTAAAATCGTGAGCGACCTTGCCGTAAAAGACGGGTGGGAGATCGTGGGCGAGGCCAAGCACCCCATCAGCGCAACCGATTATTCTGCAGCCTTGAACGACTGCAAGCGGTCCGGGGCTGAAATCCTTTTTATTTGGGCCTATTCGCCGGAGACATCCATTCTTCTCAAGCAGTGGGCGGATATGGAAGTGCCCGCCCTGCCCATCGGCTTTATCGGCGCAGCGGAAGATCCCGGTTTCTGGAAAGCAACCGACGGCAAAGGGGCCTATACCATCGTCACCCTGTCCGAAGCAGGAAACGTCCCCGGCAACGTCACCCCCCTGCACATGAAGTTTTACAACAGCTTCTCGCAGAGATGGGGGGTTCCCCCGCGCAGCACGGGCTGTGTCAGTGCCTATGAAGCCCTTTTTGTCCTGAAAGACGCCATTGAAAGAACAGGCTCTCTGGACAAGGAAAAACTCATCGAGGCCCTTCGGACAACAAATCTTCCTGCGGTTCGAGGGACCATTCGTTTCGACAAGAACCACCAAATCGTCTATGGATACGACCCGAACACGAGTGTCCTGGGCTGCTGGGTCCAATGGCAGGACGGCGAGAGAGTGGCCGTCTTTCCCGAACTGGCGGCTACGGGCAAAATCAGGATACCGCCCTGGTTGAAAAAATAGTATGGAAATTCTCGTATACGGCACCGTCAACAGCATCATCTTCGCCCTCATCGCCCTGGGGTTCACCCTGGTCTACGGTGTAAGTCGGGTTCCCAATTTCGCCCACGGATCCATCTATGTCCTGGTCGGTTTTCTGACCTGGACCTTTGTAAACAATCTGAGCATGCCTTACGCCCTTGCGGTCCTCATCGCCCTTGCCGTTGCTTCGTTTTTGGGATTCCTCATTTACCGCATCATCCTCATCCGCTTGCGGGGTATGGCAACCTCCGAGATTATCTCCTCCTTTGCCGTCAGCCTGATCATCCTGGAAGGGTTGCGAATGCAAGGCATTGCAGGCTTCAAAGGTTTTATCGGCCCCTTTTATGTGCTCAAGCCCTTCGTTGACGGCAAAATCAATCTGTTCGGCGTTTTCATTGACTATCAGCGCCTCATCATCATCGGCGTGGGCGTGGGTTTGGTCGTGCTTCTCTCCTGGTTCACCCATCACACAAAAACCGGTCTTTCCCTCCGAGCCATTGCCCAGGATGAACAAGCCGCCATGATGCTCGGGGTCAACTCCGACAGAATGGCCATGATCGCCATGTCCATCGGCTCGGCCCTGGCCGGACTGGCGGCCGTCCTCATTCTCCCCCTCGGAAGCATTACCGCCGAGGTGGGCTACAGGGTTCTGATTTACGCTCTGGCCGTCTGTATCATCGGCGGCCTGGGAAGTTGGGGCGGGGCGATCCTGGCCTCCTTTGTCATCGGCTTTGCCATGAAAATCAGCACCGCCCTTTTCGGCGCCCTCTGGGAGTCCGTTGTTCTCGTGGGCACGATCATCCTTATCCTCCTTTTCAAGCCCTCGGGCCTGCTTGGAAAACAAAAGGAACTCGAAGAAAGGGTTTAGGACTTGGTGAAAGTCACAAGACGCAAGAAAAGGCTGGACAGGAGCATCAAGGTCAGGTGCGAAGGCCTCTACGCCCTTTCTTCCTGGAGCGAGATGGCTTATCTTCTGGCGCCGAGGCTTTTGTTGATTCTCGGCCTACTGCTGATCCCTTTTTTCGTCGACATGTACTGGCAGCGGGTTCTCTGCTCCGCCGGCATCTACGCTCTTCTGGCTCTGAGCTTCGATTTTCTGGCCGGGTACGTGGGCCTGGTCTGTCTGGGCGGCGCCCTTTTCATCGGGACCGGCGGATACTTTGCAGGTCTTCTCAATCATTATTCCCACCTTCCCCTTTTTGTCACCATCCCCATCGCAACGGTTGCGGGAGCTGCCTTCAGCACCCTGGTGCTGATCCCGTGCCTCAGACTGCGCGGCATCTATTTTGCGATCATCAGTTTTATGCTGCCTCTGTTCGCCGTTTACATCATCATTGCCCTCAATGTCTTCGGTGGGACCGAAGGCATCAGCGCCCTGGACACCTTTCCCAGCATATCTTTGGAGCTTTACCTCATCCTTGCCGCGGTACTGGTGGCCCTCTTTGCCATTCGCAGGCTGGTCAACGAAGATATGGGCATCATCCTGCGAGGAGTGAAAGATAACGACCAGGCCGTCAGGGCCTCCGGAATCAGCATCACCGCCTATAAGATTCGGGCCGTTTTCATCGCCGCTCTCTTGGGTTGTTTCGGCGGCGCCTATCTCAGTCATCTTTATGGTTGGCTGGGAATTTCCCTGTTTGCCATGGATTTTTCCATCCTCCCCATTGCAGCAACCGTGATGGGCGGCATGGGCTCCCTTGTGGGCCCTGTTCTGGGCGCCTTTATTCTAACCCCCATGTCCGAGGCGCTCAGGGGCTTCGGCCAGCTCAGGGTGGTTCTTTATTGCTTCATCCTGATCGCCTTCATGGTTTACAAGCCCGAGGGCATTATGAATTACCTTGAGAGAAAATATCACCAGTTCGAGAAGTGGGAAGAAGTGTAAGCATGGCTGAATCTCCCATCCTACAGGTCACCCAACTGTCCAAAACGTTCGGCGGTGTTCAGGCCATCATGAACGTCAGTTTTGAACTGGCCCGGGGTCAGATCCTGGGCATCATCGGCCCGAACGGCTCAGGGAAAACCACGCTCGTCAACCTGATCTCAGGCTTTGTAAAGCCGGACAAGGGATCGGTTCTTTTCAAGGGCCGGAACATCACCGGTCTTCAACCTCACAAGATCGCCAATCTCGGGCTTACCCGGACCTTTCAGGTCATGAGGCCCTATCACAGCCTTTCCGCCTTTAAGAACCTCATCGTGCCGCTCAACTCGCCCCGGGTCAAACGAAGCGCTGCGGGGAGGCTGGGAGACATGGATGCGGTGGCCATCGACATCCTGGAGGAAGTCGGCTTTGAGCGGGATGCGCGCGTCCCTTACAAGGCCGCCGGCTCTCTTCCTCTCGGTTACCTCAAACGTCTCGAGCTTGGGCGATGTATGGCCTTGCAACCCGAGCTCATTATCTGTGACGAGGTGTTTTCAGGACTCAGCATGTCGGAAATCACCTCTCTCATCCCTTTGATCGAAAGACTGCGCATGGAAGGCATCACGATAATGATGATCGAGCATCGATTGAGAGAGCTTTTCAGGCTTACAGACAGGGTGGTGGTGCTGACCTTCGGGCAGAAAATCGCTGAAGGGAGCCCTGATGAGGTCATGAGCAACCAGATGGTCAAAGAGGCTTACCTGGGCACGGAGACCAAAGGATGATCCTCCTTGAAATCAAAGACCTCATGGTCTTTTATGAGAATGCTATCGCCATCAACAACGTGCACTTGACCTGCCGGGAGGGCGAGGTGACCGGCGTGTTCGGCGCCAACAGCGCCGGAAAATCCAGCCTGATGTACACCATCTCCGGCATCATTCTGGATGTGAAGAAAAAGGAGCAAATGCGTGGCGGGGAAAGAATCACGGTCATCGGCACCATTCTCTATGAGGGCAGGGACGTCACCGGTGTCGAGGCCAGTGAAAGAGCCAAGATGGGGATTGTCCTTTGCCCAGAAAGACGCAGGATTTTTCAGGAAAGCACGGTGCTTGAAAATCTGAAAATCGGCGGCATTCTGGCAACCAGGGAGCAGGCCAAAAAGACGATGGACTATGTTTTCAATCTCTTCCCTCATCTGAGAAGCCTCAAGAAAAGGGAGGGAGGCTTCCTGAGCGGGGGGGAACAGCAAATGCTCGCCATCGGCAGGGCCCTGATGGCCCAACCCAAGCTGCTTCTCCTGGACGAACCGCTTCTGGGCCTCAGTCCTCTCATGGAAGAGATCCTTGCCCGGGCCGTCAAGGACATCAATCGACAGACAGGGATCACCACGCTCGTGGCCGAACAGTATGCCCGGCCCATCCTGCCGATCATTCATTACGGATATGTTTTGGAAAACGGGGGGGCTGTTCTGGAGGGGACCTCCGAAGAACTTATCGATAATCCTGACGTGAAGTCCGCCTATTTCGGCCTCTAGCAGGCTGATGAAAAATCACCGCTCAACGATCCGACCTTGGACACCCCTGGAAGCCAACCAGGCCAGCTCGGTCTTTGCATCCTCGTCCCGGTAAAAAGCGCCCGTGTAAATCCTGAGACGAGAAGGGCTTTGTTCAATGATGTAGGGGTGACAACCCCTGCCCTTAAGGTCGCGCACTTTCGCCTCCGCTTCCGGCCTTGAAGCGTGGGTCCCGATCAGGACCGCAAACTTCGTGTTCCTTGTCTCTGCATCCGGTATCTTGTGCTTCTCAATGAAGGCCTCCGCTTTCCCCCGGGTTTCGAAATGCCCGGCAAAGACCCTGAACCACACGCCCTTGGCCCCTAGATCCACTCGGCCCGGATAGGGGGACAATCCTTTGTCTTTGTAGTTTTCCAGGGCCTTCTGAAGCACATCCTCTTTCCTGAACGAGCCGAGGTAGATGGAATAAGGATAGGATGTCGTTTGGACAGGGTCCATCGTTTTCACGGCTTTCGCCGGATCTTCGGCCTTTGGGCTTTCGATCGCCTTTTCAGCTTCACTTTCTTTGGCCGCTTCGCGTTCTTCTATCTTTTCGATTTCTTTTGTCATTTCGACCGAAGGGAGAAATCCTTCCTGAGCCGTTGTCTCGCTCACCCTTTCCGCCACAGGCGCCGGAGAAGGAAGAGGCGCCTGCGCGGTTTCCCGGGGAGGGGGCTTGGGCGGCATCTCCAGTTTGACGGGTGGGGGTTCTTGTGCCGGGTGAAACAGGTCCGGCAGCTTCACGGCCGGCAAGAGAAAGATGACCATGCTACCCACCCCTGCAAGGAACAGGATCCCGATCAAAATCTTGGTCAGACGCCCTGATCGAGTTTTCTTCGGGGGAGCCGGTTCAACGCTCTGTGTTGATCGCGGCGCCACTCTTATTTTTAGCGGCGGGGCCTCCATGATCTTTTTCTTTGGGCTACGAACTTCTTTCCTGGCCTCGCGAGGTTTCACAACCGTCTTTGTGGCATGCGTTCCGGTTTTTTTCTTCCTCTGATCCTCGGTCAGGGCGATGTCGAAAATTTCTTCGAAGAGGGCATCGCTTTTGGAAAGCCGGTCGGTATGAGAATGATCCCTTTTGGGCATGTTATTCGATTCCAGTCCACCCAGTTTAAGTGTGTCTTCTTTTACCTCTCCCGGTAAAAATTTCAACAAAAGATTGTCTTTTCTTCTCTATTCATACTCTTGAGGCTTCTGTCCCGTGTAGGAACCCTGAGCCTTCACCCAACCGAGAAAGCCCCCTTCAAGGTAGGTAACGTTTTTGAGCCCGCCGTCTGAAAGCTCACCGGCCATGAGCCTGCTCCTTTCATCATGCTTCATGTTGCAGTAGACAATGATGTGCCCGGACCTTCTCAGACCGGCCACTGCCGCCGCCGGCACGGGATTTAAAAAGGAATAGGGGAGGTTGATCGCGCCATCAATATGACCTTGATCAAAGGACTCCCTGGATCGGGCATCCACAAACAGGGCCTGCCCACGCCCGTGTTGAGCTAAAGCCTCTTCTATCTCTATCGCGAGACCTTCGGTCATCCGAGAGGGGCACTGATATTCCGGCGGAAAAGGCATGACAAGGGGCAGCCCCTCCGTCCTGAATCCGTTGACGATGAAAGCGAGGGCCGTCGAAAAGACGATCAAGGCGACGATTTGCAGGATCATGTTCCTCACTTTCTTCATAGCATCAAACAGTGGGGACCTTTCGGCTCTTTGAAGTGCACGGTTACAACCGATGAATAACCATTCTGGGAGATAAGGAAGAGCGCCCAAGGGAGAGGCTTTTCTTGTAAGACTGACAAAAAAAGACAGGGGGCTTCAACCATGAGACCCAGGCCCGGCAACCGATCATCGAAGCCGGATCCTGTTACTTCACCTCGATGGACAAATCGCTCTCCTTGCGGCCGAAAAGTAGGAGGATCTTATGAGACAGATCGACGACCTCTCTTGCGCTCAGATTCGTATCCACATAAACACTCGTTCCCGGAATCTTCTCTCCTGTGAGAAATTCGTATGGGTTCTTGCTGAAATATTCTCTTTGAGGTGTGGCAATCGTGAAAAGGACCTCCAGCTCATCCTTCCTGTGTTTCGGCAAAACCACATCACAGAGCTTGAGGAACATCGCCTTCCACGACTTGACCTCATAGCGTTTTCCGCTCAGCGTAAAAGCGATGATCGATTTGCCGGTAAAATCCTCAACCCGGCCGGGAGGCGCTTCTTTTTCCCCTTGGGGAGATGGGGGTGGAGACGGCTGAGACTCAGGTTGAACCGCACGCTCCATGTCCGCTTTGGCCTGCACCTCCTTGGCCAGGAATTCCTCAACCCTTTCCCTTTCCGGTTTATACCCGCACAGCTCCTTGGTCACGTCGGCAAGAAGATTGACCAGCCATTTCTCGGGTTCGTTGATAATCTTTTTCCATGCCTTGGGCAAATGTTCCTCGATGAGGAGGTTTCTTTGCCTCGTCTCATAAATGTTTTCTGCAACCTTGAGGGCCTTGCCGGAAGCGACGTTCTCTTTGGAAAGGAACTCCTCAAATTTTTCCGAGACCTCCTCTGCAGGCTGCTCCTTCATGTCGATCACATGAAATTTCTTTTCATCGGCAAGCCCCCCCAGCAAGGGTAGGAACAGCCACCACGTGAGGCCGTCGGTAAGGATCGCCATTTCAGCCTTTCCTTGCGCGGCATCGCTCAGCAACTTGTCTTGATGCTTGGGGAATTCCTTTGCCCCCTTTCTGACAAGGAGAAAGACCTTGTGGCGGTTGTTGTGCCGCAGTGAAAAATCCACCCTCCCGCTACCGACCTCGCACTCGGGTTGAACCTCATCCACGTCAAAAGGGTCCCAGTCCAGAAGGGACAGGATTTTCAGGATGACGGCCTGTTTGATGGCCGCCTCGTCAAAACCGGCGAAACGTTCGTCGGATTGAATCTTTTTGATAAAATCGGCAAGTTTCTTCATGGAAAAACTCCCTGTTGAAGATGAAAACACCCCTTTATCCGGCCATGGACGGATGCTCCTCAATGCTGCAGGTTTCACCTTTCTCAAGGCTCTCTGTGGCGTAAAAACATGGGGCCATCCCTCAAAGCCGGGGATTAACACAAAAAGTATACTGAAATTGATAAGTTATGTCAATAGGTTCGCTTCCTGCGCCAAATGAGGATGCCTAAGGGGGGAATCCCGTGTTCAAGGAGAAGGGCACGCTTTCCCTTAGAACCGCCGGAGTATTTTAAACCTGGTAATAATAATCCAGGCCGAGGTGGGTAATTTGCTCTTCTCCCATAAGATAGCGCAGGGTGTTCTTCAGCTTCATGGACTGGATGAAAAGATCGTGTTCAGGGTAGAGGTTGGGGCCGCATTGGGGGCTCTTGAAGTAAAAGGAAAGCCATTCCTGAATCCCGCCCATGTCGGCCCTTGCAGCGAGATCCATGAAAAGAACCAGGTCGAGCACCAGGGGGGCGGCCAGGATACTGTCCCTGCACAGAAAATTGACCTTGATCTGCATGGGATACCCGAGCCAGCCAAAGATATCGATACAGTCCCAGCCTTCCTTTTGGTCTCCTCGAGGCGGATAGTAGTTGATAGCGACCTTGTGATAGAAATCCCCGTACAGATCAGGATAAACCTCAGGCTGAAGGATCCTGTCCAGCACCGAGAGCTTGCTGGTCTCCTTGGTTTTAAAGGAGTCCTTGTCGTCCAAAACCAGGCCGTCCCGATTCCCGAGGATGTTGGTGGAATACCAGCCTTCGAGCCCCAGCATCCGTGCCTTCAGCCCCGGGGCCAGAATGGTTTTCATCAGGGTCTGTCCGGTTTTGAAGTCTTTTCCTGCAATGGGAACCCCTTCTTTTTCCGCCAGTTCCACCATGGCAGGAATGTCCACGGTCAGATTTGGGGCGCCGTTGATAAAAGGGATGCCCTTTGTCAGGGCCGCGTAGGCGTAGAGCATGCTCGGTGAAATAGCGGGATCGTTCTCCCTGAGACCTTTCTCGAAGTTCTTAAGGGATGAATGAACCGGGCCGGCCGCAAGAAAGGCTTCCGTGCTCGCACACCAGACCATGACGCAGCGCGAAACCCCTTGGGCTTTTTTGAAGTCATCGATTTCATTCTTGAGGGCATCCACCAACTCCAGGTGAGAGTTCTCTGCCTTTACGTGGGAGCCGTGGAGGTTCTTGACGAATTCCTGTTTGAAAACAGCAGGCCAAGGCTTCAGCCCTTCCAGAAACGCGCGAACCCCTTCCAGATGGTCTTTGCTGAGCACTTTCGGTTCAAGGGCCCCCTCATAGCAATTGGCGGGGAATACGTCCCACCCTCCAAAGACCAAATCAGTCGGGTCGGCAAGGGGAATAAAATCTTTGATAGCCGGTATGCGATACTCGAAGCGTTTTCCCAGCCGGATCGTGCCCATCTGGGTCAAGGAACCGATGGGCAGGGAGGTCCCTTGTCGAACAGCCTCGACCCCTGCCAGAAACGTGGTGCTGACAGCCCCTCCCATACCCGGGATGAGCACCCCCAGCTTCCCTTCAGCCTTGTGGATTTCCTTTTCCCGCCTCATGGTATCTCTCCTTTGCTCATGACCCAAT
>Ga0209164_1004454_pt1 | contig 12531 bp, 12 predicted proteins | sample MTBNYHSulfiMetaG_FD_187458 | JGI IMG/M metagenome (GOLD analysis project Ga0209164, IMG submission 187458) | Enrichment culture microbial communities from rom New York Harbor, USA that are MTBE-degrading - MTBE-NYH (New York Harbor Sulfidogenic)... | ecosystem: Environmental > Aquatic > Marine >...
GCGGACTGTGTTCCTTCAAAGTCAAAGAATACGAAAGCTACACGGGGCGCAACCCCAAAAGCGGGGAGATTGTCAAGGTCAAGCCCAAGCGACTGCCGTTTTTCAAGGTAGGTACCGAATTAAAACAGCGCGTGGATGGTGAATAGCGGCTTTGACCACAACGGCCGGTTCGGGACTTGCACCCTTTAGAATGACGCCCTGCCTGGCACATCACCCAAAAAGGCAGAGCTTCAACCGAGGCTCTATCTTTCCATGGGCAGTGAAAAAAAGGTGCGATTGGCCTGAGCGATTTTCATATCGAAAAATCAGGCAAAGTCATCAGCTGCCCTGAAGGTCACGCCCCTATGCATTCTAGAAAGAAAAAGGCGCGACAAATTTCCGGTTTCGCGAGACGTGCTGTTGCAAAGACAATCTTTTTACAGGTTGTCGAAGACTGCTCCGAAAATGCTTTTTTACCTGATGGGAGGCTTAGTTAAAATACTCCCGGACTTTCGCTGCAATCTGGGGATCTGTCATCTGATCAACTGTTTCCACAGCTTGGATGAGGTGGGCGAGATGGTCATCTTCTATACGTTTTTTCAGCTCACCTTTTGCCTCTCCAGGACCAAAAAGCAAAATGGATTCAGCGTCACGAAGAACCGAAATGACCTCATCGTAGTAGATATTGAGTTTGTCGGTAAATTTTATATCCTGTCTACCATCCGCTGGAACCTTCTGAGATTCATAGGGGGTAGTCGAACGCACCCCGTCAAACCGTCCGGGTTGCTTTTCTGCATTTGATTTAATAACGCTTGTTTTCTCCCCCTTGCCCGAAACTGCCACAATCACCGCCTTGCGATGATCTATCCACACCCCCATGTTTGTTTTCATATATTTCCCCTTTCTGCTTGCGATTAATATTCCCGACCATTCAAATTTAAATTCTTTATAATTCCAAGTCCTTTTTCTTCCGTTCAAATTCCTCGGTGTCGATTTCACCACTTGCATAACGCTTCTTCAAAATATCTAAAGGCGTTTCAATGTTCGACACATCCGAGCCCTTTGATTTTGAAACCCGAAGCAGGAAATAAACACCAATGCCGACCAACACCAGAATGATTAACCACATCCATCCACCTCCATAGCCGTATCCCATCATATGGCCCCCATTGCCCATATGGACCAGTTCCTTTACTCAGCCTTTTTTTCGGCGTTGCCCGGTGATGTTTCCGTATCGGGTCCCCCTTCGACGGCAACGATCCGTTCGCGCGATCCCCACAGTTTCCCGATGCCCCAGGTACACAAGCCGAAACCGATGGCCAACACCGCGACGGCTGCGGCATGATTGCCGAACAGATCCGTCAGGGTGATCTGCCCCACGTTGGTGGGGTCGTATAAAACAGGGATCAGCGTCTCGTGCAACTGGGCGAAAAGGGCCGTGCCGGCGAGTCCGCCCAGCAGGGCGAAGATTGCATCCATGCGTCCCTCGCCGACGGCCGCCCAGGTGGTGCCGGGGCAGTACCCGGTGAGCCCCCACCCGATGCCGAAGATCACGGCAGCCAATCCCGTGGCCACGATGCTGGTGGGCAGGGGCAGAGTGCGCCCCATGCCGACCGCCTGGAGCCCTAAGAGTCCCACGGCGGACAAGGCCACCGTCAGGACCATGAACCGGGGGATATCCGCGTCCAGCATCAGGTGCGATCGGGCCATCCGATGGGCGTCGGTGGCCCCGATGCGCTGGATGACGAATCCGAAGGCGATACCCGAAAAGAGTCCCAGCCAAATCGTTGTCATTGGATATCCTCCTTTTCCGCGATCTTGCCGAAGGTCAGCCGGGCGGTGAGCATGGCCACGGCAAAAATGACGACGCCGAAATAAAGTCCGCTGATGGCCAGTTGCGTCGATCCGGAGATGAACAACCCCAGGGTGCAGCCGCCGGCCAGCCGCGATCCGAAAAGGATCAGAAATCCGCCGAAAAAAGTGGCTGTATATCGTTTGGCCCGGCTGTCGCCAAAGCGCCTCTTCCAGATGGGCGGCATATCGCGCACCGGGATTTTTTTGGATGTCCGCCCGGCGACAAAGCCGCCGATGGCCATGCCCAACACAAAGGCGAAAAGCCATGCGCCGGGGCCGGGAATGGCCTGATAGTGGACCTTGGCCGCCACGTAATCCGGGGCCACCCATTCGAAAAAGCCTTTGAGGGTGCTGACGAATCCGCTGGACGAAGCCGGGGGCCCGTAGGTGGCGAAAATAAAGACGATGATGCCCGCCAGGGCAAAGGCGGCCGGGATCCAATTCCAATAGGGGATGGGCTCTCTGTTCGTATGTTCCATGGGCTTAACCTCCGCAGGAGACGTACCCGCTTTTGGAGCTGCGGTCGCCTCCGGGTTTAGGGGCCGCGCCGCTTTTCCGGTTGGTCTTTCCCAGACGGTCGAGGGCGGCGGGTGTGGACGACGTTCCCGGCAGGGCATCCCCGGCAAGGACGTTTTCCGCGGTTTCAACAGGGAAGTAATACCGTTTGTTGCCCCATTCCATCCAGGATGGCTCATAGAGCATCACGTCCTCGAAGCCCATGAGCCGGAGCACGAAATATCCGAATGATCCCCGACGGGCCGAATGGCAGTAGAGGATCACGGCCCTGCCGGGGTCGAGGCCTCTGTAAAGTTCCTGCAACGTCGCGTAAGGCTTTATCGCCTTGATGTCGGGGGTGGTCCAGTTGAGGGTGTAGTCGTTGTTGGTTGCGGTCGGGACATGTCCCAGCTTGAGCACCGTGCCGTCCAGCCCGGTATTGGGTGCTTCGCCCAGGTATTCCGCCCGGGACCGGACATCCAGGATCTGATAGTAGGGATCACCAAGCCGCGGCAGCAGGTAATCGGCCTTGACCCATTTACGCAGGTTGATCTCTCCCGACGGGGCCTGGTAAAGGACCGCCTCGGCCTTGCGGGGCGCAGTCACCGTTTCTCCGCCGGCATCGATCCATCCGTCGATACCGCGCTCCAGAACCTTCATGTTCTTGTGGCCCAGCAGGTCGAGAACCCAGAAGATGTAAGAACTGGTGGCGCCCCCGTCCCGTTTCACCGAATCGTAAAGCACCACGGTGTCGTTCCGGGCGATGCCGTGTTCGCCCAGCAGTTGCTGGGCACGCTCGATGCCCACGAACAACCCGCCCATGTTTCCGGCGACATCGTCGTACTGGAATTGCCGCCAGGGCATGCGGATGGCGCCGGGGATCAGCTTGCCCTCAACGTATTTGTCCATTCGGACGTCCACGATCACCAGGGAGGCGTCCGCCGGGTGGGATTTCAGCCACTGGGCGGTGGCCAGGAAACCGGCGTTGGGATAAGCTTGACCGGCTGCGCCGCCAATCGCCGAGGCCGCCGACCAGTAGACGCCAAGCAGCAAAATCGCGGCGATCGCCGCATAACGAACCAGTTTTCCGTTTTTCATGTAATATTTCTCCTTCCCATTTACTATGTCGTTTTCAACGGTTTCGAGTCGGTTCAAAAAGGTGCCGTTCAATCGTCCCTTTTTGGCCCCCTGTCGAATTCGACAATCCTGGCAAAGTCCCGGTCCGGCCCTTTGTGGACGCGGTGATACAGTGGACTCTCTTGTTTGACCCGCCCCCCCATGTCATATGTGAAATCGGAAACCGCCACATGGCGAATCCAGTATCCGGTATGCACCGGTCCCGCAGCGTCGTAGCAGGAGTGAAAATGAACGAACTCGTCCCGGGGCTCCGGCCGCGTGGCGCGCCAGGCCTCGGGTGCTTCCCCAAAGAATACCGGGTTGATCCTGTCCTGGGCCGGGATGACCCCATCGGATCGGGGCAGCGTCGCCCGCACCGCCGTCCCTTCGTAAAGTCTGGCGCCGCTGGGCATGTCCGAACTGTAGAACCTGTTTTCGTTGAAGCAGACGAATCGCAGCCGGCTCAGATCCCCGGGGTCTTCCGGTCGAAAATAATAGCCCACGAAGGGACCGAAGCCGATCATCCGACCATCGTGCACCTGTTCCAGGCGGGCCATGTACCCATGAGGAACGACGACAACGACACCCGATGACCCATCCGACCCATCGGTTTCCGGGTCGGACCGGCAGGCGCAAATCACCGCCGTATACGCACAGATCAGAAGCACCGTCAGAGTTGTCGTCTTGCAGACTCCTATTTTCATAAAAACCTCACACCATGCAATGCTTCCGCCCAGGCGCGGTGAAAGCGGCAGATTCCCAGATTGTCCAGCATCAGCTCCCTGAGCATGCGGCGGGCATTTTCTCTGCCCAGCTCCCGGGGCGGCAGGAAATCACGGCCGTAATACATGTAATATTTACCCGTGATGGCCATGGGCGCATAAGTGCCGGGTGACCAGTACTGGTTGGGAACCATCCAGCCCTGGCGGGCAAAGGCATTGTATACGAACCGGTCAAGCACCTCCCGGCCCTTCTCCCGCGCCAGCCGGCGGGCAAATTTCCGGGCTCCGAATTGCAGCGGTATTTTTCCGTCGGGCAGGATCATCTGATTCAACAACGTTATACCCAGCTCGGCATTGTGCATGGAATCGCCCACCACATCAAACTTCGCCATTTCCCACTTGGGCGTTTGATCCGCGCCCAACTCCGCGGGCGTGATCAGCCCGTCATCCAGACAGTCCATGAGCCAGGCGAGCGTTCCGCCCACGGAGATGGCATCGAAGCCCAGACGGTCGGCATGCTGGTTGAGCTGTTCGGCGGCCCGCTGGTCGAAAATGCCGCACAACGGCCCCAAGGTCTGATAGGGTTCATAATCTTTTTTGAAGGTGCCGTTCAATTTCTTACAAACCGCCGCGCATGGTTCGCCGCAGGTGTGCTGCTGTTTGGTCGCTATGGTCTCCTCGTTGAACTGTTTGAGGTAGTGATCCAGGACAAAGCGTTGGTGCAGGTCCCGGCGCGATCACGAAAATCCTCATCAAGATGCGTACCGCCGTAGATGATCCCCACCAGGCCGTGCTCCTGAAACAGCTTGCTGCCGAAGCCGCCCCTGCCGGCCCAGGTATCCACATGCGTCAGTTTCCCTTTTTTCACCGGAGCGGATCCCACGGCGCCGAAATCGGTAAAGCGGGCGGCCGGTCCGACGGCCAGTACCCTGGGATCTTTTTCATACCTCGGGCAGAACAGGTGAAGGGCATGTTCCATTACGGCATACACCCCCTTGCGGCCCTGGTCCCAGATCCGTTCGGGCACGACCGGAACCAGTTCCACATCGATTTCTTCGCCGTGGTTGCGGTTCAGGTACAAGAGGGAAGGATGCGGGGCTTTGCCGATGAGGCTGAGCATGTTGATGCCGAGGTTGTCAAAAACCAGGGCCGCCCCTCCCATGGAGGAGACAAAAAAACCGTGCCAGCAGGGGGAGATACCGGCGAATATCAGGCGGTTGGATCCGGGGAAAATAGATCCGGCCAGCAGCCCGCCGCCGATGGTCAAGGCGTTGTGCTTGAAAGCCAGATGAATGCCCATATCCACGGGACCGAAAAAATCGCCGACACGGTAGCGTTGCATGCGGTAAAAGCCGGTGGCGGCATCCAGCATTAATACTTTGAGTTCATGCTTGTTGTCCGGCATATCAAACGTCTCCTTGAAGCGTCATGCGGATGCGAATGCGATTGGCCGACATCTTTTCAGCGGGTAAAATAGGCATTCAGCACATATTCCTGCACCATCCTCTGGGTGTTAAAAAAAGACCCGACGACTCAAAACATTTTCTTGTTTTGTTACTTCATACCAAATGCTCCGCATAACCAGCCAAAAAAGGCCGGGACACAAGACATGAAGAGCAACAAAAATGTTTGCCCCGGCCTTTTTGGTGTGCGCTCACGCGATTGTTCGCAAGCCCTCAATTCTCGCTTTTAATCTGGCTTACTTTTTGATTTCTTCCTTATTTCCTTTCTTTCCTCCAGTCATCTGCCCTTGGCCAGACCTATTGCCCTTGCCCTTTCCCTTACCATGACCGTCTTTCGGTCCCTGACCTTTGGGTCCGGTTCCATCTTTATTCGGCATATCAATCACCTCCTTCCTGCTTCTGTGAGCTCGGGTTGGTGCAGCCCACTTGATCCATTCCTTATTCCGATCCTGGACGATCAACACGTTGGCTCTTTCCGAAATGAATCACCAATTCATTGTCTCCGCCGCCTGCGTCTCTTTCAATGGAAAACCCCAGCTTTTTTCCCAGGGCGAACATGTTCTGGTTCTCTTTTAACACGACGCCATGAACCGTTGTGAAGCCTTGCTTTTCGGCTAAGGAGAGGCATTTTTCCAGCAGGCACGAACCAATGCCCTGGCCTTGCCAGGCATCCCCCACCAGAACGGCAAACTCTCCCGTTTTTCCATCCGGCTCTCCGATGATTCTGGCCACTCCCAGCATACGGTCGGTGTCTGAATCTTCATCGATGGCCACCAGCGCAATCTCGCGGTCATAGTCGATTTGTGTGAACCGGGCCAGCATTTCGGGATTCAGTTCCTTAAGCGCCCCGAAGAAACGTTGGTAAATCGTCGTGGGCGACAGGACCTTGAACAACGCCGTGAAAAGCGGGGCGTCCTCGGGCTTGACAGGCCGGATAAAAACCGGGCGCCCATCCCCGTCGACCATATGGGACTCCTCTTCTTCGGGGTAAGGACTGATCACCAAATGCAGGGAAGACGGCAACCCGAGTGGCGAAAGGAGTACCCGGGCATCGACTGCCACGGGATTGCCGTCCTTGATCAACACGGGATTCATGTCCAGTTCGGCGATTTCGGGAAAATCGATCAGGAGTTGCGAGAGTCGGATGATGATCTCCTCGAGTCGCTCCAGGTCGGCGGCTTGACGGTTTCGGTATCCCTTCAATAGGGAATAGGCTTTGGTTTCCTCCATCAGCCGCCGGGCCAGCAAGCGGTTCATGGGAGGTAGTCCCAGGGACCTGTCTTTGAGTACTTCCGTGTAAATGCCGCCCATGCCGAACAAAATCACCGGACCGAAATTGGGGTCCCGCTTGGCACCCAGCAGGATTTCGTAATCCGGGTTTGAAAAATAGGGCTGCATCGTTACGCCCTCGATGCGGGCATCGGGTTTGTATTGGTGGGCCGAGGATATGATCTGGCCGTAGGCTTGGCTGACGTCGGTATCGCTGCGCAAATCCAGACGCACACCGCCGGCGTCGGTTTTATGGGTAATGTCCGGTGAGTGCAGTTTCATGACCACCGGGTATCCCAGTCCCCGAGCGATCCCCGCGGCCTGCGTCTCTGTCGTGGCGATTTGGGTCTTGATCATGGGCAGGCCGTAGGCCGTGAGAATTGCATTGGCATCCGATTCCGACATAAATCCCTGATCCGGCGCATCGGTGATCAACCGGCGGGCCTTTTCCTGATCGAACGCCATGTCCCCTGCTATTTTCGGTGGGACTTCCAACAGCATGTCGAGGTTCCTGGCATATTCGACCATATACAGAAAAGCGCGAACCGCCCGTTCGGGCGTATCATAGGTCGGGATTCCCGCTTCATTCAAAACGCCAACGGCCTTACCGATACTTTTGCCGCCCATCCAGCAGGCAAACACCGGAAACCGGCGTTCCTGGATCGCGGCGGCCAGCGTCTCGGCTACGGAAAGGGGGTCGGTCAGGGCCTGGGGGGCAAGCATGACCAGCACACCGTCCAGGTTTTTCGAGTTGAAACAGATCGTAAGGGCGCGGGCGAACCGTTCCGCGGAGGCGTCGCCGAGGATGTCGATGGGATTGCCCCGGCTCCAGAAGTCCGGCAGGAAGGCATCGAAGGCCTGCAACGTTTGCTCGTCGAGGGGGGCGGGCTCCTGGCCATACCGGGCGAGCGTGTCCGTCGCCATCACACCCGGTCCGCCGCCATTGGTGAGGATCGCCAGCCGGGGGCCGCGCGGCCGCGGTTGCTTGGCCATCAGTTCCGCGCAGTCGAAGAGTTCTTCGATGGTGTCCACACGAACGATGCCGGCGCGCTTGAAAGCGGCATCGTAGACCGCATCCTCTCCGGCCATGGCGCCCGTGTGGGAGGCAGCGGCCCTTGCACCGGCGGGGCTTCTGCCGGATTTGAGCACGATGATGGGTTTGATGCGAGACACGGAACGCGCGGCGCTCATGAATTTGCGGAAATTCGTCAGGTTTTCGATATACAATAGAATACTTTTGGCCGAGGAATCATTGCCGAGATAATCGATCATATCTCCGAAATCGACATCCAGCATGGAGCCGATGCTGACAAAATGGCTGAAGCCGATACGTTCCTTCAACGCCAGATCGAGAATCGCCGTACAAATGGCGCCGCTCTGGGATACAAAGGCCAGATTTCCGGCCATGGGCATCTCGGCGGCAAAGCTGGCGTTGAGGTTTACTGCGGGACGAATAATGCCCATGCAGTTCGGTCCCACGATACGAAGCTCGCCGCCATGAGCGATGCGCCGAATCTTCTCCTCTATCTCCCGGCCCGTTGCACCGACCTCTTTGCCTCCGGCCGAAATGATGACGGCGCCGCCGACTTTTTTTTCGACGCATTCGCCGACGATATCGGGTACGCTATGCATCGGCGTGGCGATAACCGCCAGGTCCACACCCGCCTCCAGGACGGAAATCGACTCGACGCACGCCTGCCCGTGCATGGTCTGGTATTTGGGGTTGACCGGCAGCACCGTTCCGGAAAATCGGCCGTCGACAAGATTTTTCATCAACGCGTTGCCGATGGTGCCCGCTTTTTCGCTGGCGCCCACTAACGCGACCTGGCGCGGGTTAAAGATGCGATTCAAATTGTATTGGCTCATTTTTAATCCTTCAAAATATCTACATGGAAAGTTTTGGGCGGGTGTCGGGCAGACAGGGAATAAAGGGGCTCGTTGGAAAATTCATTCAGACCACGAGGCTCTAACCGATAGGAGGGACCGAAAACGAGCCTATGACACCGAGGGCACTCAATTTTGAAAGGTTCTCAGCCGCTTCGCGCGCTTTCGCGCGCGATGCCAAGCTTTTCTTGTATTTTGGCCAGGAGAATATCACGTTTTCCACCGATGACGTCCACATCGTCATCGGTGAGATTGCCCCTCTTCTTCCTGACAACGCCTTAGATCCGCATCCAGCTTCGTTTGATTGGATTCCAGTTCCTGGCAGTTACTTCTTTGTTTACTTTCCAACGCCTTTCTTGATATCGCCGATCGTTTCCTGGACTTCATTTGAGATAAAAGAGACGATAGTGCTGATGAAAGCTGGAACGAACTGGTCCAAGACCCTTGCGTTTATATTTACAAAATTTGATTTTCAATTCTCGTGCCAGTGCTAAAATACTTCGTTTTGGTTATATAACTTTTTGGTTTATAAGAAAATTTGGTTTTTGAAAGCCTGAATAGGGGTTTGGAAATCGGTGCAGCCATATGGTCATATTTAACCATCGGTCATATTCGACCCTATTCCACGAGCACAAGGCCTGCTGCGAGGTGTTCGCAGAGGCGGCCTGGGAATTTTTTCGCAAAGAGCCGTCCAAATACGAGGTCATAAACGACCTGGACAGCGACCTGATCTGCTTTTACCGGGTGCTTCAAAACCACTTGGAGGAGTTTAAAATCAGTTTAAATGGCTGCTCGCCTCACGGGAATGGTTCGAGGATTGGAAAACCGATAGCCAACTCGGCATTGAGCGTACTGAGCAATATCTGCGGGCACAATCTGGGCACAATTTAGGCACAGTGACCCCTTTCGACACAAAAAAAGGGTCCACCCGATGAAGGCTGACCCTTGATTTTTTATTGGTGCCGGAGGTCGGAATCGAACCGACAAGGGCTTGCGCCCGGCGGATTTTGAGTCCGCTGCGTTTACCTATTTCACCACTCCGGCATGAAAGCGGCTATATATTCAAAAGCGGCCGGGTTGTCAATGCTCTTGACGGCGCTTTGACGCCAAGCCTTCAATTCCGTTTGGAAATGTCGATTCGGCAAATCGGTGTTTCAAACGTTCGGACAAGGCGCAGATCAGCCTCCGACGATCTGTGCGAAGGCCGCCAGGACCTGCGCACCGGGCACCGCCCCCTCCCTTAGAATGACCGGCACCGTGCCGGTCACATCCACCACGGTCGAACCCGGCCCTCCGGCGAGCGGTCCCGCGTCCAGCACCAGGTCTACGGCCTCCAGTATGGACGGGTCGATGCCTTCCACGGCGGCATATCCGGGCGTGCCGGAGGGGTTGGCGCTGGTGCCGGTCAGCGGGCAACCGGCCGCGCGCACCAGGGCCGCGGCTATGGGGTGGCGCACCCGGCGCACACCGATGGTGTCGCTGCCGCCGGTCAGTTGCCGGGAAATGCGGGCATGGGCCGGCACCACGAAGGTGACACCGCCCGGCCAGAAGCGGTTCATCAGCTGAAGGACCGGCGAAGCGATCTCAACGGTCACTTGATAGAGCATTTCCACGCGGTCGATGAGCACCAGGATGGGCTTGCCGGGGTCGCGGCCCTTGATGCGGAAGATGCGCGCCAGGGCTTCCGGGTTACCGGCATCGGCGGCCAGACCGTACAAGCCGGTGGTAGGGATGACCACTACGCCGCCCTGCCGGATGAGCCCGGCGGCCCGCTCGATGATGTCGGGGGCCGGCTGCCGGGCATCCACGGCAATGAGGTTACCGGTACGCTTCAAGGCGTTTGGCCTTGCGCTCGACCTCGCCGGCCATCTCCTGCTTGAACTGGCTCAGCATGGCGGCCAGTTGGGGATCGGCCAGGGCCAGGATCTGAACGGCCAGTATGCCGGCGTTGCGGGCGCCCGGCTTGCCCACGGCCACGGTGGCCACCGGGATGCCGGGAGGCATCTGCACGGTGGAGAGCAGGGCGTCGAGTCCCTGCAGGCTCGATGAATCGATGGGCACGCCGATGACCGGGAGCGAAGTCTGGGCGGCCATGGCGCCGGCCAGATGGGCCGCATGGCCGGCGCCGGCGATGATCACCTTGATGCCGCGCTCGGCGGCGGTGGCAGCGAAGCGGGCGGCCCGCTCGGGCGTGCGGTGGGCCGAGGCCAGGGTCATTTCAAAGGGAACGCCGAACTTTTTCAGCATGGCCACGGCCCCTTCCATCACGGAGAGGTCCGAGTCGCTGCCCATGACGATGCCGACCTGGGGTTTGACCTGGAACCGCTTCAGCGCCTTGAGGCCTATGTCCTTGCGGTAGTGAACGTCCTTCCAGCTGATCTTGGCCACGGCCTGGTAGGCCTTCTGGATGGCCTTTTCGACATTGTCCCCCAGGGCGGTGACGCCCAGGACCCGGCCGCCGTTAGCCACGATGGCGCCGTCCCTGGTGGCGGTGCCGGCATGGAACACGGTGACGTCTTTCATGCGCTTGACCTGGTCCAGGCCGTTGATGGGATGGCCTTTTTTATAGCTGCCCGGATAGCCGCCGGCGGCCATGACCACGCAGACCGTGGCGCGCGGGTCGATTTCGAGGCGGCACTGATCCAGGTGGCCGTCGATGATGGCTTCCATGATGGGCACCAGGTCGCTCTTGAGGCGCATCAGCAGCGGCTGGGCCTCGGGGTCGCCGAAACGGCCGTTGAACTCGAGGACCTTGATGCGGTCGCGGTCGATCATCAGGCCGGCATAGAGCACGCCCTTGTAGGGTCGGCCCTCGGCCGCCATGCCGCGCACCGTGGGCAGCATGACCTCTTTCATCACCTTGTCGTGCAGGAACTGGTCGACCACGGGAGCCGGCGAATAGGCGCCCATACCGCCGGTGTTGGGGCCCTTGTCGTCGTCGAAGACCGGCTTGTGATCCTGGGAGGTGGGCAGGGGCAGAACGGTCTTGCCGTCGGTGAAGGCCAGAAAGGAGGCCTCCTCGCCCACCAGGCACTCTTCCACCACCACCTGGCGGCCGGCGTCGCCAAAAGCCTTGTCCACCATGATCTGCTTGAGGGCGGCGAGCGCCTTGGCCACCGTGTCGCAGACGATGACGCCCTTGCCGGCGGCCAAACCGTCGGCCTTCACGACGACCGGCGCGCCCATCTTTTTGACATAGGCCTCGGCCTGTTTATAGCTGCTGAAGGTGGCGCCCTGGGCCGTGGGCACGCCGTACTTGTTCATGATGTACTTGGCAAAAGATTTGCTTGCCTCGATGGCCGCCGCCTTCTGGCTGGCACCGAAGATACGCAGACCCGCCTCTTCGAACCGATCCACGATGCCCATGGACAATGGGCCTTCGGGACCCACGACGGTCAGATCGATCGTGTTCTGACGCGCGAAGGCCAGCAACTGGTCCACGTCCTCGGCGCCGATGGGCACGCACTCGGCCAGTTCGGCGATACCGGCGTTGCCCGGCGCGCAGTAGATCTTTTTGACCAGCGGGCTCTGACTGATTTTCCAAACCATAGCGTGTTCGCGACCGCCGCCGCCGACCACCAATACGTTCATCGTTACCTCCCCGTTTTGCTATTAAGATGTTGATTCATGATCCGGATTCCGCCAGGGCCATCAGCCGGGCCTGTTTCAATTCGGTGAGTTCGGCCCCGGAGATGGCGGCACCGCGCAAGCCGCCGCTCAGGCTCACTTCGGACAGATAGGTGGCGCCG
>Ga0209164_1004457_pt1 | contig 12529 bp, 10 predicted proteins | sample MTBNYHSulfiMetaG_FD_187458 | JGI IMG/M metagenome (GOLD analysis project Ga0209164, IMG submission 187458) | Enrichment culture microbial communities from rom New York Harbor, USA that are MTBE-degrading - MTBE-NYH (New York Harbor Sulfidogenic)... | ecosystem: Environmental > Aquatic > Marine >...
TATTGCCTGTTCTACAACGACCGGCCCAAGCGGCTGGCCGACGACCCGCACGACATCGCGCAGGGCAACTACATCGCCGGCATCGACGTGATGTACGCGAAGGACTGGATCATCCGCGACAACGTGTTCGTCGGCATTCAGGGCCGGACCTTCGAAGGCCGCGGCGCGGCGTTCCTGTGGTTCGACACGCAGGATTGCGTCGTCGAGCGCAATATCATCATCGACTGCGACGTCGGCTTGCAGCTCGGCAATCCGCACCGCGCCGACGACGTGCAGTATCACTGCCTCCGATGCGTCGCGCGGAACAACTTCATCACGCGGGCGCCCGAGGCAGGCATCGTGACGGTCTACACGAAGGACTGCACGGTTGCGCACAACACGATCCACGACCCGGACAGCCGGATGAACCGTCTGCTTCGCACGGTCTTCGTCAACGACGGACTGCTCGTCGCGAACAATCTGTTCAGCGGACCGGGGACAAGTAACGAATCCGACAGTGAGATTCGATTCGTCGGCAATCTGCTGTGCGACGTGTCGGGCGCCTTCGCCGATCCGGCCCATGGCGATCTTCATCTGACGCAGGCGGCCGCCGAGATCGTCGACCAAGGCGTCGCCCTGCCCTCGCCGGTCGGCGAAGATATCGACCGCCAGCGACGCGACGACCGGCCCGACCTCGGCGCCGACGAACGAGTCTGAGAACGATACCGACGGAAGGGAAGAAATAGTGAAATCCACGCCTGTTCACGGCACTTGAATCCAGAAACGTGCTCATCCATCGAAGGAAGGTACACATGCGCACCGCCACAGCAGTTCTGACTGCCGCTCTGACCTGTTTCATCATCCCGGCGTTGCATGCGGAGGAAGCCCCCTACCAGGTCACCACCACCGCCGACCCGCAGATCGCGTCCGCCAACCTGGAGTTGCTCCTCAAGCCCCTGCGAAAGAACGAGCTGATCGTCGAGATGGAGGCATGGCTGGCCCTGCTCCAGGCCAAGGTCCAGGAGATCAGCCTGGCGGAGATCGAGGCGAGACAGAAGGGACGCGAGATTTCCGAGACGAAACAGGACCTCAAAGAGCAGATCAAGGAGATCCAGCAGGAGGCCGAGCCTAACGCGGCGCCGTCGGCGACCGCTGAGGCCAATCAGCCCGCGGCGCGCATCGAGCAGAAGATCCAGCAGAAGATCGAGACCCTCGACGAGAAGGCCGAGGAAATCGTCGGGGCGGCTGTGGACGCGAACCAGGCGGCAACCGACAGCAACGCGGTCGACGCGCCGGCGGCGCGTGCTTCAGAGAAGGACATCGTGAAGAAGACCGAGGCTGTGGAAGAAGCCAAGGCGAAGCTGCAACAGACCGCCGCAGAGGTCGGTCAGGCCGACATGGAACTGGAGGAGAAGGTCAAGAAGATCGGCGAAGCGGAACTGGAGTTGCACGCCAAAGTCCGAGAGCAACTGCTGGCCAATATCAATCGCCTGCACGAGGAACGGACGGCTCTAACGGACCGCGTGCGCGTGGTGATTGCGGCACTGGAGGCCAAAGGAGGCGATGTGGCCGAGTATCGGCAATACGTCGATGCCGTCTCCGGCCTGAAGGTGGATGTCAAAGACATCAGTGCGACACGTGCGATCATTCTCGGCTGGCTGAAGTCGCCCGAGGGCGGGCTCCGCTGGGGCAAGACCATCCTGTCCTTCATCCTGATCGTCGTAGCCGCCCGGATACTGGCGGTCATCCTCGGCCGTCTGACGCGCCGCGCGGTGGCCATGAACAAGAAGTGCTCCGACCTGCTGCGCGACTTCCTGGTCAACATCGTCGGCAAGGCGGTGTTCGTGATCGGCGTCGTGGTCGCCCTGTCTGTGCTGGGCATCAACATCGGGCCGCTGGTGGCCGGGATCGGGGCCATCGGCTTCATCGTCGGCTTCGCCCTCCAGGGCACGCTGGGCAACTTCGCCGCCGGCCTGATGATCCTGATGCATCGCCCGTACGACGTGGGAGACGTCGTGCAGACCGCCGGCGTCACCGGCATCGTGCAATCGATGAACCTGAACACCACAACCATCAAGACATTCGACAACCAGGTGGTGGTCGTGCCCAACGGGTCCATCTGGGGCAACAACATCGTCAACGTCACCGGCAGCGACACCCGCCGCGTGGACATGACGTTCGGCATCAGCTACAGCGACGACATCGCCAAGGCTCAGCGCATCCTGGAGGACATCCTCCGGTCGCATCCGCTCGTCCTGGCAGAGCCGGCGTTCAACGTGAAGATGCACGAGCTGGCCGATTCGTCCGTGAACTTCATCTGCCGGCCCTGGACCAAGACGAGCGACTACTGGACGGTGTACTGGGACGTCACGCGAAGCGTCAAGGAGCGGTTCGACGCCGAAGGCGTCTCCATCCCGTTTCCCCAGCGCGATGTGCACGTCATCCAGGCGAAATCCTGAGCTCTTGCCGACCTGTGACAATCGAGGTATACCGAGGCCGCTGCGGCCCGGGTACGATGGTCGGTTCCACCGGCCGTATGGCCGGTACGCCGTCGCGATCCCCGGCCAGAGCCCGGTGCGACAGGAACACCCTTCTTCTGGCAGGAGAGACAGATGCGACGTTTCATCATCGGATTGTGGCGAGGAGAATTCCGCCCGGCCTTTGCGTTCTGGGTGGGCCATGCAGGCGTATGGCTACTTGGCATGCTCCTGTTTCAGTTCCTGTCAGCTTCCCTGAGTATGGCCGCCAAGCCTTTCGTCGGCTTGCCGCTTGGACTGGTCTTTGTGGCGTATAACGCAATAGCATTCGCCGGTGTGGTTCGTTCGGCCCGAAAGGGCATCTGTCCCAGATGGATACGTGTGATTGCGGGCCTGGCCTCGGCGGCTCTAGTGCTTTCGTCCTGCTGGGTGCCGCTGTACTTCCTCGGGCGGCCGCTGATCATGCTCTGATTGCAGGACCTTTCGGCGTGTATTCTCGAACAATGAGGGGGTCGTTCGGGAGCCAATCGTTGGGTCGGATAGCCACCGGGACCATTGAAATTCGGTGGAGGTCTGTGGTATCATAGAAGCTGTGGCGCACACAAAGCCCGCCCCGACACGGTGTGCGCAGAGACCGGCATTGCATGTCTGGTTGGAGGCTACAGGCAGCGGTCCGGCGCGGGGCCGGGAGCGAATCAGAAGGTTCACTCGATCTGAAGGAGGATGTGTCATGTGTAAGCGATCATTTCTTGTGCTTGTCGCGTTTCTGATCGTGATTCCCGCCTGGTCGGCGCTGGCCATCCCGGAGAATCTGGTCCTGTACTGGTCGTTCAATGAGGGCCGGGGAACCGTCGCCAAAGACTGGAGCGGCAACGGCAACGACGGGACGCTGGAAGGCGGCGCTATCTGGGTCCCCGGCGTGATCGGGACGGCGCTCGAGTTCAACGGCTCCGATTCGCTGGTGAGGGGTCCGCATACTCCCTTCAACAGCCGGAGCTTCACGCACGCCCTGTGGGTCAATCCTTCGTCGTTGCCGGGTGATCAGTCCGTCTTCTCCCAGTACCAGGCGAGCAGCGCGAACCAGGGTCTGCACTACCGGATCACGGGAGCCGGGGTTGTTCGCATGGGGTTCTATTCCAATGACCTCGACCTGCCGGCAGGGACAGTGCAAGCGGGCAATTGGTATCACCTCACCTTCTGGTATGACTTCGAGAGTCAGAACCGCAAGGTCTATGTCAACGGTGAACTCGCGGGAGAAGGCGCGGCGGCTCCCTATCTGGGGACAGTAGGTGACACGCTCGTCGGCACGTTCTGGAGGCCCGATCGCGCGGACCGCGTACCGGAATGGTTCAACGGAATGATCGACGATGTCCAGGTCTATGGTCGAGCGCTGGCCGAGGAGGAGATTCGGGAGATCATGGTCGGGCTGACAGATCCCGATCTCGCGTATGACCCCAGTCCCGCCGATGAGGCCATCGACGTGCCGCGGGATACCGCCCTGAGTTGGACGACGGGCCGGTCCGCAGCGACGCACGATGTGTACTTCGGGACGTCTTTCGATGACGTCAACGATGCCAGCCGGGCCGATCCGAGAGGCGTTCTCGTCAGCCAGGGCCAGACGGAGACCACCTGCGATCCGGCTCCCGGCGCACCGGGACTGGATTTCGGTACGACCTATTACTGGCGAATCGATGAAGTCGAGGCCGCCCCGGACAGCACGGTTCACAAGGGCGACGTGTGGAGTTTCACAACCGAACCGTTCGCCTATCCGGTCCAGAACATCATCGCCACCAGCAACGGAACGTCGGAGGCCACGTCCGGGCCGCAGCGCACCGCCGACGGCTCCGGACTCGACGCCGATGATCAGCACTCCGTCAACAACGCGGACATGTGGCTGGCCGAGCCGCCGGACAGCGAGCCGCTCTATATCCAGTACGAGTTCGACCGTCTGTATAAGCTCCACGAGATGCTCGTCTGGAACTACAACGTCGAGTTCGAGCTCATCCTCGGCTTCGGGGTCAAAGGCGCTACAGTTGAGTACTCTGAGAACGGGACGGACTGGACCGCGTTGGGCGACGTGGAATTGAACCAGGCTACCGCCAAGGCAACGTACACCGCCAACACGACCGTCGATCTGGAGGGTGTGCCCGCTCGGTACGTCCGTCTGACCGTCAACGGCGGATGGGGCACGATGGGCCAGTTCGGGCTCAGCGAGGTTCGCTTCATGTACATCCCCGCGCAGGCCCGCGAACCGCAGCCGGCTGATGGAGCCACCGATGTGGCGATTAGCACCGCCCTCGCCTGGCGCAGTGGCCGGGACGCCGCCTCGCACCAGGTTCTCCTGGGCACGGACCCGGCGGCTCTGATCCTGGCCGGCACGGTCGGCGGGCCGACGTTCGCTCCTGACGGCATCGAGTTTGGGAGCACCTACTACTGGCAAATTGTGGAGGTCAACGAAGCCGACGCCGTGACAGCATGGCCCGGCGAGGTCTGGACCTTCTCGACCCAGGAGTATGCACTGATCGACGGATTCGAGACGTATAACGACGACGTCGATGCCAAGACGACGATCTACGACACCTGGATCGATGGCTGGACCAACGACACCGGCTCGACGGTCGGCTACTTCAATGCCCCGTTCGCCGAACGAAAGATCGTACACAGCGGCAAACAGTCTATGCCGGTGGCCTACGACAACACGAAGTCGCCGTTCTATTCCGAAGCGGAGCGAACGTTTAACGATCTCCAGGATTGGACTGTCAGCGGCGCGGACAGTCTGCGACTGTACTTCCGGGGCGATGCGGCGAACTCGCCGCAGACGCTCTACGTCACTTTAGAGGACAGTGGCGGACGCGCTGCAACCGTCAGCCGTGCAGACCCCGATGCGGTCCTGTCGACCGAGTGGCAGACGTGGCAGATCGCGCTGAGTCAGTTCGGCGGCGTCACGCTGAGCCGCATCCAGACAATGGTGATTGGCGTCGGCAATCGGGCTGCCCCGGCCGCCGGCGGCACGGGCATCGTCTACATCGACGATATCGGCTTCGGACGCCCTGCTCCTACCGAGTAGCATCCGGAAATCCGCAGAATGGGTATCCCGATGACCATCGGGATGCCCATTTTGCGCGCTGCGCGGGCTCGGTCGCGGCGGGGATGCGAGCCAGAATCATAGCGTTTCTGCGATTGACAGAGCACGTAGAAGCCCTTAGGATGTCTTCTACGTTGGAGTGAGGAGAGATGAAAGGTCCTGGTCCTGCCTGAACTCTCCCACAGTGGGGTGCCATCCACGAATTGCCGGCCCGCAAGGGGGGCGTTCTCATGTTATGAAAGGGGAGACTGATGAGACGAATCGCTGTTGTTTGTGCCGTATCGATCGTTGCGATGATGGTCGTTCTTCCGGCCGGTTGCAGTTCCACCTCCTCGACCTCGAGGGAGAACGAGTGCCTCATCCAGAATGAGGTCATGTTAGCCGGATACGAAGCGAGTGAGGTTGCCGGCTCGTTCGAATCGCTCGGGATGGAACTCTCGATGCCGTTCTGGTTCCTCTCGGGCGACTGATCGTCGGCCGACGAGAAGAACCTGTCGACACGTTGAGATCAAAACCGCCGCCTCCGGCGTCTTCGCCGCGAGGCTTTACGAAGTTATGGTCTGCCGAAGGCAGGTCTGCGCTCAGAACTCGTCCTTAAGGGCGATCATCCATTGGGGCCAGTCGTTGGGCTGGACGCCGCCGGCCTTGGTCCAGGCGCCCTGCGTATTGAATGACCTGTGCCACTTCAGGGTCCAGAGCTGCTTGAGGGCGACCTTGCGGACCGACCAGTCCGCGAACAGGACGAACTGGGCGCCGCCGTGCCGGTTGACGCACAGCCGTTGCATCTCGTGCCCGCTCATGATCGGCGTCGCGTCGCCCCAGGGCGGCGGCTCATCGGTATCTAGAGGCCAGCCGTCCACCCACCAGCCTTCAGTAAAGACTGGAACTTCGTAGGCGCCCTTGATCTGGTAGGTCCGCCAGTAGTCCTTGGCCGGACCGCGTCCCCACAGGCTGTCCATGCCTGCCGGAGGATTGCACATCCAGCCGTTGGGGGCATAGCTGCCCACGTCGCCGCCGTGCGAGGCAGGGACACGCCAAGCGTCGAACGGAGTGGTCGCGATCGCCATCGCGTCGACCGAAGTCCCGGACCGGTGCTTGACGGCGGTCGGGCACAGCCACATCTTCTTGTCCCTCGACAGGGGCCGCATGCACTCGCGCCACCAGTCGCCGTGGGCGACGTCGGCGCCGAAGTTCTGCATCAGGCCGCTATAGAAGTAGCCGTTGTTGTCGTCGCAGTACATCGCGAAGATCAGGCCCCACTGGTGCAGGTTGGACTTGCAGCCGACGCCGCGTGCCTGGCGACGCACCCGTTCCAGGGCCGGCATGAGAATGGCCATCAGCAGCGCGATAATGGCGATGACCACCAGCAGTTCGATCAGGGTGAAAGCCCGGGAATTGACTGTCAATGATTGGTTATTGATGATTCGTCCTGGTCTATCGGTCATCATGTCCACTCCTGTCGGGCGACCTTCCACAGCCGCTGCCTCCCCTGCCTCTATTATGCCGCCGGGCCTCCGCCCGGACAAGAGCGAAAAGCCTGCCCCAAAGAATCACGCAGACACCGGACGCCGATGGCACCTCGGTACGTCGTTGACAGCAGGGACGGTCGCATAGATGATAGGACCAGCCGGTGAGATCAGACGCTGTCGGAGTGGGCGCGGCCCTGGAATCCGCACGGTAGGAGCATCGCAGGAGCAGAGCAGATGAGAAATGCATCGATTCTCTCGTTGTTCGTCGCGGCGCTGGTCGGTTCGGTGGCGCAAGCTGGATCGGCAGCACGCGACAATCCTCACTACATCACCAATCGCGCGCCGCTGGCGGCCAAGCCGTACACGGAGCTGCCCATCGGGGCGATCGAGCCGACGGGCTGGCTGAGGCGGCAGTTGGAGATCATGGCCTCCGGCATGACCGGCCGGCTCGATGAGTTGTATCCGCAGGTGGTGGGCCCGCGAAACGGCTGGCTGGGCGGCGACGGCGACGGCTGGGAGCGAGGCCCCTACTGGATCGACGGATTGCTGCCCCTGGCGTATATCCTCAAGGACCGCACGCTGATCGAAAAGGTCCGCCCGTGGGTGGAGTGGACGCTGACCCACCAGACGGAGGACGGGTACATCGGGCCGGTGCCGTTCGAGGTGCGGCCGACGCCGGAGCCAGGCATCCAGAAGAGCCCGCGCCGCGACTGGTGGCCCAAGATGGTCATGCTCAAGGTCCTCCAGCAATACTACATGGCGACCGGCGACGCCCGCGTGATCGACGTGATGACGAAGTATTTCCGGTACCAGCTTCGCGAGCTGCCCAAGACGCCGCTGGGCCACTGGTCGTTCTGGGGCAACCGCCGGGGCGGCGACAACCTGCTCGTGGTGCTCTGGCTCTACAACATCACCGGCGACGGCTTCCTGCTGGAGCTGGCTGAGCTGATTGGCGAGCAGACGCATCCCTATACGGAGATCTTCCTGGAACGCGGTGACATCGCGCTGCACCGTTACGAGCAAGGCGTCAACGGCGCCAGTGCCTTCCACTGCGTCAACCTGGCCCAGGGGATCAAGGAACCGGTCATCTACTACCAGCTCCATCCCGAGGAGAAACACCTGCGCGCCGTAAAGAAGGCGTTCGCCGACATTCGGAAATATCACGGCCAGCCTCATGGGCTCTACGGGGCCGACGAAGGCATGCACGGGCGCGTTCTGACGCAGGGCAGCGAGTTCTGCACGTGCGTCGAGATGATGTTCTCGCTGGAGAAGATGCTCGAGATCACCGGCGACGTCGCGTTCGCCGACCACCTGGAGAAGTTGGCATACAACATGCTGCCGACACAGGCGACGGACGACTACATGGCCCGCCAGTACTTCCAGCAGGCCAACCAGGTGACGTGTGCGATGCACATGCACAACTTCTTCGACCACACCACCGACGGCGTCGTGTTCGGCCTGCTGACGGGCTACCCCTGCTGCACGTGCAACCTCCACCAAGGCTGGCCTAAGTTCGTCGGGCACCTGTGGATGGCCTCGGCCGACAACGGCCTGGCGGCGCTGGTCTATGGTGCTTCGAAGGTCACCGCCAAGGTGGCGCAGGGTCAGACCGTAACGATCACGGAAGAGACGTGTTATCCGTTCAGCGAATCGGTGCGCTTCACGGTTTCGACAAGCGCGGCCGTAACATTCGCGCTGCACCTGCGGATTCCGGCGTGGTGCGGCGATGCGAAGATCACGGTCAACGGCCGGCCGTTCGGAGGCAACCTTGAAGCCGGGCGTATTGCCAGAGTGGAACGACCCTGGAGCAACGGCGACATCGTCGAGTTGACGCTGCCCATGACGATGCGGACCGAACGCTGGCATGAGAACAGCCTGAGCATCGAGCGAGGCCCGCTGGTCTATGCCTTGAGGATCGAAGAGTCGTGGACGGCCCACGAGCAGTATCGCGAGGTCCAGCCGACCAGTCCCTGGAACTACGCGCTGCTGGAGGCAAATCTGAAGGACATGGATGCAGCGTACACGGTGGCGATGGGTGACGTTGCGGCGCTGGAGCCGTGGAACCTCCGCAACGCGCCGATCACAATCAAAACCAAGGGCGCGCGCCTTCCGCACTGGCAGCTCTACAGCGGCATGGCAGGCCCCATCCCGTGGAGCCCGCAGGGCAGACAGGACAACTGGCCTATCGAGGACATCACGCTGGTCCCCTACGGCTGCTCCACTCTGCGCATTACCGCCTTTCCCACCGTGCGGTAGGGCATCCCAACGGGTATCGGGCTCAGAGCGCGCCCCGTCACGGTGAACCGAGCGAACCGTGTCCAAGAGGCATCGGCACGGTCACGCAGTTGTGTGTCACCGGCGGCGGTCTACGCAGCAGGTTCCTCCGGCGGCCGGATCACGAAGTCCCCCCCCGCCGAGATGAACGACATCGTGTGAGCCATCATCTCGACGCCGAAACCGACGCCCAGGGAAATACCGAGCCCCCAAGCCAGATAGGGTGTATCCGGGACGTCGAAACGGACGAAGCCATTGTCTTCTGCCAGATAAACACCATCATGCACCGCGATGCGATTTTCCCCGTCGTAGATGTGCACGTCCCGGACGAAGGCATCGATGGAGCCCGTGGTGAATCGCAGCATGACCGAATCGATCTGAAGACGCACATCATTGATGATCACCGGTGTAGGGATCGCAAAATGAAACCAGTTCGCCATGCCGGGTTTGCCTTCCACCTCGTAGGCATAGCCCCGCCGGATCGCGCTGACCATCCGGTCCGGGTATTCGATCTCCATGCTGTGGCCGTGAATCCACGATGCATAGGAGATCTTGAACTCGTCTTCCTGGGCCAGGGCCTTTCGCGGCGTCAGGGCGCTCAGTGCGAGTCCGCCCAACGCTCCCATACCCGACAACCTCAGCAAGTCGCGACGATTCGTGTGCCGCCTGATCCACTGCTCTGCCATAGTACACCTCCGGGATTCGAACCTAATTGATGGAATCCTAAGACGCGAGATTCCATCCTGGCCCGTGGGACCAGACCTGGATCTCGCGCGTGATTCCGTCCACCCTGCGGCTCCATCCACCCATGCATCATCCAACGTACACTTTTACCTTCGTCCTAAGACTCGTCAATCCGTAGAAATACGTATTCTCGGGGCGGCGTGCGGGATGGTCTTCAGCCCATCCTATGGAGCTTCGAGCAGGTCGATATAGGCCTCGTGCACGAGCTGGTCGGAGGAAATGCCCAGTCGAGCCATGAGATAGCGGGCGATGGCAGCTCCATCGGAAGCGTTCTGGCCCGGCCGGAGGACCACCTCCAGTTCCACGAACTCTCCGAGCCTTTCGACCGAATCGAGATGGATGCGCGTCAGGCCGACGAGGTACAGTGTGCGGCTCTTGCGTACCACGCCGCGCACGCCCAGAGCAAGCGACAACGTCGCAGCCAGCCCTTCGGGGTCCGGCGTGCGACAGATGGCGTACCGGCTCTCTTTCGGCTCGGCCGAGTCGGGCCGCTCGTAGTAGATCAGCTCCCCTTCCATCGCGCCGAGCCTGCGAAGCTTGAGCCGACCTCGCGGACAGATGAAGAACGTGTCCTCCTGCATCAGCGTCACGGGCCCTTCATCGGCCAGATCCCGCGCCCGCCGCTCGATCGCCTCCCGCGACGCCACCCGTGCCTTGATTTCCACATTCCGATTCATCTGCGCCGGCCTTTCATATCCCTGCCAGGTCCCGGTAGCGGCGCCAGAGGGCGTCGCGCTGCGGTTTGGGGATGTCATGCCAGCGGACGCCGCGAATGGCGCCTTCGAGCGCGGACAGCGTGCTCCGGCAGGGCGCCTCCTCGGCGCCCGAGGTGCGGATGCGGCGTATCGCTTCGACGCTGCCGAGCGATTTCAACGCCTCCGGCGTGGCGATCCCGGCGGCCTTCAGCCCGGCGGCAAGAACCGGCCCAACGTTGGGCAACTGTGTCAATGACTCCATGCGGTCCTCCGATTCGGTCAACGGCGGTCGTGAACGAGTCATTATCCGAGCACATACGGTTCCATCAAGCGAAAAAGGGATGGCGTTGGTTTACGGACTGTGGTATCTGTTTCCGCCGGGGTATGCAAAACAACATATGAGAACGTTTCGCTCGAACCAGGAGTGGCCATGACAACGGCGCACAGACACCTGAGCACCGTCGCCCGATTCCTTCTCCCGGCTCTGTCCCTGACCGCCTTCGGGCACGTCGAGGGCCAGGTCCCCGAGTTGATCAGCGACCGCCCCGACCAGACTGAATCGAGTGAGACGGTCGGCGCCGGCTACGTCCAGTTCGAATTCGGCTGGACCCACAGCGAATACGACGACGGCGGCGACGTGACCTCGGACGCCTTTCCCGAGACGCTCGTTCGAGTCGGGGTCGTGGATAATCTCGAATTGCGTTTCGGATTCGACGGCCATGTCTGCGAAGAAGCCGATAACGTCGGCAGCGAAAACGGCACCGGCGACCTCGGAGTCAGTCTGAAGTGGAAGCTGTGGGAGCAGGCCGGTCGGCGACCCCAGACAGCAGTGCTGGCCGGCACGAGCATACCGGCGGGTGACGCGCCGTTTTCCAGCGAACGGTTCGACCCCTCGATCCGCCTGGCCTGTTCTCATACCCTGAGCGAGACGCTGAGACTCGGGTACAACGCGGCCGGGCTCTGGACGACCGAAGAGGATGCGGTGGGAGACCGTGACACAACGGCCTGGGTCGCCTACTCGACCGTTCTCGGCGTCGCCCTGTCGGACCAGTTCGGGACATTTGTCGAGTTCTTCGGCGCCAGGCCGACCGGCGAGGGCAAGCCGGCCCATTCCCTCGACACGGGGCTGACCTGCCTGATCGCCGAAAACGTCCAGATCGACGTCGTCGGCGGGGTTGGGCTGTCCGATGCGGCCGACGACTGGTTCGTCGGCGCCGGCCTAGTCTGGCGGGTCCCTCGCTGACCCTCCGTGCGGCCCGCGGGCGGCCGTGCCGCCCGCCAGGCCATCCCGCTGGGCGAGGGCCACGACCTGAGAGAATTCAACTCCTGAGATCACATGTAGTGTCGAAGAGGGGTCGGCTTTCCCGAGGGACACCGGGATGAGCCGGCCCTTTTTCTATGGTGCGGTCCCCTGATGAACCGTCTTGACAACGCGGATGATTCGTTTTAGGCGGAGCCCAGGCGTCCGGAGGCTAACGACGGCGCGATCCGCCCAATATGCTGCCGAGCACGCCGCGCCAGATCGACCGGCCAAGCTGGCTTCCGGCGGTACGCGCGGCCTGCTTGGCCAGCGTTTCCACCATGCCCTGCCGCCGTTTGGTGCCCCACAACAGCTCGCCAAGCTTGCCTCCTCCGGAGGGCTTCGCGGTCTCGCTCTTCTTTGACGGCGGCGTGGCGGCGTCCTGCTCCAGGGTCCTCCGACTGAGGATCTCGTAGGCCGACTCACGATTGACCGGCGTGTCGTACTTGCTGCCGACCGGGCTACGCGACCGCACAACGGCGCGCTCCTCCGGCGTGATCGAACCC
>Ga0209164_1004459_pt1 | contig 12524 bp, 12 predicted proteins | sample MTBNYHSulfiMetaG_FD_187458 | JGI IMG/M metagenome (GOLD analysis project Ga0209164, IMG submission 187458) | Enrichment culture microbial communities from rom New York Harbor, USA that are MTBE-degrading - MTBE-NYH (New York Harbor Sulfidogenic)... | ecosystem: Environmental > Aquatic > Marine >...
TCATCCTGAGCGAGCATAGTGAGGGAAGGATCTCGATCTGCCATCCAATAGCTCGAAAAGGGATACTATGCCCCTCTAGCCGAGATTCTTCGCCCAGTTGGGCTCAGAATGACATTGCTGGGAATTCTTGCAAGACAGGTATCTCTGCCCGCCACATCTGCACACACGGCGCAAATCCTCTAATACCCCATTAAGAATTCTTCTCCTTATCCTGCATTAAAATCAAGGCGTGCACAATCCTAAAAAAGCCTTTTTAATCCCAATCCTGGCAACGCTTGCCGGACTGGCCTTCCTGAGCGCGCCGGTGGAAGCCAGCCAGCCAAGCGGCTACGACCTGGCGGCGGCCGTCAATGCCTATCGCGCCGCCAACGGTTACTACACGCTCGCACCCAACGAGCTGGTCATGTCCGCCGCGCAGACGCACGCCGAATGGATCGTGAGCACTGGGCAGGGCGGGCACATCGGTGCGGGCGGCAGCAACGAAACCGTGCGCGTCTCATGGACCGGCTACGGCGGCGGAGCAGCCATCCAATGCGACGAGAACTGGGCCGGCGGGCGCAGCATCGAGGACGCGCTGTACGGCGCCTGGTCGGATTGGGTGCACCAGGAAGTGATGCTCAACGCCTGGGGCAATTTGTACACCGACATCGGCGGCGGGGTGGCCGACCGCGGGGACGGCTCCTATGTGTTCGTGCTCAACGTCTGCAAGGTGATCGGGCAGGAAGCCAGCGGAACGGTGCCCTCCAGCGGGGCGGTCACGCCGGGCGCGGCTGCCACGGCCGGCTTCTCCAACTACATCTACGGCGTGACACGCGCCACGCCCCTGCCGGACGGCAGCATCCGCCATACGGTGCTGTACGGCCAAAGCCTGGCTGCCATCGCCGAGGCTTACAGCGTTTCGATCGAGGCGCTGCGCGAGCTGAACGGCATGGCCGCCGGCGCCACGCTGATCTACCCCGAGCAGGAACTGCTGATCCAGGCCGGCGCGGGCGGCGCAACAACTCAGCCTACGGCAGCGCCGCAGGCCGAGGCCAGCCCAAGCGCCAGCCGCGCGGCGGAAGAAGCGCCGCCCAGGCCCACCTCGGCGCATGCCAGCCCCATTCCGCTGCACACTGCCACCCCCGCGTCGGCCGATCCGCAGGCGCGCTTCACGCATTCGTTAGGACTGCTGCTGGTGGGCGTTTCGGTGCTGGGGTTGGCGGTCATTGTGCTTTTTTCGTTTGTTAAGAAGTGAACCTGGGATTGCTTCGTGGCTATGCTCTGCTCGCAAAGACACCCCGTATATCACCGCGCATCGTGGGGCGGATATTCCTATCCGCCGCCCGCTTGTCATCGCAAACCCCCATCATATGTCATCCTGAGCAAGTTCTACTTCCAATATGTCATCCTGAGCGAGCAAAGCGAACGAAGGATCTCGGTCTGCCATCCCAAAGCTCTAGAAGAAAGACTTTACCCTCCAGCTGAGATTCTTCCTCAAGAGGATGCTTCGCAATCGCCCTGGCGGGCTCAGAAAGCAAAGCAAAAAGGCATGTCATCGCGAGCCTTGACCGCGGGTATAATGTGTATATAATATCCACACTTTCTGTATGTATAATGGAGGTCGAAATGCAGCTGAAAGAAAACAAACAACGCGTGAACATTATGCTGGATGAAGACCAGCGCGAATTCCTCGCTCAGCTGGCAGAAGAGCGCCGCTCATCCATGTCCGAGATCCTGCGCGAAATCATAGACGACGTCAGGAAGAAAAAACAGGCGCATAAACTAGCCAAAGCATCCGAGGCGCTGCTTGAGGACTACCGCCAGGATGGAGAATTAACCGCTTTCTCCGTCCTGGATGGCGAGAATTTCGCATGAAGCGCGGCGAAGTCTGGTATGTGAACCTGGACCCAACGCTCGGCGCAGAGATCAAGAAAACCCACCCGGCGATCATCGTCAGCCGCGATGAAATCGGCAGGCTGCCCCTGCGCGTCATCGTGCCGCTGACCGCCTGGCAGGATAAATTCAGTCAGGCGGATTGGCACGTCAAGATCGATGCTAGCCTCAGCAGCGGGTTGGAAAAAACCTCCAGCGCGGATGCCCTGCAGGTGCGTTCGATCTCCACTGCCCGATTGGTGAACAAGATTGGCGAACTCGACCATGCTCAGATGCAGCGCATCGCGCAGTCGCTGCGCGTCGTGCTGAACTTGGATTAGGAAGCTGCCTGTTATGTAGGGCGGATATACCTATCCGCCATCCCGCATAACATCGCAAATTGTATGTCAGCCATCTCAGTTCCCCGCTTTCCCATCGAACACGGTTCTCTGCCCGCCTCCTTTGCTCCTTCTATGTGATAAAAATAATATAATACATGTACTGATGCGCTTCAAAAATTTTATCCTTTGATTTTCCCAGGAGGGACCCGTATGCCTCAGTTGAACCTAATCGATCCGGAAAAACAGGAGATCATCCGCTACCTCGAAGCCGGTAAGCCGCTTCCTGAAAAATATCGCTTCCTTCTTTTTGGCGAAAAACGCGAGGTGGAGCTGATCTGGAATGGCAAGACCAATGAGGTTTGTAACATCGTCTTGCCCTTTCAGGTCATCGAGCAGGTGGATGAGCCGCGCGCTGAAAAACCGCAGGATGCCGCCTTCCAGTTAGACCTGTTCGACGCCCGCGGACGCCAGCTTAAAGGTTGGACCAACAAGCTCATCTGGGGTGACAACAAGCTTATCCTTTCCAGCCTCAAGAACGGCCCCCTGCGCGAGGAGATCGAAGCCCAGGGCGGCATCAAGCTCATCTACATTGACCCGCCCTTTGATGTCGGCGCGGATTTCTCGATGGATATTGAGATTGGCGAAGATACCTTTACCAAGAAGCCCAATATTCTTGAAGAGATCGCCTATAGAGACACTTGGGGGCGCGGCGCTGATAGTTTTATTTCCATGATTTATGAGCGCCTGATGCTCATGCGCGACCTGTTAGCTGAGGATGGCAGTATTTATGTTCATTGTGACTGGCGGGTAAGTGGGTATTTAAGATTATTACTTGATGAAATATTTGGTAATAATCAATTCCAGCGAGAAATCATTTGGTCAATAGAGACTTCTTCTGGATATAAATCTCAAGCAGATAATTGGATTAGAGGTCATGACACTATTTTTTATTACTCAAAATCTTGCCAAGTGACTTTTAACAAAGAATTTCTTCCTTTAGATTATAGAACTTTAAATCGTTATGATAAAAAAGATAAGGATGGTAAAAAATATAAAATTTATCATAATAAGGATGGCACTGAACGAATTGTCTATCTTGAATCCTCAAAAGGTCGATCTGTAACTGATTGTTGGACTGATATTATTGGTTTTCAAACTGTAAATCGATCTGGGGAATATTTAAATTATCCTACGCAAAAGCCAGAAACACTTCTTGAAAGAATAGTAAATGCTTCTACTAATCAAAGTGATTTAATTGCTGACTTTTTTGCCGGTTCCGGCACCACTGCCGCCGTGGCGGAAAAACTTGGCCGCAAGTGGATCTGCTCCGACCTGGGCAAGTTTGCCATTCACACCACCCGCAAGCGCCTGATTCAGGTGCAGCGTGAACTGAGATCTCAGGGCAGGGGCTACCGCGCTTTTGAGATCCTCAACCTCGGCAAATACGAGCGCCAGCATTATGTCGGCGTCAATCCCAACCTGCGCGATGAAGAAAAGCGTCTTCAATTGGAAAAGAAGGAAGCCGATTTTCTGGATTTGATCTTGCGCGCTTACCAGGCCGAGAAAGTCGCGGGGTTCTCCACCTTCCATGGCAAAAAAGCCGGTCGCATGGTTTCGGTCGGTCCGGTCAATTTGCCGGTCACCCGTTTGTATGTCGAAGATGTCATTCTCGAATGCCGCCGCAAACACATCACCCGCGTGGATATCCTCGGCTTCGAATTTGAGATGGGGCTTTTCCCCAACATTGTCGATGAAGCCAGGCACAAGGGCATTGATATTGCTCCCAAATACATCCCCGCTGAGGTATTTGATAAGCGTGCCGTGGAAAAGAACCAGGTCGTGTTCCATGATGTAGCCTATATCGAAGTGAAACCCCACCTCAAGAAAAACTCTCTGGCGGTGGAACTGACCGATTTTTCTGTTTTCTACTCGCAGGATTCGATCACCTACGCCGAAGAGACGCTCAAAAACAAAGCCAGCAAGATCGTCGTGGAAAAAGGTCAGATCATCAAGGTCAGCAAAGACAAGCATGGGATTGTCAGCCGTGAGGTGTTGACCAAGAAATGGGAGGATTGGATCGATTATTGGGCGGTGGATTTCAATTTTGAGAACAAACGTGAGATCATCCGCGTCAAGCGTGCCGATCCCGCGCAGGCCGGCCTTCCGCGTCTGGAGCAGCATCGCCAGTCATCCCTGCCCGAGTATGAGGAAGTGTGGACCGGCGAGTACATTTTTGAGAATGAATGGCAGTCTTTTCGCACCAAGAAAGATCGTTCTCTGGAATTGAAGAGTGTCTTTCATGAATGTGCTCCCGGTCGGCGCAAGATCGCCGTCAAAGTGGTCGATATCTTCGGCAACGACACCATGACCATTATCGATGTCAACGTAGGAGGGAAATGAAATGGCGGAGATTAAGGTTCTCCAGCAAAGCGTTTCTATTCTGACAATCAGGGAAACGGACTATATCTGTATCACCGATATTGCCCGTTACAGGAATCCGGACCACACGGATGATCTCATCAGGAATTGGCTGAGAAACAGGAACACCATCGAGTATCTGGGCATTTGGGAGCAGTTGAACAACCCGGATTTTAATCCCGTCGAATTCGACGGGTTTAGAAAACAAGCCGGCTTGAACAGCTTCACCCTCTCTCCAAAACTATGGCTGGAAAGAACAAATGCCATTGGCATCATCTCGAAATCCGGCCGCTATGGCGGGACGTATGCCCACAAGGATATCGCCTTTGAATTTGCTTCCTGGATTTCGGTAGAATTCAAACTGTATCTGATCAAGGAGTTCCAGCGCTTAAAAGAGGACGAGCGCAGGCTGCTTGGCTGGGATATCCGCAGGAATCTGGCCAAAATTAATTACCGCATTCATACCGATGCGGTTAAGGAAAATTTGATCCCTCCTGAATTAACCCAAACGCAGGCCAATCTTGTTTATGCAAATGAAGCGGATGTTCTCAATATGGCGCTTTTCGGCATGACCGCCAAACAGTGGCGCGAATCCCATTCCGGGGTGAAAGGCAATATCCGTGATATGGCCAATATTTCCCAGTTGGTCTGTTTGTCCAATCTGGAAAATCTTAACGCGCTTTTTATCTCAGAAAAAATACCGCAATCTGAAAGGTTGCTGAGATTAAACCGCATCGCGATTCAGCAGATGAAATTATTGTCAGGTGATTCCGCGATTGCGCGAATAGAAAAAGGAGGGCAATAACATGGCGCTTCACGCTGATTTTCCGTCCTCGCCGCATGCGCTTCTTGATCCATCCATTCGCTGGTTCCCGGCAGATGAAAGCTTGCGTGATACAAGTTATGATAAGTTAATGCCGCCCTTGGTGGCTTCCCTGCGCAAGGAGGTCAATCAATGGCGGGGCAGCGCCTATGCCGGTGCGTCCGCTACCAGCCGCAGTTTGCTGCATTGGTGGTTCGCCGGGAAGCACATGCTTCCCACCTTAGAAGGACCTCTGGCGGAATTTCAATACTACTTTGCCCAGCGCGAGGCGCTTGAAACCATCGTGTACCTGTATGATGTGCTGAAGGTGAAAGACAAGTATGATCTCATCCGTTTTGATAGCAGCGGCATGCTTTCCTCTGGAATGTTCATGGAAGACTGGCGCCGCTTCGTGGTCAAGATGGCTACCGGTTCGGGCAAGACCAAGGTGCTCAGTCTTGTGCTTGCTTGGAGTTACTTTCACAAGCTCTATGAGCCCGGCTCCGATCTGGCGCGCAACTTCCTCGTCATTACTCCCAACATCATCGTCTTAGACCGTGTTTACCGTGACTTTCAGGGCTTGAATATCTTTTTCCAGGACCCCATCTTGCCGCACAATGGCTATGACGGGCATGATTGGCGCAATGATTTCCAGCTCACCTTGCATGTGCAAGATAATGTCAACATCACCCGTCAGACCGGCAATATTTTTCTTACCAATATTCATCGTGTCTACGCCGGCAATGAAACCCTGCCGTCTGCGCAGGATGAGAACACCAGGGAATATTTCCTCGGCTTAAAACCGGTTGCCGCCGCCACCGAAAGCAAGGTTGATCTGGGGATGATCGTGCGCGATATTGATGAACTCGTGATCTTGAATGATGAAGCCCATCATATTCATGATGAGCGCATGGCTTGGTTTAAATCCATTCAGGATATTCACAACCGCCTTAAGCAGAAAGATAAATTTCTGTCCTTGCAGGTGGATGTCACCGCCACGCCCAAGCACAATAATGGCGCCATATTTGTGCAGACAATTGCCGATTACCCTCTGGTGGAAGCCATCTATCAGAACGTGGTCAAGCATCCTGTTCTGCCGGATGCCCCCAGCCGCTCAAAACTGATGGAAAAGCAGAGTGCCAGATACACAGAAAAGTATGCCGATTACATTCATTTGGGGGTGATTGAATGGCGTAAAGCCTATGCTGAGCATATTAAGCTGCGCAAAAAAGCGGTTCTGTTCATTATGACTGACAATACCCGCAACTGTGACGATGTCAAGGATTTTCTAGAAGAACGCTATCCCGACCTGAAAGATGCGGTATTGGTGATTCACACCAAAGAAAATGGCGATATTTCTGAAAGCACCACCGGCAGAAGCAAAGAGGAAATGGACTTTCTCAGAAAACAGGCCAATGAGATTGACAGCCTGCAGAGCCCCTATAAAGCCATCGTGTCTGTCATGGTACTCAAAGAGGGTTGGGATGTCCGCAATGTCACCACGATTGTCGGTTTGAGGCCCTATGGTGCGCCATCCAACATCCTCCCCGAGCAGACGCTTGGTCGTGGATTGCGTAAAATGTATCCCGGCGATCTGGAAGAATATGTCAGTGTGGTTGGCACCGATGCTTTCATGGAATTTGTCGAAAGCATTCAGAATGAGGGAGTCATCCTTGAACGGCGGCCGATGGGTCAGTCAGCCAAGCCCAATACTCCCATTGTCATCGAGGTTGATCATGAGAACGTTAAAAAGGACCTTGAAAAACTCGATATCAAGATCCCCGTTCTCACGCCGCGCATCTATCGTGAATACAAGCATCTTTCTGATCTGAACGTTGAGCAGCTGGATTTTCAAGAAGTTGTCTATCACCAATATAGTGATGAAGAAAAACGCCAGATTGTCTTTAAAGATATCACTACCGGTGAAATTTCTCATGTGACTGAATTGGATGCATCCGGCGTGGTGGATGTTCAAAGTGTGATTGCCTTTTTCGCCCAAACCATCATGAATGATCTGCGGCTTGTCAGTGGCTACGATGTGCTTTATGGCAAGGTCAAAGCCTTTATTCGCGATGAGCTGTTTGGTCGCTCGATTGAATTGGAAGATGCCAATACCCTCAGGAATTTATCGGAACTGGTCGCCACGCGTACTATCATTGAAACATTCAAGCGAGCCATAAATAATCTGACGATCCAGGATAAGGGAGATGCGGAAATCCGCGATTACATTAAACTAAAGAATACTCGCCCATTCATGGCGAAGGAGCAGGTTTACCTGGTCCCCAAGCAAAGCGTCTTTAATCGCATAATCGGGGATAGTCATTTTGAACTGCAGTTTGCCAGTTTCCTCGATTCATGCAGTGATGTGATTTCCTATGCCAAGAATTACTGGGCAGTGAATTTCAAGCTTGATTATGTCAATGCGGATGGAGATATCTCCAATTACTATCCCGACTTCATCGTTAAAGTGACCGAAACCAAGGTGGTGATTGTCGAAACCAAAGGCCAGGAAGACTTGGATGTCCCTTTAAAGATGGATCGTCTCAGTCAATGGTGTCAGGATATCAATCGCGTGCAGGATATTGTCAAGTTTGACTATCTCTATGTTGACCAAGAGAGCTTTGAGAAATATCACCCTTCGTCTTTCAAGGAGGTCATTGATTCATTTATTGAATATAAGAAGTAGCAGTCAATAATTTGTTAGGGAAGAAACAATCACAAGGTTGGTGAATATTTATTGTGATGAGGGCTGCCACTTAAAACATGACCATCTGAATGTCATGGTATTGGGTGCTATTTGGTGTCTCGCAGAAAAAGTTCCGATAATGCATAGATGCAAAGAACCATTGAGTCTAAGGGCGTACTTTTAAGCATCAGTCGCCCAATCGGGTGACGTCAGATCTCTTTCTACGCATGGTAGATGAGGCTGCCAATATAATAAATCAATTAATGAGAAATGCAATACCGAAATCTGAATGAAAATTTCATTGGAAAAATAAAATCCGCACTTTTTTTCAACGGATAAATCCTAAACTGCTAGCCTATATCTTTCCCACAAACCCCATCTCCATCGCCACCTGCGTCACCGCCCGCTGCATCATCACCCGTTCGCTCTCTTCCCTGTCCATCGTCGGGTTTCCCTTTCCCAGCCCCGCCAATTTAAGGATATAAACCGCTGCCTGCACTCTTGTCTTTTGTTCCCCCTCGCGCAGCGCTTCAGCCAAAGTTTCAATGGCCTGCTCCACCAGCTCGTTCAGCCGGTCAATGTGCAGCTCTCGCAGGGCGGTTCTTCTCATCGTCAGCGCGTTCATGAAGCCCGCGTCATGGTTGCGCCAGGTGTTGATTATCTGCCGCGATACGCCCACCTGCGTTGCGATCTCCCCATCCGTCAAGCCCGTCATCGCCAATTCGATCGCCTTTTCTTTCTTGATGGTCAGTTTGTTTTCGTCCATTCTTCACCTCAAATACAGTCAATTCTCCCCCGCGCTTCCCGTTACCCCGCTTCACTATAGAACAAAATACCTATATATGTCAAGCCCTTTAGGGGTGATTAAAGGGTGATTTTTCCTGCCTGCCTGCTGCCTCCCCCATTCGTTCCTGCGGAACCAATCCCGCAAAATCCCCAAATTGTCAACTTCTGTCAACTTCTGTCAATCCTTAATTGTAGGGCGGATATACTTATCCGCCACCCCGCATGTCATCGCGCATTGTAGGGCGGATTTACCTATCCGCCGCCCCGCATATCATCGCAAGCTGTGGAACGCGCCCGCCTCACCCCAACCATGTTATAATCTCTTGCGCCCACCCGGGCCCGTAGCTCAGCGGCAGAGCACGCGGCTCATAACCGCTTGGTCGCAGGTTCGAATCCTGCCGGGCCCACTATAATCCCCCCACCCGCAAAGCGCTGTACAATCAAGGCATGAATCCTCCGCGCATCCACTTAGCGCGCTTCTTTATTGCTATTGTGCTGGTGCTCAACCTGCAGTGCGCGCTGGCTTTCTTGATCTCGCCGCAAGCCTACCTGACGGCGTTCGGCCTGAGCGGTGAAGGCGGGCTGGCAGCGCTGCGCGGCATGGGGCTGCTGTTTGTGATGTGGAACGTGCCCTACGCCTTCGCGCTGGTTCATCCGATACGCAAGCGCATCTCTCTCATAGAAGCTATTTTGATGCAGGGCATCGGCGTCTTGGGCGAGGGCATTCTGCTGCTGGGGGGCGGCATTTCGGACGCGGCATTGCGCAGCTCACTAACGCGCTTCTTGTTATTTGACAGCGGCGGGCTGCTGCTACTGCTGCTGGCTTGCGCGCTGAGCGCCAAAACCCAGCGCAGCGCATCCTAAGGCAGGAAGCCGTTCAAGAGCAGGAAAAGTGCCATACCGACCCCGATGCTCCACAGGGCGCTCTTGGTGCGCCAGGCGACCAAGATGGCGGCCAGCCCGGCCAGCAGGCGCGGGTTGCCCAGCGAGAGATGCAGGCTGCCATCCACCAGCAGCAGGTCGGGCAGAATGATGGCGGTGAGCACCGCCAGCGGCACGTAGCGCAGGGCGCGCCGCACCAATTCGGGCGGCTGCCAGCGCTCGAGCAGCAGCACGAACGAAAGGCGCGTCAGATAGGTCAACAGACCCAGGGCGATCATCACCAGCCAGATGCTGCTCATCGGCGCTCGCTCCACAACCCGACCAGGATGCCCACCAGGGCGGCCGCCAGCAGGCCGAGTTTATAGGGCAGGTCGCGCGCCAGCAGGGCGGCGGCGCCCGCGCTCAGCGCCGAGAACAGCGCCGGGCGGTCGTTGATGGCGGGCACCACTAGCGCGATGAAGGTCAGCGAGAGGGTGAAATCGAGCCCCCAGCCGGCCGGCACCTGCGCGCCGAGGAAGATGCCCGCGGCCGTGCTGAGCTGCCAGCAAGCCCAGAGCGTGAAGCCGGCCCCCAGGAAGTACCAATGCTTGTAAGGGCTGGACTGGCGGTCTTGATAGCGCAGCACAGCCACGACATAAGCCTCATCGGTCAGCAGGTAGCCCAGCAGCGCCTTCCAGAGCGGGCTGAGCGGGCGGGTATACTGCGCGATGGACGCGCTGTAGAGCGCATGACGCAGATTGATGACGAAACCGGTCAGGAGCATGATGAGGGCGGGCGTGCCCAGGCTGACGAGCTGCACCAGCATGAACTGCGAGGAGCCAGCGAACACCACGGCCGACATAGCCTGCGCGTCCCAGGGCGAGAGCCCGGCGGCGACGGCCAGCACGCCGTAGATCATGCCGAAGGGCGCCACACCCAGCAGGATGGGCAGCTCGGCGCGCAACCCGTTGAGGAATTCCGTTCGTTTGGCGATCGCGTTGCGTTGGTTGTGCATGGTTCAATGTCTTTCCAAAAATGAATGGCGCCGGCCTGCCGGAAACAGAGCCGCCCCGCAATCAGGCTATGCGCGGCAAGCCAATGTTATTCCGAAATCTCCGCCAGCTCAGGGCGCTGCTTCAGGTTAACGATGGAGATGCCGGAAAGAATGAGCAGCGCGCCCAAGACAGCCTGCCAGTGGAAGGCTTCCTGCAGCAGCAGCACACCCAGCAGCACGCCCACCAGCGGCGGCACATAGAGCACCAGCGTGACGCGCGTGACGCCCACCCGCGCGAGCAGGTCGAAGTAGATGATGTAAGCCAGACAGGAGCCCAGCAAGCCCAGCCACAGCAGCGCCAGCCAAGTGATGGGCAGGCTGGGCATGACCGGTTGACCTTCGAACGCGAAGGCTGCCAGCCACACGATGGCGCTGCCGAAGGTATGCTGCAGCAGAGCCGCCATCTGCGGAGAAAGCCCGCGGTTCTTGATGCGCGCGTAGACAGTGCCGAAAGCATAGAAGACGGTCGCCAGCACACAAGCGCCCATGCCCAGCAGATGGCTGCTCCAGCCGGCGCGGATGCTCGGCAGCATCAGAAGGATCACACCCAGGAAACCGGTCAGCAGCCCAGCCAGCTTAGGCAGGGTGATGCGCTCGGCAGGGATCATGAGCGGCGCGATGATGAGCGCAAACAAGGGCATAGCGCTGTTGAGGATGGAGGCGATGCCGGAATCGATGTACTGCTCGCCCCAGGAGATGAGCACCCAGGGGAAAGCAATGTTGGCTAAACCCAGCACGAGGAAGTCCGGCAGGCGGCGGCGCAGTTCCGGCCAGCCGGGCAAGCCGCGGCGCTGGAAGAGGACAATCAGCGCCAAACCCAAAGCGGCAAACAGTGCGCGGAAACCGACCAACACCAGCGGGCTGACATCGGCCACCGCGATCTTGATCCACAAGAAGGAGGTGCCCCAAACAATGCCCAGCAGCCAGAAAAGAAGCCAGTCTTTGGTCTTCAAAGCTACTTCCTCTTTTTCAGCGGCGGCTTAGGATCAGCCGGTTTTTCAGGTTCGGGGTAGCGGCGCATGAAAGCCAGCATGACGCGCACGCCCAGACCGACCATGACAGCCGCCAGCAGGAACACAGCCGCGTAGGACGGCAGCAGAAAACCGCTCAGCAAGCCAGCCGCCAAGCTGACGGCGGCGTAAATGAAGAAACGCCGCAGGGGGATGAGCCAGGCGCCGATGAACAAGCAGAGCGCACCCGCCAGCCCGAAGGCCAGCCCGTACGGATTGGGCAGCCAGGCAGGCAGCGCGAGTTCTTGCAGCTTGAGGACGTCACCCAGCAGCAGCAGGCTGATGAGCAGCAGAGCGACCGCCAGTCCGACGGTGCTCTGGATGGTCCAGCTGTTGACGCGCTTTTCATCCCCGCCCAAGGCCTGCAGGCCAAGGCGCGGCAGCATGAAGCGCCTCTTGATCGAAGTAAGCAGCAGGATGGGAATCCAGGTGAACAACGAGGTGGTAGGCACCTGGTTGATCACATCCAGCCCCAGGTTGAGCAGCACGGCGCCCGCCACAATATCCAGCGCCCCATCGGAATGGTAGAGCAGCATGGTTTGGGCTTTCTGACTTTGAAAAATATTATTCTTCGACATCATTGCTCCGTAAATGATTGAACCAAATGAATGAGCAATTATATCTGTCTTTGGCAGATTCCTGCCGAATCTGTTTGCCAGATTGAAATTCGGGTAGAATTCGCGCTTATGACACAAGCAAGCCTTTCAACTCCACG
>Ga0209164_1004462_pt1 | contig 12514 bp, 10 predicted proteins | sample MTBNYHSulfiMetaG_FD_187458 | JGI IMG/M metagenome (GOLD analysis project Ga0209164, IMG submission 187458) | Enrichment culture microbial communities from rom New York Harbor, USA that are MTBE-degrading - MTBE-NYH (New York Harbor Sulfidogenic)... | ecosystem: Environmental > Aquatic > Marine >...
CTCGACACCGCTCATGCCGGGCATACGGTTGTCGGAGATGATCACCTGCACCGGTTCGAAGGCCAGTACCTCAAGGGCCCTGGCTCCGGAATCTGCACACAGGATATGGTAGCCACTGTTTTGTAACTCCTTTTCCAGCGTGCGGCTGACGATCTTGTCGTCATCGACCAGCAAGATGCTCGGCCTGTCTTCTCCCTCGTCCCTTGGCATAAACAGATGTGTCGCTTGGCGCAACAGGGCCTCAGCCTCGCCGGCAGGTGTCGGTCTGCCCAGGAAGTAGCCCTGAACCTCGTCGCAGCCGAGCCGTTCGAGGAGGCGCAGTTGAGCCTCGTCTTCCACTCCTTCAGCGACGGTATTGAGTTTCAGGCTGTGTGCAATGGCCAGTGTCGCCTTCACGATTGCGGCACTGTGCGGATCACTGGTCAGGTTTGCGATGAACGCACGGTCGATCTTGAGCGTATCGAAGGGGAAGCGGTGGAGGTAGCTGAGACTGGAATAGCCGGTGCCGAAATCGTCCATGGCCAGTGTCAGCCCCAGTTGGCGAAGCTCCTGCAAGCGTTGGCTGAGCATCTCGGGGCGGCGCATCACGGTACTCTCGGTCAGTTCGAGCACCAGGCTGCCGGGATCGACCCCGGCGGCGCGGAGGGTCGCCGCTATCTGCTGCACGATATCGGCCTGTTCCAACTGCTTTGCCGAGAGGTTCACCGCGACCGTCACTGCCGGGAGACCGGCCTCCTGCCACCGTTTTAGCTGGCGGCAGGCTTCCTCGAGCACCCATTTGCCGATGGGCAGGATGAGGCCGCTCTCTTCGGCGATCGGGATGAAGGTTGCCGGGGAGACTACCCCCTGTTGCGGCCGGTTCCAGCGGATGAGCGCTTCAAAGCCGGCGATAGATCCGCTGCGCAGGTCGAGCTGGGGCTGGTAATAGAGCTCGAACTCCCCGTTCTCCAGTGCCGCGCACAGCTGGCTTTCGAGCCGCAGCCGCTCCATCGCCTCGCTGTTCATCTCCGCCTGGTAGTACTCGAAGCTGTTTCTCCCCGTCTCCTTGCAGCGGTGCAGGGCGATGTTGGCGTAACGCAACAGGGTATCGGTCTCGTTTGCATCATTGGGGAAGACACTGATGCCGATACTGGTGGTGAGCGTCAGCCACTCGTCGGCGACCTGCAGCGGCCGGCTGACCTCGCCGAGCAGCCGCTCGCAGACCATGGTGGTGTCTTCGGAGTGTCCGACATCGGCGAGGATGATCGCGAACTCGTCACCGGCCATTCGCGCCACGGTGTCCCCCTCCCGGACCGTCGCCTGCAGGCGCTGTGCGATTTGCTGGAGCAGCAGATCGCCGACGGCATGGCCGAAGTTGTCATTAATCCGCTTCAGGCCATCGAGATCGAGCAACAGGACGGAGATGAGACGCCCGTGCCGCTGCGCATAGGTCATCGCCTGGGCAAGACGGTCGCGCAGCAGGTTGCGGTTGGGCAGCGCGGTGAGGGTGTCGTGGTTTGACTGGAACTCAAGCTGCTCCTGGTAACGCTTCTGCTCCGTGACGTCGTTGCTGATCCCGATCCAATGGGTGATGGTGCCGCTGCTGTTGCGCACCGGCGTGAGGTGCAGCTCGTTCCAGAACAGGGAGCCGTCCTTGCGATAGTTCCTGACCAGGGCGGTATCGCTGATTCCGCGCTTCTGCGCCTCCCTGAGGACATCCAGTCCAGGCTGGACTACGTCGTTACCATGGAGGAAGCGGGGGTTGCTGCCGAGGACCTCTCTTCCTGAGTAACCGGTGATTTCGCTGAATGCCGGGTTGGTGTAGATGATCTTGATCTCCCCGCCGTCCGGTTCGGCAATCATCACCCCGTTACGGGTGCTTTCGATGGTCTGCAGGCGCAACTGCAGAACCGCCTCCGCCTCGGCACGGGCGCGCTTTTCGCGCAGCGACTCGATGGCATAGGAGAGGTCCTCGGCCAGTGTGGAGAGCAGTTCCACCTCTTCATCGTCGAAGGCATCCACCTCGCCGGAGTAGAGATTCAGGCTCCCCAGAACCTCTCTGCCGACGCGCAGCGGCAGGGCCAGCAGTGAGCGGTAGCCATGTTCCCGCGCGGCCTGGTGCCAGGGCGCGAAGTCGGGATCGCTTTGCGCATCGCGCAGCACCACACTCCTGCCGCTGCGAATGGCGCGGCCCGCCGGCCCGCGCCCCCGTTCACTATCGTCCGCCCAGCTAACGCGGGCCTGCCGGATATAGCCGTCATCCTCGCCAGCGGCCGCCATCGGCTCCACGCTGCGCCGCTCGTCGTGCCGGGCGTAACCCACCCAGACGAGACGAAACCCGCCGCTGTTTACCAGTTGATCGCAAAAGGCCTGGAGCAGCCCGGCTTCGTCGCGGCTGCGCAGGATCACGTGGGTGCAGTCCTTGAGTACCGCATAGACGCGATTGCGCCTGCTCAGGCTCTGCATTGCCCGGCTCTGCTGGGTGACATCCTGCAGGATTAGCAGCATTCCCTCCAGCTCCTGGCTCCCGCCCAGCACCGGCAGCAGGCTCCAGTCCCACCAGGTCGTGCCGCGCTCCGGGTGCCCGGGATAGTCGAAGGGGCGCTGTCGGGCATGGTAGGGTTGCCGGCTCTTGGCCACCTCGCGGAAGAGGGCCTCGTTTTCTGCATGGGGGTAGAGTTCGAAGTGGTTCTTGCCGATGAAAAAATCGGGCGTCCTGCCCTCGGCCGCCGCGTAGGCGGTATTAACCTGCAGGAAGTTGAACTGCGGGTCGAGATAGGCGATCAGGATGTGGGTGTTGTTGAAGATGCGCTCGAGCAGCGTGTTTTTCTCCCTGAGCTCCTTCTCCGTCTGTAGCTGAATGGTTGTGTGGGCCATATCGGCTCTCTCCCCTTTCCCCTGTGCAGCGAATTATGGATGTGATCCTCTGGCATGCGCGCCGGGATTCTTGTTCTGATTATCGAGAGCGCTACTATAACCAAATCCCTGGGGAAAAAAACGTTTTGATGCTCCGCGCGCCCGTCAGCCCCCCGTCAAATCGATATGGCACGCAGGAGAAGGGGTTATCCTGTATGTGACTAAACGGCGTCGCAACGAATGTAAAAGGCTATAGTGATAGCAGGGGTTTTGTAGGTCGTGTTACCCGGTCGGAGCGCAGGTCGGGTTTCATCCCGGTATGTAGTAACGGCCGTCAGGTTATGACAGGAGGTTGCGGCAAGATGCGTGAACGCACAGTGCTGGTTGTAGACGATGAGCCCAATATTTTGCGCTCGCTGGTACGCCTGCTGCGCCGCGATGGCTATGACATCCTGACCGCCGGCAGCGGTGCCGAGGGGCTGGAACTGCTGGCACAACATGAGGTGGAGGTTATCATCTCCGATCAGCGCATGCCGGGGATGACCGGCACCGAGTTCCTCAGCCGGGTCAAGGGGCTCTACCCCGAAACGGTGCGCATCGTGCTCAGCGGCTACACGGATCTCGAATCGATCACCGATGCGATCAACCATGGCGCCATATACAAGTTCCTGACCAAGCCATGGGACGACGACCTGCTGCGCGATAACGTACGCCAGGCTATAGAACAACACGAATTGCGGGCGGAAAACCGGCGCTTGACCGAGGAGTTGAGCGAAGCCAACAAGGCGCTCTCCCAACAATTGGCCGAGCAGGATCAGGAGCTGATCGCCCATCAACGTATTCTCGAACTCTCGCGCGAGGTCCTGGAGCGCCTCCCGGTGGGGGTCCTCGGGGTCGATGACGAGGGGGTCATCGCGGTGGTCAACACCATGGCGCACACGCTGCTTGGCAGCAGCGAGCGCGAGCTGTTTGGCAGGGATGCCGAATCGGTCCTGCCGCCGCAACTTGCCGAGATCTGCGAATCGGCAACCGTCGATACCCATAACCACCCGCACGACCTGAACCTCGAAACGGACGGCATGGTGAAGGTCTACTGCTCCAGCCTGAACGACAGAGAGAACTCCCGCAGCAAGGTGGTGGTGTTGCTGCCGAATGAGGAGGATGGGGCTGAGCGGCGATGAGCTGGCTGACGTAAAAACCCCGCTCAGAACGAACCCGATGGCCCCGTCCGTGCGTGAGGCCGGGGGCTGTATACGGAGTGGGTGGGCGGCAGGACATCGTCAACAATAAAATCAGGTACAGGGTAGGAGTGCAGGGCTCCCCTGAGCCCGTTGTTCATCCCTGTCGGTGCTCGAGGAGGAAGCGATGAGTCGAATCATGCTGGTGGATGATGAACCGCAGGTATTGAAATCACTGGAGCGAATACTGCGCCGAAGCGATCACGAGGTGGAGATGTATCAGGACCCGCGCCAGGCGTTGCAGCGTTTCCATACCGCCACCTTCGATCTCGTGGTGTCGGACTACCGCATGCCGGGATTGGATGGGGTCGAATTTCTCAAGGAGGTCAAGCGACTGCAGCCGGATGTGATGCGCCTGATCCTGAGTGCCTACGGTGACCTCGATGCACTCATCTCCGCCATCAACGAGGCCGAGATCTACCGCTTCATCAGCAAGCCGTGGAATGACATGGAGCTTATGCTGGCGATCGACAAGGCGTTGGAGCATCGTCGTATCCTGGTGGAAAACAGGCGGCTGGCGGAAACGGTGCGCAGGCAGTATGAGCAGCTCAGCCGGCAGGAGCAGGCGCTCACCGAGCTCGAGCAAAAGCATCCGGAGATCGCCAAGGTGATGTGGGGACCTGACGGTTCGGTCATCCTCGACAGCGAGGATATGGAGCCGTAAATGGCCGAGTACGATAAGGAGGCAAACCGCCTGACCATCAAGCTGGTCTACTATGGTCCGGCTCTCAGCGGCAAGACCACCAACCTCATCGCCCTGCATGACATGATTAGCCCGGCGATGAAAGGGGAGATGATGACGCTGGAGACGAAGAACGATCGCACCCTGTTTTTCGATCTCCTGCCCCTGGGCTTCACCGCGCCGTCAGGGCTGCTGGTCAAATTCAAGCTGTTTACCGTCCCCGGCCAGGTCCAGCACGACAGTACCCGCAAGGCGGTTCTCTCCCGTGCAGACGGTGTCGTCTTCGTTGCCGATTCGCAGCGTTCCCAGAGCGTCAACAACGGTGAGTCGTTCGCGAATCTGGCGGCCAATGCAGCGCGTGTCGGGATCGATTTCGAGCGGCTCCCGCTGGTGGTGCAGTTCAACAAGCGCGACCTGCCGGGAATACTCAGTGAAGAGGAGATCAAGTCACGCTGGGGTGCAGCACCGTGGCCGCTGCTGTTCAGCAGTGCGCTGTATGGAAAAGGCGTGGACGAAACCTTCACCACACTGCTCTCCAGGGTCTATGCTGCGCTGGATGGACAATTTGCCCTGAGCCGTGAGCACGGGCTGGACGAGAATCTGTTCGTTGCCGCCGCCTCGGGCAGGGCGATGGACGAAAGGCAGGCCGGGGGGAGATGACAGAAAAACCATTACTCGGGGATACCGTCGACCGCGAGTATACGCTGGCGGAGCTGCTGCACGGCGTGGACGGGAGGAGGCTGCTCTGCGCGCTGCAGGGGCTGGTTGGCGCGCCGCTTCGGATCGTTGATCTTCGCGGCGGTGTGCTGCTCGGCGAGGAGGGGGGGGGGGCACCGCGCACCGCGTGCCGCTGCGCGGTGATCTCGAACCCCTCGGCTACCTGGAGGCGGATGCGGACGAAGCGCGGTTGTCGGCGGCAACGGAGTTGCTCGAACTGCTGCTGCGCAGCAATATCCGTTATCGCATCGCTTCGGAGATGCACAGCGAGGTCGTTGACGAGGATTATGCGGAGCTGCAACGCAAGCATGAGGCGCTCAAGGAGTCGGAGGAGCGCTACCGGAGCCTGTCGGAACACCTCGAGCAGCGCGTGCAGCAGCAGGTCAAGACCATCGAGCAGGCGCAGCGGCAGCTCTACCAGAGTGAGAAGCTTGCCTCGGTGGGGCAACTGGCCGCCGGTGTCGCCCACGAGATAAACAACCCGATCAGTTTCATCTCGAGCAATCTGCGGACCGCACTCTCCTACCTCGACAGACTGAAGGCGCTTGGCGAGCGGCTGAAACAGGGGATGGATAGCGAGGAGGCCCGCCGCTACTGGCAAGACAACGGGCTGGACTTTCTCCTCAAGGATTTTGCCGAACTGCTCGATGAGAGCCAGGGTGGCGCAGGGCGGATCGCCAGGATTGTCTCGGATCTGAAGGGCTTTACCCGCATCGATCATGTCGACGCGGAGATGGAGGACCTCAATCGCATCATCGAACAGGTGCTCAACATTGCCCGCACCCGGTTTGCTCCTGATATTCAGGTCGATTTCACGGCAGGGGATATCCCCGCGATACGTTGCTACCCCGGGCAGTTGGGGCAGGTGTTTTACAACATGCTGCTGAACGCGGCACAGAGCGTCTCCGCCGACGGGCGGATCGGCATTGCCACCGCCATGCAGGAGGGGGCGATAAGGGTGCAGATCGAGGATAACGGTGTCGGCATTCCCGCTGATCTCCAGGAACGCATCTTTGAGCCGTTTTTCACCACCCGGGAGGTTGGGCAGGGTACCGGTCTTGGACTCACCGTCAGCAACGATATCGTCAGGGCTCATGGCGGGCGGATCGAACTGGAGAGCGAACCGGGCAAGGGGGCGCGCTTTACCCTCTATTTTCCGCTTGAACAGGGCTGAGGGCACGCGGCAGAGCGGTGCTGTCGCGGGAGGCAGGACCGGGCAGCCGCTGGATATACGGCGAATGGCGGCTTATTGTTACATAAAGGTAAAGGTTGTCTAACCCAGGGAAGCTGATGTATGCGTGATTACGCCTCGCTATTTACCGGCAACGCCCCCGAGGAGAAGGAGAAGGAGGAGGGGGCGCCGTCTCACTACCGGCTGCTGCTGGTGGATGACGAGCCCAATGTGCTGCGTGCGCTAAAGCGTGTCTTTCAGCGGGAAAACTACCAGGTGCTGACGGCGCAAAGTGCCGATGAGGCGCTGCGCCTGCTGGCGCAGGGGGATGAGGTGCAGGTAGTGATCTCCGATTACCTGATGCCAGGGATGAACGGCGCCGACTTTCTCAAAAAGGTGAAACAGCTCTATCCCGAGACGATTCGCATCATGCTGACCGGGCACGCCGATACCGGGGCCGTGATGGGGGCGATCAACGAGGGGGCGGTCTACAAATTCATACTCAAGCCATGGAATGATGACGACCTCAGGATCACCGTCGGACTGGCGCTGGAACAGCACGACCTGATCCAGCGAAATCGCATCCTGCGCGAAACCACCACCCGGCAAAGCAAGGAGCTGAAGAGCCTGAGCAAGCTGACGGTAACCAACCGCAGCCAGGTTGCCATCATGCTGCACAAGCGCGGACTGCTCTCGGACAAACAGCTCCAGGCCCTGTATCACGACCTGCAGCAGACCAGGGTGCCGGTGCTCAAGCTGATCCTCGAGAAAGGATGGATCGAGGAGAAGCAGATCCGCTCCATCCTGAGCAAGGATTTCCTGTTTGAAGAGGTCTCGCTCGCCGAGTTCCAGGTGGAACCGGCCGTGGCCGAGCTGCTGCCGCGCGCCTTTTGCGAGCGCAACATGGTGGTGCCGCTCAAGGCACTAAACCGGCGGCTCACCCTGGCGATGGCCGACCCCATGGACGAGGGGTTGATCGAGGATCTGCGGTTCGCCGCCGGGCTGGAGATCGAAGTGGTGATGGCAAGCATCGCCGACATCGAACAAAAGCTCCAAGAGGTCTATGCCGGGACGGAGATCTCCTTCGATGAAATGGAGAATCTGGTCTCAACCGTCGACCCCTTCGAGAGTATCGAGGTCGTCATCGAGGACGCCGATGATGTTTCGGTCGAGGAGCTTCTCAGGGAAACCGAAGAGCCCCCTGCGGTGCGGCTGGTCAATGCGATCGTTATCGAGGCGGTGCGCCTCGGGGTGAGTGACATCCATATCCAGCCGCGCGCCAAAAGCGTGGCGGTGCGGTTTCGCATCGATGGCCTGCTCAAGGACAAGATCCACATTCCGCACCAGATGCACAGCTCGCTGGTCTCCCGCATCAAGGTGATGGCGGAGATGGATATCGCCGAGCGGCGGCGTCCCCAGGACGGGCGCATCACCGTCAAGACGCCGATGCGCATCGTGGACCTGCGCATCTCCACCCTGCCGACGATAAACGGGGAAAAGGTGGTGATGCGCATCCTTGATCGCAACGCCTCCATCCGCAATCTGGCGGAGCTCGGCTTCAGGCGCGAGGATATGGAGCGGATCGATCGTCTTGCCGGCAAACCGCAGGGGATCATCCTGGCCACCGGCCCGACCGGTAGCGGCAAGACCAACACACTCTACTCCCTGCTCAATCACAACGCCTCGAGTGACAAGAACTACGTCACCATCGAAGATCCGGTGGAGTTCTTCCTCGACATGGCAGGCCAGGTCCATATCCGCGAAAAGATCGGCCTGACCTTCCCTGTCGTACTGCGCTCCATCCTGCGGCAGGACCCGGACGTCATCCTGGTGGGGGAGATCCGCGATTTTGATACCGCAGAGGTCGCGTTCCATGCCGCCTTGACCGGGCATATGGTCTTTTCGACGCTGCACACCAATTCGGCCATTGCCACCATTGCACGCCTGTTCGACCTCGGGCTGAAGCCCTATGTGCTCGCCTCGGCGCTGGAGGGGATCATCGCCCAGCGTCTGGTGCGGCGTATCTGTCCCGCCTGCGGGGAGGCGGTGCCGGCGGACCTCGGACAACTGGAGAGCCTGGGACCGGTGTTCAGCGACAACCCGCCCACGCAGCTCTACAAGGGGGCGGGTTGCCGCAAGTGCAACGGCAGCGGTTATCAGGGCCGGATCGGGGTCTATGAGGTACTGATCCCCGATGACCAGATGCGCCATCTGATGACCAGTGGTGCGAGCGTACTGGAGCTGAACCGGTATGCGCAGGAGCGTGCACACCACACCCTGTTGATGGATGCGCGGGAAAAGGTGGAGCAAGGGGTGACTACCCTGGATGAGGTGCTGCGCGTATTCGGGCCACAGGATTTCGAGGTCGGATAGACGGCATGGAGAGTGAGGACGAGAGCGAGCTGCTGCGCGGACTGCAACAGTTGGCAGCCGGAAATTTCCCCAAGACCTGTCAGACCTGCGGCCGCGTCTACCGGGATTTTACCCAGTTCCTGCGCGAAACCAGGCCGCTGGAACGGCACAGCGGACTGAAGGAGGTCGAGGAGGAGGAGAGCATCACGGCAGTGGAGGTGTACCGCAACTGCGTCTGTGGCTCGACACTGATGGACCTCGCCAGGGACCGGCGCAACGAATTAGAGAACAGCGCCCCGGGACGGGACCAGTTCGAAGCGATGGTGCGGAGGTTGATGCAGCGGGGGCTGGAACCCGGCCTGGCGCGCAGTGAACTGCGCAAGCTCATGCGGGGTGAGGCCAGCCCGGCAATCGATCGCCTGCTCAAACAGGAATAACGCGCGTAATACAAAAAAGGCCCGGTGTTTCCACCGGGCCCTTCAAGTCGGGAAAGAATTGTTGGTCGGGGTGAGAGGATTCGAACCTCCGGCCCCTGCCTCCCGAAGGCAGTTATAGCTCATTATCTGGTGCGGTAATCTCGTGTATGCGCTTGATATATATGCAATTAACTGCAACGGTCTATAATGTTTTGTCATTCGTTGTCACCGAAATTTGGGGTGTTTTGTCCCAAATCTGTCCCGTGTTGCGGTTGACAACGATGATGAAAAATGACAATTATATCTCCTAAGCGCCCGTCCAGTCCGGGAGGGGGGGGCAACCGCTTTTCGCGGCACGGACTCATTTCAAATAGCGTTATTGCATTTCCTCCGCGCAGGTATCGGCCCATTTGGCCAATTCGTGCGTGTCTACCTGTACCCGGTCGCGGGGGCGGGGGGAATGCCTGTTTATGGAATGAGTCCAATGACTACCACAGAGCCTAATCATACGCGCGAGCAGTTGAGGCAGCATTTTCTACCCCGTACCTATCTCCCCGTTTCTGAAATTGCACAGCTTCTACTGATGGCCCCAGGGACTGCGAGAAATAAAATCGCGGCTGGCGATTTTCCAATACACACCGAAAAATTAGGGAAACGCCGAGTCGTTAGGCTTGACGATCTGATCAATTTTCTGTGCCCAGCGCCGGCAAAGCCCGAGGGACGCCGCGGTCGCCCGACCAAACGAGAGCAGTTGGCTCGCGCTAACAGGGGGGAGCGTGGCTAATGGCGATCATCAAAATTGCGAAACGGAATCCGGGATTTTTTATGATGAGCAATTCGGCCATCAGCGATTCACGGTTAACCTGGGCAGCGCGGGGTTTACTAGCATTTTTGCTGAGCAAACCGGACGACTGGGAGGTGTCTCCAAATCACCTCGTGAGGATGGGAAATCTGGGGAGGGACGGGATATACACGCGTCTCAGAGAACTGATCCAAAACGGATACGTGGTGCGAGAGCGCGAGCGCGACAGCCAGGGGCGATTAATCGATGGGGTACGCTACACCGTGTACGAGCAACCCGTGAATACGCCAGATCCGGAAAACCCGGAACAGGTAACGCCTAATCCGTGTTTGCCCGATCTGGCTGAGCCAGAACAGGCTCAGCCTACTCTGGCTCAGCCTGACACTACTAATACTGAGTTATCTAGTAACACTGAAAAACCAGAAAAACCCATAACAAAAAAAACCACCACCACAAACACCGGTGGTGGTGGCCGTGATCTCATTTTTCCAGAAAAACTGGAACCTGAGGAGCTCGACCTGATCCGGGTCGCGGTGAATACCTGTCCGGGGGGACGGCGACAGGATATTCTGGATGAACTCGCTGGGGCACTGGGTCACGGGGACGTACGGTCCCCCGTCGGATTTTTTGCAACCCTGGTTCGTGCGGCCTGCTCGGGAAAATTTACACTGCAACGCGGCGCAGGAATTCAGGCGCAACGGCGCCGTGAGGCTGAGAGGAGGGAGAGGGAACGAAAATATAGCGATCCTCCTCCCCAGCCCCTCCCGGCGGCCAGGGCCACACACTCTGTGACGGGACCCAGAGCTGTATCGGAGCGACAGCGGCTGCGTGAGGCTCTTGGTGGAGGTGCCGATGGACAATAACACCAGGCGGAAACTATTTGCGGTATTGGTGGCGGTGGCCTCGATTGCGCTCCTCCAGATCCATGGCGTCGAGTTTTGGATGGGGCAGGCCGGCAACACAGGGATAGTCTGGTCGTTGGCGCTGGAGGTCGCGGCGATCTATCTCTGGCTCCACGGGCGAACCCTGCCGGCAGTCCTGGCCTCGGCACTGTTAATTGCCGGGCCGCTTTACCAGGTTTCTCTCCCGCTCATGGAGCAGGCGCAGGGGGAGGAAATTGCGGCGGCCACCATGGTTGAGACAGAGCGTGAGATTGCGCAGCTGGAAAACTCTCTAGCGAAATACGAGGAGAACAGCGGAAAACGGCTGGGGTGGTCGGGACGAATCGATCGGACGCAGGAACGACTCGATACGGCGAGGGAGCGTCTCCATGAGTTAGCGCTACGGCAGGCTGATCTGACCGGCGGGTGGCAGAGAATTTCGATAGTCGTTATGGAGTCGGCGGCTCTGCTAGTTGTTCTCTATTCTCAAATTTTCGCGCTATCGCAAATCCAGCTTGTTCCGGGACGAGGTGAGCTAGCGAGCGAAACAACGATTACACCTGTTTCGGAGCCTACCGTAACGGCCGAAACGCTCAGAAAACATATGCAAAACAACGGGGTTAGCCAGCGTGAGGCAGCGATGCAAATGGGGGTGCGGCCGGCAGATGTTTCGATGCTCCTGAACCACGCTGAACGGCTCGAAACAGGGCGTGAGACGATTTCGAAACCTGCGCTTCAGAAAATCGAGAAGGGGTTAATTAGCAAGTGGCTGTACATACCTCAGTCATCGTAAGGAGGCATACCCATGATCATTGCGTCATTATCCTCTTTGATGAAATCTTCGCTGGTGTCGTTCTGTCCAAAGGACTGTCCTACGGCAGTGAACACTGCTGCAACGAAGCCGAAGATGGTACACCGTGCGAATTTCAGTGCTTGAGTTAGCCTGCCCATGTTTGCCTCCGTGCTACCTGCTATCCCCTGGGTTGGGGTCCTGATTTATGCTAACTCTACAGTTGACTGTCCGCTTGGGTCAAATGGGACACTATCCCAATTGAAATAAAAGAGGTGCTGGGGAGGTGCAGGCAAAGCCTGCACCTTCCCAGTGCCTGCGGGGGCATGGGGGGCACCCCCCAGATTCGTTTCAGACGGAAAATAGCGGCTGAGGCCTGGACTCTCTATTTGTCACCGTAATGGTCGGTATCAGTTAGTTTGTGGTAGGCGTCGTTCTCATCCTCGGGTTCACGGGCAAAGCCACTGAGTACAGCATCGAATGTTGCAACAAGGATGGAAAGTAGTCTTCTCAATATGAAATGGACGCATTTTAGTAACTGATCCATATCTGTACCGACCCTTTACACGTCCTTTTGGGTGTATGGGTGAATGCCTTGCTGAATGTCGTTACACTCTTCAACGTAACGCT
>Ga0209164_1004463_pt1 | contig 12513 bp, 10 predicted proteins | sample MTBNYHSulfiMetaG_FD_187458 | JGI IMG/M metagenome (GOLD analysis project Ga0209164, IMG submission 187458) | Enrichment culture microbial communities from rom New York Harbor, USA that are MTBE-degrading - MTBE-NYH (New York Harbor Sulfidogenic)... | ecosystem: Environmental > Aquatic > Marine >...
GTCTTTAACTTCCTGGTCTCTTTCTTTGCCCGCTTCATCTGCTTTGCATGCGCATATCGCCCTTGCCTGGCTAATGCTTTCTTGCTTAAACATCGGTAGCTTTGTCGAAGTCCTATCCCTGCTTCTTTCCCCACCCTCACTAATCTCTGCAACATCTTGTAGTAAAGCCGTGCATCCGTGGGAAACGCAATCGCCTTCTCCTGCACGGTGGTATCCACATTTACCCGCTTAACCTCTTGTTCCCTCACCAGCTTCTTGCGCTTTGCCGATTCTATCGTCTCCTTAAGCAGTTTCTCCATCCCCTCGGCACCTACACGATTACGCCATCTTACCAGTGAGCTTGGATCTAAGGGAAACTCATGCTGAAAATACTCGAATCCACAAAAATATTGCCAGTACGGATTCTCTAAAAATCGCTCAACCACGCTTTCGTCGCTCTCATTGTACGTGTACTTCAAATACTGAAGTCCTACCATCAGTCGAATTGGTAACCCCGGACGCCCTACCTTCTCTACGTACAGTACTCCAAATTCTTCCTCAAATACTCTCCAGTCTATCTCATCAGCCAACTTACACAATGGGTGTTTGCGGTTTATCATCTGTTCCAACCGGGATCGAAACAAATCTTTTTGTCCGCTTGATTTTATCTTTTTCGGTATCATATATCACCAGCTTTTGAAGGGTTATTATCAATTTTTTGGTGATTATAACACACAATTTTCTTAAATAAAACAAATTATATCAGTTGGTTGAATGCTTTTTCAGGGACGACTATTTTAGTATGTCAACAAAAATCATAACATACTTACTAAAAATGTCCAAACTCCAGACCACGGGCGTAAGCCCGTGGTCCTCAGCGTCGTTTTGATAGGGTACGGCTTTCCGGCCAATATAGCGTCCCACAAAAACGATGCGTGAGAATCGTTATAAGGATCGCTAAACATATAGAACAACGGGAATTCGTCAATTCCCATGCGTTCCTCTTCAAGTTTATGAGGCAGTCTAATAAGATTTTGAGGCATTTTGGATATGCTCGTGAACCCTCCCGACACGTCCAAATTATTGGTTATCACTTGAAGAATAGCTATGGCACGGCTTGTTTGGACACCTGATGCCTGTCGATCCAGAGCAAACGCACCAAAGTGGATAAACGCCGGCTTGGTGGTAGCAAAAATGCGGGCAATTTCCTTGATGTTCTGGGCCGGAACCCACGATACACCTCCTTCTTTAATTTTTAACCAATTCACTTTTGCCTTATTTTTTGAACCGCCACAAAATAACCTCTTTTTCCTCCTCTTTAAACTTAGATGATGTGCAGCTTAGCTGGTATCTTCTTTAGTATTTCCACCTTTCGTTCACTGGTAATGCGGACCATATTTCCACACTTAGCACCAAGGCTATAATCTTTTGTGGCAAAGTTCGGATGGAGAATATAATAGTCTCCTGGTTGTGGCGTTATGTCGTTTGGCTGAACTTGCGAGAAATTGTATTGGTGGAATTGGGGCGTCATAGGTTCATAACCAGCGCCACGAATACGATCCACCATGGCCCGTGCAGTTTTACCGTAGAGCTGGTCCTTTTCAAACTCTTTTAAGCCCCATTGGTAGAGCTCCAGGCAAAAGCCATACATGTCTTCTACCTCCTTCTTCGGACTCCCAATCGAAAGAGCCCAGGCCACCTGAGTAGTAACCCCAGCATACACGCTATTAGCCTCGAAGATGATCACGTCTCCTTTTTTGAGGATGTTATGTGAAGCCGGGCCCCTTGAGAAGGTTGGACCAGGACCCGATGCTCCAATAAAAAAGTGAGGATACCAGCATCCGTTCTTAATGAATGAGTGCTCTGCGGCAGCCCAGATATCCAACTCCCTCACTCCTGGTTTAAGAGCTTCTGCGGCAGCCTTGAAGGCCACGTCACTTATTTCGCAAGCTTTCTTCACAAATGCCAGCTCCTCTTCGCTGGTTCGGCTGACTTCATTCATGGCTTCAATCAAAACCCCCGACGCATCCGTAAAAGCCCCAAAAGGTAAACTTTTGCACATGGCTTCATAAATCACTGCGGGAAATATCCCCCCAGTATAGGCCACGATGCCCAGTTTGCCCTTTTCGAGATTCAACTCCTTGATTTTTTAAACGATATCCTGGACTGGGTCAGGACTGCTTACGATATCCTTTATCCACGAAAACTTCGAAGCGCAATGCACAAACTGCGGCCCAATACCAGTTTTGAACACAATCTGGGGATCGCCATTCAGAGGAAACACAACAAAACTACCGATGTTAGCATACGGGTGATAATTTGAGATGTAGTAAATGTAGTTCCAAACTGATGCATCCCCAAGGGGCTCGGCTACGATCAACAAATCAACGCCGTTGTTCTTCATTGACTTCCGAATTGACTGCCACCTCCGGTCACGTTCCTTCTCCGAAGGCATGGGGTAGGTCCAGGAATCTTCCACTCCAGTTGGCTGGCATTTGTACACATATTCGTAAGGAGATAGATACATTTCCCTCTTAACCAGCCGCTCAGCTGCCTGGAGGGGATAATTCTGCACGGTATTTAAGACTCCTCGGCTGGTCTTTGCTTTCTTTTCTACCTGAGGTTCCTTTTTGTGTTTCATAGCATTTCCTCCTTTAAAAATGGTATAGAAATAGATTCCCCATTATTATTTATGACTCTTAAATTAATACCCACTTATAACCACAGCTATGCCAATTTTTAAGCACCTTCTTTCGGATTTCTTTAGGATAATTCACCTCAAATGAGATGCGTCAAGGAAGTTCCTCCTTTTTACGGCGCACTAAGCTTACTTGCTCTTTCCCGTTGCACCTAATATGAATTCAAATATATCTTTTACCTCTATCTGGGGGAAGGTCTTACCTGACTTAATAAAGTTTTCGGAACAGTGGGGACACTTTTTCGCGCTACGACACCTCACAACGAATGGAAAAATACTCTTGATCATGGAGAACCTCCTTTGCGCAAGAGTATATAAAATATCGCTACCGTTTCCTAATATAAATAATAGTTTCATTCTTTTCTCCTATTTGCGTGGGATTTTCGGCACCTGAAGGTATGAATCATACTTACCGCCGGTATAGATGACGTGGCCACCCTTATTGATCAGCAAACTGTAACCGATATTGGGGTTGTCCACTAAATCGTGGCCCTGAATATACAGGCGTAGGCTTTCGCCCTTGCGGAACAGGGTGCTTGAGGGCAGCAGGGCGATCTCCACTGGCACGATCTCGCCGGGGGTCAGCTTCTTCTCACCCTCAAATTTCTGCACTGGCTGCCAAGGAGTGGACAGCGTCTCGTCCAATGCCCTCTGAGAGACCCTCATCTGGCCTCGAGCCGCCACGCAACCCCGCCAACCGTTCATGCCGCGGAACTGCACCTCGTTGCCTTTGGCATCAAATTTCCTGACCCCGACGAACAGGTCCATGTCGTCGGAGTCCTTGGCCGACACCCATAGCTTAGCCTTCATGTAGCCTGTCAGCTCAGTGTCCTCGCCAAAGGTGATGGCAAAGCACGCTGCACCACCCTGCGTAGAGTTATAGACAACCTTCCCTTCCTTCCCTGCTTCATCCGGGCTCAGAGAACCATCGTGAGCATTCAAGTATAATTTTTTATATTGGGTGCGGGCCAGGGGAAACTCATTCTCAAAACGCACCGCATACTCGTCCCGAGTCTCCCGGACCTCCAGCCGAACCCGCGGCGTATCCTGCCAACCGTTTTCCACGCCCTTGAGATAATGATCGAAGAATTTCTTCTGGTAATTGAGGGCATCTTCACTATAAAAACGCTCCCATTTCTTGCCGCCATGGGTGTAAAGCCACTTCTCCTTGGAAGAGATTCTCCTGTAGGCTTCGAAGGAGCCCCGGGTGTGAAGGCCTTTATCCGACCACGAGGCGCAGATCAGGGCCGGCACCGTGATAAGCTCAAGTTTGGGCCACATGCGTATCATATCCTGGTTGCGAACAGGGTCAAAGAAAACCTCATCAGGGGGCAGATTTTTAAGCCCGTATATGCCCTTGAGTAATCCCTCGTTAAAAGTTTTCTCAGGAATTCCACCCCAAAACATGCAATCCCTATACCAATCTGTGACTCCTTCCCAGGGAATGATGGCCTTGAGATGAGGCAGCAGCGGCCGTCTGCTCGCCATGTACCATTGGCTGAAAGCCAGGTAGGAAACACCCAGAAGGCCGACATTGCCGTTACTCCATTCCCGGGTTCCGGCCCATTCAATCATCCGGGCAAAGTCATCCATCTGCATGGAGCTTAAAAAACCATTCTCTCCTTGAGACTTACCGGTGCCCCTGCAATCAATTATAACGGTCACGTAGCCTTGTGACACCCAAAAGGCAGGATCAGGGGCCTCAAAGGGGGCGAGCATGGATACTTTCATACGACCCCATTCCCAGCCCTGCCAAAAAGCCATTGCGGTTGCAAAACATTCAGTGGGAGGTTCATCTTTTCTGTAGGGTGTCATGGCCATAACGACCGGGAATTTCCCTGGTCTGTCGGGGCGAGCAACGTTGCACGCCAGCTTCACGCCGTCAGGCATGGTCACCATGACATCTTTCTCGACCTTTAATCCCTCAGGGAGAGGGATGATTTCCGGTCCCGCTTTTGGAATGTCAAATGTGGGAACTTCAACGCTCTTGGTCATCTTGATGCCTCCTTTCGGACTTTCATAGTGCGTTTCATAAAATTAATACCCATTGATTTTCATATTATTTGACCCACTTATTTTTTCTGATATGCCGTGGTTTGTTATTATTCTACTATAATTGTTCCACTATCTTTTCCGCCCACCTTAAATTGTACCTCGTAATTGTACGTACCCGGTTCGGTGAACATAAGGCTGGAGGTCTCTCCAAAACCCAGCCAACCTGCAACATAACACCCACTGGAAGCATCCATCTTAAACCCAACAGGAGATTTGGTGACTTTTATACATTTTCCCCCATCCTTAAATGATAAGATAATGCTTTGCATTGGCTGCCCTGGACTGCTGCCATTAAAATTGATCCAGACCACGCAATCGCCTTTCTTGATAGTCACCACGTGGGGTTCAATGTTGCCCCGACCACGAATAGTCACTACGTTACAACTCTCCGCAGCAAAGCTGGTTACTGCCTCCTCAAGAAAACAAACCGTCGTCAAAATAAAGGCAGTCACGATTAATAAATACTTTATTTTACTTCTGTCCATTTTCTTTTCCTCCTTTCAAGATTGTGCGTCTTTACCGCAATCGTTCCAAAGAAACCGTTGGGTAACATTAATCCTCCTCGACCCTAACCCCGTGCACTTTCGGACACCTTAACCCCCTGCAGATCCCCACCGGTTACCACTTTGGATTGGTAATAAACTTGGGTTTGAGGATATTAATCACTGCCGGAAGAACTAAAACCCCTACCACCATGTTCACCATCATCAGGACACCGAGCAAAAGACCCATCTCTGCCTGAAACCGCAGAGGCGAAAACCACCAGAAAATTACCCCCGCGGTCATCATGGTGGCGGTGAAAAAGACCGCCCGCCCGGCGGTGATCATACCGCCCTTTACCGCCTCTCCTAAATCTTTCACCTCCTGGACTTTGTATATCTCGATGATCCTGCTGACAATGTAAAGGCCGTAGTCAACACCCATCCCTATGCCCAGAGACACCACCGGAAACGTATTGATATTGAGCCCGATATCCTTGTAAACCAGGTAGGTAAAAGCAAGAAAGTTTGCCAGGATGAGGGAGATGGTAAAAATCACTCCGGCCAAAATCGACCAGTACGTTAACGAACAGTGGATAAAGATGACCGCTAAAATAAAAATTAGGACGGGGTCGTTACGGGTTCTTATCATTTCATTGGCCGCTGCCAAGAGCCCTCCCAATCCGCCTGCCGGTTTCGCTACCGCATTCCTCATGAGATCCGGAGTGTCTTTAATAAAATTTTCTACCCTGTTGATCACTTCTTTCAAGGTACTGCCTTCGTGATTCTTTAGAAAAAGCCTCACGTTGGCTCCGAACAATGCAGGATCTATCCATGGGTCCATCTCACCGGGGGATGTTCCTTGCATATAGAAAAACAGCAAAGTATCAATCTCCCCTGGTACCGAGGAAATATATTCCATCTTAGGGTCATTCCCATGAACTAACATAGTCACATTTTTAATGAGATCAGTAATGCAGACGGCAAAGCCAACATTAGGATCCTCCATCATATGATGCTTCAGTGCTTCCATCCCTTTGATAACGTCCAGCTTAATTCCGTAGCCAGGCTTTTTCCCTTCAATCACCACCCACATCTGGTCAACTCCAGGAAAACGACTATTAATTTGCTTAACTGCGGTGTTATAAGGGGAATCCTGCCAGAGGATCGGGTCACCCGGGTTGGCATCCCCGAATTTAAGCGCGCGCGAGGAATGCACCGCCACGATAAGAACAGCGATCGATAAACCAACCGTGATGTATCTGCCTTTCCCAAAGGTCCAGCTCGACATCTTGACCAAGGTTTTCCGGAGAAGATGCTCGGTAAAATATTCCACCCGGTATCCTATGGTCCTGGGAACATCGGATTTTCTGGGAATCTTAACCGTTTTGAACATTGAAAAAAGCGGAGGAAAAAGAACCAATACCGTGAATATACAGGCTCCGGCCCAGAACGTCCCGATAAAGGCGAGATTCCTGAGAGTGGGAATCGGGGTAATCGCGATAATCAGAAGCGCCCAGGTATCGGCCACAATGCCGATAAGTCCCGGTGGAAAGAGACCTGCTCCGGTGATAAGCGCCGCCTGTCTGGTATCGCCTAACCGCGCGTATTCCTCGGTAAACCGCTCGACCCACTGAACCCCGTGGCTCATGGCTCTGGCGCTCAGAAGAAAGGGGATAACGATAATCAGGGGATCAAAATGAAATCCCATCCACGCGGAAAATCCAAGACCCCACACTGAACATAAAACCGCACCGATAAAAGGCCACCACCAAAGCCCCCCCTGATTCATATAGAGATATAGCATGGCCAGAATGATCAGGGTGCTGCAGATAAGAATGGCTGTCATGCTCTTCCACGGCGGGTTCCAGAGATGATAGTATATCCACCCATACACAAGTGGTGTGCCGGAAAGATATATCGTGTGATTGGCATCTTCATATTTCTTCTTGATTTCCATGAATTTTTTGAAAACTACATTGAAATTAATTCGTTCATCGATGAAGTTCGCGTTAAGGAGAAGGGCCTTCTGGTCTTTTGAAACCAGGGTCCCGTTGATAGGGCTGGTAAAAATCTTTTTTTTCAGCTCCTCAATCTCTTGCTCGTTTCGGGGCACCGCTGGCATAAGCTGCTTCGTAGAGAATCCGTCTGGTGTCTCCTTCGTAACCGAGACTTTTGGGCTTGCCACTGAATAAATTGCGAAATGGATAACCCCAGGGATCAGGTCTACGTCATATTGGATCCCTTCCATTTTCTTCAAGGTTTCGAAATTGAAAACATCCCCTTTTTTTACTTCGAGCATCAGTGTGGCTTGATAGGCGCCGCCAAAATATCTGGCATACTGCTTATGGATCTTAACATAGGGATGGGTTGAGGGAAAAAGATCCAGGAACTGGGTGAACATTTCCATCCGAAATATCTGGGTGAGAAAAAAACTGGTAATCAGAATCATGGCCACCAACACCAGAAATCGAAATCGTATCAAAAACCCAACCAGCTTTCTAAACATGTTTTCCCTCCGTTGGTGCTTCTATCGGCACCTCTTATCTTAACCGTTAACCCTATCTGCCAAGACGTACCCAACTTTTTCCATCATCTTTGGTCACAAAAATCGTCCCTGCGTTGCCTACAAGGTATCCAACCCCCTCCTTCGTAAAACTTACTCCGGAAAGCCACGTATAGTGCTGCGCCAGAGAAAGCAAACTCCAACTCTTCCCACCATCTTCTGTCTGAACCACCGCACCTCGTAACCCTATCGCAATGGCTCGGGGTTGCCCGTGAAACTGGACTTTTAAGAGCGTATCATCGGTGGGGCTTTGGATCTCCTCCCAGCTTTTCCCTCCATCCTCGGTAAGAAGAATCTCCCCCGAGGTGCCCACGATCACTCCATGAAGACCATCCCGGAATCCTATCCCGAAAAGGTTCCCCTTCTTATCCCCCCGCTGTTTTTCCCAGTTCTTGCCCCCATCGCTCGTATGAAGAATCGTCCCAAATTCGCCCGCAACCCAACCCTCCAAAGCATTGAGAAAATAAAGATCATTGAGATTCACATCTTCATGATAGGGAAGGCGCTCCCAATGGGCCCCTCCATCGGCAGTGCGCAGGATCACGCCATACGTCCCCACCACCCAACCTTCTCGTTCGCCGATGAACTGAACCTTTACAAGCCTCTGATCGAGTACAGGACTCTGTTGCTTCTCCCACGTTGCGCCCCCATCCGTCGTATGCAGGATCACCCCTCCCTCTCCTACTACCCATCCCTCACGGTCGTTCACAAAGTCAACTCCTAAAAAAGAAGTTGAGGTCCCAGAATTCTGCCGAGTGCAGTGCTTACCCCCATCGTTAGAATGAAGAATCGCACCGTAATAGCCGACCACCCACACGTTCCCTGTGTCGGTTACCGACACGTCGTAGAACTTGTCTCCAAAGGTGATCGCAGAAGCGCTCCCTTGCGCTGTAGCAGAATGCTGACTGGCCTCCTTGCGCGATTGCCCGCACCCCGTATCAAAAAAGGAAAAACACAGCAAACCAATAAGAAAACACCGCCCCCAATTCTTTTTCATTACATTCTTCTTCATAATCAATAGATCTCCTCCCCTACCTCATGCTCAGATTTTTTCATAGAATCGTTCTTCTTCATTAATCGCTGTCAAGAAGCTTCAATAAATATATGTTGTCTTTACAGAGTGTTTACACCCACTGCCAATACCCAGAGGGCTATGGGCTTTTGGAAATCCTTGAGAATCTGAATCACGAAAGCTTTTTGAACAAGGTCCCCGCTGGTTGCCTAAAATCTCCTTCCCTTTTTTAAAGGGCGAGGCTTGGGTGCTGTCGAAGATAAATAACCCCTCTCAGAAAAAATGAGGCTTTACCCCTCGCCTTTTCACTAACGAATTGAACCTTTATAGATAGTATACCCGTATACATGGCATGGCTTTCTGGCGGGGAAGCTGACTAACGGGCTCTTTTAATCATGGCAGATGGCGTCATATCAGCGTATTTTAACCCCGTGTTAACGGCAAGATCAGCAAAATAATTACCGGCCATCCCAAACTGCATATCCAATCCAAACTGACTCGCACTGGCAATTAACAGCTCCCCATCGGCCAATACAAGTGGCTTCCAAACGTTATTCCAGATCTTCCAGGTTTCCCCTGCACGGTCCCAGGCAGTTGTATAGAGGATTCTAAGAGTTTCCTGATCAAGGTACAGTATTTTCTTGCTTTGCGGGTATTTAGGGTCTTTGGCTTTTACCTCTATGATATAGGTATCCCTTACTTCCCAACCATCAGCGGGAAAAGGAATAGCATCTGGATCTGCCTTGATTTGCTTCTGCGAATATTCCCAGCTCGCTGGGCCTTGAAAATTCCCCAGCATCTTCTGCTGTCCGAGATATTTGTAAGTAAAATCTTGGGTCTTGCCATCGAATCCACCCTCAAAGTCATCCATCGCTTGAATCGTACCTGCCAAAGGGGTAGATCTTTGCCCTGCCTCCCCCCTTAAAACCCTTCTCATTTGGGGTAGATACAGGTAACTATCATTAGGCTTCGAGTAATCTAGGTATTCATAGTTTAATAGCTGAAAATATTTCAAATTAGAAGGAGAATAATACAAAATATAATAACTATTATATAGTTTTTCAGGCGTCTTATAAAAGGGCTTAGGATCAATGTAAAAACGGTTAGCAAATGCGCAACCATTCATCTGAGTATGCACCCACGTTACTGGTTCTCCCCTCCTTCTATTATAGGCGCCATTATTCCGCAAAAGATCGTCACCATTATAATTATATCCGTAATTCCACATCAGCTTTGTAGCAAAATCCTTATCCTCTGGAGTTACTCCGGGAAAAGGTAAGGCAGAGAAATCGAAATCACCAACAACCCATCCCTTTTCATCGAATGATAATTTCCCCCGGTTCTGCTCGGAACGGGCCATAAACCATTTAGGTAAGGGGAATGATTTTGTCTGGACAATTTTAAATTCCAGCGGCTTAACGAAACCACTCCAACCGTCTTCAATGCCTGGCAGGTAAGACTCTGGGAAAAGATGGGAATATTTCTTAATGTTAGTCTTATTGATCACCTCACCTGGCTTCGGCAGTTCCTGACCAAAAGAAGACGAGGTGAATAAAAAACACAAACCAAAGAAGGATACGGTAAACAACTTCCAGATTATTTTTTTTATGTTTTGCATGCTATTCTCTCCTTGTTTTTAATTTACCAGTTAAACTGAGTTGTCAAAACGAGCATGTCCTTATTTTTAAATATCCCCAAGCCAGTGTAATTGCTATTCCCAAAAAGGCAAATATACCGGAATTCAACTGAAAGGTTCTGGTTAAACTTAGGGCTGGTGTACTTCACGATCGGCATGAATAGTCCGCTCCTGCCCCAGGGAAAATAACTGGCGATTATTGATGTCTCCCATTGATTATAGCGCCAGTTCGTGCTTAGGTTCCCGGTGATGGAGGGGTTCCATTTTCTCTGGTTTATGTGATAAGTGATATACTGTACATTATTGTTGTTTGGTATTATTTCTCCAACATGTTCAAGGGTGAGGTTGATAGGAGCGGTATTATGCCAGGAAGGATAGAAATAACCATTAAGGTCATAGCCAATGAGATATTTTATGTATTCCCGACGGGTGATGCGATCGCTGTCGCTCGTAGCAAAGGTATTGAAGGGTTGGTTCGGCACAAAGATGGCCTCCGTCCTTAGGACGCCCGGGATCGGAGCGGTTCCGGTCAATTGTTTGTTCAGGTAAAACCCAATGATGTCCTTGTTGGGATGAACGAGGATAGCGTTTCTAAGCTCGAAAGGACCTACCATACCAACGAAGCTACCCCTCTTTAGAAGCGGATTGTACTCCTGGGTGTGAAAGTATGAAATGCCAAAAGAATATCCTCCCAGGAGAGTATTGGTCCTGAATCCCCCTCTGGCATCTCCCTTCCAGCCGTGTGGATATGCTCCCCTTACTGTAAATGGGATATAATCTATGAAAGGCTGGTCTGCGGCATGGATAGCGAATCTCTGGCCGGCCAAACCCGCTGCGGGAATAGCAGGGTTTGGACTCCACGTAACCGTATATACATCTTTTACTAAATTTGGATTATAGATCAGTTCAAGGAAAGAATTGAGGGCGTTGATGTTAAAGACTCCCCTGATCATCCAGGACGGTATGCGCGTATCTTCAAGGTTCGCAAAGGCAAAGGTAAACCGGCCATTATCGGGATGAATAACATCCCCCACACGGGTGGTAAGGGCTTCTCCCCAAATGACGATCTGTCTTCCGAGTTTGATATCTACGTCTTGATTGGGTTTCCATTCAAAGTAACATTCTCGCAGAATGTCATTAACATCATTGTATTCGCTATACTCCTTGCCACCTTTCTTTGTCAGCTCCGCTTGCTGGGGAGGAACTAAACTGGAGGAAGAATGTGTTTCAGTTTCGTACCACGGCTCGTAGGCAAACTCTACAGCTGACCAGAATCTAAAGTGATCCGAGATTTTATAGTCCACGTAGCCGCGGACCCAGGTTCTTTCTGTGGCAAGTTGGTTGCCGTCTTGAGCATAGGGTTGATCTTGCAGAAATATCCCCGAATTGTTGCGGAACCAGCCGAAAAAGGTTATTTCGCTGCACTCATTCAACGTTATCGGCTCAAAGGCCGTACTATACGATGGGAGCAAAATAGCCATCACTCCCAGGAAAATTAGGAATAGAAATAAGGTCCGGAAATTTTTTTTCATAGTATCTCCCTCCCTCCATTTATAAATAAATATTTATAAATTCTAATAGATTTAGATTATACTTCCCCTTTTTTCTTCAGTGTTAATAACTGGCACCTAAACCCCATTCTTTCTGGAATCCACTCACCTCCTTTCACTGGATTTCTTTTTCCCCTCAAATACAAGTAGTAAATGAATTAAACTTAGTGAGTTAGCATTATTTTGCAGTACTGTCCAAAATATGGTTTTTTTAAACTTAATGGACAAGAATGATTATTTTACTATGATTGTTCCGCTGTCCTTGCCACCAACTTTATATTGTACATCGTAATTGTATGTCCCCGGTTCGGTGAACATTTGGCTAGTGTCCTGCGTCAAAAATGTCTTTGCTTAATTTGTCATTCCGGGCTTGACCCGGAATCCAGTGTTTTTAGCTGGATTCCCGCGCCAGTGCCCTTCAGGGTATTCGCAGACCTTATGATTAAAAATTAGAAGGCAAGTCTCAGGGTTTACGGTATAAGTTAGTTTTTATAACCCCAAAATTAAATAACAGGAGGCTTGCCATGAACCACCTTAG
>Ga0209164_1004464_pt1 | contig 12511 bp, 9 predicted proteins | sample MTBNYHSulfiMetaG_FD_187458 | JGI IMG/M metagenome (GOLD analysis project Ga0209164, IMG submission 187458) | Enrichment culture microbial communities from rom New York Harbor, USA that are MTBE-degrading - MTBE-NYH (New York Harbor Sulfidogenic)... | ecosystem: Environmental > Aquatic > Marine >...
GAAGTGCTGAAGGTCTGCGAAGGTATGGGATATTACGCCCGAGCCCGAAATCTTCACAGTGTGGCCCGCCGGCTCATCGAGGAGAGAGATGGGCGTATTCCCGAAACACTGGAAGAACTATTGGAGCTTCCAGGCATTGGTCCCAATACGGCCCATGCGCTGCTGAGCATCGGGTTCGGACGCCCGTATCCTGTATTGGATGGAAACGTACGGAGGATCCTCTCACGTCTGTTCGGTCTTGGGGGTGATCTGCGCAAACAAGAGCGGTCTCAGGTTCTGTGGACCATTGCGCACGATCTTCTACCGGCGGAACAGCCGGCAATGTTCAACCAGGCGATGATGGATTTGGGCGCCCTGATTTGTACCCCTCGAAAACCGAAGTGCGAAACATGTCCGGTATCCTCCTTCTGTTACGCGTTCCGGTCCGGCAATGCGGAAGCGTACCCGGAGAAACCTCAACGCGGATCGAAACCTCACTACGACGTGTCCGCGGGCATTATTATGAACGGAGCCCGTATCCTGATCACACGCCGTTTCCCCCAAGGGCTTCTGGGAGGCCTCTGGGAATTTCCCGGCGGGAAAAGGGAGGAAGGAGAGAGCCTCGAGGCTTGTCTGTCGCGGGAGATTCTGGAAGAACTATCAATCACCGTGGATGTCGGTCCCTCCTTTTTGACCGTCAACCACGCATATAGCCACTTCCGGATTACATTGCATTCTTTCCTTTGCCGTGTGCGAGAGGGTGAACCCCAAAAAATCGGTTGTTCGGATCTCAAATGGGTCACTATAGGTCAACTGGATGATTTCGCGTTTCCGAGAGCGGATCGGAAAATCATCGAAAAAATGAAAAACACAAACCCTTTCAGTCTTATGCCGAATTGATAGGATTGCCAAAATCTCAGCAAGCGAGACCGTGATCTGCAAAGCGTTACATGTCTTAGAACCTCCTGCGGAGTGTATGTTGCACATGCGCTCTAGTACCCCCTATAACAATGCCGGGACGCACGACCCGCCGAACACGTTAACTACCGCAACCTTCTCCAAACGGCGGTTTGAGACGGATCGGCCACATTGAGGAAAGGTTGAGCATCGTTCTATCCGGGTCAGATTTTCGTCGCCGTTCCATCATTACGACAGCGGGACCGGCATGACCTTGTCCATATGAGCTGAGAGAACTGCTGAGCGCGGAAAGGTAAGCCGAACGTTTTGCCGGATCATGACGGCCGGATCACTCATGATGAACGGTTTGGATCCAAATTAAGATCCGAAGAGCAGCGGGGAATCCGGTTTCCTCGACAACGGCCTTTGCACGCTTCTTCCATTGTCAAACGCCTCAAACCCGTTGACTTTTCTATATGAAAGCTCTATAGAAGCGTTCCATGTCTAAGAAAACCTTGACATTGAGAATAAATGACGTAAATCCGCAAGGTAGGTTGATTCGTCAGGTCGCTGCAGTACTGAAGGATGGGGGAGTGATCATCTATCCAACGGACACCGTGTATGGCATCGGTTGCGATCTCATGAACAAGAAAGCTATCGAGAGAGTATATCAGATCAAGAAACGTCCCCAAGGCAAACCTTTCAGTTTCATCTGTTCGGATCTTTCCGATATTGCCAGCTATGCAAAAGTGACCAATTATTCGTATAAGACCATGCGCCGTTTGCTTCCCGGTCCCTACACGTTTATTCTCGAAGGCACGAAATTGGTCCCGAGAATAGCCATGACCAAGCGTAAGACCGTGGGAATCCGCGTACCCGATAACGCCATCTGCTTAAGAATTGTGGCGGAACTCGGCAACCCCATTATTACTACCAGCGCCACGACTCCCGAGGGGGAATCACCTCCGGATCCGTATTTGATTGAAGAGCTGTTCAGGGGCAAGGTCGATCTAATCGTGGACGGCGGTTACCTGCTTTCCGAGCCTTCCAGCGTCATCTCTCTTGTGGGCGAGGAACCGGAAGTGATCCGTGTCGGCCAGGGAGATGTCAGCGAGTTCGAATAACCGGACCTCGAGTTGGGATGGACCGATCATGTCCAAACAGGCCATATTGAAAAACCTGCCCTCGGTAGACGAACTGCTTCGCGACGAAGATCTCGGTCAACTCACCAAAGGAATGCCTCGATCCTTGGTGAAAGAGACTGTACGTCAAGTGCTGGAAAGCCTTCGCCGCAAAATCCTCGAAACGCCTGAGGGCGATGAGCCGGAGATTCGAAAGGATCGAGTAATTCAGGATGTCGTAAGCCTTGCGAAACAGAAAGCCGGCCCTCATTTTCAGCGGGTGATCAATGCATCGGGAGTGGTGGTGCATACGAATTTGGGGCGTTCTCTGCTGGCGCCTCAGGCCTTGGAGCATATTAACGCGTTGAGTTCGCACTATTCGAATCTCGAATTCGACTTGGACGCAGGTAGACGCGGGTCCCGATATTCTCACGTTGAAGATATCCTAAAGGAACTTACGGGGGCCGAATCCGCGCTGGTTGTGAACAATAATGCGGCAGCCGTCTTCCTGGTACTGGAAACCCTGGCCAAGGGGCGTGAAGTAGTCGTCTCCCGGGGAGAACTCGTCGAAATCGGAGGTTCGTTTCGTATTCCCGACGTAATGGCCCGGAGCGGCGCTTGCATGGTGGAAGTGGGAACCACCAATAAAACCCACCCCAAAGACTACGAGAATGCCGTCACAGAAGCGACCGCTCTGTTTTTGAAAGTACACACCAGCAATTTCAGGATCATAGGATTCACGCAGGACGTTCCTCTGGTGGATCTCGTCAAGCTGGGTCAAAAGCACGGTATCCCTGTGATGAAAGATCTCGGCAGCGGATGTTTTCTGGACTTATCGAAATATGGGCTCACCAAGGAGCCTACCGTGCAGGAGACGATTCGCACCGGCGTCGACGTGGCCACATTCAGCGGCGATAAACTCCTGGGGGGGCCTCAAGCCGGCCTGATTCTCGGAAAGAAACGATTCGTGGATCAGGTGAAAAAGAACCCCTTGAACCGGGCCGTTCGTATCGATAAACTCACTCTGGCCGCTTTGGAAGCCACCTTGATGCTGTATCGGGACGAAGAGGAAGCACGAAAACATATCCCTACCGTGGCCATGATCACGGCTCCTCTCGAGGAGTTGAACAGCAGAGCGCAACGTTTGAAACGCCGCATTCGAAACGCGATTCCAACCGGAATCGTAGAATTGGCGGTTGTTGACGGCTCGTCCAGGGTAGGAGGTGGCGCCCTCCCGGAAATGAATCTACCCACCAGGCTCGTGGCTCTCACGCCAAAGGACGATCTGTCCGCGGCAAAGATCGAAGACCGCTTGCGGAGACTCCCATTACCAGTCGTTTGCCGCATCGAACAGGATCGAATACTACTGGACGTGAGGACCATTCTCGAGTCGGAACTGGTTGACGTGTGCAAAGCGCTCGAATCGGCGCTAGCTCCCCAATAAATGAAAGCAGAAAGCCACCATGCACGGTTGGGACAATCAGATATTGGAGCGAAGAGCGCGAACTGTCTTCGAGGAATCGATCTCGATGAAACAGGCGTTTATCAGAGAAGGCCTGGATCTATTGGTGCAGGCCTCAAAAGCAATAGCCCTGGCCTTTAGCAGAAACCACCGCCTGTTTTTGTTTGGTAACGGTGGCAGCGCCGCGGATGCGCAACACATTGCAGCGGAATTTGTCAACAGGTATCGTATGGAAAGGCCCGGCCTGCCGGCTCTGGCGATCACCACGGACTCATCGATCCTGACCAGCATTGGTAATGATTTTGATTTCGATTCCGTGTTCAGCCGACAGTTGAAGGCGTTGGGCCAAAAAGGGGACGTGGCCTGGGCTCTGAGCACCAGCGGAGGCTCTTCCAATGTGCTCCGAGGTCTCGGCATGGCCCGGCAACTTGGCATGTACTCGATTGCGCTTCTCGGGAAGGACGGAGGGAAAGCCACGGAACTTTCGGACCTGGCCATCATCGTCCGAGGTCTGGAAACGCCCCGCATCCAGGAGCTTCACATCCTGGCAAGCCATGTAATCTGTGATCTGGTTGAAACAATCCTGTTCCAGGAGCCGCCTCATGGCGATTGATCCCATAGATTTGCGGGGTCTTCGTACCACAAGCCTGTCGAGCCGAAAAAGCAAAGTGCAACTGTCGGATTTCGGCGCACCTTGGCAATGCGGGGGCACCCTTTGTGATTTCCTCAAAAAGCTCCCGAATATACTTGCTGCGGCCGATTTGAGGGAATTGGCGGAACGAATTGCGGGCGCGCACAAAGCGGGCAAGCCGATACTCCTGGCTATGGGCGCCCACCCCATAAAAGTGGGACTCAATCCGGTGATCGTCCATCTGATGGAGCACGGTCTCCTATCCGGACTGGCCATGAACGGCGCGGGGATCATCCACGATTCGGAAGTGGCCATGGCAGGTAAAACGTCCGAAGATGTGGGCGCCGTACTCGGAGAGGGCGGTTTTGGCATGGCGGAGGAAACGGCCACGCTGATCAACATGGCCGTGGAGTCCGGAACAGATGAAGGTATGGGTCTTGGGGCCGCCGTGGGACACGCCATCCTCAGAAAAGATCTGCCACACAAGGATGCAAGCATCCTGGCCGCCGGAGCCCGTTTGGGCATTCCGGTCACTGTGCACGTAGCCATAGGTACGGACATCGTGCACATGCATCCCTCTTTCCGGCCCGACCGGACCGGGGCTGCGTCTCATCTGGATTTTCGCATTTTCGCCCGACTGGTGTCTCAGTTGGAAGGAGGCGTTCTCATCAATCTTGGATCTGCGGTGATTCTTCCTGAAGTTTTCCTCAAGGCCCTGAGCCTCGTTCGAAATCTAGGCCACCAGGTCTCTCACTTTACCACCGCAAACATGGACTTCGTCCGTCACTACCGACCGATTACCAATGTCGTCCACCGGCCGACCCAGGAGGGCGGCAAAGGATTTCATCTCACAGGACACCACGAAATCATGTTTCCTCTGCTCGCCGCCGCCATCCTCGAGGCGCGTTGCAATGTTTCCGGTGGATGATGCGTCCCGCCGTCCGCTGACTTTTACCATTTTTTTTCGCACGGCCGAGGAAGATGAGTTGTACTGAGACCGGATGAATGCCCACGGAAAGGGGCGCCGACCTGAAGCGGCGGGGTGAAAAACGCGCTCTCTTTGCATCTTCCGCTCCGGTGTCCTTGAAACAGATCCGCTAAATGTATAACATCCTAAAAAGATGGAAAAGTTGTAGGAAAACAGGAGGAAATCATGCCAATATACGAATACCGGTGCAAAGGCTGTGACTGCGAATTTGAAACTCTGATTATCGGGTCCGCGGATACGGCACAGTGCCCCGAATGCCAATGCGAAGACGTTGTTCGGTTGATGTCCGCATGCAGCCACAAGAACGAAGGTAAATACGTGAGTTCTTCCGGCTCGGGGTGCGGCGGTTGCTCGGCAACTTCCTGCGCAAGCTGCCACTAGTCCCGCCGAGGAGATATATATTCCAAGCAAGGCTGAGAAGTCTTGTTTTTTGTTGACAGGAAGCTATGACGGATTCGCTTTTTACAGTATTGCGGTTAAGATATATCACCTACCTAGCCCCAGGCTGTCCGAGTATGAACCGGGGTCGGTAGCTTAACTGTTCAATGGGGGCCGGACCGGCCCCCATTGAACCTGCGATTCCCCCGTACGATGACGGGGAGAAGATCACAGCGGGCGTATTTGGACAAACGCCGCCGGTTTGGAACTTTTCGACGTATGAGGCCCGCACGTCCACGTGTGGAGACATAGCAACAAAATAAAACCTCGATGGGAAATTTCCCGCCAAAGGTCCCAACCAATATGAAATTGTTCAAGATTGCTACCCGGGGAAGCCCTCTAGCCTTATGGCAGGCGGAAGCTGTCAAGAAACAGCTGGAAGAGCATCATCCAGGCCTACAAGTGCAACTGGTTCGTCTAACAACCAAAGGCGATCGCATTTTGGACACAGGTCTGGCCAATGTGGGAGGCAAGGGGCTTTTCGTAAAGGAACTGGAAGATGCGCTGTTGAAAGGTGAAGCGGATCTGGCGGTTCACAGTTTAAAGGACGTTCCCGTCGACCTCCCGCCAGGGCTTATGCTGGGGGCAATAACGGAACGTGAGGACCCTCGTGACGCTTTGGTTTCGACGTATGCCGCCACTCTGGAAGATCTCCGCTTGGGGGCTCGCGTCGGGACGAGTTCTTTGCGCCGTCAGGCTCAGCTTCTGGAAAAGCGGCCTGACCTGGAAGTGATGCCCATTCGGGGCAATGTTGATTCCCGTCTGTCTAGAATGCGGGTACTATATCTAGACGCGATCATCCTGGCCGCGGCGGGCCTGAAACGACTGGGACTGGAAGATCGGATCAGCCGCATATTGCCAACGGAAGAAATGTTGCCGGCTATAGGACAGGGGGCCTTAGGATTGGAAATCCGACAGATCGACGCCGAGACCATGCGACTTATTTCTTTCCTGAACCACCCATCCACGGAAATTGAGGTTAAGGCGGAGCGTGCGTTTTTGCGGCGGCTCGAAGGAGGATGTCAGGTTCCCATAGCCGCCAAAGGAACACTTGCGAACGGTTCCTTGAATCTATCCGGCTTTGTGTCCGAACTGGACGGCAGCCGGGTAATCCGCAAATCCGGTTCCGCATCGTCCGAGGATGCGGAGAACTTGGGCGCGAACTTGGCGGAAGCGGTCCTGGATGATGGAGGACGGGAAATCCTAACTCGGTTCTATTCCATGATCGAATCGCTTTGACGGGAAGACGAATCCATGAAAAAAGGTAGGGTCTATCTTGTGGGCGCCGGACCGGGAGATCCGGAATTGATTACGCTCAGGGCGCTCGATCGTATCAAGAGAGCCGAGGTTATCGTCTACGATTACCTTGCCAATGCAGCCATCATGGACCATGCGGCGCCCTCTGCGGAACGTATATATGTGGGAAAACGGGCGGGCCGGCATGCCATGCCTCAGGAAGAAATCAATCTCCTGCTCATACGTCTGGCGCGTGAGAACAAGACTGTCGTGCGTCTGAAAGGCGGAGATCCCTACATTTTCGGTCGCGGCGGCGAGGAGGCCTCTGAACTCGATGCCGCGGGTATCCCGTTCGAGGTTGTTCCCGGCGTCACCTCGGCTATTGCCGTCCCTTCCTTTGCGGGTATTCCTCTCACGGACAGACGATTGGCTTCGAGCGTCGCTTTCGTAACCGGTCACGAAGATCCCACCAAATCCCGGTCCGGCATCCACTGGGACCGGCTGGCCACAGGAGTGGACACGCTGGTATTTTTGATGGGAGTTCGAAACCTGCCGGATATTGCCGGACAGCTCGTGCGATTCGGGCGACCGGCGGACACACCGGTAGCTGTGATCTACCGTGGGTCCACACCCGAGCAAAAAACGGTCACCGGCACTCTGGATACCATTGTGGCTGCCTGCGAAGAGGCGGACGTCAAGCCTCCGAGTATCATAGTGGTGGGCGAGGTGGTTTCTCTGAGGGATCAACTGAACTGGTTCGAACGCAGGCCCCTTTTCGGACGAACCATCCTTGTGACCCGTGCACGGCAACAGGCCAGCGAGTTTACCACCCGCCTCGAAGAGCTGGGCGCCGAGTGTATCCTTTTCCCTACCATCGAAACGGTATCTCCCCCTTCATGGGACGAAGTGGATCTGGCTTTGAATACCCTGTCCGAATTTTCGTGGGTGCTTTTTACGAGCGTGAACGGGGTGCGCTACTTTTTCGAACGCATCGAAGAGACCGGCCAGGATGTGCGCGTGTTACACGGTCTGAAAATAGGGGCCATCGGCCCGGCTACGGCCAACGCCATCCGGGCCGGAGGACTTCGGGTTGATTTCATGCCCTCCGAGTATCGGGCTGAGGGCATTATTGAGGAACTGAGACCGCGTTTGAAACCCGGTGAATGGATACTCATACCCAGGGCCAAGGAAGCACGCGAAATACTCCCCCGGAAACTGGCTGAAACCGGGGCCAAGGTTCACGTCGTAAGCACTTACGAGACCATCATGCCCTCCGATCGGCTCGACGAAGTCCGCCGGCGCCTTAAAGCCCGTGAGATCGATATGGTCACGTTTACGTCATCCAGCACTGTGACGAACTTCATACACATGTTCGAGCCGGGCGAGGCCGCCGGTCTCGTTGAAGAGGCCATCGTGGCCTGCATAGGTCCCATTACCGCTGAAACGGCTCGAAAGCACGGTTTGAAACCCCGCGTTCAGCCGGAAGCCTACACCATTGACGACATGGTTCACGCTATCCTCGATTTTTTTCTTAAAGTTCCGACCTAATCTGACCGAAATCATTGTTGAAGAAAGGGAATCGTGGTGGAAGCCGTCTTTCCCCGGTTTTCGGCCTTACGGCCGGTCCTCCTCTCACGGTCCTTTCATGTTCTCAAAGATCAATTTCATTCAGAGGCAAGAAACAATCCACATGGAAGACTATCAGCAGCTTCTTGATTGGGCTTACGATTTACAGAAATTCGGCATTAAGCTCGGCCTTTCGAGCACCCGCAGTCTCCTGGACCGTTTGGGAAACCCTCACGAAGGGCTGAAGACCATACACGTAGGCGGGACGAACGGAAAAGGATCCGTATCAGCCATGATATCGGCCATCCTGACGCAATCCGGCTATCGGGTCGGGTTCTATTCTTCCCCCCATCTGGTGGATTTCGAAGAACGATTCCGTATTGGTCCCGAAATGATTTCCCGGGGCCGGGTCATCGATCTCATGGCTCGAGTCAAAGCGGTGGTGGATCACCGGGAACCCCCCACATTTTTCGAATATACCACAGCCATGGCGCTTTTGTATTTCCGTGACGAGAGGACCGACCTGGCCATCATGGAAGTCGGCCTGGGGGGGCGTCTCGATGCTACGAACGTCATCCAACCGCTGGTCAGTATAATTACGAACATATCCATGGAGCACACGGAATATTTGGGCTCCACCATCGAGCAGATCGCCTATGAAAAAGCGGGCATCATCAAACCTGGAGTACCTGTGGTCAGCGCAGCAAAACAACCGGAAGTGATCCGTTTGTTCGAAGAGACCTGCCGGGGTCGGGAAAGCCCGTTCCATTTATCCGGTCGTGATTTCAGGATCCTGCAACAAGAGGAAGTATGCTCTTTTGAGGGATTTGGACGTCGTGTGACCGGACTTCGTGCCAATCTTGAGGGACCGATTCAGAAGCAGAATATGTCGCTCGCTTTGGCCGCCCTGACCCAGCTCGAACCGCGCGGTTTCTCCTGGAACGAAGATGCGATCCGTGAAGGGTTGTCCCGGATTTACTGGCCGGGCCGGTTTCAGTCAGTGCATCGGGACCCTACGGTAGTCGTGGACGGCGCCCACAACCCCGCGGCATTAGTGAGTCTGAAGGAAACTCTGGCGGACCGGTTCCCCGGGAAAAAAATCGTTCTGGTGCTCGGCATTATGCATGATAAAGACATCGCTGAGATGATCGGCATCATCGCCCCCTCGGCTTACGAGATCATCTGCACCAGACCAGACTACGCCCGCGCCGCGGAACCGGCTGTGCTCTTCCAGTACGCCCAGCAAGCGCATGCTCGGGTATCCATGACGGACCATCTGGGGGATGCCGTTGATCGGGCCATGGACAGGGCCCTTCAACTGGATGGAGTGGTGGTCGTTGCCGGGTCTCTGTTTACGGTTGGAGAGACGATCGCCTGGTTCCGATCGAGGTCGAACATCCGTAAAACCGGGACCTGAACTCGCGTACGCCCATTCCAAGAGAAGGTTTCCTCAGTAGAAGACAATTTCGGCTATTCCGACAACGGCATACGCGTTCGGTACTTTGGAGCGGGCGGATTCCATCGAACCGGCTCCCTGAAACAGCGTTGTTCCGCATGGTGCACCTGAAGCTCTCGTTGGGAACTGCTATGAATGAGACCGAAAAGAACTCGGAAACCAAGAAACAAGCCGTACAACGAAATTCCGAAAACTCCGATGTTAAGACCAAAAGCTTTCTTCTCCCATGGCGTGGCGCTAAAAGTAAGCTTTGGACGAATTTTGTGCTGGTGTCGGTAAGCATCTTTGTCGTACTCAGCCTGATGTATCTGGTGGCGCGCCACCTGCTGTTCAACGAATTGAATCAGCGTGCGGTAGGGGTGGCCCTTGCTACGGCATCCGGCATAGACCTGAGCGATCTCACTGAAATAGGGACCGCGGCCGACGTCGAAAAACCGGAATACCTCCGGATACATTCCTTCCTCAAGCGTATTTCCAATTCCAACGAAGACGTGCTGTGTCTCCGCGTAATCCGCCCCGTTCAGACCAATGCAGCCGCACAACCCAACTATGTGTATATTGCAGACGATGAAACGGGAGATCAGGACAAGAACGGCCACATCGAAAAAGATGAAGTCAAACATCTTCCGGGAACCCGCTTCAACGCTGAGGGCCACGGCAGTCTGAACAAAGCAAAGTATCATCCGGTTGCCGATACGAGTTCGTATTTCCAGCCCTTGGGACATGCTCAGATTTCGGCCTATGCTCCCATTAAGAACGAACACGGCGATACGGTTGCCATAGTAATCGTGGGTATAGCTTCGAGTACGATCCAAAAGCGACTGGGTCATTTCCAGATGTCAACGCTCGCCGTTTGGGCGCTGCTCAGTGTGTTGGCATTATTTTTCTCGGGGATCACACGGAAGAGGTGGGTCGGTTATCTGTTCGTGTCGACGATCATCCTGGTTCTCTTCACCTTCCTCTACATGGTCGCACGCAAGGCCATTATCGGTGAAATCAGGTACCACGCAATGGGTGTGGCCATAGCTACGGCCGCAGGGATCGACCCGGAAGACGTAAACGGCATACGGAGTGCCGAGGACGCGGAAAAAACATCGTATCGACGCATTCAGGCCTTCACCCAGCGCATAGCGGATACGAACCTGGACGTGCGCTACGTTTACGTCATGCGAAAATCATTGAAGCCCGACGCGAAACCCACGGACTACGAATACGTGGTGGATGAAGCCACATTCGATCAGAACGGAAACGGGGTTATCGATCCGGCGGAGGTGGGGAATCCGCCCGGCGCCTTTTACGACGCTTCACCCTTCCCTCAATTGATGGCGGCCTGGTATCATCCGGCCGCCGATTTAGACGTGACTCCTGACCCGCCCTATCCGGACCTCATGTCCGGCTATGCACCCATCAAAGACCGGCATGGCCATACCATAGCCATCGTCGGAGTGGACGTGATCGCTGAGGTGGTCGGGCGGAAGCTTCTGGCGATTCGCACGGTTATCCTGATCGTGTATCTGACGTTGACCTTACTCACCATCGCCGTTCTCCAACTGTATTTTCAGAAGCGAGCTTTGCTGGAAGAGCGTGATGAACTCGTTTCGGAGCTGGAGGAAAGCAGGGAACGGTACAAGGTGTTGAGCATTACCGATGAGTTGACCAAACTATACAACCCGAGACATTTCAGCGATCGATTGACCGAAGAAACGCATCGGGCCCTCCGGTACGGGCACCCGCTGTCCCTACTGCTATTGGATATAGATGATTTCAAAGCATACAATGATACGCATGGGCATGCGGCAGGCGACAGGGTTCTTGAAATACTTGGAAGCGTCATCAAACAAGGACTCCGATCTTCAGATTCAGGATATCGTTACGGAGGTGAGGAATTCATCATCCTGTTGCCGGAAACCGAAGCGGAACAAGCCGTTTCTCTTGCGGACCGGCTTAGAGACGACTGGAAGGAATCCACTCTCTCCGAAGAGGACATCGAGAACCCGGGGCGCGTTACTCTAAGCATCGGCATCACGGCTTACAAGCAGGGAGAGGACCTGGGTGAATTCGTCAAACGTGCGGATAGAAACATGTATACCGCAAAACGACTAGGCAAAGACAGAGTCGTATTCGCCTAGCCTGAAACAGGAAGGGCAGGTTTGAAACCCCCGCTCCTTTGCTTTGCGAGATCGATGGTTAAGGCGTTCGGGATGTCATAAAAGTTTTCAGCGGTCCCACCACTCCCCCAAAGACTAGGCCGGCCATGCTTATGATATCGGACCCGATTTCGTATACTCCCTGTACGCAGCCTCAAACCATTCCGAGCCGATCCTTTCCACCGCCTCTAATTTGTTGAAAATTCACTCCGAATTCTGACGGATCACAGGTCGGAAAGCCCTATTGCCGGTCGACCTGTTTGAACGTCCCATGAGTAGCGGCGTGTTTTGTCACAAATGCGCTGTGGATCTCGATTCGGGTGCGGATGGTGGTATTGGCGGACGGTCCGTCGCCGTGGAAATCGCTTTCTGAAACCTCGGGCCTATTTCATAAGGACACGCTGTTTGATTTGTTGGAGATTTGGATCAATTCACGGTTGCCGCGTTTCCAACCGTGTGCTATTTTCCGTGCACTCACTTCTCACACACCCGGATGGGTTCCACTATGCACGCAACATTGCTGAACATTTTCGATGAACGCCTCCTAAAGTCGGTTTTCCTCGTTGCGGCATGCTCTTTTTTTTTCTTGT
>Ga0209164_1004466_pt1 | contig 12509 bp, 10 predicted proteins | sample MTBNYHSulfiMetaG_FD_187458 | JGI IMG/M metagenome (GOLD analysis project Ga0209164, IMG submission 187458) | Enrichment culture microbial communities from rom New York Harbor, USA that are MTBE-degrading - MTBE-NYH (New York Harbor Sulfidogenic)... | ecosystem: Environmental > Aquatic > Marine >...
CAAATAGAAGATCTTTGAAGGTAATAGTCCATTCAGCGGCCACCGGCGGAGACAGCCCCCAGGGCCCGGAGAGAAACATGACCAGGGATGAGATCAAAACGGAGAGATGCCAGGTTTGCGGCCAGCAAAAGAGGTTGCGGGAGCTGATGCCCCTCAGCGTGGTCAGGCCCCAGGTGGCGGCCGCCATCCGCCAGGAGCACCCCGATATTTCCCCCGGCGGCTTCATCTGCCTGAGTGACCTGAACGAGTACCGGGTCAAGTACATCGAGCAGCTGGTCCAGGCGGAGAAAGGCGAGCTCTCCAAGCTTGAATCGGACGTGATCCAAGGCATGGGTGACCTGGAGCTCTTCTCCAGGGACATAAACGTTGAATTTGAGACCCGGCTGACCCTGGGGGAGCGGCTGGCCGACAAGATCGCCTCCTTTGGCGGGAGTTGGGCCTTCATCGTTCTCTTCGGGTGCTTCTTTCTCCTCTGGATGGCCTTGAACTCAATCTTCCTGCTTTGGCGCCCCTTTGATCCCTATCCCTTCATTCTCCTTAACCTGCTGCTGTCCTGCATGGCCGCTATCCAGGCCCCGGTGATCATGATGAGCCAGAACCGGCAGGAGGCCAAGGACCGCCTCCGGTCCGAGCACGATTACCGGGTCAACTTGAAGGCCGAGCTGGAGATAAGGCAGTTGAACGAGAAAATGGACCATCTCCTCCTCCACCAATGGCAGCGGCTCATGGAGGTTCAGCAGATCCAGATGGAGATTCTCCAGGTCCTGGGAAGCGGTAGAAAACTTTAGGCGACCCAACCACGGCGGGCGGATTGGATGCCCGGCGGAAAGGTTGTTGGCCACGGGCGGGGCTTGCTCCTGCTGATCCCTGCTCCCGCCACCGGCGGCCCGGCCCCCAGACCGGTCGCCCGGCAGATAAGCAAGCGGAGAGATGCAGGCCAAGGGGGGCCGGCTCGGACCCCCACCCCCTGGCCCACCAGGGCGGCTCGTCTTCCCCCGGGTCTTAAAGGAAGACCTTCCCCGGGCCGGGAGCCGGCCGGCCCCGGTTAACCCGGATATTTCACGAGTCGAGTTGGCCGCAGATGCAAGGCGCGGGACACGAGGCTATAGTCGCCCTCTGCCGAGTGTCACGCAACGCAGCAGATGCGGCCAACTCGGCTCGACCGCAGGGTGAAGAACGCCAAAGATTTCTCACCGGGCAACGGGTACAAACCGTCACTCGCCAAAAACATCTCGAACCAACCGTAACCGCATGAATTGCCATTCTATTACCCTCGCCTTTTGGCGGTCTTCATGAAATATTCGGGTAAACCCCCGCCACCATTGAAAAGCCGTTCCCCTTTCCCCGGCCTTGCTCCAGGCCTGAAAGGCCGTCGTACCGGACCAGGTTTCGTCCGGCCCTGGACCGTCTCCGGGGCGATCCTCCCGGAGACCGATGCCCCGGTTGATCCTTCCCCGGCCCGCCGCCTGTCAAACCGAAAATACAAATGGTATAAAAATTTTTTCATATATTGTCATTTTATGTTGACAGGTCTTCCCGGGGCAACTACCCTGGCCCCAGGAGAGGAAGCTGGTTTTTCCCGACCAGGAGATGGAGCCCCAAGTGAAGAACGCGGACTCAAAGCCCAAGCCGGACTCCGCCGCCTTCAGCGGTGTGAAAAGCATTCACAACGCCATCAGGCTGTTGCGGGCCGTGGTTACCCGCAACGAGTTCGGGGCCGGCCTGAACGAGCTGGCCAAGGAGGTCGGCCTTCACGTGGCCACGGCCAGAAGGATGCTCAAGGCCCTGGTTCAGGAAGGGCTGTTGATGTACAACGCGGAGACCCGCCTCTACCACCTCGGCCTGGAGCTCAACGTCCTGGGCTCCGCCGCCCGCCAGTTCAGGATTCGGGATCAGGCCCGGCCCATCCTCGAGCAGCTGGCCCAGGACACCGAGGACATGGTCTACCTGGGGCTGCGCTCCGGAAACGACGTCCTGGTCATCGACAAGGTGGAGGGGGCCTTCCCCATCCGCGCTCTGACCCAGGAGATCGGGATGAGGCTGCCCCTGGGGATCGGCTCGGGCAGCCTGGCCATCCTGGCCTTCTCGCCCGACCCGGAGGTCAAAAGGATCCTCAGGGCCAACCAGCGCCGCTTCCCCAAGTACAACAAAAGGTCCGCCCGCTGGGTGAAGGACCAGATCCCCCTGGTCCGGGAGCGGGGCTACGCGGTCAGCGAAGGCAACATCATCGCCGGAGCGGCCGCGGTGGGGGCGCCGATCCTCAACGCCAGCGGAAAGGCCGTGGCGGCCATAAGCGTCAGCGCCATCGCTCAACGGATGGACCAGGCCCGGCAGGAAAGGATCGCCCGGCTGCTGATGGACGAGATCGCCTCGGTCGACTGGGACTACATCGATGAAACCTGAGCCCCGCCTGGAGAAAGGAAGCCGGAACCGCTCAAGGTTGGACGGCTGAAAAGGGCCATAAGGAAATGACCGGAAATTCAATTATCAAAGGTATCGAAGAGACGGTTCGGGGAATGAGGGGCGAGCTGGTCGAGGCCCTCCGGCAGCTGGTCCGGATCCCGAGTGTCACCGGGAACGAGGGCCCGGCCCAAGAGTATGTCCGGAGTCTTTTCGAGGAGCTCGACCTGGAGGTCATCTCCTTCGAGGCGGACAGGGATGAGGTCAAGCGCCACCAGGCCTACGTCGACAGCCAGCTGGACTATGGGGGCCGGCCCAACGTCATCGGGTTGTTGAAGGGCGACCCCCGGAAAAGGTCGATAATCCTCAACGGCCACGTGGACACGGCCACCGGCGAGCCCGTCGAGGAGTGGGAGCGGGATCCCTGGGGGGGGACGGTCGAGGGGAACCGGCTTTACGGCCGGGGCGCCCTGGACATGAAGGGGGGCCTGATCGCCAACATCTTCGCCCTCAAGACGCTGATCAAGCTCGGCCTGGACCCGGGCGGAACGGTCACTCTCCAAAGCGTGATCGAGGAGGAGGCCGGGGGCGGCGGAGGCACCCTGGCCTGCTTCCTCAAAGGATACACGGCCGACGGGATGATCGTCACCGAGCCTTACCCCTATATCTGCATCGCCCGGTCCGGGCTGATCTACTTCCGGATCAAGGTCGAGGGCAAGACCGCCCACGGGGGCCGGGCCCATCACGGGGTCAACGCCATCGGGAAGATGCTGAAGCTGTACCAGGCCCTGGAGAAGCTGGACCAGGAGCGGAGCACCGCGGTCAAATTTCCCCTGATCGAGAAATGGTCGGGGCGGTCCTGCAACCTGAGCATCTCCAGGTTCAGCGCCGGCTCCTGGCTTCCCAACACCATCGCCGGCAACGCGGAGATGGAAGGCCGGGTATCCTTTGTCCCCGGGGAGAACCGCCAGGATATCAGGCGGCAGATCGAAACAGTGGTCCAAGAGGTGGCCGCCGGCGATCCCTGGCTCAGGGATCATCCTCCCCTGGTCGAGTACTTCTCCTTCCAGACCGACCCCGAGGAGAACGACCTAGCCGACCCGTTCGTAAAAACCGTCATCTCCTCGGCCTCCCGGATCATGGGGGGCGAGGTGACCGTCGAGGGTCGCCCCTCGGCGGCGGATACGCGTTTCTCCAAGTACTTCGGGTTTCCCGCCCTGAGCATCGGGCCCGACGGTGACAAGCCCCATGGGGCCGACGAGTACGTGGATCTGGACAGCGTTGAGACGATCACCAAGCTGCTGGCCCTGGCCGTCTTGAGCTGGTGCGGCGGGGACAAATCCTAGGCGCGCCGGGGAGGTCTGAAGGCCGGAGAGTTTTTCCGGACGGCGCTTTCGGGAACGGAGAGGGCGGGGTATGGACATCTCCGAATTTATGAATATTGCCGATGAGTTTTCACCTGAGAGGTTGTTCCGGCACGTCAAGACCATCGGCGAGACCTGGCCGGAGCGGCTTTCGGGGACGGAGGCTCTCAACGGGGCGGCCGGCTATGTGGTCGATGAGCTGAAAAGCTACGGGCTCGACCGGGTCGCCCTGGATGAGTTCGAGGCCCTGGTCAGCCTGCCGGTCATGTCCGAGCTGGTGGTCCTTCATCCCCAGTTCGAGCGGCTGCCTTCCCAGGCCTTTGCCCAGATCGGAAACACCCCGGAGGAGGGGATCGAGACCGAGCTGGTCTATGTCGGGGCGGGCGGTCTCCCGGATTACCAGGGCCGAGAGGTCCGGGGCAAAATCGTCCTGGCCGAGCTGTCCATGGCCCCGCCCCGGCCGGAGAAGGTCAGGATCGCCACCCTCAAGGGGGCCGCGGCCGTGGTCCTCTGCAACTGGGGCCCCTCCTTTAGCGAGATCGTCCCCATGGGCACGGCCAAGTATGTTTGGGGGAACCCCACCCCGGACAACATCGAGATGATGAACGTTGTGCCCGCCATCGGGATAAGCCGAAAGGACGGGGAACACCTGATCGACCTGGCCCGCCGCGGGCCGGTCCGGGTCCGGCTGAAGGCCCGGGCCACCAGGGAGTGGAAAAAGCTCGGCCAGCCCTGGGCCCGGCTGGAAGGAAAGGGCGACCCGGATAAGTTCGTTTTGGTCGGCGGGCACCTGGATGCCTGGGTTCAGGGCATCACCGACAACGCCACCGGCAACGCCCTCATGCTGGAGCTGGCCCGGGTCCTGGCCAAGCACCGGCAAAAGCTCAGGCGGAGCGTGGAGTTCGCCTTCTGGGTGGGCCACGAGAACGGGATCCTGGAAGGCTCCACCTGGTTCGTGGACCACGCCTGGGACCGGCTGAACCGGAACGCGGTCCTGTACGTCAACGTGGACCAGCCGGGGATGAGGGGAACCAGCCGGTACCGGATCTGGAGCTCGCCGGAGACCAGGCTCTGGCATGGAGCCATCGACCGGGAGCTGGTCAAGAACCTGAAGGTCGAGAACGAGCCGCTGGTCAAGATCAGCGACCAGTCCTTTTTCGGGGTGGGCGTTCCCTCGGTCTACCCCCTGACCCTCTACTCCGCCGAGGAGGTCAGCCGATGGCACGGGGCCATCGTCGGAACCTACTTTCACAGCCGGCACGACACCCTGGAGCATCTGGACCTGGACCTCCTGATGGCCGCCCTCAGGCCCATCAGCGCCTATGTCTTTGACCTCTGCCGGCGGGCCGTAATCCCCTTTGAGCACGAGACCGCGGCCCGGGAGATTCTCTCCCGGCTGGAGGAGTACCAGGCCCGGGCCGGGGCCCACCTGGACTTACGCCCCCTGATCGAAAACGCCGGCCGGCTGAAGGCCGGAGCCTCCAAGCTGAAGGAGTACGCCCAGGACCTGGCCTCGCCCTGCTCCGGTCCGGAAGGGGAGAGGGGACGGGAATGGGAGGGCCGGGTCGAGATCGTCAACCGCTGCCTCATCCGGCTGTCCCGGATCTTGACCTGTGTCCGGGCCCAGGTGGCGGACCGGTACGAGCAGGATTTTTACGGTCTGACCGGGCTCGACAAACCCCTGCCCGCCCTGGGCCCGGTCGAGCGGTTCAGGGAGATGGAAAGGACCGGCCAGGATTACAAGCTCCTCTTCACCAAGATGACCAGGCAGCGGAACCGGGTCTCGGACGCAATCTCGGAGGCGATCTGGCAAATTGACAATGTTTTCCAATTGTTAAATGACTGAGGGGATGAACGGGCAGGAGTCGTTCATCTTTCCTGGAAGTGAATGATGCCGCCTGACCCGCTGGACGACCAGGGGACCGATCCGGATTAAAACCAATTGGGAGGGAGAGCCATGTCCCGGACGAGGATAAAAGGAAAAAGCGCGGCCTGTTTTTTACTCAGCCTTTTGTTCACCCTGTCCCTGGCCGGACCGTCGTCCGGCGCGGAAGCTGACAACCCCATCAAGATCGGCGTCTGCATGCCCATCACCGGTCCGGCGGCGGTCATCGCCAGGGACTCCATCAACGGGGTCATGATCGCCGTGGATGACGTCAACAACTCCGGAGGGCTCCTGGGCGGAAGGAAGATCAAGATCATCAAGGAGGATGACGGCTCCCAACCTTCACAAGGGGTCAGCGCCATCCGGAAGCTGATCACCCGGGACAAGGTGGTGGGGGTCCTGGGGAACCTGAACAGCTCCGTGTGCATCGCCACCCGGAACATCTGCAAGGAGTACAACATCCCCCAGTTGGCCCTGGGCTGCTCCATGGACAGCCTGGTGGAGGGGTACCCCTACTTCTTCAGGGTCAACACCAACAACTCCTTCCAGTCGGTGCCCTTTATCCGCTGGCTGGTGAAGGATCAGGGCCGGAAGAGAATCGTCATCCTCTATGAGAACACCGACTGGGGCCTCAACCTCAAGGACATCTCGGCCCAGGTGGCCCAAAAGTACGGGGCCCAGATCCTTCTCCAGGAAGGTTACACACCCGGCTCCTCCGACTACCTGCCCGTCCTGAGCAACATCAAGAAGGCCGATCCGGACCTGATCCTCTCGGCGGCGATGATCACCGAGGCGGCCATTATCTCCCGCCAGGCCAGGGAGCTGGGCATCGACCGCTCGCTCATCGCCGGCTGGGGAGGCTGGGCCCAGACCGACCTCCACGATCTGGCCGACGGAGCGGAGGAGGGGGTCCTCATCGCCGACATCTTCCCGGCCGGAGACCCCCAAAACCCGGCGGCCAAGTACCTGGTCGAGGAGGTGAAAAAACGCTACCCCGATTCCCAGCCCAACGTCTACCACGCCCAGAGCTATGACGCCGCCCTGACCCTGATCAACGCCATCAAATCCGCCGGCAGCGACGACCCCCAGCGCATCCGGGACGCCGTGGCCGCCACCGACGGCCTCCAGGGAAGCCTGGGCAAGATAAAGATGGACCCCCAGGGCCAGAACCTGGGGATCACCATCTACCCCTCCCGCTGGAAAAACGGAAAGCTGGAGCTGACCGGCGTGGAGATCGTGGCCGGAGAAGAGTAGAGGTTCGCGGTCGGGGGTCTCCGGCTTTCCGGAGGCCCCTTAACCCGGCCGGTCAGGCTGGAGGCTTTTCCCTGAAAAACGGGCGGGTGACCTGATGGGCATTTTCATTCAACAGGTGGTCAACGGGGTGGTTAACGGGGGGATCTACTCCCTCATCGCCGTGGGCTTGACCATGATCTTCGGGGTCCTGGACATAATCAACTTCGCCCACGGCGAGCTCTACATGATCGGGGCTTACCTGGTCTTTGTCTTCGCCGTCCTCCTCAAGCTGCCTTTTGCCCTGGCCTGCGTCCTGAGCCTCCTGGGAGGCGCGGCCCTGGGAGTAATCCTCGAGCGGGTCGCCTTCCGGCCGCTCCAGGGCCGGCCCATGGCCAATCAGCTCATCGCCTCCATGGGCCTGTCCATTGTCCTGGCCAATGGCTCGGCGATGATCTTCAGCCCCACCCCCCGCCATATCCCCTCGCCCTTCAGGGATATTCCCCTGGAGGTCTGGGGGGTGAACTTCAGCCTCCTCCGGGTCCTGATCCTCGTCATCAGCGTGGCCATCATCGTCGGCCTGACCCTGTTCGTCAATCGCACCTGGATCGGGCTGGCCATGCGAACCATGGCCCAGGATCTGACCACCTCCTACCTGATGGGCATCGACACCCGCCGGGTGAGGCAGATAACCTTCGCCCTCGGTTCGGCCCTGGCCGCCACCGCCGGGGTCCTGGTCGGTCCCCTGCTGGTGGTGGAGCCTCACATGGGCGGGGTGGCCGTGCTCAAGGCCTTTGCCATCGTCATCATGGGAGGCATGGGGAACATCCCCGGGGCCATCGTCGCCGCCCTTATTCTGGGGGTGGCCGAGAGCCTGGCCGCCGGCTACATCGGGGCCGGCTTCAAGGAGGTGATCGCCTTTACCCTGATGATCCTCATCCTCCTGGTCAAGCCGTCCGGGATCCTGAGCTTCGGGACCGCCAAGAAGGTCTAGGCAGAAGATGAAGGATAAACCCTCCGCTTGGTTGTGGTGGCTGGTCGGGCTGGCTCTGGCCGCGGGCCTGCCGTATATCATCACCGACGCCTACACCCAGCACCTCCTCATCCTGTGCTGCTTCAATATCGTCCTGGCCCTGAGCCTGAACCTCCTCATCGGCTTTGCCGGCCAGATCAGCTTCGCCCACGCGGCCTTTTTCGGCGTGGGCGCCTATACCTCGGCCCTCCTGGCCACCCGCCTGGGGATCTCCTTCTGGCTGGCCCTGCCGGCCGGGGGGGTTATGAGCGCCGTCTTGAGCCTCCTCATCGGCCTCCCCTCCTTGAGGTTGCGGGGGCACTACCTGGCCATCGCCACCCTGGGCTTTCAGGAGATCGTGGTCATCGTCATCTCCCAGTGGGTCTCCCTGACCAGGGGCCCCATGGGGATCACCGGGATCCCCAAGCCCAGGCTGGGCCGGTTGACCATCAGCGCCCTGGAGCACTGGTATCTTCTGGCCCTGGCCCTGGTGGCCCTGACCGTCCTGTTCATGATCAGGGTCTCCAGGTCCCGTCTGGCCCTGGAGCTCCTGGCCTTGCGGGAGAACGAGGTGGCGGCCCGGTCCATGGGGGTCAACACGGTCAAGATGAAGCTGATCGCCTTCACCGGCAGCGCCTTTGTCGCCGGCCTGGCCGGCGGGGTTTACGCCTCCTACATCAACTCCATCGACCCCTACTCCTTCACCGTCTGGGTCTCGGCCATCATCATTCTGATGGTCTATGCCGGGGGGGTGGGAAGCATCGTCGGCGGCATCGTCAGCGCCGTGATCCTGACCCTCCTCCCGGAGTTCCTCCGGCCCATCGCCGAAGACCAGTTCCGGATGGTCATTTTCGGGGGGGTGTTGATCCTGATCATCATGTTCATGCCGGAGGGGATGGCCGGTTTCTTTGAGAAGATCCGCGGCCGGTTGGTTCCCCGGAAATTCCCGGAGGTCTGAGCCGTCCGGGGGAGGCGCCCCGTCCGGGCCGGCCGGTTTTGTAACTCTTGAGGAAGGCCATGAAAACCGAACCGCTCCTGGAGACCACCGGGCTGAGCATGTTTTTCGGAGGGGTCAAGGCCCTGGAGGGGTTCGCCATGGAGGTCGGCCCGGGCCAGATCGTGGGGCTGATCGGACCCAACGGGGCGGGCAAGACCACCTTCTTCAACCTGGTGACCGGTCTCCTCAAGCCCAGCGCCGGGCGGATATCGCTCAACGGCCGGGTGATCTCCGGGAAAACGGCCGACCAGATCGCCCGGGCCGGGGTCTCCCGGACCTTCCAGAACATCTGCCTCTTCGGGAAGCTGAGCGTCCTGGAAAACGTGATGCTGAGCGCCTATCTCCGCTCCCGCTGCTCCCTCTTGAGCTCCTTCATCGGCACCGGGCGGAGCCGAAAGGAGCGGCACCGGTTGCGGGCAGAGGCGGAGCGCTGGCTCGACTTCGTGGGGATCGGCCATCTGGCCGGGGTCAAGGCCGAGAACCTGGCCTACGGCGATCAGCGCCGCCTGGAGATCGCCCGGGCCATGGCCACCGGCCCTGAGCTGATCCTTCTCGACGAGCCGACCTGCGGCATGAACCCCTCCGAAACCGGCGAGACCATGAAGCACATCCGCCGAATCCATGACCAGGGGGTCTCCATTCTCATCATCGAGCACGACATGAAGCTGGTCATGGGGATCTGCCAGCAGGTGGTGGTCCTGGATCACGGGGCCAAGATCGCCGAGGGCGAGCCCAAGGAGGTCCAGAAAAACCCCCTGGTCATCGAGGCCTACCTCGGAAAGACAAAAATAGATGCTCGAGATCAATAACCTCCACGCCTTTTACGGCCAGATCCACGCCCTCAAGGGAGCCTCCCTCAAGGTCACCCCGGGCGAGATCGTCTGCCTCATCGGGGCCAACGGGGCCGGCAAGACGACCCTGCTGATGTCCATCTGCGGGCTGCTGGGGTCGGTCCAGGGGACCATCGAGTTCATGGACCAGAACCTCCGGGCCCTCTCCCCGGACAAGGTCGTTCGGGCCGGAATCAGCCTGGTCCCCGAAGGCAGGCGCGTCTTTCCCGCCCTGACCGTCTTCGACAACCTCCGGGTGGGGTCCTATGCCCGGAAAGACCGCGACCGCCTGGAGCCGGAGCTGGACTTCGTCTTTCAGCTTTTCCCCAAGCTGAAGGAAAGGCGGCGGCAGTACGCCGGCACTCTCAGCGGGGGAGAGCAGCAGATGCTGGCCGTGGGGCGGGCCCTGATGAGCAAACCCAAGCTTCTCCTCCTCGACGAGCCCTCCCTGGGGCTCTCCCCCCGGTTCGTGGAAACCATCATGGAGACCATCGTCTTTATCAACGACCACGGGGTCAGCGTCCTCTTGGTGGAGCAGAATGCCCTGGCCGCGCTCAGCATCGCCCAACGGGGCTACGTCCTCGAAACGGGCCGGATCGTCCTGGCCGAGGAGTCCCGAGCCCTCCTGGCCAGCGACGACGTCCGGAGAACCTACCTGGGCGAGGGGGATTGAGCCCGGCCCCGCCCTTTCCCGCACCGGGCCAGCCCGGATATCTCCTGAAGGCCGCCATAAAACTAAATAGGGTAATAATTCAGGCGGTTGCCTTGACTTGAGGACGGCTATTCAGGGCGGCGGTTTGGACCCTTCCCGAGGTAGAATGAATTGGCCGACTTCACCTTTCAGGCGGGCCGATTCGGCCGCACCTGTCATGGACAAATGACCCTCTCCGGCGGGTGACCGGGGCTTCGCCTCCCGGGCCTTGCATCTGCAGCCAGCTCCACTCGTGAAACATCCGGGCTGGATACCGACCCCAGACCTCAACCGCCCGCCCGCCCCGGTACCACCCCGCCTCAAACCGGATCCCAACCGGCCAGGTATCAGACTCCCAGGAGACTTATCGGTGGAGCGCCGCAACGCTGCGGCCGGTCCTTTTTTACGAGATTTTACACATTGTATAAATTTTTCTCCACATTGTAGATTTTTCTTGACACCGGCCGGGCCGGCCAATATGGTGCAGGCGGGTTGAAGATGGCTATTTCCTCAGAAAAACAGACTTCGGGAAGGGAGCCGGCCGCGGCCGAGCAGCGGGGGGTGCAGAGCATTCACCGGGCCGTGGCCCTCCTCCGGTCCGTGGTCAGTCACAGCGGTTCCGGGGTGAGCCTGCGGGACCTGGCCGCTGGGCAGGGGCTGTCCCCCGGGACCGCCCGACGGATGCTCAAGGCCCTCTGCGCGGAAGGGTTGATCTTCCACGATGCGGTCACCAGGCTCTACCATCCCGGCATCGAGCTCCATTACTTCGGCCTGGCGGCCCGCCAGTTCGCCGTCCGGGACCGCCTCCGGGCCACCCTGGAGGCGATCGCTGAAAAGACCGGGGACACGGTCTATCTGGGCCTGCCCTCGGGAACGGACATCCTGGTCGTTGACCGGGTGGAAGGCGCTTTCCCCATCCGGGCCCTGGTCCAGGAGATAGGCTCGCGGCTGCCCCTGGGGATTGGGAGCGGCGGCCTTTGCCTTCTGACCTTCCGGCCCGATCAGCAGATCCAGAGAATCATCAGGGCCAACCAGCGGCGCTATCCCAAGTACAACGGCCGCACCGCCGGGTGGGTCAGGGCTCAGATCCCCCTGGTTCGGGCCCGGGGTTATGCCGTCAGCGAGGGGAACATCATCCCCGGGGCAGCCGCGGTGGGGGTGCCCGTCCTCGGGTCGGACGGCCGGGCCGTGGCCGCGGTCAGCGTGGCCACCATCGCCCAAAGGATGGACCGGGGCCGGCGGGAGGAGATCGCCCGCCTGCTCCGGGAGGCGGTGGCCGCGGCCGGCCGGCTCCCCGGCCTGGGCGATCCGGACTAGGCCGGAGAAAAAGCCGGAAACGGGCCGGGGAAGCGGCCCTGGGTCAACCTGATCCTGAACACCGGGGCGAGGAAGCCGGGGACCGAGGCTCTGGTGAGCTAAGCTTTAACCTTAAGGGGTAAGGAGGGTTTAAATGACCATTAAAAGACAGCTCCGGCGTCCCTGTCCGGTGGCGCTCCTGGTTATTCTGGCGGCCCTTTTCCTGGTCCCGGCCGGCGGTCTGGCCGCGGAAAACCCCAAGCCGGGCGGGACCATCACCGTCGGCTTGAACACCGATCTGACCTCCCTGGACTACAACGCCGGCGGGGCGATCAACACCTCGGTTCTGAACCACATTCTCGAACCTCTGGTGGCCTACGGGGAGAAGCTGGAGATCCAACCCGTTCTGGCCGAACGGTGGGAGGCCAGCCAGGATTACAAGACCTACACCTTCCATCTCCGCCAAGGCAGGCTGTTCCACAACGGTCGGGAGATGGTCGCCGAGGACGTCAAGTACTCCATCGAGCACATCATGGCCCCCGAGTCCAAGAACCCCCGCCGATCGCTCTTCGACAATGTGGACCGCCTCGAGGCGGTCGACAAGTACACGGTCAAGTTCCACCTGAAACAGCCGGACTACAGCCTGCCCAACATCCTGGCCTACACCTCCCCGATCATGGCCATAATTCCCCGGGAGGAGCTGGAGAAGCAGGGCGGAGTCTTCACCCATCCGGTGGGCACGGGCCCCTTTAAGTTCGTGGAGTGGAAGCCGGACCTCTACGTCCTCCTGGAAAGGTTCGACCA
>Ga0209164_1004467_pt1 | contig 12507 bp, 10 predicted proteins | sample MTBNYHSulfiMetaG_FD_187458 | JGI IMG/M metagenome (GOLD analysis project Ga0209164, IMG submission 187458) | Enrichment culture microbial communities from rom New York Harbor, USA that are MTBE-degrading - MTBE-NYH (New York Harbor Sulfidogenic)... | ecosystem: Environmental > Aquatic > Marine >...
ACGATCTGCCCTGCGTAGCTCGGGTCCGTGAGGACCTCCTGGTAGCCGGACATCGACGTGTTGAAGACGACCTCACCGCTCGCCTCACCTGTCGCCCCGCAGGCCAGCCCGCGAAAGACCGTGCCGTCCTCGAGCGCCAAGAGCGCTTCGCGACGTTGCTCCACTACACGATCACCTTCCCGTTGCGCAACACACACTGGCCGGCCACGAGCACCTCTGAGGCCTTGCCCAGCAGCTTTGCGCCCGCAAACGCACTGTTCAACGACTTGGACGCGAACCAGTCCGCCGTGACCTCAACGCGTGCCTCGGGGTCGACGACTGTGATGTCGGCGGTCTGGCCGGCCTCGAGGCGCACCTCAGGCAGTCCGAGGCACGCGCGCGGGCCGACCGCCATAGTGCGGACAACGTCCGGCCAGTCCATTTGTCCCTCGGAAACCAGGTTCGTCACGACCAGCGGTACTGCCGTTTCCAGACCTGTCGTGCCGAAAGGGGCGACTTCGAACTCGAGCTCCTTCTCGTGCGCCGCGTGTGGGGCGTGGTCGGTGGCCACGCAATCTACCGTGCCGTCGAGCAGACCGGCCACCAGGGCCTTGCGGTCCTCGGCGGTCCGCAGTGGGGGGTTCATCTTGAGGTTGGTGTCGTATGAGATGACGGCCTGCTCGTCGAGGAACAGGTGATGCGGCGCCACTTCCGCCGTAATGGGAATCCCGCGCTCCTTGGCAATGCGCACCTGCTCGACAGAGCCCGCCGTAGACAGGTGTGCGAGATGCAGGCGGCACCCCGTGAGTTCGGCCAGGCGGATGTTGCGGGCGACCATGGTCTCCTCGGCCGCCGACGGCCAGCCCGGAAGACCCAGGCGGGTAGATATCGCGCCTTCGTTGACCACGCCTCCAGCCGCGAGTGACTCGTCCTCACAGTGAGCGATCACCGTGGCGCCGAAGGCTTTGGCGTACTCCATCACCCGGCGCATCATGCCGGCGTCCTGCACGTCGCGACCGTCATCGGAAAACGCCACCGCGCCTTCGGCGACCATGTCGCCCATCTCCGAAAGCGCCTCGCCGCGCTGGCCTTGGGTGAGCGCGCCGACCGGGTAGACGCGTACCGCGCCGACCTCTTCGGCACGCTCGACTACGAACCGCACCGCCGAGCCGGTGTCGCACACGGGGCTGGTGTTCGGCATCGCGCACACGGCCGTGAAGCCGCCGTGGGCCGCCGCACGTGTGCCGCTCGCGATCGTCTCCTCGTCCTCGCGACCGGGTTCGCGCATGTGCGTGTGGACGTCGACGAAGCCCGGCATCACTACCTTCTCCGCACATTCGATGACCTCGGTGCCGCTCGGCAGCTCGAGGTCCGAGCCGACCGAGTCGATCCGGCCGTCGACCACGAGCACGTCGGCGACCTCGTCCAAGCCGACCTGGGGATCGACCACTCTCCCACCTCTAAGCAGCAGCGGCACTCTCAGCACCTCCCAGCAGCAGATACATCGCAGCCATCCGGACCGCCACACCCGCGTTCACCTGGTCCAAGACGACCGCACGGTCCGAGTCCGCGACTGCCGAGGAGATCTCTACCCCGCGGTTCATGGGCCCTGGATGCATCACGATCATCTCCGGCTTAGCTGCTTCGAGCCGCGCGGAGTTCATGCCGTAGAAGCGCGCGTACTCACGAAGACTCGGCAGGGGCATGCCTTCGGCACGCTCCATCTGGATCCGCAGCATGTAGGCCACGTCGAGCTCGCCGATCACATCGTCGAGCGTGTTCGCGACCTCTGCACCCAGTATGTCGGGCCGGGCAGGCATCAGTGTGGGAGGCCCGACGACGATCGGTCGCGCGCCCAGTTTACGCAGGGCGGGCACGAGCGAACCGGCCACTCGCGAGTGGCAGATGTCACCGACTATGCCGACCGTAAGGCCCTCGATGCGACCCATCTCCCGGCGAATCGTGAACAGGTCGAGCAGCGCTTGCGTAGGATGCTGGTGCATGCCGTCGCCACCGTTGATCACGTGCGCGTCCATGCACTCGGCAAGATACTGCGGTGCCCCGGCATAACGGTGCCTTACCACTATCAGGTCGCATGCCATGGCCGACAGCGTCTTGGCCGTGTCGCGTAGCGACTCACCTTTCACGGTTGCCGAGGCCGACCCCGTCATGTTGACCGCGTCGGCCGATAGGCGCTTGGCCGCGATCTCGAACGAGGTGCGGGTGCGCGTACTCGGCTCGAGGAAGAGGTTGACGATAGTGCGACCACGCAAGGTCGGCAGCTTCTTGATCCGCCGCTCGTTGACCTCCTTGAACGACTCTGCCGTGTCCAGGATGAGCTCGATGTCCTCGGCGGTCATGTCCTCGACCGTCATAATGTGTTCGCAGGAGAGCCCGCTCACGAGTCCACCTCCTCGGCAGCCTCGAGGATCTCGACGCAGTCGCGCCCGTCTTGTTCACCCAACCGCGCGCGCACGCGCTCGCGGCGGGCGGTAGGAACGTTCTTGCCCACGTAGTCGGCGCGTATCGGCAGCTCGCGGTGACCCCGGTCCACGAGTACGGCGAGCTGGACGGTGGAAGGGCGGCCGTAGTCCATGATCGCGTCCATGGCGGCACGGATAGTCCTGCCCGTGTACAGCACGTCGTCGCATAGCACGAGATCGCGCCCTTCGACGTCGAACGGGATCTCGGTCCGGTGGACCTCCGGGTTGAGGCGCGTTGCGACGTCGTCACGGTAGAAGGAGATGTCGAGCAGGCCCACGGGCACCTTTGCGCCCTCTATCTGCTCGATTCGCTGCGCGAGCCGCTCCACCACCACCGCGCCGCGTGTGAGGATCCCGACCAGCGCGACATTGCCCGCGCCTTTGTTCGCCTCGAGGATCTCGTGTGCGATGCGCGTGAGCGCCCGCTCGATAGCCGGCCCGTCCATCACCTCGGCCTTGGCCCGGTACTGCACCATCGGCCTCCTCACGGACTCATGGCCCCGGACACACAAAATGCCCTCTTGCGGCCAGCAAGAAGGCACATCGACACGCCGACGCAGGGTCGGACCGCTTCGCTATGCATCCCTTGCCGGCCTCACGGGACCGGGTTAAAGGTCACTCGGACAATATCAGGACACATCGTCCATGCCAAGCCGACACAGTCACTCAAAGGGTAGAATCGAACACGATGCGCTCGAGCCCCGCCGAAGGGAGACCATGAACGGCCACATCACCCGCGTAGCCCTCAGCCTGTGCGTAGCAGTGGCGGTCCTTGGAACTGCCCAACCGGCACTCCCCTCTCCAGACTCCGGCCACGCTTCGGACGAGCCAGGTGAGGTCCTCGTCATCTTCGACGACGACGTGATCGAGCGCGAAACGTTCCTCCGCCTTGCCGACGAAGGCGCACCGCCCGGCACCGTCAAGGTCCGGCGCGCGAACGCGCTTACCGTGCGCGTCCCCAAGGGCAGGCAGGCGCGCGAGTTCGCGCGCTCGCTGCGCGGGCTGCAAGACGTGACCGTCTCGGCACCACTCCCGAAAGGCACAGTCCGAGCGCTGGGGATGGTTCCGCCCAACGACACCGCTTACGAGAAATCCGGCGTGCAACAGCGCACGTACATGGGGCCGAGCGCAACGTACCCACACTCGATCAACCTCGAGCCCGTGTGGGACGCGATCTTCAACGGCTCCGAGTACGCGATGGTCCCGTACCGCGAAGGGACCACGATCGCCGTTATCGACTCCGGCGTCACGCCGACCCTGCGAGAGGAGACCGGCGAGTACACGCCTGTCTGGGACTATGTCGACGGCGATGCGGACACGAGCGACGTCTACGGTCACGGCACGAAGGTGGCCTCGGTCATCCGTGCCCAAGCGAATAACCGCTACGGCATAGCAGGTGCGCTGGGAGAATCGACAAACAACATCCTCGTGTACCGCACGATCAACGGCACGGGCGTGGGCGATTCCGACGACAGCATCCTCGCGCTCATGGACGCCGCGGACCGGGGCGCGAAGGTGATAAACGCCTCTCTTGGGGACATCGCCGTGATTGACGCGCCGAGCGGCGGAGGGGATTTCGCCTACAATCTGGCGCCCGACACGGAATTGCGCGCCGCGTGGGACGAGGCCGTGGCCTACTGCGTGAGCAAGGGGTCGATCGTGGTAGCCTCGGCGGGCAACAGCGCGAACTGGGTCTTCGCACGGGGGGACTCCTATCCCGACCTGTGGTACCCCGCCGCCAGCCCGGGGGCTCTGGCCGTCGGAGCGATCGATCCGGCGACTGGTCTGCGCTCCGACTTCTCATGCTACGGCCCCCAGCTGGACCTGATGGCCGCGGGCGAGTCGACCTGGGCCGTGAACAAGTTCGACACCGCCGAGGTGCCGCTCGGCGGAGGTACCTCGTACTCCGCCCCGCTTGTGGCGGGCACCCTCGGCCTGCTGTGGTCGCTCGTCCCGGACACCAGTGGGGCAACCATGCGCAGCATCCTCACACAAACTGCGGTCGACTACCCCGTGACCGCGCCCGACGGTCGCGACGACTGGTACGGCCACGGCCTCATCGATGCGGTCGCTGCCTACGAGCGCATGAAGGCGACGCTGCCCGTGCAGGGCCCGGTGAGCGTGAAGCTCGACTCGATCTCGCGGCGCGACGCGACGATCTCGTGGTCCGCTGGTGCAGGCAGCGGGGTCTTCTACCGTTACGGGGTAGACGGCGGCCCCGAGTATGAGACCACCGCGCACACTGGAAGGATCGTGCTGCCCGCCGACGGTCCCCAATCGGTCTACGTGCGATCGTACGCCCGCGACAGGTGGTCCGCCCAAACCCCAGGCACCGTCACGGTGTCTCCTTGGATCGGGCGCGCCACGTTGCGTGCCGAGCGGCTCGAAGGTACCGACCGGTACGCCACCTCGGCCTCTGTCAGCCGACGTCTCGTCCCTGAGGCGGACTCTTTGCGTGTGGTGCTCACATCGGGTGCGAACTGGCCCGACGCGCTTAGCGCGAGCGTTCTGGCTCGGGCCATTGGCGGCCCGCTGCTCCTCACTCGCGAACGCACCCTGCCCGTGTCTACGCGCGACGAGCTAGTCCGGCTGGCTCCGAGCGAGGTCGTGGTCGTGGGCGGCACGGGGGCCGTGTCCGCCGAAGTCGCCTCCCTTGTGGGCCGGCTGCTACCCGCAGCGAGCGTGCGTCGCATCGGAGGTGTCGACCGTTACGAAACCGCCGCGCTTGTCGCACGCGAGGTGAAGTCCGTGCGTGGTTCCATACCGTTCAACCGCGCAGTGATCGCGTCGGGCCTCAACTTCCCCGACGCCCTGTCCGGCGCGCCGATGGCCGCTGACGCCGGCTGGCCGATCTTGCTCACGCGCACGGACAGCGTCCCCACGTACACCAAACGCGTCCTCTCCGACCTGGGCATCACGCACGTGCTCGTGCTAGGGGGAGACGGCGCGGTCTCTGCCACGGCGCGCGCAGCGCTCCCACCGCTGGCAGCTGCGCCTCTGGCGGGACCCGACCGCTACGCGACGTCAAGGGCCGTGGCCGATTACGCACGCTCCATCGGTGTGCTCGAAGGGCGCACTATCGGCTTCACCACTGGGCGCAACTACCCTGATGCGCTCAGCGCCGGTCCGCTCCTCGCGTCACTCGATTCACCTGCCATCCTTGTGGATTCCGCGAACTGGGACCTCGACGTATGGCTTGCGAGCCAGGGAGACACGGTCCAAGACGTCGTCTTCCTGGGCGGGAGCGGTGTGCTCAGCCACGACCGTGAGTTCGACTTGCGAAACGCACTGCGAGCGCAGTAGGGGACCGGCGTCGGTCAGCCGGCGGCGTCCGGAGTCATCGGCAGCCGCATCTGGAACGTGCTGCCCTCCCCTTGTCGGCTGCTGCCGCTGAGCGACCCGCCGTGCGCCTCGGCGATACGGTAAGCCAGGAACAGGCCGAGGCCGATGCCGCCGAACTCGCGCGTCGACGACATGTCTAGCTGACGGAACGCCTCGAACATCACGGGGATCTGCAGCTCAGGCATGCCCACACCCTCGTCGGTCACGCGCACGACTGCGTGGTCGACGTCCCTGGTCACGGCAACACCGATCGCGCCGCCTTGCGGCGAGAACTTCACTGCGTTCTCAACGAGACTGCCCACCGCCCTGCCGAGCCGGTCGGCGTCACAGAAGCACTCGACCGGATCGTCGGGCAGGTCGAGACGCAGCTCGTGCTCGGGTCCCAGCTGGAGTGCGCCCACGACACCGCGCACGACACCTCGCAGATCGGTCGTGCTCGGCTGGAGCGTGACCCCTTCCGACTGCATCTGCGCCACCTCTAGCAGCCGCTCGATCTGTTCGTGCATCTGTGCCGCAGAGAGCTGGATCTTCGCGACCGCAACTCCCATACGTTCGAGATCTGCCTCTGGGCCCATGTGCTTCATGAGATCCGCATAGCCGATGATCGACGTGAGCGGAGTGCGCAGCTCGTGCGACACCATGGCAACGAAGTCCGAACGCAGCTGCTCAAAGCGCGAACGCTCCGTGATGTCCTGCTTCACGATCACCACGTGGTCGACACCCGCTCCCCCGCTCGCGACCGGAGCCACGGTGACGCTCTCCACGTACTCGCCGCCATCTCTTCCCGTGTTGGGACCCGAGAACCGCCACACTTCCCCCGCAAGAACGTCGTCCCAGCGCTCGGCGTATGCCGGCTCGCGATATCTGTCCTCACCCGGGCCGAAGAGCGCTTCACCGACCACCTCGTCAGACTGGTACCCGGTCAGGTGCTCGAACGAAGGGTTCACCCACTCGACGGTACCCCGGGCGTCGCAGATCACGATCGCCGAGGCCGCCGACGCGAGCGCGGCCGACTGCAACCGGAGCTGGTCGCGCGCCTGCGCAACGATCATCCCGACCCCCAGCCGGTCTGCGATCGTGCCTAACGCTTCGGACACCTGCACCAGTGAGCCGACCCGCGACGAGATAACGCCCAGCAAGGCGGCGACGGCGCCGTGAGTGCGCACGGGTATCACCGCACAGGCCTGTACGCCCACCGCCTCTGCGAATGACCGCCATTGCTGGGGCAAGCCGGCCGTCTCCGCACCGATCAGCACCGGCTCCGCGAGGGCACGCGCATCACCGACCGGGCACACGTACTGTCCCGCTCCGGCCTGCAGCAACGCCTCCACAAGTTCAGGACTACCAGCCGCGGCAAGGATATCGATCTCTCCTTCACCACCGAGCTCCGCCGCCCACACCGCACTGAATGAGAACTCTCGCACGAGCGCCTGACAGGCCGCATCCAACACCATGCGGATCCGGGCATCGGAGAGCACGGCTCTATCGACGGCGCTGGTCACGCGTTCGAGATGGACGTTGAGCAGGATCTCGGTGATATCGACGCCGATCCCCATCACCCCTGCGCCGCGGCCCTCAGTGTCCGCTAGCCGTGTGAAGGTCCAGTCCACCGACCGTTCGGTCCCGTCGGCGCGCACGATGGGCACGACCGAGCGGACCTTGCTGTCCTCACGCAGGACCCGTTCGAGCGAGCGCCTCTGGGCTTGCTGGTGATCGCCGGCGACAAGCAGATCGACGAAGTCCTGCCCAATGACCTCGCGTGCTGCGTAGCCGGTGGTGCGCTCGGCTCCCGGACTGAACAGCGTCACGCGACCGGAGGCGTCCCAAGCGATGATCGAAGCCTCGGCGGTGTCTATGATGCGCGCGGAGAAGTCCCGCTCCCGGCGCAGTTCCGAGGCTCGGCGCTCAGTCAACTCGATCTGCTGGTGCAGCTGGTCGATGAGTTCGCCTTTCGCGGCAACCTCGTCTGTCAGCGCGCCCATCGCCTCTTTGAGCAGACCGTTCGCACGCTCGAGTTCCACGACCTTCTGCTCGAGCTTGCGCACGATACGTTCACCGTAAGACTTGAGCGTCTCCGTCTCGGGGCGCACAGCTGGCGCGCGCGCGGGTTCGCCCTCCTGCGACGCGGCACGTTCGACGGTCTCTACCAGCGCCTCCGGCTCCACCGGTTTGCTGAGGAAGCCGTCCGCCCCCAGCTCGATCGCGAACTTCTCGTCGGCAGGGTCCGTGTACGATGCGGTGAGGAAGACGAGCGGGACGCGCCGCAACACATCGTCGGACTTCCACTCCCGTGCCAACTGGAAACCGTCCATGCGGGGCATGAGGATGTCGCTGACAACCACATCGGGGGGCTGCTCTCTCGCCGTCTCCAGTGCCTCGACTCCGTCTCCCGCAGCCACGACGTCGTGCCCGGCCGAGGTCAGGATCGAGGTGGCAAGGTAGCGTCCGGCCTCATCATCGTCGACCACGAGGATGCGCATCCACTAACCCCTCTTCGCTGCGAGGAACCTGTCGACTTGCGACACGAACACGTCCGGGTCGATCGGCTTGGAGATGTACCCGTCGCACCCCGCCTCGAGGATGGCCTCCTTGTCGCCCTTCATCGAGAGTGCCGTCAGCGCCACGATCGCGATTGGCTGCTTCACTTTGGCGCGTATTCTGCGGGTGGCCTCGAGACCGTCGAGCTCGGGCAGGAGTATGTCCATGAGCACGATGTCTACGTTGCCGCCGACGGCCGCGTTCACGGCGGCGGCGCCATCTGTGGCCGTCTCGACCTCATAACCCGCACGCTCCAGCAGGAACCTGGCAAGATACATGTTCTGAGGATCGTCCTCAACGAGCAGGATTCGTGTGACTGGATCCACCTGTGACCCCCCTCGCACCCAGCGCCGGTCCTAGGTGCACTCCTGGGTCGTTGTGGTACCCGGCTTCTTCTTCATATCCCCTTGCACGGCGAGCGGGACGCGCACCACAAAGGCCGATCCGCGATCGACCTCACTTTGGACCGTGATTTCGCCTCCGAGCATGCGCGCGAGTTTGCGCGAGATCGCTAGGCCAAGCCCAGTGCCTGACGGCTTGGCAGCAGCATGGTGCGCTGCTTGTGTGAACTCGTCGAAGATCTCGTCGAGCTGGTCGGCAGGGATGCCCGGGCCCGTGTCTTCGACACGGATCAGAGCGTCGGCGGCGGTCGCCTCCACCACGATGTCGACGTGCCCGTGATCGGTGTACTTGACGGCGTTGCTCACAAGGTTCAGGACTATCTGGCGAACCTTGCCCGCATCGGTCACCGCAGGCAAGGTCACAGGAGCGCTGGTCACACTCAAGTTGATTCCTTTCGAGTCAGCCTCCGCGTGCAGCAGCACCGCGACTTCGTCGACTATGGACACCAGATCGGTTTCCTCGGCATGCATGACTGAACGTCCCGCTTCGATCTTCGACAGGTCAAGGATGTCACTTATCAGTGCGAGCAGGTGATTCCCCGAATCGCGCACCATCTTGAGCTGCTTGCGCTGCTCGTCGTTCAGATCACCGGCAAGGCCTTGGAGCATCACCCCACTGAATCCGATGATCGCATTCAGTGGGGTGCGCAACTCATGGCTCATGTTCGCCAAGAACTCGTCCTTGATGCGGGTGGCTTTGGCAAGGCGCTCGTTGGCCCGGGAGAGTTCTTGCGTCCGCAGTCGCACGATATCTTCGAGTCGCACTCGGTACGCGTCGAGCTCGGCTCTGACACGTTTGCGCTCCGTGATGTCGGCAACCAGCGTCACCGCTGCCTCGAACTGACCGTTCGCATCGAACACCGGGGACGCATACAACTCGACGTCGACAGGACTGCCGTCCGCCCGCTGCCGCACGGCCTCGAAACCGCACAGCACATCACCCGCCTTGACTCGCTCCCAGCGCTCCTCGAAGTCCACGTTGGCCGCCGCCGGGACCAACGGATTCGGCTTGCCTATGACCTGTTCGGCGGTCCAGCCGAACACTCGCTGCGCTGCGGAGCTCCACATCTCGACCCGCGCGTCTTTGTCCAGCACGAGCACCGGGATGGGTGAGCTGTCTACGATGGCCCGCAGCCGATCCGACGTGCGCCGGAGCTGCTCTCGGGCCTCGATCTCCTCGGTCCTGTCGACCGCGCTGACCAGTTCGGCGCGGCGGCCTTCGAACTCCACAGTGTGCGATGTTATCTCGACCGTGATAGTCCGGCCGTCTTTGAGCACGTGACGCCAGCGCCCCGCGCGGTCCAGCCCAGTCTTCACGTTCGCCACGTTGTCCAGCAGCAGCGGGACGTCGGCCGGCGGCCGAATGTCGGCGATGGTCATTGCGAGAAACTCTTGTTCGCTGTAGCCGTAGTGCGCGACAGCGGCGCGGTTCACGGCCAGGAACCGAAGTGTCTCCAGGTCGTAGACCCACATGGGCAGCGGATGGCTCTCGAACAGCGAAAGATAGTCGCGTTCGCGCTGCCGAAGCTCAGCTGCGTACCGTTCGGTCCGCCGCGCCCAGGAAAGCACGGTCGCATACAGAACCGCCGTGGTCGCTGCAACAAAGAGCAGGCCCTTCGCCGTCTGTAACACCGCGCTGTCGCGGCCGCCGCTGACCAGGGTGTCGGTGAGAAGGATCCACCCAAACCCGGCCGCCGCGTACACGCCAGACACGCGCAATGCTATGTTCCGCGCAGTCCTACTAGGCACAACCGCTCCTCCGCGCACATCCTACACCGTGCCCAGCCGCACGCTCGACACTCACCCGGCCCGTCCGGCCGCCGCGAGCCTGCCGAGGACTTCCTCCCCCGCCTTCGTGCGGCCCATCGAATCCGGCTCGAGTTCGCTCAGTAACCGGTCCAGGTCTTCGGGAAGCGGTTCGTCGAACGATAGGTGTTCGCCGCTGGAAGGGTGGTCAAGTTCCAGATGGTAGGCGTGCAGGAACTGTCGTGTCAGCCCCCTGTCGGCCTTCGGGCGTCGGGCACCGTAGAGCTGGTCGCCCACGACAGCATGGTCGATGTAGGCCATATGCACGCGTATCTGGTGCGTCCTCCCCGTGTAGAGCTTGCACTCCACCAGCGTGTAGCCATCGTCGTGCGTGCCAGCCATGAAGCGCTCGAGCACCCTGAAGGTAGTGACCGCCTGTTTGGCCGACGGTGCCTCCGAAACGTGCATGCGCAGGCGGTCCCGTGGGTCCCGGGCGAGCGGCGCGTCGATCAGCCCGTCGTCGGGCGCGATGTAGCCGTGTACCAAGGACACGTACCGCCGGTCGATCGACCTGATCTTGATCGCTTCTTGCAGGGCGATCTGCGTGAGGTCGTTCTTCGCCACCATCATGAGCCCGGTGGTGTCTTTGTCCAGGCGGTGCACGATTCCCGGCCGGTCTGCCCCTTGCGCGGTGCCGAGTTCCTGCGCGTGCGCGAGCAATGCATGCACGAGCGTGCCGGTCCAGTTGCCGTGTGCGGGATGCACCACCATGTCTTCCGGCTTCGATAGGACGATGAGGTCGTCGTCCTCGTAGCGGATGTCGAGGGGGATGAACTCAGGGACTAGGTCGCTGGGCGGCCGTGGAGGCACCTCGACGTCGATGCGCTCGCCCTCCGACACGATGTGGTTCTTCGGCACGCATTCGCCTGACACGGTGACGTGGCCGTCGTCGATCAAACGAGCGGCGGCGGAACGCGAAGGAATCTGTGCGAGTCCCCCCACCAGGACGTCGAGGCGGCTTCCCGCCTCCTCGGCAGTCACGACGTGTCCGAACGAGTCTCTCTCACTCACGCGTCTCACCTTCGGCCGAGCCCTCGATCACGCCCGTTTCCGGCCCGACGAGAATCCACACCACGAGCATGCCCACCCCGATCACTATGCACGTGTCGGCGATGTTGAAGACCGGGATGACGTGCAGGTCGAAGAAGTCCGTGACCAGTCCCATCCGGGCGACCCGATCGACCAAGTTGCCCGAAGCTCCACCGACTACCAGCGCGAGCGCGACCACCAGCCACCTCGCGGACGGTCGCTGCCACACCCAGAACACGCCAACAGCGACCAAGACGATCACCCCGGTGAGGATGAAAATGGGGCGCTGACCGGACATCAGGCCGAACGCCGCGCCTGTGTTCCGGACGTAGGTGAGGTGGAAGATGTCGTCGATGACCGGGATGGATTCGGTCGGGGCCATCTGGGCGCGCACGACCGCCTTGGTGACCTGGTCGACAGCGAGGGCGGCCAACGCGACCACGGCGAACAACAAGCCGGGTCGGCGCGCCGCTACGAAGACTCTTCTTCCGACTTGCACGTGATGCACAGTGTCGCTGTCGGGATGGCCTTGAGGCGCTCATCGGAGATCTTCTTGCCGCATCGCTCGCACTGGTCGTACGTTCCCTCGTCCATTCGGGCGAGTGCCTTGCGCACACTCGACAGCGCTTCGCGCACATTGTCCTCGAGCGTCATGTCGAGTTCACGGGCGAACGTCGCCGTGCCTTGATCGGCCATGTGGTCGCGGTAGTTGTTCTCGCCGCTCGCCTCCGACAGCGTCTCGTGGCCCTCGCGCTCCATTTCGTCGATCTCGCTCTCGAGGCGCACCAGCTCGCTCTCGAGATGCATCCTGATCACGTCCTGCGTCTTCTTGTCCATCAAGTCCGTCCCTGGCTGTATTTGAAAGCGCCCGGCGAGTCACCGGGCGCACACGCTGCGTTCCGGTTCGATTGTAGCACCAGATACCTGCC
>Ga0209164_1004468_pt1 | contig 12505 bp, 7 predicted proteins | sample MTBNYHSulfiMetaG_FD_187458 | JGI IMG/M metagenome (GOLD analysis project Ga0209164, IMG submission 187458) | Enrichment culture microbial communities from rom New York Harbor, USA that are MTBE-degrading - MTBE-NYH (New York Harbor Sulfidogenic)... | ecosystem: Environmental > Aquatic > Marine >...
AGGCGATCCGGGTCCTGCGGGCACTCCAGGTGAAGGGCCTGGTCGAGCTGGGCCGAACCACCGTCGACGACGTCGCGACCCTCGAGCTGAGGCTCCTGCCCGGGTCCGCCGGCGACCCGGACACCCACACCCTCCGCACGCTGCTCGGCCTCGCCCCCGACGTGGACGCCTACCCCATGGTGCTCGGCATCGGCGGCCACGACCGACACAGGATCGTGCTCAAGCCCCGCTCCCTGATCGGGGTGATGTTCCTGCTCTCGCAGGCGGTCGAGGTGCCGGAGCGGGACCTGGGGGCCGGCGTGGTGACCCGAACCCTGCGCGCGGACGGGACCCCCTTCGACTGGGGGGAGCTCTTCGGCGGGTTGTTCGCCGTCCGGTCTTCGCCCGATCGGCCGGAAACGGCGGCGGTGGCCGTCGAGTACCGCGGCAGCTGGTTTTACGTCCCCGACGACGACCTCGACGCCAAGTCCACCTTCGTGCTCCTGACGCAGCTGCTCGCCCTCCAGGCGGGCCAGACCTCGGCGCCGCCGACCCTGCTCAGCTTCTCGGTGGGGCGGTAACCCCGTCGACGTCGTGCACAGCCTCACCCGCAGCGCAGAAGCCGGTTGGCTGGGGCGGGATTGTCGTCGGCGACAGCTCGCAACACGATGTCAGCAAGAGCGTGAGCAGCCTCTGCGTCTCCGCGCCCCTGAGTCTCCGCGCCTCACGCTTACGCCTTTACGCCTTTGCGTAGCTCTCGGCTCGGAACTCAGTGCGTTGTGGCGAGATTCTCATCGAAGGTCCCGCACAACTCCCACGTTCGCAGTGGAGTGCGCGCCTCGAGTCACCGGTCATCCCGAACGCGAGCGCAGCGAGCGGAGGGATCTTCCCCAGCGGAGGGAGCGCCTTCGTTGGGGCAGATCCCTTCCCTCGCATGCGCTCGGGACAGGCTCTGCCCTGCAGGCTCCTCGGGATGACGGGTAGTGGGAGTGCGCTCCTTTTCCACGACCCTCCTGCGTCTTGGCGTCTCTTGGCGTCTTCGCGTTCTTCCCTTCGACCGCCGGGCATCGCCGGACCCTCGGGTTGCGGGCAGCGCCCGCGCTGGGCCTTTGCGTTTCTTCCCTGTCGAGCGCTGGCGGGCTCGAGTTCGTCGGTGTGCGGGCTTGCGCGCGCGCCGCGCCGTCGGTCGAGGGGGTGCCTACGGCGTCCACCGGGCGAGCTCGACCCCGCTGTAGTAGGTGGCGAGGATCTGCTCGTAGCGCATGCCGGCCCGGGCGAGGCCGAAAGCCCCGTTCTGGCACAGGCCGATGCCGTGCCCCCACCCGCGGCCGATGAAGCGGACCGCCGGCGTGCCGTCGCCCCTCCGGACGCGGTGGAATGTGAACAGGTTCTCCGGAAGGTCCAGAGCGCGGCGGATGGGGAATCCGGTCAGCTCCCTCCGGGTGCCGGAGCGGCCCACCACGGTCAGCCCCACCACCCGCCCGCTCACCCCCCGGGCCGTGACCTGGAGGTCCACCAGGTCCGGGACCCCCACCTTCGCGGCGAGCTCGTCCCAGGTACGCTCCCGCACCCAGCTGCGCCAGGCCGAACGGCGGTCGGCCTCGCCGTCGCCGCCGGACCGCTCGACCACCAGCGCCACCACCTCGTCCCCCCGTCGCACCCGCTCCAGGGTCGTGCCGGGCCGGACGGCCAGCCTGGCAGCAGGCCGCACCGCAGCGCCCCAGCGCTCCCACAAAGGCACCGCGGCGGGCAGCGGCTCCGAGGCGGTGGCGCGGCGCGGGAAGATACCCACCCCCTCGGGCCGCGGCACCGCCTCACCCCGGTCGCGGGTCAGCGCCCCGGCAAGCTCGAGCGTCGCCAGGGTCGCCTGCACCCGCCAGGCCTGGCGGTCCTGAGTCGGAGGCGGGAGGGTCACGCCGAGCAGGTCGGCCAGGGCGACGAGCCGCTGCGATGGCCCGGAACCCGAGACGAGCACCGCCGCAGACTCGGCGAGCCCGGACGCCTCCAGCACCGCCGAGGCGAAGGCGTCGGCGTCCGGGTCCCCCGGCAGCCCGGCAACCGACCCGCCGCAGCGGGCCGCGAGCCGTTCGACGGCCGCGTTCGGCGCCCCCGCGGGTTCAACGCCCAGCGCCGCAAGGGCGACGGCCTCGGCCAGGCGCGCACCGTCCTGCCACCCCCCGTCTGCACCCGTGCCCTCCAGCTCGAGGGACCTCTCCCAGGCGCACCGAACCCCCTTGAGGTACGGCTGGGCGCGGTCGGGAAACAGGCGGGCGGCGTCCTCGGTGTGGCCGCCGCAGGTCGAGGTGTACATGGCGTCGATGGGTTCACCCCCGTGCACCGCGATGACCCCTGCGGTCTCCGCCACGGCGCGGTCGGTGAGCTGGTGCTCCACCTCGACCCCGTCGTAGACCTGGCAGGCCGGGGTGTCGCAGAGGTCGTAACCCTCGTCGTCGTGGTCGCCGAGGTGGGCCACGGCGTAGGTCCGCGCCGCGACCGCCTGGGCCTTCAATGCCTCCAGCTCGGGAAACGCGTAAGGGCCCATTTCGCCGGGCACCACGCCGCGGAGGTAGCTCTCGAGGTTGAGCTCGTTGACCAGCAGGACCTCGTCCCCCACCGCCCGCGCCCGCAACCGGCCGCGGTAGAGTCCCGAGCCGACGGCGGTGGGCCACTCCCCCGCCGGCTCCAGCAGCACCTCGCCCGCAACCCGCAGGGGCCCCCCTGCCGCGGCCGCAATCTCGAGCCCGCCGGCGGCGGGCACCGCAAAAGCCCCGGCGAACCCCAGGCGTTCGAGCTGGCCAACGGGGTCCGCCGGCTCGGCCACCACCCACCGGGCGCGAACCCGCACCAGGCCCTGGGTGGACGGCTCGGTGAAGACCTCCGCCTGGGGCCCCAGGGCCGACCGCAGGCGGGACGCGGCCGCCGAGGCGACGGCGGCGTCGGAGTACGCCCCGACCTGCCACACCTGCCCCCGGCCACGGGTCACCTCCAACGGCCCCCACACCCAGGCCGAGCCCCCGTCCCAGCTGACCCGGAACGCGCGCCCCGGCTGGGGGAGGCGGACCGGGTCGCGACCCCGCTCGAGCAGCACCCGGATGAGCGGCCGCTCGAGGTCCGTGGTCGGCAGGGCGGATGGCTGCGGCGCGGTCGGGAACTCCCGCGGCAGCGGCTCGGATGGAGGAGCGAGGGTCGGCACCGGCGCCGGCCCGGGAGCGGGCGTCGGCGCCACCGCTGCGGTGGGGGTCGGGGTCGGCGGCGCCACCCGGGTCTCGACCCGCGGCGCCGGCCGGCTCGCGCAGGCCGCGGCCAGGGCAGCCACGACGAGAGCCGCGAGCCGTCTCACGTCGTCGTCCGCCCGCCCGGCCTCGCCGCCTCGCGTTCCCGGTAGTCGTCCCCGCGCAACTCGACCCGGCGACACATCTCGTAGAGGCGAGACCGGATCCGCGCCGAGATTCGGTCCTGGAGGGTCTCGCCGAACGCCGCGGCAGCGCTCGGGTCGCCGGCCGGGTCCGCGCCGCCGCGCGCCGCCCGCGGCCGGACGAAGTCGGAGTAGTTGGTGGTGAACACCGTGACCCGCTCCTCGACGTATCGGGTGTTGACCAGGTAGTAGAGCAGGTCGGTGACCGACGGCGACGTGAGCTTGCGCGCGCCGAGCTCGTCCAAGACCAGCAGCTCCGCGTCCAGCAGGGGGCGCAGCAGCTCGCGGCGGCGCTCGCCGTCGTCGAACGCCATCTGCATCTCGAGGACCAGGGCGGTGAAGTCGGCGAAGTGCCCGCGCACCCCCTTGTGTTCGATGAGCTCCAGCAGGGCGGCCACGGCGAGGTGGGTCTTGCCGGTGCCGACCTTGCCCATCAGCAGGAGCCCCCGATCCACCGCCGGCCACAGGTCGACGAACTCGCGAATCTCCTTGAGGGCACGGGCGAGGGTGGGGTCCTTCGGGTTCCAGGAGGTGTCGAAGCCGTCCAGGGTACAGTCGCGGTACCGCCTGGGGATCCGTGCCTGCTCCAGGAGCAGGGACCGCCGGGCCCCCTCGGCACAGACGCAGGGCTGGACCAGCTCGACCCCTTCGCGAACCACCAGCCGCCAGCGCGTGCCACGGCACTCGGGGCAGATCTCCACCTTCACCATGACGGGAGTATAGCGTCCCCCCGATCCCGCTCCCGTTCCCGTTCCCGTTCCCGTTCCCGTTCCCGCGAGGACGGCTCGGGCGCAGGTCGGGTCACGGGAAGGGGATCGCGTTCGGCGGATCGTGATCATCGCGGGGAACGCCTCCACCCTTGCCGCACCCGGCCCGCTCACCGAGAATGGCGGACCAGGAGGGACTCGCCATGCGCCGTGCAGCCATCAGCCTGCTCCTGTTCGCCGTCATGACAGCCTTCGGTCTGACCGCGGCTGCCGCGGTGCGAACCCACGCGATCGAGGTCGAGGACTACTTCACCCAGGTCACCATGAGCGAGGTGGCGACGTCACCCGACGGGCGCTTCGTGGCCTTCACCCAGATGACCTGGGGCGAGCCGGACGCGCCCCGCTCCACCGACCTGTGGGTGGTGGAGAGCGCCACCGGGACCCCGCGGCGCCTGACCTTCGACGGCGTCGGGGCACGGTCGCTCGCGTGGAGCTGCGACGGCGCGTTCGTCTACTTCCTGGGCACGGTGAAGCGCGCTGCCGAGGGCAGGCCCCCCTACGACGGCTCGGTCCAGGTGTGGCGAGTCGCCCCCTCGGGCGGCGAGCCGTTCGCGGTGACCCGCGGGACGGAAGGGGTCGACCTGTTCGACCTCGACGGCTCGACCCTCTACACCGTCCGCGGCCGGACGGTGTCAAGCGGCGACTTCAAGGCCCTGCAGGAGGAGCTCGACGCGGTGGAGTACGGGCAGGGAACCGAGCGGTTGTCCGAGCTGTGGGCCCTCGACCTGGTGACCTGGCGCGAGCGCCTCCTGCTCGAGCCGGGGCGGGTGATCCGGGAGCTCGAGGTCTCCCCGGACGGGGATCGCATCGCCATGGTCACCACCCCCGAGGAGGAGCTCATCACCCACGAGGGCTGGTCGCGGCTCGACGTCCTCGAGGTGGCGTCGGGACATGTGGAGAGCCTCACCGGCCCCGCCTGGCGCGCGGGCCACCCCTCGCCCTACGGCTGGCTCGACGGCCTGGCCTGGGCTCCGGACGGCCGCGCCCTCGCCTTCACCCTCAGCTTCGACGGGTATCCGACCGAGGTCTGGGTCGCCGAGTGGGCCGCGGGCGGCGCGGCCCTGCATCGCCTCGACCGCCCGCCGGGCGTGACGGTCGTGGCCGGCTCTCTCGCCTGGCGCCCCGGCTCCCGCACGCTGCTGTTCCGGGGCGACGAGCGCGCCCGGGTGCGGCTGTGGTCGGTCGACGAGGTCCGCGGCCAGGCCCAGGGCCCCGCCCGGGCGCTCACCCCCGGCGACGCGGTGGTGGAGCAGTTTTCAGTGGCGGACACCGAGAACGGAATCGCCGTGGCCCTCGGTACCGCGACCCACCCCGGCGACCTGTTCGAGGTCGTGCCCGGCGGCCCGGCGCGGCGGCTGACCACCCTCAACCCCCAGGTGGACACCTGGAAGCTGCCGCAGATCCAGGTGGTGCGCTGGACCGCCCCGGATGGGGTCGAGGTCGAGGGGGTGCTGGAGCTGCCGCCCGACTGGACGCCCGCCGACGGGCCCCTGCCGCTGGTGGTGGAGATCCACGGCGGGCCCACCGCGGCCACCCACGCCGCCATGGAGTTCTGGATCTACGGCAGGACCCTGCTCCCGGCCACGGGCTACGCGCTGCTGTCGCCCAACTACCGCGGCTCCACCGGCTACGGCGACCGGTTCATGACCGACCTGGTGGGTCGGGAAAACGACGTCGAGGTGGCGGACATTCTCTCGGGAGTGGACGCGATGGTCGAGCGGGGCGTCGCCGACCCGGAGCGTCTGGGCGTGATGGGGTGGTCCAACGGAGGCTTCCTGGTCAACTGCCTCGTCACCCGCACCGACCGCTTCAAGGCGGCCTCCTCCGGCGCCGGCGTCCTCGACCAGGTCATCCAGTGGGGCATCGAGGACACCCCGGGGCACGTCGTCAACTTCATGCGCGGCCTGCCCTGGCAGGTCCCGGACGCCTACCGCGCCGCCTCGCCGGTGTTCAACCTCGACCGGGTGAAGACCCCGATCCTGATCCACGTCGGCGGCGACGACCCGCGAGTGCCGCCGGCCCACAGCCGGGCCCTGTTCAGGGCCCTGCGCCACTACCTCGAGGTGCCCACCCAGCTGGTGGTCTACCCCGGCGAGGGCCACACCCTCACCGTCCGCGAGCACCGCCTGGCCAAGATGAAGTGGGACCTGGCCTGGTTCGGGAGGTACCTCGCTCCGTAGCGAGGTGAAGGTCCGGCGCGATGCGGGGTCCTCCCCCAAAGCCCGCGGCGCACGGGCAGCTACCCGCCGTGCAATAGCCTCAGGTATGTGCGCCCGACCCGGCGTCGCCCTGTGCCGTCGGATGGCCGGTCCCGGCCCTGATGAAGGCGTCGACGTGGACCTGAAAGCGCTCGTCGAACCGGTGCCCGCTCAACTCCCAGGCCTTCTGGAAGTTCCCACGCCGGGCGAAGTCCTCCAAGTAGCCATCCCACGCGTCCTTCTGGATCTTCTGCGTCGCGGTCGGCGTGTCCCGCGAGAAGTCCGAGTACATCAGGAAGGCTCGCTCGAGGATCGAGAACAGGAGGGTGAACGCGATCACCTCCCTCTTCTTTTCTCCCATGCCCGCCCGTTGCAGCTCCGCGTCGGACACGTCAAACACGTCCAGCTCGGGGTTGTCCAAGCACAGCAGCATGTAAGAAATGAAATGGTCGTCCGTCGCGGAGTAGGTCTCGTACTCCCGGGTCCGCCTCTGGCTGCTCACTGAACGAACATACTGAGCGAGACCGAGGGGCACGCCGATCAGCACCACCACGTAGGACAGGAGCTCGAAAAGGTCCTTGACCTCACCCACAGAAACCGTCACCTGGACACCTCCTCTCGACGACTCCATGTACAAAGCACCATCCGTGTCTCGTGACACCCCGCTGGAGAACTCGTCGTCAACCGCCGACGGGTAGAACCGCAACCCGAGACGGAGGGGTCACCAATGGCAGGGTGTCCGTCGACGGCAACTCGCGACAGACCCGTTCATAGAGGTCACCCATGACATAGCGTTCGACGCGGCTCATCGCCGCCGGCGCGAGCACGCCGCGGTACGCGTCGAGCGACCAGTTGAGGTAGATCGTGGCGATGATGTTCTTCACCAGCGTGCGATCGACCACCCGAGTGCACGGCGGGTCCATTGGTCGAAGGAGAAAAGCCTCGGCGACCGGCACGCGAAGAACCCGCCCGTTCTCGTCGAACTCCAGCGGTGGCTGGAGATAGCGAACGCCCTCCGGCCACAGGTAGCCGAGCTTGGTCCAGTAACCCAGCGAGTCCTCCTCGGCTTCCACCACCGAGAAGGCGAAGAACCCGCGACGGCCGCTGATCAGCCTCCGCGCCTCGTCGGCGGCGGCCTGCCACAGCGTGGAGCCGAGGCCGCGCAGTACCTTCCGACGGACCACGCTCGACGTCACCTGGTGCCCGAGGGCGAACACGAAGAGCGGCCCGCCCTGGCTCTGGTTTGGCCCGGCGTGCTCCTCAACCGCCATGACATTGCCGCCGAGAACCCCGACAATCGCTGCCCGGCGGTCGTGGCGAAGGTAGGCAGCCAGGAGGAGGAACGGGAACGGGTGACGCCCGGCCCCATTGAGCTCGAGCCACCTCACGTAGCGCTCCTGAGGGTCGAGGATGTCCGGGTCGAACTCGGCCACCATGAGACGGTAGCTCTCGTCGAGCCAGGGGCCCGCCGAGGTGATGTTCCGAACCAGCACGTCATCGAGCGAGCGAGTGCGCAGGAGCGGGAGGTCCGCCTCGCTCACCGGGGAAACGTCGAGCACACCCTCAGGCGTTACCACTCACCTCCCCTCTCGCCTCCCTGCCCCATGGTCGTACGCGATCTCTCGCGACCCGATGTCCCTCGGCCGAACACCGATCGCCCCCACAATTCTCGCGTCAGTCGGGCCCCGACCCGCTCGACGGGATCAACTCCCTCAGCTCCTCGTATCGCCTCCGGTAGAACGACATCAGGTGGTGACCCGCTCTGGTGGTCGGCCGCAGAGTGGGGGGCAGGAGCGTGCACTTGTACACCGAAGTCTGGTGGGCGCTGGCGCGGAGGTACTTCATACCAACACAACGGGCGAGTCGCTCCCCGTGCTCGGTGATCGCGTCAGCAAGCACTTCGGAAACGAACATCTCCCGCCGCGCAAGGCTCAGGAGCTTGGTCAGGTAGGCGTCGTAGACGAGCTTGAACGCGGCCGAGCCTCGCACCTCCGGGTCGACGGCAATGGACGCGACATAGAGCTTGTAGAGGTCCGGAAACTCGTAGAGGCGAATCTCGCTCGCGGGGATGTCGACGTCGACCCTCTCCCCGGCCTCCAGCGAGGCGTACAGGTCGTCCTCGAGCGGCATCGCGTTGATGTAGCCGACCACACGGCCGCTGCCGCGGGATACGATCATGGTGTAGATGTCGGGGTTCCGATCGTGCCACTGAAGACAGGTGCTCGGCACCCCCCGAAACTCCGGCTCGTAGACCTTCTCGTCGATGGCCACGGCCTCGCGGATCATCTCCGGGGTGACGTCCCCCCCTTGCACAATGACGAAGAAACTCTCCTCCCCCAGCCGGGGAACGACCGAGCCCAGGAACCACTCGGCAACGAGCGAGACGCTCCTGGCACAGATCTGGGCCTCGGCCTCGGTGAAGCTCTCGTCCGCTGTCCCAAAACCGCCATCGGGCCCGTGCGCCGCGAGATTGCCGAAGTCCTTGACCACCCGGCAGTGCCGCTCGACGATGTCCTGGATCAGCCCGCTGCAACGGAGCTCCCCCAAGAGGTTCTCGAGCGGCTTCGTACCAGCCTTGATATCGTTCGCCGTGCAGATGCTCCGGACGATGACGTCAACCGCCCGCCGGGCGCGCACCGTCGCCATGTCGACGTCCATCTCCACCAACGCGTTGAACCTCGCCAGGTTGTCGGCCACCATGCGTGCGCTCGGGTGACCCGAGGCGACAAGACGGTCGAGAAGCTCCGAGTCGACCCACGCGTCTCTCACCGGTCCACCCCTTCCGCTCCCCACACGGAAACCGTCGATTCGACAACGACGCGACACGGCATCAGACGGCGGCAAGGTACGCGACATGCGCCCTGCTGTCGAGCCGCCGGTCGACGTTGTCGAGCCACCCGGTTCGCCGTCACAGGCCGCAACGTCGACTCCGTCGAGGACGGGTCGCTCACCGGTGCTCGCCGGAGCCCGCCGCGGCCCTCGGGGTGCGGTAGGATACCGCCGTGGCGAGATGCTGACCCGATTGAAGGAACGGCTCATGGCGAACGGCCTCGGCAACGCTCGGACCGCCGCACGACCCGCGGCCGAAGGTCCGGGTCGCCAGCGCGCCTTCGCTGCGGGACACCTGCCGTGAAGCTCCCACGCCCCCTCGACGCCGTGGAGGTTCGGGTTCTCGGCTGCCTGCTCGAGAAGGAGCAGGCGACCCCCGAGTATTACCCGCTGACCCTGAACGCCCTGGTGGCGGCCTGCAACCAGCGTTCGAGCCGGGAGCCGGTGATGGAGCTGGAGCCGGCCGAGGTCTCGGCCGCCCTGGACCGTCTGCACGCCGAGGTCATGGTGTGGCCGCTGCCGGGGGAACGGGTCCCCCGGTTCCGCCACGCCCTCGACCGCTGGGGGCTGGACCCGGGGACCCGGGCCGTGATCACCCTCCTCCTGCTGCGCGGGCCCCAGACCCCGGGCGAGCTCAAGACACGGTCGGAACGACTCCACGCCTTCGCGTCCACCGACGACGTACAGGCCGCCCTGGAGCAGTTGACCTCGGGGGAGGAGCCGCTCGTGGCCCAGCTCGGGCGCCGCCCGGGCCAGAAGGAGTCCCGCTGGGCCCACCTGGTGTCCGGGACACCCGTGGAGGAGGTCGCCTCGATCTCCGCCTCCGCGGCGGTCGCCCGGCCGACGGCCACGGCCGACCGCCTCGCCGAGCTGGAGGAGCGGGTCGCCCGCCTCGAGACGGAGCTGGAGCGACTGCGGAACGACCTCGGCGCGTGAGGGGGGCGAGGAGGAGAACGCAAAGACGCCAAGACGCGCAAAGACGCTCGGGATTGCTCTGTCTTCTCGCGTCTTTGCAAGTCTCTGCGCCTTTGCGTTCTCCCCTCCTGACCTCGGTCCGCGCAACCATGGTGGGAGTTTCCCGTTGAAGAGACCCATGGAGGGACCATGCGCCTTCGCTTCGCCGCTTTCGTCCTGGTGACCTGCCTCGCGACGACCGCCGCGGCCTCCGAGCCGACCTTGTACCGCTCGCCGACGGTCAACCGCACCCACGTGGTGTTCGCCTACGCCGGCGACCTCTGGTCCGTGCCGCGCTCGGGCGGCGACGCCACCCGGCTGACCACCGGCGTCGGCGACGAAAGCGACCCGGTGTTCTCGCCGGACGGCGCCGTGGTGGCTTTCACCGGCCAGTACGACGGCAACACCGACGTCTACGTGGTTGCCGCCGGGGGGGGTGTCCCGCGGCGGCTCACCTGGCACCCCGGGGCGGACGAGGCGGTGGGCTGGACCCGGGACGGGACGCGGGTGCTGCTCGCCTCGCCCCGGGCGAGCCACGGCCGCTTCCCGCGCCTCTTCACGGTGACCCTCGACGGGGGTCTGCCGGAGCCGCTGCCGCTGCCGATGGCCGAGCGGGGCTCCTACTCCCCCGACGGTCGCTTCCTGGCCTACGAGCCGCTCGCCCAGTGGCAGCCGGCCTGGAAGCGGTACCGCGGCGGGCAGTTCGACCGCATCTGGGTCGCCCGCCTCGAGGACTCCACGGTCGAGACCATCCCCACCGCGGGCTCGAACGACCGCTTCCCGATGTGGGTCGGCGACCGGGTCTACTTCCTGTCGGACCGGGACGGCGCGATGACGCTCCACGCCTACGACACCCGCACCCGAGCAGTCGAGCGGATCCTCGCCAACCCCGGGCTCGACATCGTGTGGGCGTCGGCCTGGGACGGCGACGAACCGGGAGCGGCAGTCATCGTCTACGAGCAGTTCGGCTCGATCCACCTCTACGACGTCTCGAGCGGCCGCTCCACACCGGTCCCGGTGCGGGTCGACGCCGACATCGCGACCCTGAGACCCCGCTACGAGAAGGTGGGCGAGCGGATCGGCGCCGCCGCCCCCTCACCCACCGGGGTCCGCGCGGTGTTCGAGGCCCGCGGCGAGATCCTCACCGTGCCTGCCGACAAGGGCGACCCGCGCAACCTCACCCGCACGCCCGGGGTCATGGAGCGGGACCCGGCGTGGTCGCCCGACGGCCGGTTCGTCGCCTACTTCAGCGACGCCTCCGGCGAGTACGCCCTCCACCTTCGCGACCAGGAGGGGTTGGAGCCGGCCCGCGCGATCCCTCTGCCGCCGCTCTTCTACTACGGGCCCACCTGGTCCCCCGACAGCTCGAAGATCGCCTTCCACGACCGGGCGCTCACGCTCTGGTACGTGGAGGTCGGCTCCGGGAAGCTGGTGGAGGTGGACACCAACCCCATCGGTCTGCGGGACGACGTGATGGTGCCGGCCTGGTCGCCGGACAGCCGCTTCATCGCCTACGCCCGCCAGCTCGACAACCGTTTGCGGGCGGTCTTCGTCCACTCGCTGGAGACCGGTCGCAGCCAGCAGGTCACCGACGGCCTCGCCGACGCCCGCTACCCCGTCTTCGACCGGAGCGGGAAGTACCTGTTCCTCACCGCCAGCACCGACCTCGGTCCGGCGTTCAGCTTCGCCGAAATGTCCACCTTCCCCCACCGCGCCACTCGCAGCGTCTACGCGGTGGTGCTCAGCCGCGACGAGGGGTCGCCGCTGGCGCCGGAGAGCGACGAGGAGGAGGTCGAGGACGAGACGGCGACGGACGATGGTGAGAAGAGCGCGAAAGACGAGAAGAAGGGCGACGACGAGAGCAAGGAGAAGGGGAAGGACGAGCCGACGCCGATCCGTGTCGACTTCGACGGGATCGAGCGTCGCATCCTCTCACTGCCCATCCCGGCCCGGGACTACGTCGACCTCCAGGCCGGCGCCAAGGGTCGCCTGTTCCTGCTCGAGCGCTCGGACTCCGCCCCGGGGGACGACGACGGTCCGCCGAGCCACACGGTTCACTCCTTCGACCTCTCCACGCGAGAGGTCAAGCAGGCGACCGCAGGGGTTCGCGGCTTCGCCGTCACCGCCAACGGGGAGAAGGCTCTCGTCCGCCGGGGTGAGCAGTGGTTCCTGCGGCCGGTGGACGAGCTCGACGGTGGGGACCCCCTGATGACCGACGCTCTCGAGGTCCTGGTGGACCCGAAGGTGGAGTGGCGGCAGATGTACGCCGAGGTCTGGCGCGGCGAACGGGACTTCTTCTACGACCCCGCCCTGCACGGCCTCGACCTCGAGGCGGCCAAGGCGACCTACGCCCCCTACCTCGA
>Ga0209164_1004472_pt1 | contig 12498 bp, 7 predicted proteins | sample MTBNYHSulfiMetaG_FD_187458 | JGI IMG/M metagenome (GOLD analysis project Ga0209164, IMG submission 187458) | Enrichment culture microbial communities from rom New York Harbor, USA that are MTBE-degrading - MTBE-NYH (New York Harbor Sulfidogenic)... | ecosystem: Environmental > Aquatic > Marine >...
CCTCCGATATCGGTCCGAATTTCACCACCTGGCATCGTGACAGCGTCGTCGGAAGCAGCTTATCCAGCCGCGTACAAAGCAGAATGATATGCGAATCGCCCGGCGGCTCCTCAAGCGTCTTGAGCATCGCGTTCTGTGCCGGTCCCTGCAGCTTCTCCGCCTCGGAGACCACAAACACCTTCCGGCTCGACACAACAGGTGTCTGCGCAACCTTCGCTATAAGGAACTCCCTCACAACATCTATCGGAAGCGCAACGGGCGTCGTCTTGCCTTTGCCCTCCTCAGTGAACTCCAGCAGCTCCTTATAGATGTGCTGGAAATCGGGATGCCCCCCTGCCTCGAACGCTCTGCACGACTCACACTGCCCGCACGCCTCTAAAAAAGGGGCCTGTCCCCTTTTCTTCTTCTCCTGTCTCCTTTCTCCTGTCTCCTCTCTCGTGTTCTGCTCACAGAGCAGAACACGCCCCCATTCTCTCGCCGTCGTGAACTTCCCCACCCCCTCCGGCCCGGCGAATATATACGAGCCAGCCACCCTGCCCGAACCGATTGCCCGTTGCAAAGCCCGCACAGCTCCATCCTGACAGAATATATCCTTCATCGCCACAAGGCTGATTATAGGCGACCCCGCCTCAATTCACAAGCCATTCACCTGCCCCTGCGGAATCCCACCGGCCGGATCCTCGCCGTCAGGTATCCAATCCCCATCCCCAGCACAAGCCCCACCGTATGAGCCGTGTTGGCGATTGAACCTATTATCCCCGTCAGGCACAGCAAGTACCACCCCACCATTATCATTATCGTCTGGTCCGTCAGGAACATCCCGCTTGATGGGTCGAACTTCCCCCTCATCCATATGTACCCGAACAGCCCATATACCACGCCCGACATCCCGCCGAAGCTCGGCCCGCTCATCAGGTACTGCCCGATATTCGAGGCGATACCCGTCACCAGCACCAATAGCAGCAGCTTCAGTGTGCTCGCCCGTGCCTCTATCAGGCTGCCAAGGTCACGCAGCCAGAGCATATTGAACAAAAGATGAAGTATGCTGAAATGCACAAATATCGGCGTGATCAGCCGCCACACCTGCCCATGCCGTATCTCGGGCAATCCCGTGACCCAGGAGACAGAATCCCCCTCGACCGTGAATCCTGAGATGGTAAGAAGACTGACGACACTGTCGTCACGCCCAAGCTGCGTCGCAACTGCAATGACAATTGAGACCCCTATCAGCGCCGTCGATAGACTCACGACCCGGAACGCAGCGCCCGAGAAAACACCGCCTCTGTTGAAAACCCGCGCCTGCCGCCCTGGCGCTCTTGCCGCCAGAAGCTTTCTCTCCGCCACCGCAAGCTTTGCCTGTCTGAACTTCTCCGCATCTGGGTTCGCCCTGAATTCGGTAAGGTACTGCCGCGCAATATCCAGCTTATCCTCCTCCAGCACCCATACCTCCCACCCGCCGCCTGCCTGTTTTTCGATCTGGTTCTCAATCCCGTTGGCCGACAGAAATCTGCCAAACTCTTGAGCATGTCCTTCGCCTTCTATTATCCCGATAGGACGCATTTCTTATCACCTTGGCTTAACTGCATCTGTGGAAACCTGCCGCTGCCCCTTCTACTCTAGTCTCTCGCCGACCCATTGTCTACTTCTTCTCCTCAACCGGCCAGACCACTATATCACTCTTGCGGTCTGTACCTCCATCATCTTTGCCATCCTGACCCACGCTATAGACGGTGAACTCATCACCTGTCATTCTGAATACGAGCGGCTGGCCGCTGAAGCTGTCAATCGGTATCTCCTTGAGATATCCCCCAGCCACAACTTGCCCCCAGTCGTGGGGCAACCCACCTTTGTCACAACTGTACCTGAGTACCGCTATTGCAGCCAGTGTACCGCGTACGCTGACGGTGTGCCTGCCGTTCAGTACCGCAATGCGTTCCCACGAACCCATGAGCATCTGCACGACAGTGTTGGCGGAGGCCTCCTTCTCGAGTTGTTTCCATGGCTTGTTCGCATCCGCTGCGACCTGCCACGGTTCCATAGCCATCAGCCTTTTGTTTGCCTCCATGACCCTGTCCCAGCGGGCCAGAGTCGCCTTGCGGCTCTCCAGACGATACATCGGCCATATCCGGCTCAGCATTGTAGAGACGACGCCACCCGGGCCCGCCCCCGCACTTGCCAGGGGCATGAGCTCTCGCACCTGCCTTCTTATCGGGCGGCCGTCCCCGTGCCCGTTGTCCGTAAAAGTCCTCTGCACGACGTCATAGAAGGTGAGGTTCTCGGCATCCGTTGGCGGACCTGCCGTGTATAAGCTGTCGATACGCTCTATCTCGGCGGCAAGGTCCGCAAGCTCCCGGCTGGTCAGGTTAGTGTGTGCCGCAATATCGAGCGCTCCGGCGTTGCACATGCCAGACACAGCTGTTCCCACAAGCCACTCAATGATGGTGGCTCCTTTGCAGTCTGCGGCACAGCCGAGCTGCGAGGGCAACATCGTATCCCGCAGGCCGCCCGCCGCGTCGCCGTCAAAGGCCTTGACCTTGCCCCGCCAGGCAAACGCGTATGTCAGGTTTTTCACACCCCCCAGTTCTGGCAGCAGTATGGCCAGCAGGTAACCACCCTTGCTGTCGCGCTTCAGCCAGCAGTGCTTCTTTGCGACAGATTCCTCGGCCAGCTTCATTGTCTCATTATTCTGCGCCAGCCAGTTTCTGACTTGTTTGAGGTCCGCATCGTTGAGGTCGCCGGGCCATGGTATCCGAACGCCAGGAATGCCGAAGTCCGGAACACTCCAGCCTTCGGCAGCGGAACAGGCCTGCACATAGAGGTCCGTGCCATCCTCATTCGGGTCATACCCCTCCGGCTTCCTCATCTCGTTGAACTTCGCAAGGTAGTCAACCGATACGACTATCTTCCCTGTCATCTGCCCGTACACCCACATCCCCGCCCAGATCGCCAGCCCAGCGACAGCTGCAATAACAACCACCCGGATAATTCTCTCGCGCTTCATCCCGCTGCCTTTCACGTCACCACAAATGCTGCCATATTGAATATCTCATCTCTAGCGCTGCGCCTCCTCCGCCGGCCAATACACTATGTCTTTCTCTCTGTCTCCGCCGTCATCGACCCCATCCTCACCGACACAGTATACCACAAACCCATCGTCCATCTTCTTGTATGCGAGCGCCTTACCCGTATATATGTCCCGCGGCGTCTCCTTCAAATACCCGGCCCTGACAACCTCCTCCCACCCATCCGGCAGCCGCCCCTTGTCGATCCCGTACCTCAGCACAGCTATTGTCGCCAGCGTCCCCCTGACACTGGCGTTGTACTTGGCCACCGTCGGCCCCACCCATTCCGTAATGTGCCACACACACGTCTCAATATAGGGGTTCTCGTGAATTTCCCGTTGCACGTCTTCCCAGCTCTTTCCCTGCTCCTTCATCTGCCACGGTTCCATCGCGGCAAGTTCCTTCACTTGCACCATTATAGCATCCCACCTGGCGATGGTAGCCTTGCGACTCTCTGTGGCTCGCGCCATTGTCATCGCCTCCCTGTATAGCTGGATTTGCTCCGGTATCGATTCTCGCCCGCGCGCTTTCGCCCTCTTTGCGTGCCGGAAACCAATGTCATCGTACAAAGCACTCGCCAGCAGCCGCCCGTCTCCATGCCCATCATCGCTGAAGCTGCGCTGCACCGCGTCATAGAAACCCATACTGTGCTGATCAAAGGCTGAATCGGTCAATCTGTACTCCGAGTATGCCTTCTCTATCTCAGCCGCCAGCCGGACAAGCTCCTCGCTGCTGACTTTCTGCCTGGAGGCTATCACCAGTGAAACCTCATTGCAGTAAAGAGCCATCCTGATCCGCATCCCCCATTCGGCAGGACATGGCTCCGGGCAACTGAAACGCCCCAGCCGCATCGCCTGCGCCAGATCATCGAGTCCTCCCTTCACATCACCTTCGCAAGCCCTCATCTTTGCGCGCCAGATGAGTCCCGCGGAAATGTTCGCCAGGCCGGCAGCATCACGCAGTATCACGCTCCAGACCCTCCCATCTCTTGACTCAAATTGAAGCCAGCAGTACTTCTTCCCAAGCGCCTTCTCAACGAGCTCGAATGCCTCTTCATTCTTCGCCAGCCAGTCCTTCACCGCCGTCCTGTCCGCCTCGTTCACATCCCCCGGCCAGAGATGATTCGCAACCTCGCTGCGCCAGTGGTAGAACTTATCAAACCCCGGGAGCGCCGGGAATGCCACATCTTCCATAAGCCTGCACGCCTCCATGTACTCATATACTCCGTCATCCTCTACGCTATAGTCGGCAGGCTTCCTCAGCTTATTGACCTTGGCGATGTAATCGACTGCGACCACCGGCGCCGCGCTGAACCACCCGTATCCCCAATACACGATAACCGCGCCCACCGCCGCCGCCAGCCATATGACCCTCTTAACCTTCATCCCAGCACCTTTCGATAACTCGCTGCCCTCAACTGTAAGACAGCTCAGAATCTCTCCGCCACAAGCCTCAGCACATGGTAATGCACCTCGCCCACCTCGCGCCCCGCGTCAATCACCTCCACATTCCTTCCCGTCTTTGCAAGCTCAAGGAATCCCTTCCTCACCTTCTCGTGATACTCCTTTCCCTTGCGTTCCATCCGGTCGCGCTCCCTTATCATCCGCCTGTTCGCCGTCCCCTGGTCGACATCCAGCAGTATCGTCAGGTCCGGCCACACCCTCTCCAGGCACATCTCCGCCAGCCGTATCACGTTCTCCTCGCCGAACCCGCCCGCGTACCCCTGATACGCGCACGTGCTCGAAAGCCACCTGTCCATCACAACGCACCTGCCCGACTCCAGCGCCGGCTTTATCTTCTCTTCCCACAGCTGCACCCTCGCCGCCATATACAGCAGCACCTCGCACCTTGTCCCCATCGCGCCATTCTCAGGGTCGAGCAGAATGTCACGCACTTTCTCGCCTATATGCGTCGTGCCCGGGTCGCGGAACGTCGCCACATCCACCCCCTGCTTCCGCAGCCATTCCGCCAAGGCCTTCGACTGCGTGCTCTTGCCGCACCCATCTGGCCCGTCCAGCACTATGAACTTACCCGCAAATTTGTTCGACATCTCTTCGCCTCGCCTGCATGACTCTATCTTGCCTTTTCTCTTCCTACTGTCTACTATCTATTGTCTATTGACTACTATCTTAGCCTCTCCACACATCCCGGCCCCACAAGCTGTTCCATCCTGATGCAGAAATCCGTCTCCGGTTTCACGCTGAACTCCCGCCCCGCGCTGGCGAACACCGTCCCCTTTGCCGTCTTCACCGCGAACTGCACCTGGCTCCTTCCACGGTGCCGGCTGCATATCGTCTTTATCGCCTGCACCTTCTCCGGCGTCAGTTCAGCCGCCGCTATCTTTATCTGCACTTTCACAGGTATCCTCTCGGCCGCTTCCGTAAGACTGATAAGCTCATTCGCAACGATATTCGGCGTCTCGCGCCTGCAGTCCACCTTCCCCTTAACAAATACTATCTTATCCGTCTCCGCAAGATGCGAGTTCCGCTCGAGCGTCTCCGGGAACAGCACCACCTCAACCGTCCCCTGCAGATCCTGCAGCAGTATCACCGCCATTTTCGCCCCCGCGTTCCTGCCGTTCCGTGTCACGCTATAACGTATCTTCGATATCATCCCCCCAACCGTCACCTCCTTGTCACGAAGGTGCTCCAGCTTGCTCGTATCCGCCGACGAATACGCCCGTATCTCCTCCGCATGGTTCGAAAGCGGATTGCTCGTCACATAAAACCCTAGCACATCCTTCTCATACACAAGCATCTGCGCCTCGGACCACGGCGGCACATCCGGCAGCGCCTTGCTGTCCTCCACCATCTCCTCCGGCCCGCCGAAAAGGCTCATCTGCCCGCTGCGCACGTCCGCCTGCACCGCCGCCCCGACCTGCATCGCCTTCTCCGCCCCAGCCATCATCTGCGCCCGGCTGCCGCCCAGCCGGTCGAATGCCCCCGCCTTTATCAAAGCCTCCACAACCTGCTTGTTCACTATCCGCATATCCACCGTCTCGCAGAACTGGTACAAACTGCGGAACTGCCCCGCCTCTCGCCGCCCGCGCACTATCTCCTCAACCGCCTTTTCTCCCACCCCCTTCACCGCGCTCAAGCCGAATCTGATGAATCCCTTCTCCTCCGTCCCGCGGTCCTTCTCATACACCACCGTAAAATCGCTGAAGCTCTCGTTGATATCCGGCGGCAGCACCTTTATCCCCATCGCTGCACACTCGCCGATATAGTCCACCACCTCTTCCATCTTGTCCATCGAATACGTCAGCACCGCCGCCATGAACTCGACCGGCCAGTAAGCCTTCATGTACGCCGTCTGATAAGCAACAAAAGCATAGCGCGACGAATGGCTCTTGTTAAAGCCGTATCCCGCGAATTTCTCGATCAGCTCGAATATCCACGTCGCCTGGTCTTCCTTGAGACCCTTCTTCTTCGCGCCCTCGATGAATCGTATCTTCTCTTTCGCGATGATGGTCGCGTCCTTCTTGCTTATCGCCTTGATAAGCCCGTATGCCTGGCGAAGCGGGATGTCACCCAAGAGGTTGCATATCTGCATCACCTGCTCCTGGTACACCATTATCCCGAACGTCTCCTCCAGCACACCCTCCATTATCTTATGCGGCACGCTCCACTTTCCGCCATGTTTCCGCTCGATATAATCCGGTATCAGCTCCATCGGCCCCGGCCGGTAGAGCGCATTGGCTGCTATCAGGTCCTCTATCCGGTCGGGCTTCAGCTTCATCAGAAGGTCCTGCATGCCCCCCGATTCAAACTGGAATATGCCCCTCGTCCTGCCCGCCCCAAACACATCAAAAACCTTCTGGTCGCGCAGTTCGAGTTTCTCCAGGTCTATCTCTACCCCGTGTGCTTCCTTCACCAGTTCCTTGGCACGCTCGAGAATGCTCAGCGTCTTGAGGCCCAGGAAGTCCATCTTCAAAAGCCCCACCTTCTCGACCATAGGCCCTTCGAACTGCGTTATCACATCATCCGAGCCGGGCTGCCTGTAAAGCGGCACGTATTTCGTCAGCGGCTCATCCGCTACAACCACTCCCGCCGCATGCACCCCGGCGTGACGCGCAAGCCCCTCCAGCTTCCGCCCGATATCGAACACCTTGTGCGTCGCAGCATCTTCCTCATACGCCCTGCTCAGCTCCGGCTCCATCCGTATCGCATCGTCAAGCGTCATTCCCAGCGTCGCCGGCACCAGCTTCGCCAGCCGGTCCGCCTCCGCAAGCGAGACATTCAGCACCCTGCACACATCCCGTATCACAAGCCGCGCCTTCATCGTCCCGAACGTGATTATCTGCGCGACGTGCCCGTACTTCTTTCTCACATAATCTATGACCTTCCCTCGCCCATCCTGGCAGATATCGATATCGATATCGGGCATCTCGTTGCGTTCCGGGTCCATGAACCGCTCGAACAGTAGCCCGTATTGCAGCGGGTCCACGTCACAAAGCCCCAGACAATACCCCACAAGCGTCCCCACTCCGCTACCTCTGGCGCCGACGGGAATGCCGTTCTCCGTGGCATAATTGCAGAAATCCCAGACGATAAGGAAATAGCTCGCAAACCCCTTCCCCTGTATCACCGCTAATTCACGCTCCAGCCGCGACTCTATCTCGTCGGTGATCCTGCCATAGCGATGTTTCGCGCCTTCATAGCATTTCTCTCTCAGGAAGTCTTCAGGGCTGCTGCCGTCCTCAGGCCGATAGACCGGCGCATGACGCGCCCCGAGGTCCAGCTCGACATTGCACCGTGCCGCTATCGCAAGCGTGTTATCGCACGCATCCGGCACATCCGCGAACATCCCGCGCATCTCGTCGCTCGTCTTGAGATACACATCCCTCGGATACCGGAGCCGGTTCTCATCTGTTATTATCCTTCCGGTATTCAGGCAGCAGAGCACCTCATGCGCGTCAAAATCCTCCTGCCTTAGGAAATGCACGTCGTTCGTCGCAACCAGCCCTATACCCGTCCTCCGTGCTAGACTCACAAGCAGCTTGCGAACATCCGGAGTCACTGACCCTGCCTCCCCCATCGGATCGGTGCTCTCATGCTCCTGTATCTCGATGAAGAAGTTGTCTTTGCCGAATATCTCCAGATAGCTTGCCGCCGCAGCCTCCGCGCCCGACTCGTCCCCGCGCGCCAGAGCAGCCGCTATCTCGCCCTTGATACACGCGCTCGTGCAGATAAGACCCTCCGAATACTTCGCGAGAACTTCCTTGTCTATCCGCGGCCGATAGTAGAAACCCTCCGTGTAACCGATGCTCGAGAGCTCTATCAGGTTCTGCCAGCCCCTCTTGTTCTCCGCAAGCAGCACAAGATGATAGGCTGCATCCGAAATACCCCCTGATCTGTCTTTCTCGTGCCGCGACCCCGGCGCGACATATGCCTCCATACCGATAATGGGCTTTACGCCCGTGCCTTTCGATTTGATGTAGAACTCCACCGCCCCGAAGAGATTCCCGTGGTCCGTCACAGCCACAGAATCCATGCCCAGCGCACTGCACTGCGCAAAAAGCTCCTCGAACTTGATCGCCCCGTCAAGAAGCGAATACTGGCTGTGAACATGAAGGTGTGTAAATCCTTTGCCGGCCATCGTTTACCTCATCCCTGCAGGTCTTCTCATCACGACGGCCCATCATAGACCCAAAGCCCCCCAAAGTCAACGACTTCCCTTCACCCTCTTCCCCCGCCTTCCCTCTTCTGTCCTCTCTCTTCTGGCTTCTATCTCTTGGCCTCTTGCTGCGTCTGCACATCCTGCTCTGCTACTCCTGTCCCCGGCAGGAAATCCGCCAGCGGTAAAGAAAAGCTGAACACCGCGCCGTGCCCCGGTTTGCTCTCAGCCCATATCTTGCCGCCGTGAAGCTCGACTAACTCCTTCGATATGGCAAGACCCAGCCCGGTCCCGTGTGCGCCCGGCCCCACCGGTTGCTCGAGCTGTACGAATCTCTTGAATAGCTTGTCCATATCGCCAGCCTCTATCCCCCTGCCATTGTCACGTACCTCCACCACCACAACGTCACGCCGCGGCTTCACATGTACCTCCACCCTGCCCGTCGTCTCCGGCGCGAACTTCACGCCGTTCGAAACAAGGTTTGTCAGCGCCCTCGTCAGCCTCTCCCTGTCGGCGTTCACGCTGACGGGCTGAGGCGTCGGGTAACACCGCAGCGCTACCCCTCTTGCAGATGCCGCCGCCATTGCCGACTTGACCACTTGTTGGCATATCGTGTTCACATCGATGCGGACAAGCTCCAGCTTCACCTTCTTCCCCTCTATCTTCGACATATCAAGAAAGTCTGAGACGATCCTGCTCAGCCGCCCTATGCTTTCCTCGCATATGCCGATGTTATCCTTCAGTGCGGCGGGAAGCGGCCCGTACACGTTCGCTATCGCATTGCTTATGACGTTCCTGCATATCGTCATCGGTGTTCGCAGCTCATGCGACACATTCACGAGGAACTCGGTCTTCAGCTTGTCCGTCTCCATCAGCTTGGCATTAGCCTCACGAACCTTCATCTCCAGCGCCTTGCTCTGGCTGATATCGAATATCACCCCCTGCGCCACCGGCCCGTCCGCAGTATCTATAACTTGCGCTTCCTCACGCACCCATATGATGCCGCCGTCACGGCCGAGCGCGCGATAATCGCACGAGAATGCCCCGCGTTCGATGCACGCCTTGTAGTATTCCCTCACCACCCGTTCGTAGTCCTCCGGATGGATCACGGTCTTGCGGATATTCGGCGTCTTGATGAATTCCTCAGCCGAATACCCGAAATACTTCCTCGCCTGCGGGCTGATGTACGTTACCGTCGCATTCCTGTCCACCTTCCCTGTATAGGTGATCGCCGGGATATTCTCACTCAGACAGCGGTATTTCGATTCGCTGTCGTGCAGACGCCTCTCCGCAGCCTCCTGGCCCGTGATGTCTAGCGCCGTCCACATCGTAAGACACGTCCCTTCGGACGATGTGCCCAGCGTCCCCGAATGGAACTCCCATATCAGTAGCTTGCCTGTCCTGGTCCGCACCGAACACACGCCGTCGATCAACATGGCTGAACCGGGTTGATCTCCCGCCTTGCCCTTTCCATGTGCCTTCTGCACCCATGTCTCAACTGTCGGAATATCCTTCAGAGTGTAACCCGTGACATCCGTCCATTTCCTGTTCATCTGAAGTACCTTCCCATCCTCTGAATGTATCATGGCCGGGAACGGGGCCTCAAAGAACGCCGACCGGAACCGCTCATCGCTCACGCTCAGCGCCTTCTCAGTCTCACCCATCCGCTCCAGCATCCTGTTCAGGCTCTCCCCCAGGCGCCCGAGCTCGTCATCTCCGCGCACATCTGTCCTGTGCGAGACATCACCTGTCTTTGTTACAGCCGCGATGCATTCGTCCAGTTTCCCCAGCCGCGCCAGAACCGTCCGCCTCAGCAGCCAGTATGTCAGGCACAAAGTCATCCCGCCCGCGATTATCGTCGATATCGACATGAACATCCCCGCCTCCCGCGCCTTGCCCGCTATCGGCGTTTCGACGCGCGCTTGTATCGTGATGCACGAAGAGCCGAATATGTCCGGCATCGTGCTGACGATCTGAACCGCCCTCCCGCCCTGTTCTCGTGTCATCACCATACCCTCGATCTTCTCCGCCTTACCGGCCGTTACGTCGAAATCGACACCCAGCAACTTACCGAGGTCTTTTATGTATTGCTTCTCAAGGAAACGTCCCATCACCACCGCCCCTCTCACAGGGCCGCGATGCTCGCTCGTCATGATGGGACTGGAACAGAGCAGTATCGGGCAACGCTCCGCCACGAATATCCCGCTCCTGCGCGATTCGGTTGACTCATGCCTGTAGAGCTCGGGCATTCTGTAGAGCGCCTGCTGCGAAAGCTCGGGCAGCTCGAAAAACCTCCGCGACCCTGGATCGAGCGCCTTGCCCCACACTATCCTGCCGTCAGTGTCGACCACGTATATCACATGCAGCTTGTTCGATTCAAAGGCTGACCTGTTCAGATTCGATGTCACGTACTCCGCATTCCTGTCAGCCACGAATGCATACGTGTCATCCCATGCCGACCAGTCCAGTGTCGTGCGCGCGATGCCCGTGAGCTCATTCTCCAGTATCGAACGGCACTGCTGCATCTCCTTCTCAGCTACCTCGTTCTGAAGCGCCTCGAAGCTCGGGCGTATCACCGCCCGCTGGAATGTCGATTCAAGCGCTACGTACAGCCCAACCGCCAGCGCCAGAACCGCCATGATCTTGTACCGAACTGATTTCATAAGTCGTCTGCCCAACTGAGCATAAGCGCACGAACTCTGGAACAACGTATCTGTTATCGGCAGGAAAACCACGTGAATTAGGCGATATGACTACCCCTCCATAGACTGTAGCCGCCCCTAACGTCCTAAAACCTCCTCCATCGCGTCACGCCCCCGGCCCGCCTACCTGAGAACGGCTATCGCCTCAACCTCCACCAGCACATCCATCGCCAGCCGCGACACCTCAGCCGTCGAACGCGCCGGCTTATGGGACCCGAAATGCCTGGCATACACCCCATTGAACTTCGCAAAATCCCCCAGGTCCTTCAGAAACGCCGTCACCTTCACAACATCCTCCATCCGCGCCCCCGCCGCCGCCAGCACCGCTTTCACATTCCTCATCACCTGCTCCGTCTGCGTCTCAATGTCACTACCCACCACCTTACCATCCACCCCCACCGGTATCTGCCCCGACGTATACACCCACCCATTCGCCACTATCGCCTGCGAATACGGCCCCACCGGCTGAGCAGCCTCTTTCGTCAATATCGCTTCCATCTCACACCCTTTCTGTGGCAGCCTCTTGTCACTGCCTCTTCGCTTCTGACATTCTGTGATTCTGTATTTTGGATTTGTTTCGACTTTCGGATTTCCAGCTGACAGCTGATGGCTTACAGCTTAGAGCATATTGCTTATAGCTTATAGCTCTAAGCTGATATAATCATACGACACATAATTCGCCCTCGCCGGGCTCGCCACACCCTCCAGCGTTATCGTGTTCTTCCCCGCCTTCAGAGTCCTGGCCGGTATCGTGACATACGACACCCCATACTTGGTATGCCTCACCTGCCGCACAAGCCCGTTCCCGCCCGCATTTGCCGGCCTCACCACCGCCACCGCATTCGGCTCATTATTCACATACACATCCACCCTCATATGGTCGCTCCCCGCAAACGCAAGCGTCAGCGTCGCATCCGTCTTCGGCGCCTCGGTAAGCTCGAAATTCAGCCGCCACTTCCACGTCTTCCCATCGTAAATGTTCTGCACATAGTTCAGCGCCGTCCCCCAGTTCTTCTTCGCCACATCGTATTCCAGTGGATTCGCAAACTCCTTCACGAATTCCTCATACAGAAATGGTTCGAACCAGTCCGTGCTCCCGTGCCTGAATTCCGCCGGCA
>Ga0209164_1004473_pt1 | contig 12498 bp, 16 predicted proteins | sample MTBNYHSulfiMetaG_FD_187458 | JGI IMG/M metagenome (GOLD analysis project Ga0209164, IMG submission 187458) | Enrichment culture microbial communities from rom New York Harbor, USA that are MTBE-degrading - MTBE-NYH (New York Harbor Sulfidogenic)... | ecosystem: Environmental > Aquatic > Marine >...
TATCCGCTCCCGGCATCGCTCGCATTAATGTGGTTTGCATTCGGGTTCGTGGAATTCTGCATTTACGGACTCATCGTCGGGCGGATATACCCGAATGAGGTTGCCGCCCAACCGCATTCAGCCGACGTCCGTACCTCGTGCGGCTGATGTGTGCGTTGCCAGCATCAATCTCAAAAAAATAAAAGATATTCTTGAGTTAAGCTCCTCGGCGAGTGTATGTAACGGAAATTTGGTTGACACCCCGCGTGGAATTTTCTGACATGATTACCCACGAATAATACAGAATGAACAAACACAAAAGAAAAAGGGGAAGCAGCCATAATGCTGCAACCCTTTTTTTCATGGTGCCGGGGCGGGAATCGAACCCGCACAGGTGATACACCCGAGGGATTTTTTGTCCTTTGACTTATGATTCCATGGAATGATTTACTTAATAAAACAAGTAAAAATTTTACCAAGGAGGGAATCATGCTAAAGGTGTTCTGTTTATGCTTGGCAGCGGGGCTGCTGGTATCCGTTCCTGCAATAGCGCAAGACAAAGTGGTAGTTATTCCAATGGGTTCCAGCGCCAAAGGGACAAACGGACAAGTCCAGTATAACGATAACGGCGCGACTGCCGGTGCTGAAGTCTATTATGACAAAGCTACCGGCAAGCTGGAATTACCAGGAGAGTTAAGAACTGTCGATGGAGCAGGAAATAACAGGTTATGGGGAAAGGGGAGACCTGGAACCAAATTATTGACTCATACAGACCCTAATGGCTATTGCACGACAAGCGAAGGCATAAAGCATGCTCTTTCGTATCATTTAGCAACTTGGGGCAATGCCGATGATGTTTGTCCCTCTGGAACTTGGGTTTGCGGTCGGACTGACTTGCCAGCACCTGGGAGTGGGGGTGCATGCAATATCGTACCGCTATCAGCTTTGCAATATGTTGATTGTGCAGGGACGTATTTCCCTAACCCGCCCGCAGAACAAACCGAGCTTAAAGGATGGCTAACTGATTCGGATGATTTTTTTGGTGGTCCGTATGATGTTTTTAGGGGTATTGGAAAAATTTCATCATCTTGGAATGCTACTTATGCTTCACCAAGCTGTTATATGTATCGAGTCTGGTGCTGTTGGGAATGATTTCTCCCAAACGATAAACCACTACGCTTGCCCCAATCAGAGTAAAAGCCCTTACCCACCTGGCAGAGGGCTTTTTTATGTGGGCATAGGAAAATCGAAAATTCGAGGGGGCCTTTCGAGACTCCCTTTTTTTGTGCTTTTTTCTGCTGCTTACGTAGTGCTTACGTGGAATCTTTTACTGAAAAAAAGAGCTACGAATTTATTCGTAACTCCTTGTTTTTACTGGTGCCCGGGGCGGGAATCGAACCCGCACAGGTGATACACCCGAGGGATTTTAAGTAATTCGGGTGTCTTTTCTAAGAAATCCTTTTTTTTTCTGAATCCATTGATATTCCGATAATTTTAATCTACACACCTGCCTACAAAATCCTCTTTGCTATCTGTTAAATTCCTTAATTTTCTTGGCATGATTACACAGGAATTACACAGAAAATCGAACTATGTAAATCAGAGCCAATATTTTGTTTTTACGATAAAAAATCCTATTCAAGAGTTACGGCGGTCCAAGTAAATATCATAATACCGACACGTTGATGCTGGGTATGTTTGCTCAATATATCCTTTGGACACACCCCTCCCCCTCATTCTTCACATCGTTGACCATACTGCTGACAGGATAAGCCGTCATCTTGAATGGATCATACGGTCTCACATATTCCAGGAAAGAAAAACCCTCTCTGGCTGAATCGAGCCACAAGCCATAACAATCCTTTGGCAGGATCACGGGCATTCTGTCATGAAGCTTGGCGACAATGGTATTGGCTGCCGTGGTGATGATGGCGCACGATTCTACCGTTTCGCCCTTAGGATTTTGCCAGGATTCCCATATGCCGGCCATGCCAAAGAGACCGCCATCCTTCATTTTGACGAAATAGGGCTGTTTCCTGTTGCTTTCTTTTTTCCACTCGTAAAATCCGATAGCGGGGATAAGGCACCTGCGGGATTTGAAGGCGTCGCGAAACGTTGGCTTTTCCTGGAGGGACTCTGCTCTCGCGTTGATGAGCTTATAGCCCACCTTTTCATCCTTCGACCAGGGAGGAATAAGGCCCCACCGAACAGCAGAAAGCGTATAGGAGTACGCTCCGGGCCTAACGATTAAAATCTGCTGGGAAGGGGCTATATTGTAGCGAGGTGCTATCTTTACCTTCCGCTTCAGGTTGAAATGATTTGCCAGTTCTTCGGAGGTGGCTGCCAGAGCAAAACGTCCGCACATTTTTGGATCAGTGGTTCTTAAAGTTATCTCAACTTATAAAGAGATTGCTGTTTGGTTGAGGTTTGTATTGGAAATTTAAAGCCGACTAAGGTCGGATGATCTGCTTTTTATGCCCGACTATGTGGGGTGAATCAGTAAATATTTATTTAATCTTTTTTATTCTCTTCTCCACTGCCAAGGTGGTTGAGCATAATTGTCACTCCACAAGGATTTTCCATAATGTCTTAGGTCACGTAACAAATCTCTTTTATACCTAAATTAAGGTTTACATACTTTGCATGGCCTATAACCAGCATTTATTGCTTCTTCTTTGGATGAGAATTTAGCTGTACAATTTTTGCAGTTATAATAACGACATCCAGATTTATGAAAAATGTGACTTTGAGTGTTGCCACTGTAACTAATAGTTTGCCCTAAGACCGGCTGAGCAATAAGTGCCATGCTCAGCAAAAAAAACAAATATTAATAAAAATTCTTTCTTCTTTTGTTGAATTATCTTCATTATACAATCCTCCTTTGATCTTATAAAATCATGATCCTTTCAGGTATGTACACTTTTAAACTACTTAACACATTGCTGATGAGGCCGATACCCGGCACGGATAGCTTCATCAAAGGAGTCAAACCCTTTGATGCAATTTTTACAGTCATAGTGCTGGCAACCTGGAGCATGAAAGACATGGGACTTCACGTTCCCGTGATACTTGCCCTTTGTAATAGCTTTTTTCTCATTTACAGTCCCCCTGTTTCCCTTTCTCCATTCCCATGGGGGGATTGGGTCGTGGTCGTACCATAAACCAATTCTGCTCTGCTGGGCAGCTTTTTCAAGGTCAAGCCAACTGGAACAAAAGGACTCCTTGCAATACTTCCTATATTGCCAGGCATAACCTGCCCCGATGATCTGCTCGTTTACATTGATACTACCATTGACAAGGACAACCCCTACAGTCCTTCCGTACTTGTCAATATCATAGGGAGTAACTTTAACCTGCTTCCCGAATACAAGAGATGAGGTAAACTTCTTTGCCATGCTGCCAAAGGCTTGACCTTCTTCGGGTGTATCAATTCCGTAAAGACGGATTATTACCTGCAGATTTGTCGAAGTGAGAATGGTGATCGTGTCACCGTCTGCCACAGAAACAACTCTACCTGCCAGAGTTTGGGTAAGACAAATGGTAGGCACAAGCAGAAGGGCCAAAAGAAAGAAGGCAGGTAAGGAGAATCTTCTCATGATTCTTTTATACCCTGTAAATCGGAGTGTTACCAAATACTAAGAATTCTGCAATGTAATCGCTAAAATTGTCATTTAATTCATCTTTCTTATATTGTATAATTTATACATTAACTAAAATTAATCTCAATGGACAATCAAAATGGCACAAAAAAAGAAACCTGTCAAAGAAGCCCCAAAAAAACAAGCATTCGATACGCTACAGCGGATCGCGGTTAAACTTTCAAACGAAGTCTTCAGGCCATTGCTTCCTCAACTTTCAATAAGCCAGTTCGGTATCCTTCAAGCAATTCATCATAACGGCCCAATGTTACAGAAGGAACTTGCTCGGCATATTCAGAAGACCACCGGTAATATTACCACAGTAATCGACAACCTGGAAAAAAAAGGTCTTGTCAAACGAGAAATAGGAAAGAAAGATAGACGATGTTTCAGAATCAGCCTTACACCAGATGGAAGCAGACTTATCATGAAATTGCTTCCTGCCCATACGAAACATGTTGAAAACATCATGGGAAAGCTAACTAAGATGGAGCAGGAAAAGCTAATGCGGATTTGCAAAAAGTTTGAGATTCAAGACTTTGTTTGACTTTACTTTGCTTTATTTTATATAATTTTGACAAATAGAATAAATTTATTGAGGACAAAACCAAACCTGCCGCAAGACAGGGACGGAAAGCCACGGGTCTTTCAAGACAGCCGGGTTGCCATAAAATTGGCAGTCCGGCTTTTTCATTTCACACGCAGGCTATTCTGCTTTTGGCTGGACAACTATCAACGACATCTTGTTGGAGAGTTATAAATCATAATCAGGGGGGGACGAAATAAGAAATCCTTTAATTTTAACAGCATTGTTAGCAATCTCTTTAGTTCTGACCGGATGCGCAACTATTACCAATGACCCAATGACACCTATTGCCGTCTCATTAAGCACCGGAGAAGAAGGAGATTGTACTTTTCAAAATAAACGCGGTGTATGGAAGGTAAATGTTCCATGCACTGTTTCAGTCAGGAGATCGGATGATGTATTGAAGTATGATTGCGAAACAAAAGATGGGCATAAGACTGCTGGCGCGATTCAAAGCACAATTGGAGCAAAAATTGTTGCAAGCGCTGTGTTTCTTGATTTTGGCATTGTCGATGCGATTACTGACAAACATCGCGAATATCCGGCAAGTTTTGTTATCCCCATGGCAAAGAGCCATTAAAGATCACTGCTGTCTCGTAAATTGTAAGGAAATTCGAATAAATAAAGGTTTCGAGAGCTTCTTGTGGTAAAATGAATTTGCGAAAAAACATCACCAAAACAAGGAGATTCGAGCCATTGCCAATTAAGTGGAAGCAAAAATCCACTACTGGTTATCACAAACCATAAAATGGAGGAAAATACATGACATTAAAATCAATCCTGTTTGTTGCTTCCGTCTGTTCCTTTTTTTCGTTATCACAAGCTATGGCTTGCCAGTTCGATACTGACTGTAACCCAGGTAGCAAATGTTTGAAAGCAAGTGGTTCTTTATATGGAGTATGTGCAGGAGGCATTTCTCCTGGAAACAAAAATGACGAAAAACCGGTTTATGACCCATTGGACATTAATAAAACTTATGGTAACACATGCCAGTTTAATACGGATTGTGGCCCGGGGTCCGGCTGCGTAAAAAGTAGCGGTAGTATTTATGGTACATGTATGAAAAGATAATAATAATGCTTGAGCAGGTGTTCCGGATGACTGGCGTTGTCCCTGAACGCTGTAATGTTGACCGAGGATACCGTGGCTACGGGGCTGACAGGGCATCAGTTTTCATTTCGGGACAACGACGCGGGGTGACCCGCCGATCAAAAAAGAACTGCGGCCCTGGATGATCACGAAAAAACTTCTCCTCCACGCGGGGCTGGGAGGCAAAGGCGAGAGCCTCCATTCCCAATCTGATTTATTTTTTTACAGGTTCATTAAGCAGTAAAACAAACCGGAGATATAAATGAGCAATCGCATTTATCGTTCTATTCGAGAACCCGTGAGAGAGGACCTTTCATTTGAGGAACGATGGAGAGGGTCAGATAAGGGTCTAATTATGTGCTGGGAAGTTGGACGAAAAAAAGGCATTGATGACCCTGAGTTGGCCGAACGGGCTCAAAATGGTGAGTTGCCTATATTGGACTGGAAAGGTGGAGTAGGGAAAAAGATTTTAAAGACTGAAAAATACGGTACTCTTAATTACCTGGCTGAATGGCAAGGATTAAAAAGGGAAGATTTAGATATAGACATGTCCCATGAAATAGAAATTGTCTGCTCAAAGACCGGAATGAAAGTCGTATTTACTGGCGATGCAGCAAAATATTCTGAGCCGTGATTCTGTAATAACAAAGCTGTGAATCCTCTTGAATCAAACCTTCTTGCCGTTGTTGACGTTGAAACTACAGGTTTGTCCCCGTGGCGCAACGACCGTATCGTCGAAATCGCTGTCCTATTAATGTCACCTGACGGAACGATTCACAGAGAGTATGAAACCTTAGTAAACCCGGAAAGAGACCTCGGTCCATCACGAATCCATCGTATCACCGCTGGAGAGATACTTCACGCTCCAAAGTTTTCAGATATAGCAGGTGATGTTGCAGAGCTGTTGAGTAATGTCAATATATTAGCTGGTCACAATGTAAGTTTTGACAGGAACTTTCTCATCAAGGAATATGAAAGGGCGGGCATAACAATGCCCGACATCCCCTTTCTTTGTACCTGCCAGCTTTTAGGGAGGAATAACCTAACAACCTGCTGTCAGGAATTTGAAATCGTTTTCGAGGGTGAACCGCATCGTGCCATGACGGACGCGCACGCGACGGCTTGCTTAGTTCAGAGACTTATTGCTGATGACCCGGCCATATTAGAGGGCTTTAAACAATCCAGAAAAAAATGGCCATTAATATTGCCGCTTAGGACCCCACCTGTTTCGCGCGCCCACGCGCAAGAAAAACTGCGAGAACCTCCCACATTTCACCAACGAATCCATGCAAAAGTCCACCATGATACCGATGTGACAACATCCAATGTATTAGCATACCTTGCCCTCATCGATCGTATTCTTGAAGATCGTGTCATAGATATTCATGAAGAAAATGCTCTTGTTGATGCGGTTACAAACTGGAACCTCTCAATATCTCAAGTGAAAGAGGCCCATCAGACGTACATTCACAACCTTGCCGTAATTGCTCTTGCCGACGGAGTCATAACAGATGCAGAGCGCTCTGACCTCTATCAAGTAGCCAGGTTACTGGGTTACGATGAGAGCGGACTGGATAAAATTCTTGAATCCGTTTCTTCTCAGCTATGCGAAATCAATACTCAGAAGATTTCCAATTTTACATGCGAAGAACTTAAAGGAAAACGAGTCTGTTTCACCGGAGAATTACAGTCGTGTATTGATGGTGCCCCGATTTCAAGAGACATAGCAGAGTCACTTGCAGAGCAGGCCGGAATGGTTGTGGCAAACAGTGTCACAAAGAAACTCGACTTTCTGGTGGTTGCTGATCCCAATACACAGTCAGGAAAGGCAAAGAAAGCTCGCCAATATGGCACACGAATACTTGCGGAGTCAGTGTATTGGCGGATGATGGGAGTCGCAGTCGAATAAATAAGTTACACGAAAGAATTTTAAACCACTTCCAAGAAAGACTCTAAGAGCGATGTTTTGTTGGGACAAAACTTGCTCGATTTGTATGTTAAGCAGGAAAATATAGGAAGCTATTGTGAGAAACATTTCCATCTTTTTATATCTGATTTTTTTCTTCCTCTCTGGCTGTGCGCAAACAACGTACTATTGGAAACAAGAGGGTAAATCACAGTCTGACTTAAGGCGTGATTCCGCCGAGTGCAAATTAATGGCAAAACAGGCACGCAATACATCTTACCAAAATCCTTATTATCAGACTGACGATTATTTTGATACATCGCTGGCAGTCTCTATAGACTCTTTAATTCAAGAGGCTAATGCGAGTTCGATTTATGAACTTTGTATGGAAAGCAAAGGTTATTACCAAGTTAAAGATTCACACACAAAATCAAAGAAGCTGACTGTATTTCAAAAAGCTGAAAAAGGTGATGCCAGTGCTCAGAATCATCTCGGCGTGCAGTATCAATATGGGGAAGGGGTCGAACAGAATTTCCAAGAAGCTTTTAAATGGTACAAAAAAGCTGCTGAACAAGGACATGAATGGGCTCAGAATAATATCGCTGCATTGTATTATAGGGGCAAAGGAGTCGAGCAGAATTATGAGGAAGCCTTTAAATGGTTTTTGAAAGCTGCCAAACAAGGTTTACCACGCTCCCAAAACAATGTGGGTTCAATGTACATTGATGGCCAAGGAGTTGAGCAGAACTATCAGGAAGCTCTTAAATGGTTCATGAAAGCAGCCGAACAAGGAGATGCAGATGCTCAATACGGTCTTGGTCAAATGTACAGCAAGGGGCGAGGAGTAGAGCAGAATGACCAAGAGGCCATAAAATGGTACAAAAAAGCTGCTGAACAAGGGAATGCCGAAGCTCAAAAAGAACTCGACTCGTTGCTTAGTCAGGACCAAGTAAATAAACAAAAACGAACTGCCGAATCATCGAGAAAAAGTTCAAAGGGACAAAAGCATAAAAAGAATGTAGTAGGTTTAGGGGAATATTGCAGCTATCATGGTGATTGTGAGCGGGGACTGGCTTGCAACGAAAGTAAAATGTGCGAGGATGTTAATAGGTATCTGCAGCGACAGCTTAGTCAAGGAAAATTTGGCAAACCTTGTTCCAAACATACGGACTGTAAAGAGGATGGAACTCTTTGCGACCAGCAATTTAATAAATGTATAGAAACTTTGTTATGGCGGCAAAAATATAAAGATGAAAATAATAAAGAAATTACAGTAAAATAAAAAAGAATCAGCCTCAGGTTGAGTGGGTAACACACTTCATGTTTGGGTAAAATTCATCAAAAATAATATGAGTAAATTCAATAGGTTATTAAAAAAGAATATTCTTTTATGGAACTGCGGAAACAGGTCAATCGATCTAAAAAAATATGTGTAAATACAATGAGTTGAAGATTAAAACTATAGTTTGAAGTATGGGGGGGTAAAAATTTCAACCCTGCCTATCATTGATTCAGAAACGACTGGAACTTCCTTTTTTGGTAGTGGGTCAGTTTGAAAAATTATGGAGCCAACAGTTCATCCATGATGTCTTCAAAATTAATGTGGTCCCAACAAGCCTTTTTCATTGCAAAAGCATAGTTTTTAAATCCCGCATGAATTATATGCTTACCTGTCCGCTGTATAAATTCTATGGCAGGGACAAAATCTGCATCGCCAGAAATTAATATTGCTTTGTCATATACATTTTCTAAAGCATAATGAAATAATTCTATAGCTATAGAAGTATCTACCCCTTTTTCAATCGTTCTAACTAATTCATTATTACAATGTGGGCATTTCAATATTTCTCTTCTGCATCCCTCGCTTGAACAATATATCTTCTTGGCTGGTTTTCTCTCTTTGACAATTACTTTATATCCTGGGAATGTATCCATTGTTTGGAGAAAATTATTTAATCCTCTATCAGATGGACTTTTCGGATTTATTGATGCATAAACATGAGTTCCAGAATATACGGCAGCAGGGTCAATCTTCTTAATCAATGTTTCTGAAAATTTTCTCCCCCATGGAATTTTTATCCTACCAGCACCCCTTCTTTCGTGGTATTCATTCCATGATAATTGCAGGTTCCAAAAATCTACAAAAATAGTAATTTTCATGATACTTCTCCATTTTCATATTTCACAAAAAAAATGGGGAGTTTATCAACTAAGATAAACTCCCCAGGGTTTTAAAACTCACCCCATAAAAAGGGCGAGGGGCTCTAAAGGCCGGAGACTTTCACTCCGGCGATTTCTAACTACTATGATATATTTTGTTGCCAAATTGTCAACAAAAAAAAATCTCGCAAAACCCGGCCTCAGTCCGTTAATTGTATTATATCCTCTATTTCCAATAGGTTATTCGTCACACCCGCCGCCATTGCCGGAGTAATCCTCAAGCTCCGATGAATCCTTGCAAAATTATAAAGCATGAAATGCAGGGATACCGCATGCTCCAAGTTTTCAACCTTCTTTGAGAATGCATTTGTTAAGCGGGTAAACCGACGCATCCCCATTCTCATTGTCAGGTTTTGCCGTTCTGCATAACTCGTAGAAATATGTTTCGGATCGGGGTTGCCCTGAATTTTTTTAACCTCTGTTCCTATGCATTCGCTCGGGCTGTACCTAATCTCATCCTGTGGCTTGCCGTACATCTTAATCAACATGGCATAATCGACTTTACCGCCAAATGCATTTTCTACCGCTTGTAAATATGCTGAATGTCCATCAGAAGTAAGTTGGACACGATGAGCCATGCGGCTTTGTAGGTCTTGAATAAATTGGTATGCGTTCCATGCATCCCGGCTACCAACAAGATAGGAAGGGACAAGTTTGCTGTCTGCACAGATTGCCGTCCAGGTCCACACATCGCCATAACCGAATGATCCTTGCTTTTTCTCTGGCACGTTTTTCTGCTTCGCATAACAGAAGGACCATATTTCATCAACCTGAATGCGAGAGCATTTGAGATTTCGCAGTGTTTCGTCCTCGTACTTGCTACAAGCCTGGCCGACATCAATAAGCAATTTGGTTATCGTGTTTTTAGACGATCCGGTTATCCGTACAGTCGAGCGGATGCTATTGCCCTCAACCAGACACCTGATTATTTGCGCCCTTTTTTCGATTGATAACCTGTTCATACTTATACATTAGCACTAAATGCATAAGCACTAAATGCATAATCGGTCAAGTAAAAAGTTCATTTTAATCTATCTTTTGAATAAATCCATTTGCAACGGCTCTTTCCTGTAATGATACGCTACCTTTTCTTGTAATTCTTTCAAGCTGTCACAGGCTTTTGCCATACCGATAATTTGATGGATATGCGTAACAAGCTGTTTTAATCCATAATGCTCAGATAGCCACTGATGATAATTTCTTCTATGAACGGGAGGAGGTTTGTTCTCTTTAAGATATTTAGCGACATCAGCGTCCAGTGCATTGTATATCAATTCCATTACCAGTTTTCCCCACCATTTTGGTCTCGAATGCAAAGAACCACTCCACTTTGTTAGCCTCCCAAATTGCTCCCAAAGATCATCGGGAAATATCTTTTCCCATTCTCTCATTTCGTCAGCTATGTATGCTTTAATTTTTAGCTGTAATGCGTCTTCCTGTCGTTCATATTGATACCCTGTCGCTTCATCAATGAGAGCTATTAGTCCTACTTTTGCACACGATGCCAGCAAAATACTGCATCTGATAGCTATTTCTTGCTGTTTTTGTGTTTTAAGCTCACCATCTGATAGCGCAGATACATAGGCATTACATATATCCAGAAACGCTTCAGCTTTTAATCCACGACCCTTATAATGTGTTCCTGGGATATTAAATTCAATAGTTTCTGCAAGGACTAACTCTTTGTTAATATAAGGATTTAATGCTTTCACGCCTATATATTCTGCAAGGTCGGCACTCTTTGTATTAGCTATGGCGGCAACAGTGGTTCCCATGCTAATCACACGGTCCATTGTGTCTAATACATAGCAATCAATTATATTGTTTCCTAACTCTAATTCTCCAACGAATTTGGCAAACGGAGATAATGGGAAACCTCCATCCTCTACTGGAGACTGACTTTCAAATAGTAATTGGTCGTCATTTGTATTTCTAAAAAGTTCTTCAACCTTGCAGTTGTATATGGCTGCTAATTTAATTTTATTCTTAGGTCTTGGTTCCTTTCTGCCGTTCTCCCATGCTGAAATTGTTGCAAAATGCACCCCTATTTCATCGGCAATTTCTTTCAAGGTCAACCCCTTAGATTCCCTTATTTCTCGCAAATTATTCATTATTAGTCTCCATTATACATTAATGACAACTATAGACTAATAAAGAATAACAAAGACAAATAGGAAAATCAAGAAAACTTTTGCCTTTCTTTGTCTTTTATTGATAATTATTCTGAATCTTTATTCTTTTTGCTCCACCGAGCTTTAGCGGCCTTTCTGGCTATCTCTTTCCGCTCTTCCTCGGTGAGTTTTTCGGCCCGTGCCTTACCACCTTTCTTCCCTCCCAGGCGGCCAAGTGCAACGGCATGAGGATTCTTCTCTGATTTCTCTTCTTCCGGTTCTTCCCCGGTCGCAAGATCGACAATGCTTTTGGCGAGTTTATTTATGTCGGCAGGATGTTTCTTTCTCTTCATACTTCATACTATAACATGACCGCTCAAGCATGGCAAGACGGAGAAAAATCAAACTGACCTACTACCCCTTTTTTATCGTGCGGGAAAATTAACATTTTTTTCAGTATAATTACGAACCACGTCCTTCCCTTTCTCCGTCAAGCTTACCCCATGATATGAACGTGTAACAGCCTCTTTACGGGTAAGGGTGGCGAAAGACCTGCTTATGCAGACACTTGCGCTGCGGTAACGGTTGAGACCTATTTCCTTTACGGAGAAAACCAACCCTCCTAGTCGCATTGATGGATAACGACGAGGGAAGTTATAGAAGGTAGTCTTGACATCTGCCGGGGTTACAAGTTCTTTTTGAGTACCAAGAAGAAGCACTGCTGTCTCATAAAAATGTAAGGAAATTCGAATAAATAAAGGCTCGGAGAGCTTCTTGTGGTATAATGGATTTGCGTAAAACATTAACCAAAACAAGGAGATCCGAGCCATGGCCTATCATAACACAATCCTGCGGCAAATAATTGAAATTTTTCCTCGACATGAATTTGATGCTCTTGCCAAAGATTATCACCGGGGCCAGAAATTCCGGTCATTCAACCGCTGGACCCAGTTCATGGTCATGTTTATC
>Ga0209164_1004477_pt1 | contig 12490 bp, 6 predicted proteins | sample MTBNYHSulfiMetaG_FD_187458 | JGI IMG/M metagenome (GOLD analysis project Ga0209164, IMG submission 187458) | Enrichment culture microbial communities from rom New York Harbor, USA that are MTBE-degrading - MTBE-NYH (New York Harbor Sulfidogenic)... | ecosystem: Environmental > Aquatic > Marine >...
GCCCATCCCCAGGCCCTTGAAATTGCTGCCGCAGCGAACGCGGTTGGCAACCTCTTTAACGGTAGCGATAGAAGGCAGCAAAATGGCAAGCAACACCGCTATTATGGCGATAACTACAAGCAACTCGACAAGCGTGAATCCGGTATATTTTTTCACAATATCTCCTTCATTTGGGCCCATAGGCAGAAATGCACCGCACCAATACCTGAATGTTAGCTCTGGTTCCGCATCCCTGACAAGGAGCGCTTGCGCAAGGTTTTGGCGCTTTTGCGCAGGGCCCGTTGGGCTAAGGTCATCTGCAACCCGCGTTACCCCTCAGAACATCAGCACGAAATGAGCGGCGCAGTACGTAGTGGCGACCTGATGGGGACGAACATTTCTTGTGGGACTTCCTCGGCGGTGAAGACGGTTGCGAAATGACATATAGCAACGACGACTATGAGGATGCGGCAATGCACCAACTAGAGGACGAATCCGAGAATCGTAGGCCGAGTTGAGATATTGCCACCATGCTCTATCCCCTGGCGGAAGGCGCTAGCTAATCTGCCGTTCGTCCGCCAGTTTATCAATCTCCGGTGGGTACTCACTAGTGAAACGTGTGATTCTCGTGTGTGGTGGATCAACCTGAGCCTTCAACTGCAACAAAAACTGCAACAAAGGCTTTCGGCTAGCCTTCGGTTGGGTTTCGGCCAGAATCATAAGTCTTTTAATGAGCGTTGTTAATCGTTATCTGACAAGCACGTACAAACGCCAGGCTTTGACTGGGGCTCAAGAGGTCGCAGGTTCAAGTCCTGTCGCCCCGATTTCCCTTTCGGGGGCGGGCAGCACATTTCGCCTTTCCCCAGTAAGCTATTCGTGCGGCGATATGTGCCATCCGGGAGATAAGTCAGAGCACGTGAGGCGGACGAGGAATGTCCTGAGACTTCCTGTCTTCATGGGCTGCTAAAGCTGGAGCATGTTCGGCACCTAGGGAGAAGTCACTCTGTCTGCGGGCCGGCCTCAGTGAAGCTGTGCGATCTCCTCATCAGGTGCAGAAAGCTATTGATAGTGGATGAAAAGAGGCTATAATGCATACAGACGGGTTTCAAGAGAACTGCAACCGCAGTCCTAGGAGGATCGTATTTGATGGGTGCCGAATCTGCGGGCAACCAGTATCGCTACTGGGCTTTCATCAGCTACAGCAACAAGGACAGGTCCTGGGCGAAGTGGCTGCACAAGTCGATAGAGACCTACGGGATTCCGGCACAACTCATTTCTCATTCCACGCCGGTAGGGGACCCGGCACCTAAGCGATTCCATCCTCTTTTTCGGGACAGAGATGAACTTCCTGCTTCATCAGACCTTGGTGCTCAGATAGAGGAGGCACTGAAGGCCTCTCGGTATCTTATCATTGTCTGTTCGCCGCATGCGGCGGGATCGAAGTGGGTGAACAAGGAGGTCGAGACCTTCCAGAGGCTGGGTCGCGGGGATCGCATCCTTGCGATGATAGTTGGTGGTAAGCCGCATTCAGGAGACTGGCATGAATGCTTTCCGCCGGCGCTGAGGCGTCATGAGCCCATAGCGGCGGATGCGAGAGCGGAAGGTGACGGGAGGAACGGGGCGAAGGTGAAGCTTCTGGCTGGGATGCTTGGCGTGAGCTTTGATGTGCTGCATCAGCGGGACATGCAGCGACGGGTACGGCGACTGGAGGTGGTGACTGTGGCGCTGGCGGCTATCGCCATATTCATCATCAGTCTGGCGTGGAACGCGCACAGGCAGCGCATGAGAGCCATAGAATCGCGGCACGACGCTGAGCAGGTATTACAGTTCCTGGTGTATGAGATGCGCGATGAGCTTGTGTCAATAGGCAGACTGGATATCTCTGAGAAGGTCGGGCGTAGCGTGGATGAATACTACTCTCAGATAGGCGTCGAGCCTTCTCAACCAGTTACTCTTTACAACCGTGCCGCTGCTCTGGAAAACGAGGGAGACCTGCTGAAAACCAAGGGGGACCTTAAGGGGGCGGCGAAGGCTTATGTGGAGGGCCTGACCATTCGTCAGGAACTGGTCAGAGGAGAGCCGTCAAATATGCAATGGCAACGTGCTCTTTCACTGAGTTATGCACATATCGGTGATCTGCTTCTGGCAGCGGGCGGCTATGCAAGAGCGCTTGAGTATTACAGAGAGGGTGTGGCCACCAGCCAGCGGCTGCTGGAGATCTACCCTTTTAACGTCGTGTGGTTGCAGGACCTTGCCGTGGGATATGGCAATATCGGGGATGTACTGAACAGACAGGGAAACTATGCAGACGCGATGAAGGCGTACAGCGACAGCCTTGAGATTCGCAGACGTCTGGCACAAGAGAATCCATCTGATAACGACCGGCAGCGAGGTCTGGCAATCAGCCACGACAGGATGAGCGATGCGCTGAATATGCAGGGCGATCTTGCAGGTGCGCGCAACGCCTGCTGGGAGAGCTTGGTTATTCGTCAACGTCTTGTTGACATGGATCCCTCGAACGCTCAGTGGCAATGGGACCTCTCTGTCAGCCGCAGCAGAATGGGCGGCATACTCAAGAAACAAGGGGATCTTGAAGCGGCGCTAAGATGCCACAGACAGAGTCTGGTGATCCTCAACCGGTTGACGTATCGTGATCCGTCAAACATAACATGGCAGGAGAACTTTGCTGTCTGTTACGAGCAGATCGCAGACATACTCAGAGCGCAGAAAGACCTCGCCGGCGCTATCGGGACTTACGTGAACTGCAGTGCCATCTTGCAACGCCTGACACAAAGTGAGCCGTCAAGGACGGGATGGTCGCACAGGCTTTCCATCGTGTACCGGAAGCTCGGCGACCTGTCCATGGAAGATAATGCCCCAATGCAGGCAGAGTATGACTACAAGGAAGAGGTTCTGATTCGCCGGAGGCTGGCCCAGAGCGACCCATGCAATACAGCATGGCGACACAATCTGGCAGCCAGTCTTGACAGACTGGGTGATGCCTTGAAGGGGCAGGAGGACCAGGAAGGAGCACTGAAGGCCTATAGGGAGAGCCTGATGATCCGTGAGCAGCTGGCATCTTCTGAGGCGTCGAACGCAAAGTGGCAGCGCAGCCTATGGGTGAGCTATGTGAAGATCGCCAGAGCTTATGATATGGCCAAGGACAGCGAAGCAGAGAGATGGTGGAGCAGAGCGTATGAGCAGCTGTCCGGCATGAAGAAGGCCGGCCTTAGCATTTCGGCGGCAGATGAAAAGACGCTGGAGCAGCTTCGTGCGAAAGTTGGGCAGTAGAAGCTTTTTCGCCTGGTCTTGATAAGAGAAACACCGCGCGTAGAATATATGAGCGGCTTCGGCAAAAAAAGCGCATGTGCAGGAGAACGGGCAATGAACATGTTCAAGTCGGACAATGTGCTTCCGTTTGCGAACGCAGACCATCGCTTCCTTCAGGTTCTGGTGCCTGAGTTCAGGATGCGAAGGATGAAGAAGGGGTGCTGTCTGGACCTGCGGTTCGACGGGCGCTCGCTGGCAGTCTGGTCAGACTTTGGCAAGCGTCATGTCCGTCAGAAGATACGAGGTTTCGACAAGAGAGCCGGCGAATACCAGAAGAAGCTGGACTCGTTCCTGCTCAAAGGTGCGTGCCGCAGCTTCTCTCATTCGAACAAGGGCTTCCCTTTCCGGTATGCCAGCGGCGGGACGCTCCCTATAGTTCGCCAAGGGCATAAGGAATACTACTGCCTGTTTTATCGTGATATTGACCCGATAGGCTGGAATATCGCCAACGGCGGATGTGATTCCATCCGTGAGCTCCTGAATCCGACGGCAACCATCGAGCGTGAATTGCGCGAGGAATTGGTCGCATTTGACCCCGAGCGGGAAGAGTGGCTGCAATTCGAGGCGCGTGAGGATACCGGACTGGATGAGCCGGGCCTTCTGGCCGTCCGGAAGATCATCGCGCGAGAGTATCCACATCTGAACCTCGACCGTTTCGCGGCTCGTGAGATACCTCTAAAGTGGCTGGAGGGACCTGACGAATTGCACGTTGCCTTCGAGAAGAACCGGCCAAGCGTCACACGGGGCTGCTTCCTGAACATAAATGCACTCGATTTTGGCATCGAGGTCGACAGGGTGGCAAGGCTCGCGGTCGGGCCTGAGACCATCCTCTTCGACGGAGAGAGCTGGGGCGATATGGTGACCGACAGCCCGGTCGGCCTGTTTGAATTGGAGAGTTTCAACCACCATCTGAAAGCAGGCAGCCATACATTCATGCCTGACGTGTTCTTCCACAACGCAAGGCGCCACAATGATGGACCGGGCCAGATCGGGAAAGCTATCAGCAGGTACGTAAACAGGATGGTCAGATATCGTCCTTATGGGGCTCTCAAGGCTCATGCCGAATGTCCGAAACCTTTTGACCTGTGTCCCGTCACGCGTCGGATAGCAGAGAGGTATCTTGCAACGCTGACTCCGCAGAGAAAAGAGCAATACGATGTGTTCATCAGCTTCGCATCGGAAGACAGGCCGATTGCCCGGCAAGTGCACAGTTATCTGGTGAAGCGATCAGGAAAGCGGGCATTCTTCAGTGATACTTCCATACATGACGGAGACTGGGCCATTCAGATCGAGGAAGCACTGCTGTCGGCGGAGCGGCTAATACTCGTGGGTACGAGCCTGCAGAACATTCTCAAACGATATGTAGAATATGAATGGCGGACGTTCCACATGCTTCATCTGACGGAACCGGAGAAGAAGCGAACCATTGTTCCATTCCTGATCGGCGTGGATAGTATGGGCTTACCTCTGCCCCTGCGGCCATGGCAGGGCTGCTACCTGCCCAACGCAAGAAAACTGGCAGCATATCTGCCCAGACTTGTCTAGGATAAGAGTATCGTACACGGTATCAGGAGAGCATCTGTGAAGAGATCCTATCAACTAGTCGTTCGGGCACTGATAAAGCGGGGAGGGAGATGCCTTCTTCTGCGGCGGTCGAGCGCGTGCAGGGCCTTTGTGGGCCAGTGGGAGTGGCCCGGCGGAAAAGTAGATCCCGGGGAACCTTTCGACAGGGCTCTCAGACGCGAGGTTCTGGAGGAGACGGGCCTCAGGATCGAGCCCGCAGGTGTTGTCGGAGCCTTCCATCTGAAAACGCGGAAGATGGTCGTGCTGTGTATGGAAGCCAGGCTGATTAGCGGCAGGATACGCGTAAGCACTGAGCATGACGCCAGGAGGTGGGTACCAATAGCGGACGCTATGGAATGGGACCTGATCTATGGGCTCAAGGAAATGCTTGGGCTATATGCCGGCCGCAGAGGAAGCCGTGGCCGGCGAAAGACGCAGGGCCGTCAACATGTGTCATCAAGGAGTATCGTCCAAAGGAGATTACCTCATGGCTGAAAAGGCTGCGCTTACCCCAGAGTTGCACAGAGAACAGATCGCGAAGTATAGCCGGCAGTATCCCGCTTTTGAGACATACGCAAAGGTACTCGACCGCGTACTGCGAAACGCATGCAGGGTGTCATTTCCTGATGCGCTGGTGCAATCCCGGGCTAAGAGTCTGTCCAGCTTCGCCGAGAAGGTCGCGCGCAAGTTCGACAAGTACCCTGACGCAGTCAACCAGATGACCGATCTGTGCGGCGCGCGTGTTCTTGTACAGACAACGGAGCAGGTAAAGGCTGTCCGGCGATTCATAGAGGCGAATTTCCGCATAATTGAATGCGACGACAAGAGTGAGCATCTTGCCCGGGGCGAATTCGGATATCGTGACATGCACTATATAGTAGAGCTTCGCGATGACCATAATGGCACACTTGGGCTATCAGAGGAAGAGGCCGCGACTATCGGCACCAGAAGGGCGGAGATCCAGGTCCGCACCTGGGTGCAGCACGCCTGGGCCGACACACTGCATGACCGAACCTACAAGAACGAGCTTACGATATCTTCCGGCATCATGAGAACAGGCGCCATTCTGGCAGCTGTCCTGGAGGAAGCCGACCGGAACTTTGACCTGCTGGCTGATGAATTGGACGGTCTGATAGCCAATTACGCAGCTACGACCCCTATGCAGAAGGTGGGCGAGGAGATAGGAATCCAGGAATTCGTCCTGAACAATGAGCCTCAGAGTGAAAAGAAGCCGGCACTTTCACTGAAGCTCGCGCGCCTCTATGCGGCGTGTGGTGACCATGCACGGGTAGTGGAGCTGCTGGATCCATACAAGAGCCAGCGCGATGCGAATCGCTGCCAGCTGCTCACGGAGCTTGGGCATGCGATCTGCCGCATACACCGCAGTGAACCGTCGTCTCCGCGATATGGAGAGGGGCTGCTGCTGCTGCAAGAGGCGCTGAGCATCTGCGAACAGGGGACGGTCCCGTTTGTGCCGCACCTGCGCAAACACAGGGCCCTGCACGCACGCATTCTCAGCCTGCTGGGCTGGGCTACGGAGGTGATTCAGAGCGAGGCAAACATCGCCAGAACCTTCTATCATAGGGCACACGAGCATGAACCCGCCAATCCTTACTATCTGGCCAACATGCTTGGTTTCGAGATGTACTGCTTGCGCTCGACTGATCTTCCGCGCAGCATGCGGACTACCATCCGTGAGGGCATCAGGACCTGTCGCCGGCACGCGCTTGAGGGTACTGAAATGCCGTACGCGTGCTTCACAGCCGGCCGCCTTAGCCTGTTGCTGGAGGGGACGTTCGACAAGGACGACCCTCCCGCAGACACCGCGGAGGTGCGCCGAAGCGATTCACTCGGATACTATGCCCGTGGCATACGTCACTGTCTCGGTGGATCCTACTGCGTGCCGTCCGATGTTCTCGATATCGAGATGGAATGGGTGGAACGGCTTGACTTCGGCAAGAGGGCTTCACCTGCCCACAAGCACGTCATCGATTTGATCGAGCTTGGCAGGTCTGTCGGTGCCCAGGCAGAGCCGTCGGCTGCGAAAGCAGGATTTGCATCGCCCGTACTCATCATTGCCGGCGGGGCTGACAGCATGGATGACCGGAAGATAGGGCAGGTCCGACCGCTCATCGAAATGGCATTGAGCTGCTCCAGGGGCACGGTCATCGCAGGAGGTACCACTGCCGGTGTGCCCGGCTGCGTCGGTGATGTCGCAGGCGAGCTGGCTCGGAATAACCAGAAGGAGTTCAAACTCGTTGGGTATCGCCCCGAGAACCTGCCGGATGGCACGTCCGCTCATCCCGGTTACGACGAGTCAGTAAAGGTCGGCAGCAGTATCGGACCAGAGCAGATACTGAAGAACTGGGTCGACCTATTGGCTGCGGGCATTCCGCCGCAGGATGTGCTCCTGCTGGGCTTCGGCGGCGGAGATCTGAGTGCCGTCGAGTATCGCGTTGCCATCGGGCTCGGGGCATCGGTAGGCGTGGCGGTTGGCTCCGGAGGGACAGCCGATGAGCTGCTTTCGGACGAATTGTGGGCTGCTCAGCCAAAGCTGTATCCCATGCCGATGGACGTCATGGCGATCCGAGCGTTTGTTATGCAGCGGAACGAGCCGATTGACGGCCCTGCCTTGGAGAAGATGGCGCAAGCGTTCCACGTCCACTACTGCGAGAACAACACAAAGGACTTACCGGCCAATCTGAAGCCCTGGATCGAGCTTGCCGAGAGCTACCGACGCGCAAACCTCGAGCAGGCTGCGTATGCCGTTGAGATACTGAAGGCAGCTAGTCTCGACGTCCGCCCAGCCCGCGACCCTGAGAATCCCGTCATCTTCGACAGCAATGACTTTACACACAGGGAGGTAGAGCTTATGGCGAGGCTGGAACATGGCAGGTGGACTGTTGAAAGGCTGCGGGATGGCTGGCGTCCGGGGCCGCGCGACAACGACAGGAAACTCCACAACTGCCTCGTGCCCTGGGATGAGCTGCCGGATGGCGCAGGCGGCGTGCGGGCGTTCGACCGCAACGCCGTGCGCGCCTTCCCGGCAATACTCGCCATAGCAAGCCTTGAGGTCTACAGGCGCCGAGGATGACCCGGGCATACTACGCAGCAGGCCGGTGGAAGATACGCTCAGTCGCTTTTTTGGCAGGCCATGTCTGCCAGTCCTGCATCCGCTGCAGCGCGGCGGCGCCGCCGACAATGCGATAGAACATCAGATCGGCCAATGTTGCGGCTGATCTTGCTTCTGTGGCGGACTGGCACGGCATTTGCAACTGGCATCTGGCAAGGACTGGCTGGCAGTATGGAGTGGTCATACCTGGCCGAAGACCAATAACCCCATTTGTGAAAGAGCAAGGAGATTCCGCGCCCGCAGCCCGGCGAATCGTCTGCGGAGGCGACCCGAGGCGGCGCGAACAACACACATCAGATTCCGGGAGTATACTATGAGCAGGAAGAATTACGTCATGTTCCAGAATGCCGGCGCAGCAGATTTCTACGCACTCTTTCTCATCGGCTTCACAGACAAGAGCGGCGATCCCCATGCTATCGGCATGTTTGGGTCGGGGTTCAAGCTGGCAGTGGTGTCCGCCCTGCGGCTCGGCATCGAGGTCATAGCGTATCTGGGCCGTGAGAAGGTGACATTCAGAAAGGCGTCGCGGCAGGTCAAGGATGAATCCATAGAGCAGCTGGTCTTTGTCTGCCAGAACCCTGACGGACAGTCAACCGAGTATCAGACTAATCTCACCCTGGGATACGGCGCAAGGGACTGGAAGAAACCATGGGGGGTCTTCCGTGAAATACTGGCGAACTGCCGTGATGCCGACCCAAGGGGCTATGAGGTGGTCGCCGGCGTCGAACCGCGGGGAAGAGAAGGATTCACGAGGATCTTCGTGGAGGCGACGGATGATATCATGGAGATATATCGCGATCTGGACTCATATTTCAGGGAAGAGCGCCATGCCATCTTCAGTTCTGAGGATGGACGCGTCTATCCAAAGCATGCCGGTAGTGGCTCCACCAATTTCTACTGCAAGGGAATGTTTGTTCTAAGAACACATGACCTCAGCCTCTATGACCTCGACCTGACCAGAATGCCGATCAACGAATCCCGTGATGCCAGCAAGGAGAGCCTTGTGCATCACATACTGCACCTGTATGACATGTGTCCCCTCGATATAAAGATGGAGATACTGCGGTTTGTTCTGGAGAACACCGAACATGGAGTGCAGACGCTCGAAGGGACCCTGTACTGGACACAGACCACCCGGCCCCAGGCATGGGTAGATGCGTTCTACCGTGCATTTCCCGATAATGTTCTGTGTACCTTCAGCCAGGTTGAATATCAGGGTATGCAGCGGCTTGGCCGTAAGGCTATCAGGGCGGGCCGCGAACTCTACAGGATGCTCGGATCGAATGGCGTGATGACGGCCGAAAAAGTCCTGCGTGAGGAACAGGATGCCGCGACCGAGGTCTTTGAGCCACAGGGGCATCTCAAAGAGAACTATGACAGGGCATTCGCCACGATCGCCTTTCACCTGCCCGAAGTTAATATGCTCAATATCAGCTTCGTCAGACTTCCGCCATCCGACAATTGCACATCGCATATAACGTGCAGCAGAACGCGCGGGCAATACCAGTTCACTGAGAATCTGCTCAGAAGCGGAGCCAAGGCTATCAGTCTTGCGCTCATCGACGCACTTGCACAGACCAGGAGCACGAGCGGCAGATGTGACATGAACTACGAGCAGGAATTGAGGCAGCTTGTCTGGGAATGCATCGATGCGTCGCAGACGCCGGGTAGGAGCCCGCAATAACCGAGGACCACGAGTCTAGAGGGAGATATATAATGTCGCAGTTCCACGAGCAATGTGACCGGTTGCGTCAGGAAGTCTGGGCAATGGAAGCGGGGGGCCGCTTCCATGAGGCCGTCGCGGCTCAGCACACACTTGTTCATCTGTTGCAGGGCCATCTTGGCGCCAGGGACGGTAGTACTCTCAGCGCCATGCTGTCACTTGGCTATCTCAACCGCAGATCCGGCTGCTTTGCCGCTGCCTTGTACTGGTACGAGCGGATACTTGAGCACGGCCTTCCCGTTCTGGGAGAAGGTCACAATACCATTGCGATAACCTACAACAACCTCGGCTCAATGATGTACCGATGGGGGCAGTATGACAAGCCTCTCGCCTTCTATCACAAGGCGATCTCACATCAACTCCGGTACGGTGGATATACCTGTGATGTCGTCTCGCATTTCACCAGTCTGGCCTCAGCATGGAGAGGCAAGGGGGACTTCATTGTTGCAGCCGGGCTCTACAGCATCGCGCCATGGCTTAGACAGCACGAATCGTGGCTCGTGTCGGCTTCCACGATGATGAGCTCCTGCTTTCGCCTTGGGCAGATACTCTCGTGCGCATCACACTCTGAAGAGGAGGCTGAGCGATGGGTCATACGTGCCGGTGACTATGTTCGCGCAGCCGACCAGTATGATCCGCTCGCCGATGAGGCACTGGCTGCAGAAGCGGAGTTCTGGGCACGACGGGGCAATTTCGCGCGGATACCCACCATCCGGCATAGGCTCACGGACATGACCAACAGGCTTGGACCTGAGCACCCGGAAGTCGGTCATATGCACCTGGTTCTCGGAAGACTACTGCTGATTGCCGGGCATCCTGAACAAGCCCAAGACGCCCTGACTACAGCTCTCCATGTCATATCGGCGTCCCTTGGCAAAGAGCACATTCTCTATTGGATGACACTGACCTCCATGGCCCGTCTGCACCTCTCTCGCGGGGCGAATACTCTCGCGGAAAGCCTTCTGTATGACTGCATCGAAGATATGCAGGCTGTCGTGGGGATATCACACCCCTGGCTGGCCGAGCCAATGGATCTTCTGGCCGCCGTGCCCTCGGTCTCCTCGGATGCAAGACAATCCGACTATCTCCGTTCGCAAGCCGTCTCGCTGACGACCCTGCCTCGCAGCATCGATGACTTCCCGTCGCTGGCCCGCTACTGTCTGAGGAGAGGCTTCTACCTGGAATCACTCATATTCTCGCATGCAGCCCATCGTCGAAGCACACACGAGGGAAAAGGCCTCGCCCAGGTCGCAGCGCTGGAGTGCCGCGGCATGGCCTCCGCCGCACTAGGATGGACTTGTGAAGCCATCGGCGTTTTCGACGACGCAGCCGCCATGTGTGTTGAGCTCGGCAACAGGCCCCGCCTGGCACTATGTCTCTCAAGGTATGCTAATGCGCTAGCACCACTGCTGCCAAATGACCCCAGGATCACCAATCTTAGGAAACAGGCCCGGAAGGTGCGCACGATGTCGACCATCGACGGCTCCGCGTATTCGTGAGCGTTACTCTGCGTGCTTTGCGACCTTGGGCTCGTGCAAACTCTCCTGATGTGATACACTGGAATGGTCAGCCAGCCGGCAGGTGTGAGCGGGCTCGCCGATTGATAAAGCCGAATCGCCACCCAAGGTCACTATCCGGGAATATGTCAGCGACACACGATAGCGTTGCTGTTCCCGTACCCCCGATTGCATAAGTCACGCATTGACAAGCGGTTGCGCTCCCCGAGTCACCTCTCCACTATCTTGCCACGAGGGAAAACGCACGGCCCGCCTTCGAGAGGTACGACCTCCTACGTAGTGGCCTGGCCGTTCCTGGAAACCAACATCTACGCCAATGCCACCGGGTGATCAGTTGGTCACGACAGACAAACCAGCCGCAAAATATGTCACACCCACGAATTTTTCTGGAATACCCTCTTGACAAAGGCAAATGACGTGACATAATCACAATTGTCAGAGAGGTTAGAGGATGTTCGCTGGTTGGAAGTTGAGGCGAGAGCTGCCTTCCTTTTTGTTCTCCTCTTGGACGGGAGTTTGTCCCTGTTTGAAATAGTGATTGGTGGTTCATAGCACCGGGGTCTCTGTCTGCGCGCAGACTTACGGGCTATGCCATGGCTCGAGGCCAGATTCAGTTAATGGTTCAGGGAGGATACCGCTTATGTTCACATCGCTTCTGCTGTTTTCGCTTCTCTCAGTCAGTCCCATGACGGATATCTACGTGCCCGACGTCAACGGCACGAGCATCCAACTGCAACCCTCATCGACCTCCTCGCTTCTGCGCTATCGGCAGGAAGCCGACAGGCAGCCTCCCTCACTGGCGAAGGTCGAAGCGCTCAGAAGACTTGCCATCGCCTGCCTCGAGCAGGGCCGCAAGGCCGAGGCCATAAGCGTCTGCCGTGAAATGCTCGCCTCGGAATCATACAGGACACGAGCAGCCACATCCGCCACCGACGTCGCCACGATCGCCTACGAAAGCGGCGACTACCAGACGGCAACCGCCATCTACGATGCCGTCTGCGACAAATGGACGCACGCCGATATCGCCCTGCGCGCCCGAGAGGGACAGGTCAAGATCGCCGCCTTTAACCTCGACGAAGCCCGCGCCGCCGCAATGGCCGACCGCTTCTGGGCCGACTACGGCGCCAACCCCAAATCCGCCCAGCCCATGCTCAGGATCGCGCAGGCCTTCCACGCCCACAAAGGCCCCGCAATCGCACGCGAGCTCCGCCAACGCATCCTCGCCAGCCACCCCGACACTACCCC
>Ga0209164_1004479_pt1 | contig 12486 bp, 9 predicted proteins | sample MTBNYHSulfiMetaG_FD_187458 | JGI IMG/M metagenome (GOLD analysis project Ga0209164, IMG submission 187458) | Enrichment culture microbial communities from rom New York Harbor, USA that are MTBE-degrading - MTBE-NYH (New York Harbor Sulfidogenic)... | ecosystem: Environmental > Aquatic > Marine >...
CCTTATCGGATTCGGCGTGCTGGCCGTGCTGATGGCCGTCTACCAGGTGGTCCCGACCTGGCACGTGGTGTTCTTGCCGTTCTTCGTGCTCCTCGCCCTGGTCACGGCGCTGGGCGTCTCGCTGTGGCTGAGCGCGCTGTACGTGCTCTACCGCGACGTGCAGTACGTGATCCCGTTCCTCGTGCAACTCTGGTTCTTCCTCACGCCGGTCTTCTACCCCACGAGCGAGATCCCGTCCGGCTGGGCGAGCGTGATCTACAACCTCAACCCCATGACGGGGGTCGTCGGCGGCTTTCGCTGGGCGCTCCTGGGCCAGCAGCCTCCGGGCACGCTGTTCTGGCTCTCCGCCGCCATGAGCCTGCTCGTCTTCGTGGCCGGCCTCTTCTACTTCAGGCGCATGGAGCGCGTCTTCGCGGACGTCGTATGAGCACCGCTATCAGCATCTCGGGACTGGGCAAGCGATACCTGATCGGGGCCCAGCGTGAGCGCGCAGATAATCTGCGCGATGCGATCACGAACGCAGCCACCGCCCCCGTCCGCAGACTGCGCCACGCCGGGTCGTCCAGCGGGCACGTGAACGAACTCTGGGCGCTGCGCGACGTGGACCTCGACGTCGAGGCAGGCCAGGTGCTGGGCGTCATCGGCCGCAACGGCGCCGGCAAGAGCACCCTGCTCAAGATCCTCTCGCGCATCACCGAGCCGACCGCGGGCAAGATCGTCATCAGGGGCCGCGTCGGCAGCCTGCTCGAAGTCGGCACGGGGTTCCACCAGGAGCTCAGCGGCCGCGAGAACATCTACCTCAACGGGGCGATCCTCGGCATGACGCGAGTGGAGATCGGGCGCAAGTTCGACGACATCGTCGAGTTCTCCGAGATCGCCGAGTTCCTCGACACCCCGGTCAAGCGCTACTCCACCGGCATGTTCGTCCGCCTCGCCTTCGCCGTCGCCGCCCACCTGGAACCCGAGATCCTGCTCGTCGACGAGGTCCTCTCGGTCGGCGACCTCGCCTTCCAGCGCAAGTGCCTCGGGCAGATGGAGGAGATCGCGGGCTCGGGGCGCACCGTCGTCTTCGTCAGCCACAACATGGTCGCCGTCCGCGGGCTCTGCTCGCGCGTCGTCGAGATCCAAGCAGGTCACGTGGTCGCGGACGGCCCCCCGGACGACACGGTGAACAGCTACATCTCCAACCAGTCGGCGGCGGGCGGCACGGTGCTGCATCTCGCTCGACCGCTGGGTAAGCCAGAGGAACTGGTCATCACCGCCGTCCGGGTGGTCGACGAGGACGGCAGGACGGAGGGGCCGTTCCACAGCAGCCGCCCCCTCAGCGTAGAGATCGACATCGACGTGGCACGCGAGAACGCTGCCTACCAGGTCGGCTTCGACCTGCTGTCGCCCGACGGGCACGTGCTTCGAAGCTGGCACACCGACGGGCCCGCCGACGATTGGCCGCCGATCGGGACGGGCCGCAGCACCCTGCGCTGCGTGATCCCCGCCGGGCTGCTGAATCAGGGCAGGTACGCCGTCGCGCCGCGGGCGGACGTGTACAGGAGCTACTGGATCGTCAACGGCGACGACGCGATCTGGTTCGAGGTGGTCAAAGACCACCTCGATTCGCCGTTCTCGCTGACGGCCAATCCGGGGACGCTGGCGCCGCTGCTCGATTGGAGCGCAGCGGAGGGGGACCACTCCGCAGGCCCGACGGACTCAGGACGCGCGGTCACCCGTCCGTCTCCCTGACGGCGGCAGGAGCCCCATGAGGGGGCGCAAGATCCGCGCGGCCCGTACGCGGACCATCAGGTGTCTGTGGCCGCTCGGGTCGACCTTCTTCAGCTCGCGCAGGTAGTCCCCGTCTTCTCCGATGAAGACGTAGGTATCGATCTTCCTGGGAAGATCCGCCGCCCGAGTGGCCCTGGTGATCCTGTCGGCGCCCTCGGTGTGGATGATGGCCAGGGCGCGATGCAGGTAGTAGCGGCGCGCCTTGCGGTTGATCTTGATCCAGACGGGCGCCTGGTGGTTCGGCACTCGTTCGTCCCACCGAAGGTCACCCACCAAGCTGGTGCGGGTCATACCCCAGAAATCACCTCGACATCTGGCAGCCTGCTCGGGAGTGAGCCAGCCGTCAGCCGTCGGGCCGATGCCCGAGAAGCGCCCCGTCGAGGTGTCCAGACCGTTGCAGGTGATGGCGGTCGCTCCCGTGCGCTCGGCACACGCCAGCATCACCTCGAGCGCTTCGGGCACCATCTCGTCGTCGGCATCCAGTGTCGTGAACCACTCTCCGCAGATGTGATCGAGCCCCGTGTTCTTCGCTGCGTGCATGCCCCGGTTGTGTGGGTGCCGGTAGATGCGAATGCGCGGATCCGCAAGAGCCTCGAGCGCCTCGGCGGTCGCGTCGGTGGAACCGTCGTCGACGATGATCAGCTCCCAATCACCGTAGCTCTGCCGCACCACGCTGTCGACGGCCCTTGCGAGGGTGTCGGCGCGGTTGTACGTCGCCATGATCACCGAGATCATCGGCGCTCCCGGAGCCCCGAGGCCATCACGCGCGGTCGGTGCGCGGCGCCGCATCCTTGGGGTTCGTGCCGTACCGATACTCGTAACGACGAGACGACCCGCGGGCACGCCGGTCTGCAACGACGACGAGACCCAGCTTGCGGCACGGGAACTTCTGCAGTTGGGCGATCGACCTCTCGAGCATCGGCCATCTGACCTTGCCCATGTTGACGACGAAGAGCGCTCCGTCGACCTTGGAGGCCATGGCCGCCGCGTCCCCCACCTCGAGGAGCGGCGGCGCATCGACGATGACCCAGTCTACCTTTCTCGCGTACTGACCGATGATCTCCCCAAAGCGCTGCGACGCCGCCATCTCGCCGGGATTGGGCGGCATCTCCCCGCTGGTGAGGACCCGCAGCAGAGCGTCCTCATCTGAGCCGGCTGCGCTGGCCGACTTGCGGGCAGAATACGGGAGAGCGGGCTGGCCTCCATGCCCAGTCCAAGGCAGTGACGTGATACGGACAGACGCGCCTTCTCTCACCCGAGCCACCGGAGCCGCCACTTGTTCTTCCCCGCTCCCATGGCCCTCCAGCGAAACGGGGACCAGCGCATCCACGGGATCGGTGCGGTGCGCAAGCACCGACGACAGTCCGACCTCGCTCGAGACACCCATGTAGCTCTCAATGCGCGGCCGCCGCAGGTCGGCGTCGACCAGCACCACACGCTGGCCGGCGAGCGCCAGAGCCACCGCGAGGTTGGAGGCCGTCACGCTCTTACCTTCGGTCCTGACCGAACTGGTGACGAGCACCGAGCGGACGTCGCCGTCGACGCCGGTGAAGCTGAGATTGCCGCGCAGGACTCGGATAGCCTCCGCCATCGGACCGGACGGGTCGGACAGCATGTGCACCTTGGCGTCTTTGGAGACGTGGCGCGGCAGCGGCGGCAGTTGGCCCAAGACCGACATGCCGAGCATCTCGGCCATCTGCCGCTCGTCCCGGACTCTCGTGTCGAGTTGCTCGAGAAGGAAGGCGAGCACCAGCCCGAGCACCAGACCCAGACTGCCCGCCAGCGCCAGGGTGTGCCTCATTCGAGGCGAGAACGGCTGAGTCGGGACGGTCGCCGGGGCGACGACCGTGAAGTCACTGGCGAGGCTCTCGAGTTGCAGTCTGAGCGCTTGCTCGGACTGCTTGAGTTGCAGGTACTCGCCGCTCTCCCTCTCGCTCGGACTCGTGTAGGTCTCGACTGCCGCTTCGACCGCCGCCAGAGCCTCCTGGACCTGCTGCCCCCGGCTGTCGCGACGCCAGTCGACGAAGGCCTGCGCGTAGGCATTGGCGGCGTCGGCGGCGGTCTGAGCGACGGCCGACTCGGCCCGGATGCCCACCACGTTCGCGCTGATGTTGCCGGCGGCGTCCACCGGTTGCGTGGCGCTCATGTAGTAGCCGGCCGAGGTGTCCTTGTCCTCCAGCAGATCGAAGGCGGCCTCGTTCACCTGCTCACTCTGGACGATCGCCGAGATCGTGGCGACGTCGGGTTGCTGGTAGCTCTGGGAGTAGCTGCCCTGGATGAGCGGGTTGGTGATGGTCACCGGCTGGACGTAGAGCAGCCGCGCCGTCGCTTCGTACATGGGAGTGGCCCTGTAGAGGTAGCCCGCGCCGGCGGCGATGCAGGCCAGCGTGACACCGATGATCAGCCACTTCCGGCGTAGCATCACGCCGAGGTAGCTGAGCACGGCCACACCTTCTGATGTATCTGTCGCCATGCTCCCTCTCTGATCGGCTAGGACGATCGGCCTGCTGCCCCTGCCGCCCGTCGCCCGCGGCAGCCACTCTTGCGCCTATCGGCATCCTAAAGAAGCCCCTTGACTGCGGCAATGCGTCGGCTGAGAGGCACTGGCGGAGTCTCACTCGAGTCGAGCAAGCCCACGGCACAGAACTCAGGGTTCTCTGACATAGACCTGGTACATACAATACCCGTACTCTCAGTGATGCGCAGTCGGCCTCTCGTGCGGCGACTCCGCCACTCCTGAGCCATGCTTTCGGCCGACGGTCGCACAAGGCGGCGGGCGTCGTGGAAGGGGCCCGATGAGCGGTCTGTTCGATAACAAGACGGTCCTCGTCACGGGGGCTACCGGCAGCTTCGGGAACACGGTCGTACCCGAGCTGCTGCGGTGCGGCGTACAGCGCGTCGTCGCCTACAGCAGGGGCGAGGAGATGCAATGGCGCATGCGACGCAAGCTGCCCGATCCGCGGCTGCACTTCGTGATCGGGGACGTGCGCGACTTCGAGCGAGTGCTGCACGCCGCCAAGGATGCCGACTACGTCTATCACGCCGCGGCCTTGAAGTTCGTACCGACCTGCGAGGACGCCCCGAGCGAGGCTTACAAGACCAACATCACGGGCTCGCTGAACGTCAGGGAGGCCTGTCGCCGCAACGGCGTCGAGAAGGCCATTCTCGTCAGCACCGACAAAGCGGTGAAGCCGATCAATGCCTACGGGATGTCGAAGGCCATGGCAGAGAAGCTCTGGCTGCAGGGCGAACTGCGAGACGACACCCTGTTCGGGGTGGTCCGCTACGGCAACGTCATCGGGTCGCGCGGGTCGATTGTGCCCCTCTTCCGTGAGCTCCTCGCGGAGGCCAAACCGCTGCCGATCACGGACACGCGCATGAACAGGTTCTTGCTGACGCTCGACCAGGCGATCGGCCTGGTCATCTACGCCACGGAGCACATGCGTGGCGGGGAGGTCTTCATACCGAACAACCCCGCCTCTCTCGTCACCGATCTGGCCCTGGCCATGGCCGGCCCTGACTACCCGCTCGATGTCGTCGGCATCAGACCGGGGGAGAAGATCTCTGAGGTCCTGATCTCCGAGGAGGAGGCGTACCGCACCGAAGACCGCGGTGACTGCTTCGTGATCCACCCCATCGGTACGCCGCAACCCGGCATCGAAGAGGAGTTCACCAGCACGAACGCCCGACAGTTGTCGGTGGACGAGATCAAGGACCTTCTCGGGGAAGCCGGTCTGTGAGTCTGCTCATCACCGGCGCCGGCGGCATTCTGGGTCGCGAACTGGCGGCGCGACTACCCGATGCGCTCACGCCCACCTCAGCGGAACTGGACATCCGCTCGGCCGAGCAGGTGCACCGCTACGTCGCAAGCCACGCCGTCCAGACGGTCATCCACTGCGCTGCCCAGACCTCCGTCCGGGCGTGCGAGACCGACAAGCGCGATGCCTTCGACGTCAACGTCGGGGGGACACGGGCGATCTGCTCCGCCCTTGCGAAGCACACCAGGACGGCGCTCCTCGTGTACGTTTCCACCGCGTGCGTCTTTCCCGGCGACGATGCAGCGAAGTGCTATACGGAGGACGACCTCCCTCACCCCAAGAACTACTACGCCCTGACGAAGCTGCTGGCGGAGCACACCGTCCTCGATTGGGCCGCCTGCAACCCGGACCGGAAGGCCCTGATCGTGCGGACCAACTTCGCCGGCCGCGGCAGATGGAAGCACCCGCGCGCCTTCGTGGACCGATTCGGCACCTACCTCTACCCGGACCTGGTCGCGCAACGGCTGGTGGAACTGATGCGCCAAGGGCGCGAGGGGGTCCTGCACGTCTGCGGCGACCGCCGCCTGTCCATGTTCGACTTCGCCCGGCTCGCCGACCCCGATGTCGGACCGACATCCCTCGAGACGTACGACGGTCCGCCGGTCACGGTCAACATGTGCCTGACGTCGAACCGGATCGCCCCGGTCGGGCTCAGATAGCGCAGCGTCCCACTCATCGGATTCGAGGCTGCGAATGAACGCCACTCCGGCAGACGGTCACGAGAGTGGCGAGAGCGCGGTCAGCGCCTCGACTCCGCCACGCCTGCGCGTCTGCCTCGTGAAACAGAACACGACCTACGACCTGTACACCAAGATAGGCCCTGACCTGCGCGCCATGGTGGCATCGTCCAACTGGCGCGCCGGCCCGCTCGGCCTCTGGGACGCCTTCGACTGTCGATGCCGCATCGTGTACGAGAGCGCCGACCCCGAGTGTCAGTTGGGCAAAGCTCAGTGGGGGCAGTACGTGGACGGCTGGGACATCTGGCCCGAGGGTAGCACGGCCGAGCGCGTCGAAGACGTGGACTGGAGCGCGTACGACATCGTGGTGTCCGTCGACGTCGCCGTCCCGACGCGGATCGTCCGTCAGCATCCGGGCACGATGTGGTGCTACTACTTCATCGAGGGCGGCACGAGCGCGGCCGGCGAGGCCTTCCGCGGCAGCCCGTACTTCGGCTACAACGTCTTTCTCACTCACAAGGACGCCAGGACGCGCCTGACCGCCGGTTCGCCGGTGGTCCGGAAGATGCGGCGAGAGAAACGCGCCATGCTCGACTTCCCCTACTACATGATGTCGTCGACTACCCTCCGAAACATCTATGGCGAGGCCGGCGGCGGCGCGAAGCACGGGGTCATGCTGAGCTCCCACAGCTTGACCGCGATCTCGACTGAGCAACGGCGTCTGCTCGAGCGGCTGTATCCCATCAACGAACGGGGCAAGGGCATGGCCAATGTCCACCTCGACGCCTTGGCCTCTGAGTACTGCGTCGTTCATCCCGACACCCGCCCCATCACGGGCTTAGCGCTGGTGGAGGCGATATCCGCAGGCTGCATCGCGCTGGCTCCGCGCCGCCTGGTCGTCGGGTTCCCGGATCTGCTGCCCCACGAGATCGACTACGACGACTTCGCCGGGCTCCTGCGGGTGCTCGAGCGCCTGACGAGCGACTTGCCGCTACACAGAGAGATCCTGCGGTTTCAGGCCGAGTACGTGGACCGCTACCTGTTCCACAACCCGAAGGCGAATCTCGAGGTGATGCTTCGGGCCTTCCGGGACTCGAGCGCCTCCGACCAGACGCAGCGCCGAGGGGAGCGGCGCGACAGGGTCCTCAGTGACGCCGTGCGTTTCGCCACCAGGGTCAAACGTCGCGCTACCAGAGAGGTCGCCAGGTTCAGGGGCGACCACTAGCGTCCGGCCCTGGAGCCCTGGCTGGCGCGACGCGCCTTCCCTGGCAGGGCTGCTTGACCTGGGGGGGTCGGGGCGATCGGGTCGCTCACCCGGTCACACGTTCGTCGACAGCCTCACTCTTGAGCAACCCCCACGCGCGCAGCCGGCCGACGAAGGCCCGGTAGACCCCGGTGCGCCGCGCCAACGCCTTCGCCGGTCTGAGGCCACGACGGTCGAGGTAGTAGAGGGCGAGCAGGCAGCGCCTACCCAACGGGTACCACCAGTGCTGCAACAGCCCCTCGATGTCCTCGGTGTCGCGCGGCACCTGGGAAGTGCGCCCCATCACTGCGTCGGACATCATCCGGCTCGCCTCGGGAGGATGGGGCTCATCGAAACGCCGCAGCCAACTCGGGGAGCGGTACTCCCTGTGCACGCGATAGGGACGGTCGAGGCGGAAGTAGCTGTGCTGCGCCCATTCGATGAGACCCCCGCACCACTCAGGCTTCTCGTCCTCGTAGATACGGACCTTCTGCTCCACCTGCCAGGGGAACAGGGACTCGTAGTGGTACAGGAACACTCCACGCCGCGCCATCTCCCCCGCGCGGACCCAGTGGAGGGTCCTGAGGTCCCGGCCACGATCGTCGACCACCGTCGGAGGTTCATGGGTCACGTACCGATACCCCGGCCCCCACTTGAAGAGCCGGTTGAAGTCGCGCGTCCCATCCAAGTGGTGCCAGGACTCCGCGACATATCGCAACCCGCCGAAGAAGCTGCGTGTCCGGAAGGAGACGGCCGAGACGTCCCGCTGCTCCCTGAGCAGCGCTATGACGGCCTGCATATCCTCGGGCCGGTAGAACTCGTCGATGTCGACCTGCCACAGATAGTCACCAGTGGCGCGCTCCGCGTAGGCACGCGACTGATGCGTGCGATGACGGCCGAGTTCGTCCGTCTTCGGCCAGAACCCATCCCGTGTCACGATCTCCACCTTGTCGAAGGGGTCCTCCTCGGCCTTGAAGCGCCGCAGCGCCTCAAGCGTCCCGTCGACCGAGTGACCGTCGGCCGTCGCGACGGCGTGTGTGTCCACGTGGCCGCCCTCGACGACGACAATCTCGTGTGCGAAGGGATATAGCGACCGCAGGCAGTAACGAGTGAAGGGCTCGCCGTTCAGCACTATGATGCCGAACGTTATCCGCGGCCACGGCGGCTCGCTGTGTCTGCTCACAGAGCCCTCAATCCTCAGGTGTTCGCGAGAAGGGCAAGCCTGCTACCTCCCGACATTGACGAGAGCCGATGCCGAATCGCGCGCGACCACCGGCGCTTCACGAGCCTCGGCGCACTGCCGACATCGCTCGGCCGTTAGCAGCGCGAAGAACGACAGCGCCAGCGGAGTATGCCATGGGTCGAAGATGGTCCACTCAACGAAGCCGAGGAGGAACACGCCAACGGTCACGCCGAGGAGGACGGTGGAGAGGAAGGCAGCATCACCTTCGCTGCCCAAGCTCATGCTGGCTGCCCGCCAGCCGAAGGCGATGAAGACGGCGGCCAATGCGGCGACGCCGAGCAGACCCAGGTTCCAGAGCGTCGGTACCCACACGAGATCGGGCGCCATTACCCCTACTTCCGTCACCCGCGCATCCTGGGCCGAAGACGGGAATCCGATGCCCAACAGGCGATCGCCGTCACCGAGCCACTCGCTCGTGATCTTCCACCAGGTGAAGCGAAGCTGCAGGTTGTGGTCCTCGAGGGCACTGCCGGCAGACTGGGTGTCCGTGATACGAGCGAGGAGATACGCGGACTGGGTGGGCAGCACAGTTATCGCTGCGGCAACGAACACACCCGCGACCAGGCTCATCTGCACGACTCGCTTGGCCGCCGACCAGGCGTCGCGTCGTTTGAGGAGACGCATACCCAGGACCACGACGATCTCCACCACCGCGACCAAGAGCAGCGCGCGTGTGTACGACACCCATACGGCCGCCAGCGTGACAGCAAGGACACCGAGCCACAACAAGCTCCAGTTGCGCTTCGCCGCGCAGTAGGCGACCGCCAGAGGCAGGTACTGCGGCATGAAGTAGAAGCTGCGCGTCAACGTCTCCCCGTTGAAGACGATGTACTGATACTCCAGCATCCCCGCGTAGATGTAGAGGCGCAGGCCCTGATGAAGCACATAGAGGCCCGCCGCGATTGCGTTGACGACCACTATCGCGGCGACGAAGTCCAGTGTCTCCTTTCGACCGGCGTGACACAGGATCCCCCGCAGCAGCAAGTAGCCCATGAACACGTAGAGGGGAATCCTCGCCTCGGCGATGGCCGCCCCCAGGTCCATGTAGCGCACTGCGGTCGTGCCGACCTTGAACAGCACGTACGCAGCGAATCCCACCACCACGATTTCCTCGGGCATCGAGAGACGGGGGCCGAACACGCGACGCTCCCCCGAGAACCGTCGGCGGCGAGGAAGCAGGAGGTCGAAGTACACGATCCAGGTGGCGAAGAGCCAGAACATCATGTGGTCGGCCGTCTCCCAGCCACTTGGTACCCAGAAGGGTCTGAGACGGTCGAAAAACACCGAGTAGTACATGTCCATGAGGAAGGGGAGACCGAGCAGGAAGATGCGTTGCCGCATCGATCGCCACAGGAAATAGAGCAGCAGTACCGTCGGCAAGACGAGGCGTACGGTGTTCATGCTCCTCTATTCGACGTCGTGAGCACAGGACTCGACAGTAACGCGTTGGTCTCCGGAATCGGAAATCGTCTTGGAGCCCAGTCTACACAGCTGTATCGGCCTCTCCCTGGACTCGTCATTGTCATCTTCTCAGGCTGCTCGGGTTGATGTGCTCCAGCCGCCCCGCCCGGGAGAGGCGCCCGCAAGTCGCCTGGTACCTAGAGGGTCGAGGGTGCGGGACCAGGCCTCTCGTGAATTCGGTTTGGAGCGCTTCGCGGGCCGAACGAACCAACCTTCAGTCTCTTGTGCGGTAGCGCTGGGCCTTCAGTCCGGACTTCCGCAGCTCGTAGGCTGTTTCGCTCCTCGTCGAAGGCGTTTGCCCTGCTCAGAGCGTTTTCGATAGCTCCAAAGTCCCGAAATGCGTAGGCACACGAGTTCTTGACTTGAGCAGGTGCTTCTGACTATCTTGTAGGCGTGTACCTGCGAGAGACACGACGCAAGAACAGAGACGGCTCGGTGGTCAGCTACCTGCAGCTCGCCCACAACGAGCGCCACCCCGAGACCGGCAGCCCCGTGGCCCGCGTGATCCACAATTCGGGCGTGCCGACCAGGTCGACCGCGAAGCCCTGCGCCGCCTCGTCGCCTCGATCTCACGGGTCCTTGAGCCCGCTGAGGCCGCCGGCGGCGGCCTTGCGGAGGTCGAGGTCGTCGAGGCGCGCCGCTGCGGCGGCGCCTACGTGCTCGACGGGCTGTTCCAACGGCTCGGCGTGACGGCTGCCCTGCGCAAGGCCGCCGCCGGCCGCCGCTTGGACGCTGACCTCACCGAGCGCATCTGCTTCGCGCTCACGGCGCAGCGGGCCCTGGAGCCCGCCTCCAAGCTGGCGGCCACGCGCTGGACGGCCGAGCGCGTCGCCATCGAGAGTTGCCCGGCGTTCACCGACGATGCCGCCTACCGCGCCATGGACTTCCTCCTCGCCGCCTTGCCGGAGATCGCCGAAGGCGTCTTTGCGAGCACCGCAAGCCTCCTCAACCTCGCCTGCGACGTGATCTTCGTCGATACCTCCTCGACCTACTTCGAGACCGATGCCGCCGACGCGGAGGTCGAGCTCGCCGGCGTCGTCGACGAGGCCGATGCGCGGGCCGCATCGGCGGCAAGCAGCGCGGATGCGGGTGGCCCCGAGGAGGCGGCCACGCGGCGCTTCAGCCGGCACTCCAAGGACAAGCGCACCGACCTCCCCCAGGTGGTGATCGGCATGGCCGTGACGCGCGAGGGCATCCCCGTGCGCTGCTGGACCTTCCCGGGGAACGCGTCAGACCGGCTGATCATCCGCACCATCCACGACGACCTCGTGGGCTGGAAGCTGAACCGTGTGCTCTGGGTCGCCGACCGCGGCTTTGCCTCGGTGGCGAACCGCGCCTACCTGCAGCGGGGCGGCGGGCACTACGTGCTCGCCGAGCGCCTGCGTGGCGGCAGCGCCGAGGCGCGCGAGGCGCTCGCCCGCGCGGGCCGCTACCGGCAGGTGGCCGGCGACCTCCGCGTCAAGGAGGTGCGCATCGGTGGGGGGGTGCGGGCACCGCGCTTCGTCGTCGTGCACAACCCCGAGGCGGCCGAACGCGATGCTCACGTGCGTGAGAGCCTCACCCGCTACCTCGAAGAGCAGATCGCCGGCTCGGACGAGTGGCCGCAGCGGCGCCGCGACGAGCTCGTCGGCACGCTGAAGACGACCCCCGCCCTCTACCGCCTCCTGCGGCGCACCAGGCAGGGCCTCCTGCGCCTCGACCGGGCCGCCGCAGCGCGCGAGGCGAAGCTCGACGGCAAGTGGCTGCTGCGTACCTCGGACGAGAGCCTCACAGCCGAAGACCTGGCCGCCGCCTACAAGCAGCTCTACCAGGTCGAGCGCGGCTGGCGCGACATGAAGGGAGCGCTCGGTCTGCGCCCCGTCTTCCACCACCGCGAGGACCGCATCCGCGCCCACGTGCAGCTCTGCTGGCTCGCGCTGCTCCTCATCCGCGTCGTCGAGAACGCGACTGGCGAGACCTGGCGATGCGTGCGCGAGGAGCTCGATCGCATGCACCTCGTGACCCTCGAAAGCCGCGAGGGCCGCGTCGTGCGGCGCTCGCGCACGACCGCCGGCCAACGCCGCATCCTCGCCGCCCTCGAACTACCCGAGCCGCCTCTCTTCAGCGCCTTCGAGGTCGTCGCGAGCGCAGACTGAAGGGTTCGCGTCTCAGGCTCGCCGTAGTAACACGACCCTTTCTGCCTTCGGCACCTCTTCTACCTGCAAACGGACGCTTTCCTGGCACGTCGTGTGCCTATCATCTGCGGAAGTCCGGGCATCCGCATCGTGA
>Ga0209164_1004480_pt1 | contig 12480 bp, 9 predicted proteins | sample MTBNYHSulfiMetaG_FD_187458 | JGI IMG/M metagenome (GOLD analysis project Ga0209164, IMG submission 187458) | Enrichment culture microbial communities from rom New York Harbor, USA that are MTBE-degrading - MTBE-NYH (New York Harbor Sulfidogenic)... | ecosystem: Environmental > Aquatic > Marine >...
CTTCTTAAACAGCGTTTGCATCTGCTCTATTCCCTCAGACCGCGCAACGATATCGATGTTTGGGTTGAGTTCCCTGGCTTTCTCAACAATTGACTGGGCGACCACTATGGCGGGAGTAGTCACCAGCAGCAGAGAGGATCCATGAATTGCAGCAGCCTCCAAAACCGGCGTCTGAGTCGCATCCCCATAGATCACGGGGAAGCCTTCCCGCCTGGAATGTTCAACCACTCGGTAATCCAGGTCGAGAAGCACAAACGGGAAGGACATATATTGGAGCACCTTGGCCATATGTTGGCCGATTCTTCCCGCACCCGCAATGACAACATGATCGTGCAGACCCTTATCGGGAAGATTGATGGTTTGCAGTGGCTCACTGCGAAACCAGCGCTTGCGAAACGAGTAGATGGGAGCAGTGAGGCCGGAGAGGAAAGGGGTTAGCACCATGCTGACAATGGCCACACTGAGGACCAGGGAGTACATTTCATTGGAAATCGAATTGGAGGATAATCCAATCCGGGCCAGCACGAATGAAAATTCCCCGATTTGGCAGAGCCCCAGCCCAACGGCAAGCGGTACAACGTTGCCGTAGCCAAACACGCGGGCAAGTGAGGCAAAGATCACTCCCTTGCCCACGGCTACCAGACACACCAAAAGGATGATCGTGCCCCAGTGAGCTATCAAGAAGGCGGGGTCCAACAGCATGCCGACGGAAGTGAAGAAAAGCAGACCAAATATGTCGCGAAGTGGAATGATGTCACTCAAGGCCTGGTGCCCATAATCTGACTCGCTCAGGACCATACCCGCCACAAAAGCGCCGAATGCAAAAGAAAGTCCGGAGAGATAAGTTGCGTAACCCACCCCGAGGCCAACAGCCGTGATGGAGAGGAGAAACAATTCACGGGAGTGCCACCTGGCGACGATAGCCATCAGGCGTGGAAGCAACCGTGTGCCTAACAGAATCATCACGGCGAGGAAAAGGATGGCCTTGAGTGCGGCTGCTCCGAGCAGCGAAAGCCCGGTCTCCGGTGCATTGAGCTGAGGCAGGATGATCATCAAGGGCACCACTGCAAGGTCCTGCACGATCAGCATACCGATCATGACCCGGCTGGAGAGAGTGCCAAGCCAGCCCTGGTTCATGAGGGTCTTCAAAATGACCATGGTGCTGGACAGCGACATGAGGGCTCCCAGCCAGAGCGACGGAACCGATTCCCACCCCAGCCATCGCCCGATCCCAAAACCATATGCTATAGTCAAAAGCATCTGGATGGGGGTGCCGATGATGGCGATGTTGCGCACTGGTTTGAGCTCTTTCAGGGAGAACTCCAGTCCCAGTGCGAAAAGCAGAAGGGCTACGCCGATCTCGGCTAGAAGCTCAATCTCGTGGACCTCGGAAACAGTGACCCCACCAGTGAACGGTCCGACCAATACTCCTGCCAGGATGTAGCCCAGAATCAAAGGTTGTCTGAGCCAGTTGGCAGCAATGCCTCCAATGAGGGCCGCCACGACTATGATTACAATATCGGAAGCTATGCCCATGACTGCCTTCGTCCCTCAAGTTCCTGATTAGATCTGCTTTGGCGATTCTTTCTGCATGATCCGGACGGTTCAATTCCGAGCTTCAACGGAAGCCAAAACGACCATACTTCATGCAAAGCACAGTTCGCAACACGAATCTAGCCGGATATTAAATCATGAGTGCTTGAGCAGCAGGCGGGCATCCAGAGCAACTGTTCCCTTGCCGTCGTCCTTGAGGCTTACAGGATTGAGGTCCAGTCCACTGATTTGCGGAAAGCGATCCATGAGCTGTGAGACCCGGGCCAGAATGCGAGACGCTGTCTCCATGTCCGCCTCGGGCATGCCGCGGAAGCGTCCTAGCAGCCTCGACCCTGATAACTCCTGGAACATGCAGGCTGCCTCCTCGGCTCCAATTGGGGCAAGCCGTATGCGAATGTCTTTGAGGACCTCCACCATAATGCCTCCGAGACCTGCCAGCACCACCGGTCCAAAGTAAGGGTCCCGCTTTCCCCCAATGATCAGCTCCCTGGTGGAAGACACCATCTTTTGCACCAGCACGCCCGCTACATCGGCTGCAAGACTGGTCAGCCTGTGCCATTCCTTTTCCAGTTTCTGCTCGCTCGCAATGTTTAAAGCGACTGCACCCTTTTCCGATTTATGCAGCAGGGACTGGCCGACAGCTTTGAGGGCAACCGGAAAGCCCATTGCTCGGACCGCTTCAAGCGCATCCGAGATGTTTTCCGTCATTTGCCAGGGTGCTGTAGGGATCCCCACTTTGTCCATTAGATCAAATGCTTCATGCAGCAAGGGCTGGCGGCTTTCCGTCTGGAAAGTGCGCAGCCAGGCGGCAACTTCCGTGTCGCGGTCAAATCTTGAGGCGGGGAGCGGCTCGCCCGATCTGGATGCCGCAGCCTTTGCGTACTGCCATTGGAGCGAGAGTGCCTCGACTGCTTGAACGGGCTCTGAGAAGAATGGGAATTCGGTGCTCTCCAGCAGCTGCACACGCTCTTTGAAAGGGATTTCCACCACCAGCGCGACCGGCTTGCCGTACTTCCACGAAAGCTCCCAGAGCTCCTGCAGAAGCCGTTTTGAGGCTTCGCAATCGGCTGCCATATGGGAAACCTGGATGAGGATTATCCCGTCGATGTTCTCCTGGCGCAAGAGGTTTTCCACCACGCTGAAGTAGAAGGATAGATCGTAGAGGTCGCCAAGATCCATCGGATTTCCAAGGCGAATCACGCCAGCCCGAAGCTTTTTCTGGACGGTCTCCAATAGCTTTTCATTCAGTTTGGGAAGCTGAAAGCCGTGCCTGGCGCAGGCGTCGGCTGCGACCACAGCATGGCCTCCGGAGCGGGATACGACGGCTAGATTCGTTCCTCGTAGCACCGGCATGGAAAAGCCTCGCATGGCGTTAATCGCCTCTGCAACTGAGTGCACGCGCACAATGCCGGATTCCCTGCATACGGCATCGACGATCGCGTCGTCTCCGGCAAGAGCAGCCGTGTGCGATTGGGCGATGGCTCGGCTGAGGGAACTGGTGTTGGATTTGTGTAGTATAATGGGCTTGGAGCTTTTACGGGCCGCCTCCGCAAATTCCCTCCCGCGCTTGAAGTCTTCGAGATACAAATAGATAATCTCCGTCTCAGGGTCATCCAGAAGAAAAGTCAGATAATCGGTCTCATCGAGGCTCAGTTTGTTTCCCATGCTTACGAGCTTGTTCACTCCGATGCCCGATGTGCTCAACCTTTCCCCAAAAGAAAGGCCGACGCCTCCGCTCTGGGCAAAGACGCTCGCCTTGCCCTGCCGGTAGGCGGACGGCAGGGCGATAAAGGGCGTATAGAGGCCCGTTTTGGTGTTAATCAACCCAATGCAATTGGGGCCTATGAAGCGGATGCCAAAACGAGTGCAGATTTCGAGCAACTGCTTCTCGATCTCCTCACCTTCGGGCCCAAGCTCGCGAAATCCGCCGGATTCGATAACCGCCCGCCGTATGCCCTTCTTCCCGCACTCGGCCATGATTTCCGGAATAAAGCGTGCCGGAGTGAGGATCACCGCCAGGTCGGTCGGTTCTGAAATATCCGCTACGGAGCGATGGATAGTTCGGCCCAGCACCTGGCCGCCACTTGGGCCGACGGCCTGTATCGTACCCTGATAACCGAAGCGGATCAGATTGCTCACGATGTTTTTTCCAAGATTGTCTTCCGATTCGGAAACCCCGACTACGACTAAAGATTGTGCTGAAAAGAGCTTGTGCATGGTTGTCCTTCATCTCATAAATTGATTCACTGCAAAGGAGATGCTGCGGCCCATCACATTGACAAATGGTCCCATTCTGCCACTCGCAGATATTATGCGGCCCGTAAACTTCTGTCAAACCGTATACCTGGGTGACATTGGCACCGAGGCTTTCCATGCTTTTGATAACTTTCTTGAAACGACTGGAATTCTAAGCCGATGATATAATAGAATCACGATCGATCCGAGGATTGCAAATTAGAGGATTTCAACACTGTCAGCACGTGGAGCTTGACTCAGTGCAAGTGTTTTGGAGGGTTATCCGGCACGGCTGCAAACTGACGGAAGAAAAATAGATGGCAGTCATTACTATATCCAGGGAACCTGGTGTCGGTGGGGAAGAGATTGCGGCTAGGTTGGCGGGCAAATTGGGATTCCTGCTGGTTGATAAGGCGCATCTCACGCGCCTTTGGCGGGAAATAAACCTGGAAGATGAAGAGCTCAGCTCGGTTGACGAGCGTGTTCCTACTGATGAGCAGGCTTTAGGTGGCGAGGTTGAGGCTTACGCCAGACTGTTGCCGGATTTGCTGGCTCAGCTTGCGGAAGAGCATGATTTAGTGATCATCGGCAGAGCTAGCCAGGCGTTATTTAGAGATCGCCCCGGAACGCTGCATGTTCGAATCATCGGTACCAGGGATTTTCGGGTTCGTCAGCTGCAGGATAAAGAAGGCCTTTCCCCTCGGCGGGCCAGGCGCCAGATCAGGGAGCTGGAGCAGCAGAGGAGTCGCTATATACGTTATCTCTATCGTTTGAATTGGGCCGACATAACTCTCTATGATTTGATTATTCGGATGGACCGCCTGTCAATCGATCAGGCATTAAAGCTGATAATGGCCGCCGCTGCGGAAATGAGGCTGCAGACGGTCCCCAGAAGGCGGATCGTCGAAAATCTTCTGCCCGAATTGACCGAACCGCGAGGCGATGGGCAGTTTGTCAACGAGGCCGAAAGAGAGTTCGCTCATTTCCTTGAGTTTTATCGCATTCCATATGAATATGAGCCGCGCACTTTCATTCTGGAAACCGATCAGGAAGGCAAAACAGTGGAGGCCTTTACCCCGGATTTCTACCTGCCCGAGCAGGATCTTTACATCGAGCTCACTACCATGAAGCAAAGCCTGGTTACCCGTAAGAATCGAAAAGTGCGGAAATTGCGGCGGCTTTACCCAGAGGTTAATATTCGTATCTTCTACCAAAAGGATTTTCAGACTCTTTTGGCAAAATACGGTTTGCTGGCCAATCAGTCGGGCAAAGGAATCGATGCTCCCGAAGCCAGCTAAGGATTTTGAAGCCGAATGCTCAGTCGGGACAAATGGGGGACGAGCTTGAAATCTTTGGACCAGGATATTACAGAGATTCTGATATCGAGGGAGAGAATTGAGCAGCGGGTTGCCGAAATGGGCCGGCAAGTGGCAAGCACATATGGAGATTCCTTGCCGCTTTTGGTGGGTGTTTTAAAGGGATGTGCCTTGTTCATGGCTGACTTGGTCAGGTATATCGACATTCCGTTGGAAATGGATTTTATAGCGATACAGAGCTACGGGGGATTTCAGCACTCCACCAGTGGTGCAGTCGGCATCACCAAAGACCTGGACAACCCTATCGAGGGACGTGATGTGCTCGTGGTAGAAGGCATTGTGGATACGGGCATGACCATAAGCTATCTATTACGCAACCTGGAGGCAAGGCAGCCGCATACTATCCGTTTATGCGCCTTCCTGGACAAGCCGGCTCGCCGAATTTTAAAGGTACCCATAAGTTTCAGAGGATTTGAGATTCCCGACCGATTTGTAGTCGGCTATGGGTTGGATTTTAACCAACGCTACCGCAACTTGCCCTACATCGGAGTACTCAGTAAAGAAGTGACCGGCCTGTCCTATGCGTAACAAAGATCCCATGCTTTTTTTTGCATGTACAAAAAAAACTTCTTGACATCCGGAATTGAATTTGATATTCGATAACTAACCCCAAGAGGTTTTAGTAAGAAGCTCGATAGATAGGCTCAAGGACAAACCTCAACGGAAACTAGGGAGCAACAGCATTCTAGGGGAAGTTGAGTGGAGAAATTGAGATGAAGCCAACAAAGGCGAAGTCGAGCGGATGAAAAGGTCACTTGGGGTTAAACTTTTTTTGACACCATATTCACTTAAAGCACTCCTCCCTGTCAGCCCTCGAGCCATCCCCCTTTACCCACATCTCTTTGGATGGGCCGGTGCAAGAAGCCAGGAGCTTGTCCGACAATGCCTCTTTGTCATTTCGAACGGAGCGTAGTGAGAAATCTGTAAAATCAGCCACTTGCAAGCACAAGATTTCTCGCCTTCGGCTCGAAATGGCAGTTCTCGGACAAGCTCCTAGTCACCCCACACGCCCAAACTCTGTCCCTCCATCGTGCTCAAGTTCCACTCTACTCCTCGTGTCCAAACAGAGTTTGGGAACGAGGGGGGTATTCCCCAGTACGAAGGACCTGAAGGACCATGGCAAGATCGTAGGTAAAGGGCAGCTCTAGTCCTAAAGAATCCCAAAAACAGTAATGTCTGTGCCCTGGCTGCGGCGGCTCTACCGATTGCAGACCTGCTCCCATGTATCCCTGAGCTCTTTCATGATGCAGGCGGCTTCCTCAAAGAGTCCCTGGGCTATCTGTTCAATGCAATATACGTATAGACGATGAAGTCCTACCGCCAGCTCCGTGTTGTGATGGAATTCCAGCGCATCAATTAACGAGGTGATGGCGACAGTGGCGCGATCTTTTTGCTGTTGGTGGCAGGCTGCAAGGATTGCATCATGGGTAATCAAAAGACGCTCTACCGGACTCGCCGTAAGGATTTTAGTCTTAAGATAAGCAACCGCGACTGTGCTGTTATCGTACATGTTCTTTTAGCCTACAGAAAAAGTGAGAGAACGGCTTCAGGTGCTTGATTCGCTTGAGTTGCTATGGCAATGGGTGTCAATTGCCAGATCTGGAGTTTTGTTTCGTCAAGTTGTGTCCGGGCCGTATTGCCATCCATGATTCGGTAGCAATGCAGCTTGGAATCAGCCTGTCCCAGGAAAAGAGTTCCTTTTCTAAAGGCGAGATGATCTTTCACTGCGTATAAGACATGAAGTTTTTTCTTAATCTGGGCCAGCAGTTCATCGATTTTAAACCTCGAATCTTCTGCATTCTCTCGATCGTATATAGTCACTCGGAAGCCTGCAATGCGGAGGTATTCGACTGTTGGAAAAGATTGCTTTTCTTCTTCGAAATCTGTGTTAATTGGCGTTACGGCTTCAGACTCACCTGGCAAGGGTGAGACCTTGGAGCCGGACCGGGGAAAATCGGCCTTCAGATTCTGTGTTCTCGTGAGCGATCTTTCACTCAAGTGGCTCAAGTCTTCTGAATCTGCAATGTTCCCCTTTTCGAGCGAAATCGACTGGTTTTTTACCGTTGACTTGGCCAAGCTGGAGCCATTATTTGCCAGAGAGCCCTCTGGCTTTTCCGTGGAGGTTCTCGTCTGTTGGCGGTAGGAGTGGCTGGATTGGCTTCGGCGGGAATCTGGGGTGTCGAGCGCACTCGTGCTGGAAAGAGTTGTTGTCAATTCTATTGACGACATCGTCTCACCTCCCTTACCCGCCTAGTCGTTCATGATCCTGCTAACGAGCCTGTAGCCCAAGGAGGCGCTGAACTCGCCCGGCAGTCCTGCCGCCTTATCCCCGATTGGTAAAAGGATTTAGGCCAGTGGCTTTGCGTCCCAGCCTTTCGACCGGTTTGCCTTTGTCAAGCGTTCTCGATAGGTGTCCTGGAACACCAAATGAGGGGCGACGGAAGTTTTGCCGCAGCCCGTATCAGCTCTAATAATAAGATCGTCAAGATGGGACCAAAACATTAGAAAAATGTGTCAGTAAAGCCAGTTCTTCTCTTTACGTGTCGCGCGCCTACTCAGAAGGCGATCTGCTCATGTTGCTCATAGATCCTGCCAAAAAACGTAAGGATCTACGATCTGCATGAATAGATTCTCTGCCCACAGCCTCTTCTCAATCTTCCCTGGAAAGACGCCAATAGGCTCCGATTAATAGTACAGCGCAACAGCTATGGCGATGTAGCCCATCCCCGACTCCTTTCAAAACATACCGGATGCAGTTTGCTGCTCAATAATGTGTTACAGATTCGACTTGAAGCACGACTCCTGACTAATAAAACTGAGAAGGCTTCCTTGTGCAAAATGTTTCAATCTGAGGCCTAAAATCGGGAATTCCCTGTAAAGGTACTGATTGGCATTGCAGAATCTAAGGGCAGATTGCCGCTTGCAGAACGCTCCCGAATATGTGTTGGCTTGATCGGACTATTCGCACCGGAAGCAAGATCTTAACTGCATCAAAGGTCTGCGGCGTCATCCTTGAAAGAGGCTCCTTGAGAGTCGTGGAAATATTTAGAGATGGCCCCCGGCAGTTCGTTTCCAGAGCACAGCGGTTGCGCAAATTGGAGTATTGCGGCACAATCCCTGTCAAACTATACTAAAAGCAAAGGAATGCCGATGCAGGAAATCCTTTCATTGATTGTGCCTTTCGCTATTCCGGTTCTTGTATTCGTATCCGGGGTTGTTACAGCCTGGATTTTACTCCGCTTCAAAGTGCAACGCTATCATGATCGGGCACAGGCTGAATTGGAGATGATACAGGCTACCATGGCCGAGCGCCTGGCAGCTAAAGAACAAAAGTTGGAGGAGTTGAAAGGCTCTTTTGAAAAAGCACTCACCGAAAATTCCCGTTTGAGCAGTGAGCTCAAGTCAGAATGTGAAAGACGGGCAACGGCTGAAGAGAAGAATTCCAGAATTCCAAATCTCGAAATGACACTCAAGGTGAAGGAAGAGCAAATCTCGGCTCTCCAGCGAGAGAACAGCGAACTATTGGCAAAGCTGGCAGATATGGGTGCCAAACTCGAAGAAGAGCGCAAAGCCTCAGACGAAAAGCTGGCTCTTTTACACGAGGCTAAGACACAGCTCTCTGACGCTTTTAGAGCACTTTCTTCGGATGCTTTAAGAGACAATAATCAATCGTTTCTGCAACTGGCTAACACTACTTTGGAGAAATTTCAGGAAAATGCCAGAGGCGATTTGCAGATGCGCCAGCATGTGATCGGTGAGCTGGTCAAGCCGTTGCAGGATTCGCTGGAAAAAGTGGATGATAAGATCAAGGAGATTGAGAAAGCGCGTACCAGTGCCTATGCAAGCCTTTACGAGCAGGTGAAGCTCCTTACCCGTACGCAGGATCAACTGCAGCAGGAGACCTCCAATCTTGTACAGGCATTACGGGCTCCAGTAGTCCGGGGGCGCTGGGGAGAAATACAGCTGAAGCGGGTTGTTGAAGTTGCGGGTATGGTTGAGTATTGTGATTTTTTGCAGCAGCAATCGGTGTCGACCGAAAGCGGACGGCTGCGTCCGGACATGATTATAAAATTGCCCAACCGCAAGAATGTGGTGGTGGATTCTAAAGCACCGCTGCAGGCTTATCTGGAAGCATCGGAAGCACCGGATGAGCCGACTAGACTGATCAAGCTGCAGGAGCACGCACGACATATCCGGTCCCATCTTAGTCAGCTGAGCAGCAAGTCGTATTGGGACCAGTTCAGTCCGGCACCGGAATTTGCCGTCCTGTTTTTACCCGGCGAGACCTTTTTCAGTGCAGCGCTCGAGCAGGATCCCGGACTGATCGAATTTGGAGTGGAGCGAAAAGTCATACTGGCTACTCCAACGACTCTCATCGCTTTACTCCGTGCCATTGCCTATGGCTGGCGGCAGGAGCAGATTGCCGAAAATGCCCAGGCGATCAGTGAGCTGGGGCGAGTGCTGTATGATCGCATCCGCGCCCTGGTCGGCCATTTTACGGAAATGAGAAAAGGATTGGATCGAGCCGTATACGCCTATAACAAAGCGGTGGGATCGATGGAGGGGCGGGTACTGGTGGCTGCCAGGCGATTTAAGGAGCTCGGCGCCGCGAGCGGCGACGAAATCGAGCATCTGAAAATTATAGAGAAAACAAGCCGAAGCATGAGTATGATCGAATCGTCGGAGCTGCTATCTCATCCGAATACAGAAAAGATCCATTCGTAGCAGTGCAAAGCTCACTTGAGCACGTTGGCGCAATTGATCCGCGAGGCTTGCAGGTCAAGGGAAGCTGCTACCTTTTCGGGGTGCCGGATGCAAGGCGCTGCGGGCATGCTGAACCTCCGGAGGAGCAAACCTGTCTTGAAGCCTTCCCGTATTTTGCCGTACACAAGCTTATAGCTCGGCCACTCCGGCAGGGATTAAACAAACGAAAATCAGCGCAGCATCACCGGTATTTTTCAATTGATGCTCTTCGTTTCCAGGAATGAAAATGACGTTCCCCTGGGCGACTTCAACCCACTGGCCATCCCGCCAAACCGCCCCTTTGCCGGCATGCACAAAAATCTCATGCTCCCAGCTGTGAGCATGCTTTGGAGTGTGACCGCCGGGGGATAGCTCAAACACGCGCATGCAAAAATGAGCTGCTCCGTCCGCATTACCGATAACCACCCGGCCGGTAACTCCTTTGGCGGGGTCTTTATCGAAAATTTTGCTGTCCGCTTCAGAGTAATGAATAATCTTCATGGATTTCCTTATAGCTTTGTGCCAGCATCTGCTGCTTTCGATGGAGCGTCCTGCATTTCCTCGATCAGTCTGCCGGTTGGCTCCCCCAAATGGAAGGACATTTCATCGGCCGGCCTTGCCAAAGGCTGGGATCCAAGATGAACTACTCCGGTCGGCCGTCGTCTCCAAGGAGAGAGGCGTTGATGATTGATGTCAAGTTTGAGCGCATGAACAATGGCTAACACATCAGCCGGCCCTTTGCTGGGCCGGCGATTGGGCGTTAGAATCGGCTGGTTTCGAACGGAATTGAAGAAAGTGATTTTTGGGACGGTCAAGACAAGAATTTCTTTTTGAGATCCTCCCAGGGGGCGAACAGGGCGAACACCACTGCTGAAATCAAGTAAATAGCCAGAATCGAAGCCGGAAAAGTGACATAAAGCAGGATATAAACCGGAAAAAGAATTGCCAAGGACAGCGCAAGCTTCACTCCCACTTCAACCCATTTGTTTTTCTGATCCTGTTTTTCCTCCATCCTTCACTCCATTTTTTGTATGGTTCATTGATCTGAATAACTTCAATCAAGTGCAAAATCGAAACACAGCTTCCATACTCAAGAATTTTTGGAATAAAAAACATAAGCGAGTCGGCGCCATTTTGCAAGGAGAATGACCCGGCGTAGTGATCTTTTTTTCACAATTTCTGTGTAGGGAGCGAATCGAATGATTTTTGAAAGATCAGCGAGAAAATTGGGAATAAACGGGAACCCCTTGAACTTTGCCTATCTTTTTATTTGCATGGTCAAAGCTCATTGTGTATATATGCACATGATAAACTAGCCTGAAAACAGTCAAGTCCGCACCATTTAGTAAAATGGACCAATGGAGATTGCGCCCAAACGCTAGCGGGGTTCTCGATATACCTTTTTAATCAGCTTAGGAGGATAAGCATGGCAAACGCAGTAACGCAAAGTATTCTGGTGGTCGGAGGCGGCATGAGCGGACTCAGCGCCGCAATCGAAGCAGCAGAAGCGGGCCGCGAAGTCTACCTGGTAGAAAAAAACTCATACCTCGGGGGACGGGTCGCTCAGCTTCATCAGTATTTTCCCAAGATGTGCCCTCCCTACTGTGGCTTGGAGATCAACTTTCGCAGAATTAAGAACAATCCCCAAATCCGGTTCTACACACTGGCTGAAGTGGAATCGATTTCCGGTGAAGAAGGCAATTGGGATGTCTCGGTTAAAATCCAGCCACGTTATGTGAATGAGAGGTGTACGGTGTGCAACAAATGTGCTGAAGCGTGCACTCTAGAAATTGATAACCCCTTCAATTACAACATGAATAAAACCAAAGCCGCCTATCTGCCTCACGATATGGCATTTCCCATGCGTTATGTATTGGATCCGTCACTGGTGCAGAGCGGTGAGGCGCAAAAAGTTAAAGAATCGTGTCCCTACGATGCCATTGACCTCGACATGCAGCCTCAAACAGTAGATCTGAAAGTTGGATCCATCGTTTGGGCCACGGGTTGGAAGCCTTATGACGCCAACAAACTGGATAATCTTGGCTTCGGTAAATACCAAAACGTGATCACCAACGTCATGATGGAACGGCTGGCGGCATACAACGGGCCGACACAAGGTCAAATCCTTCGCCCTTCAGACGGCAAGCCTCCACAAAACATCGCTTTCGTCCAATGCGCCGGATCGCGCGACGAAAACCACCTGCCGTTCTGTTCAGGTATTTGCTGTCTTGCTTCCATGAAGCAGGCGAACTATGTGCGCGAACAGTATCCGGACGCGAAGGTCCACATTTTCTTCATTGACATTCGTGCCACAGATCGTCTGGAAGATGTCTACCGTAAAGCCAAGAAGGATGAGAATATCAAGTTTTTCAAGGGTAAAGTGGCAAAAATACAGGAAGACAGTGCTAACAAGAATTTGATCCTGCGCGTAGAGGATACGACCACCGGATCATTGCACGAGGTCAACATGGATCTGGTGGTGCTGGCCACCGGAATGCAGCCAAACACTTCGGAAGTGCAAGTCCCGACTGCCGTTTCCTACGACGAGTATGGGTTTGTATCATCGGTGGAT
>Ga0209164_1004481_pt1 | contig 12479 bp, 14 predicted proteins | sample MTBNYHSulfiMetaG_FD_187458 | JGI IMG/M metagenome (GOLD analysis project Ga0209164, IMG submission 187458) | Enrichment culture microbial communities from rom New York Harbor, USA that are MTBE-degrading - MTBE-NYH (New York Harbor Sulfidogenic)... | ecosystem: Environmental > Aquatic > Marine >...
CTGCTAGAGGTAGATTCATGTGATATTTTATTAGATGAATTATTTACGCTTATCTATTGGCTAATCTACATTTGCAATTGTAATATGCACTTTCTGAAGATAATTTCAATTGCGTTGTTTCAGGAAGTAGGTTTTCCTTTCAGCACTCCCAGAAACACTGTGTTTCTTTCGCCCCATAAGACGCATACCTTTTTTCTCAGAAACACCTTACAGCTGCTCGTATGTAATCAAATGCAAAATACGACTTTTACTTTACCTTGTCTGAATCAATACCCAACCACCTTAGCGCATCAGATTTATTAGAGAAAAATTTGACTCTAGCTCCTCTGTTCAATGCAACATTTATAAAAAAGTGCGATAGGTCATCAGGAGTGTAATCATAAAAACAGAACGCTAGTGATAAACCTAAATTTAAATCTGCTAAACTAACTGCTGACTGAAAAGCATCTATAGTTTTCAAACTGCGCTTCGATATTTTGCCTTCACAAAGAACAAGTCTACAATTATTTTTTTTACATATATCAAATATCTTTTTCCACTCCCTTTGTACCCCTTCTGGTGTAACTTCATAACCCTTAGGGAGTTTCATGTGCAAGTAGTTCTCGCGAAGTTTAAGAGTGTATTTGGTACTCATATTTTGTAACGTTGGTAAATTTCACGTCTGGTAGGGCAATGACTGAAATAAGATAATAAGCCATATAACAGGGAGTAACTACAGTTGCTCTTTTGACATTTGTCTTTTATGAGAAGTCCATTTTCGGGGTAATCTCTTTCAATAGAACAGGTTTCCCAAGTGTTATTCTTCCGGCATTCAAAATCATAAAGACATTTTGCTGTCTGTTTCTTTGTTTCATCGCTAACTTGATAAGCCATAGAAAAGCCTTTAAGCTGCTTTAATCTAATTAGAATACAACACACTCATTTTGTCAAATTGTTAGATTGAGGAAATAGATAACTCTATTCTGATGATTTCTATTTAAACGCTTGCCCTCTATTAGGACCTTGCGAGGTGTTTATATCAGGAAGAATCTAAGTTCTCCCACTGACAATAATGCGTAGTACGAGTCGAAAAACCATATAGAGCGCTAGCAGCCAGATCAATACAATAATTAATGCGGCAGCCCACTTTGTTTTGTTATCCATAGAAGTAGATTGAGCTTTTGCTCTGCACTCTTCAAGAACGTCCTGAGGGATCATTTTCAGTGAAAGATAAATGCCTGCCGGTATAATAATTAGATCATCAATATACCCTAAAAAGGGTATAAAGTCTGGAATTAAATCAATAGGGCTTAATGCATAGGCTACGACTATAGCGACAAAGATCTTTGCATGCAATGGAACTCTTGGATCTTTATAAGCTAAGTAAAGGGCATATGTATCTGTCTTTAGTTGTTTTGCTTTTTCTTTTAGCGACGGCTTACCCATAACATCAATTCCATTGATAGTATGCACCAGTATATCAGATTTAAAGGGGGAGCACTTCAGGAAGGAGTCGATTTTGTTATTCAATCAGACGAATTCAAGTATTGCTCAATTCAATTTGAAGGATAGAGGATCTTGAAATTACTCCTGCAAGGCGGAGACCATCTGTAACAGATATTCTCAGTATTCCATTCTCAAGCATAATATCCAATATGTCATTAAGTGGAGCATTGACATCAACTGTAATAGGATTTTTTTGCATAACGTCTTCCACTGTAAGTTTTACGAGTTCTTTCCCCTTTCGGACTTGATTTAATAAATCATATTCTGTGACAACACCAATCACTCTCTCCTCATCATCTATAACGGGCATTCCGCTAAAACGATCTGACACTAATTGCAAAGCAACATCTTTTGCGAGGGCACTCTTTTTTGTAGAAATAACCGGCGTTTTCATAACCTCTTTTGCTGTTAACTTTGTTATCTCCACATTTTCGCCCCCCTCATTTTTTATTGATTATCTCATGAAATATTCATCATTACAATAAAATATCAATTTGAATATTTCAGGAAGGATGTTTGCCTCTCAGGACTATCGAGAAAGCTGTGTTTCATTCTCCCCGTAAAACGCCTACCATTTTTCTTAGAGACACCTACTAATATTGCTTTCAAGGATTGGCTTCAGTCTCAACATTACTTCAATAAATACGCACATTGGAGAGTTACTAAAGACTGCGGACTACAAATGTAAATCAACATTATTAAATCTTATAAAAAGTGAGTATTGTCACGAGAAACATACAATAGAAAAGGGCGAGTGTTTAACTCGCCCCTTTAATAATGATGAAAGACAATGAACGAATAGCTCAAGAATACAAGTTAGTTAACTGAATTACCATGGCCACCTCGGACACACCAATAATATTCTTCACTGCCATCCTTGTCTCTCTCAGGGCATGATCCATCGTATAGGTCGCAGCAACGTGCATTAAGTGGATACCATATTGCGGAGGGCAATAAATGAGTAGTATCAGTCCAGTAACAACCAGTAAACATCTCTTCATCCCACTGCACACAGCCATCCCATACTCCTGAACAATCAGTATCAAAAGGATGCCCAACAGGAAGAGATGGATTATATTGACCAGGAATAAGCAAGCTACGAAATTCTTCAACGGTAGGAAGCCTCCATCCAAAACGATTACCAGTGGACGCTTGGAGGCAGAAAGTTTTCGCATAATCCCATGAAACCCTATCTTTAGATGGGGACCATTGCCAGACAAGCCCTGTCTCTTTATCAAGAACCGCCTTGCCTTCAAACATATTACCTTCTAATACAACCTCAAATCGTGGGCATGCTATTTCATCACACTGAAACTTTTGGTCCCAAGTTGGTTGCATATGGTCGAGTCTCTCCATGATATAATTCAATGTTTCCATTATTGCTTCTTGATTTCCTATTGAAGTTCCTTGATTTCCCATCATGGTGTCCTGATTCCCTATCATGGTGTCCTGGTTCCCCATCATGGTATTCTGGTTCCCTGTCATAGTGCTCTGGTTTCCCATCATGGTGTCCTGATTCCCTTTGATTTCGTCTAAAGGATTAGCTGCCTCAGCAAATCGTAGACCTGTTAGAGATAAACCCAGAATAATGACCATGAAGATTGTTGACACTAACCTTATGTTACTTTTTCTTACCATCCTTCAATCCCTCCTTGTCTGTTAAAGTTAATATCTTCGATACTCTCTTTGTTCATTTACAAAAAAACTAATATCACCCTCTAAACATGAGAAAGGGAAAAAAACAAAAAAAGCCGAACATACCTAAGAGTTCTTTCGGCAGTCCGGCTGTCTTTTTTAAGACCCGTAACTTTCCACCCTCTCTTCACAGAGAGTTCGGCTTTGTCGGGAAATTTTTGTTTATTGTTTTTTTTGTATGGTTGGTTTAGATAGAATCCCCCCGATTCTATTAATAACTGACCTATTTATAACAACTATATTTACTATTGTCAATCCATCATAGGTATTAATTAGAATATAACTAAAGTACTAATGTTGCAAGGATTATAGATTATAGCTTGTGATGTAGAATTATTCATGTGGGCTGAGTGTAGTGGTTACATGAAGGAATCAACAGGTAATTAGGATTGGTCAAAGTGTTTATTACTATGTGAACAGCACATAGGCAACGATGCTCAAAGCTGTGCGGATAACAGGAAGTACATCACACACCTGCCAAGGGGGCAATTTTGGATGAGAAAGAGGGTCAATTTAACAGATGCATACTCAAATCGTCGCCCTTATATGTCTATAATGGTGTTTGTCCATAGTATTTAGTGTCTCTTGTGAATTCCCATCTGGGTTCAAACGTAATTGTGTCGTCTTTATTTGCTCTGCAGGTGCCTATTATTAATTTAATTCGAGGGGGAATAAGTCTAATTATTGTCCGAAAAATATCGAGGGAACTGAATGCTGAAACCTCATTCCTGAAGACAATTAAAAAAATATATTCATCCAATTTTAGTGCGTCTATTTGTTTTGTGGCTTCTGCTAAAAATATGTCAGATAGCTTTTTCAGTTCAATGAAAGTGACGTCCATAGACGCTGTTGAATGAGAAGTAAAATTCAAAATTTGGCAACCCACTATTTTATTGCCATGATGAATAATAATTTCAGGACTCGGGAATGCTTGAAATGATAATGTGCTACCAGGGAACTGTTTCATTAGCCAATCGATAATGAAACGAGCGGATTCTGAATCGTATTGTTCAAAATGGAAAATCTTAGATTGTGAACTAATAGCGTCATGAGAACTCATGACATCTCGTATTTCTTCAATGGATTCATCTTCGACCTCAATTTGGAGGTATTCCTTGGAATATTCAAGGAATTGTGCTAGCTTGTAGAGATGAAACAGGCTAACACTAGTTTCTCTTTTTATCTCTTCGACCAGTTCAGGTCTTGGGCCTATTTTTTTTTCTCCTTCTGAATCTATAATCCACCACCAATCACGTTTTTTTTCTTCTGTCACAAAGATTATTGATTCTAAGGAAGACTCTTTAGCCTTCTGAATAATTTGTTTCCAAATTATTAAATCTCCATATTTACGGTCGTATTCTAACCCGCTATACATAAATCTATCTTTTTTAATATCTTCAAATCCCGGTGGGTACTCATTTGAGTATCTCTTTTCACCTTCTTTGTAAATTTCATTAAGTTCTGACTGGTCTTTCGGTGCCTTACCTATTTTGTCAGTGAGTAGCTCATTGATTTTATCTCTTATGTTGTCATGGTCAAGCACAGACATCTGTTTTTCTTCCAAAGTTTGAAGCGTTTTAAAAAATTTATTTGTCGCCTTATTAATATCTTTTAATAACGGTGTGACTTTTATGGAGGAGTGCCGCTTTTCGAGTTGTAAGCCATTTAAGGCAGAGATTAATTTAGACTTGCTCTCTTCAATCATGCTCTTAACCTGAGTAAATCTCTTTTTTTGATCCGCAATAACACTTAAACGATTTCTTTCATATTCTAGTGCTACATAGTTAGGTATCCAGATTCTATCTTTAAACTTTGATAAGACGTTAAAAAAGTCATCACGGGCCTTGATAGGGAAGCGATAAGTACCCAAAAGAACATTAGTATCTAGAATGAAGGTAGCAGTTTTCCATTTCTCCTTGAGTTCTTCTGGCGTTGGTGGATAAAAGCCCGCGAAGTAATCTTTTAAGGTGTTCGGCATTTGGGAAATCTTATCATTTAAAAAATGCTATTTCAAGCGGTTATCTTCTGCCAAGATCATCAATTTCCGTTTATAAAAACGAACGTTTATCCTATCTCTGCCATCAATAAGAATATGTTGACTTTCTTGTCCAATATATAGTATAATTTATCAAATTAAATAGGTTTTCTTATTCATGTCGCTCAGAAAGGAGGTGTTAAGTGAAAAAAGACGTATCTTCCCTGCCCCAAAGGGTCATTGGTTACCTAAGGGTCAGTACAGGGGCTCAGGATGCAGAAAATCAGCAATTAGGTATTCTTCAGTTTGCAAACGGTCATGGATGGAAAGTCGAGTTAGTTCAAGAGACGGTATCTGGAAGGGTGTCCTATAAAGACAGAGGACTCGGAAAGATTGTTCAGGAGCTAAAAGCAAATGATGTCTTGATAGTCTCAGAACTCTCTCGTCTCGGAAGAAGTATGCTTGAGATCATTACCCTTCTCTGTGAACTATCAGACAGAGGGGTCAAAGTCTATGCGATTAAGGGCAATCACAAGGTAGACAATTCTATTCAGTCGAAAGTCATGACTATGGTTCTTTGCATGGCTGCGGAGATCGAGAAGGAGTTAATTTCTCAGCGTACAAAGGAAGCCCTGCAAAGGAAGAGGCTAGAAGGGGTCACGCTAGGCCGTCCTAAGGGAGTACCGGGCAAATCGAAGCTTGACGGAAAGGAGGAAGAGATCAGGCAGCTTCTTGAAAAGGGTGTAGGCATTGCATCATTAGGGAAAATCTATGATTGCGCATGGCCTACTATGAAGAACTTTATTAAGAAAAAGGTGGTGGTGAACGGAATAAGAAAATAGTGAGATAGGGAGAGGGGGTTTTTAATCCAGAAACTTCTCTCTTTCAGTAGAGATTACCCGCCCTCAATTACTGGGAAATTTTAGTAGTTTTCAAGATTTACCTTTTCGGTTGTTCCTTCCTGAAATATATTATTTACATGTGCTTTAAAAAGGAGTATATTGCAATCAGAAATAGCTAAAAGGTACAGACATGATATTGAGGATTTTAAAAAATAATAAATAGAATACTGTTAGATGGTTATGTTAAAGAACGAGGAATTTTTTTAAGAGAGGCCTTCTTGCTTACAACCAGCCAAAAAAGACTCTAAATAAGCCTATTGTTACTATTATTGACAGGGAGGATGGAAAAGCAAAGAAGGAACGGGAGATGTCTTAATATATTTGCTTATTAAATACTTACCTTTAATGACAAAAGGAGGCAGGGGTCATGCAGAAATTTTTGTATTATTCATTTCTTGGGCTGTCCATTATAACACTCCTAAGTTGCAATGAAAGGACTTCATTTGTCATCAATGATCATAGTGTCGTTTTCATAGATCCTTCACTTGTAGATCCCTTGAACTCGAATGCACCACTCCGTATAACTATAAGTCAACGTCCAGAAGACTTTCAGGGTTCCACATCTTTAGTTAACATAGGCGGCAGCTGGCCTACCATCATTCCTACAAAAGATACTCAATACTCTGGCCAATTAAGAGATACAACCTTTTCCCATGGCACTGAACATATCATTATTGGAAGAGTCTCATTTTATGATAAATATATATTGGATAGCGATGCCAATGATCCTCTCATTTTTAAATGCGATAAAAGAAAGGGGTATGTATATTTAAGTGGCAAAGGAATAGTAACTACACCAAATGGAGAGAAAGTTAAGCTCGGACAGTCTTCTGTCGTTACATATTTAACCAAAGGGTCATACTTGCGATATATACTTATTTTTTTAATGGCACTTATCGGTGCTATTGGATATTACTTTATTTTTTATAAAAGGAAAGCATAGACTGCTCAGGGTAAAGGCAAAAGATGAGTGTAGAATTTTGTAGAAAACGAGTTGGCACCCGCCTAGTTCTAGTGAAATGACATTGACAATTAATCTTCCTTATTATATGCCCTCAAAAAAATACCGATAAAGTTTCGGTACATAAGGAAAGGAATTGCCTGAAAATTTGTTATGTTTTAACCTCCGTGGAAACAGGCCAAAAATAGGGGTTTTACTGATTTTGAGTATATGGATTAGAAAGGAGTATAAATGCTAAAGAGAGACCTTTTTGATATGCATTCAGGGAATAGAATGAACGATTTAAAACAAGTACTGTTTAACGAATATGGTGGATTTACCGATAAGAGAATAAGAAATTTAGAAATCGGTAGCAGGTTTACTATTGATAATCGAAGGGAAAGTGATATCAGTCAAAGTGGAAAGCTGTATTCTTCTTTTTGTGGCATGTATGCCGATGTTCTGTCCCCCGAACAAGTTGAAGTCATACTACGTGGGAAAGTACCTGTGGGCGAAGAAGTAATAAGGTGGGTAGAGAATAACGATTGCGACACTGAAGGACGCAATGAACCTTTTTTGTCATTCATTGTTGATAAAGGGAATGAGCAGATTTTGGAGTCTCTCGCTAAAGCTATAGAAGCAATAATTGCACCTCATAAGAGGTACACAGTTAAAAGCTATAAACATGTCTGTCCCGAAACAGCTGCTTCTTTACGTCGACTTATGAGCGTTTTGAAAAGAGCTTGGAATGTATAAGGCTACTTACACAACAATGAGAAGCAAGGTTATCTGAAAAAACAAAATTATGATTTAAACCCATTTTTGTCTATCCATTCATGATATCACTCAAATAGTAGGTTCAAGAGAACGGCAGATAGGGCACGTTCCTCTGTCGGTTGTTTTGGTGGCGTCTATAAGACTGTTCCCTCTCAAGCTGAAAAAGGCTTTTTTAGGCTAAAATTCCCCATTTCAAACACGTAAAAAAGCTTCATTTTTATCAAGAAAAAGTGCTTTAAAAAAGATGCCTGAAAAAGCGTATAAACTTTAATTTCGAGGTTCCGTAAACCCTTGACTGTGGCGGGTTTGCGGGCTTCTTTTTTAAACGCTGACTATGGACAAAATCGTGCAATTTATGTCATAATAAATAATAGGAAGTACTTATATAAATTAATAGGAAGTAACGCGTGGTGGCTGTTCCCGCTAAAAAGACTTTCTAGGCGGGGGCGGCTTTTTTTATTGCCCTCCGACCCCCCCTTAGAAATGCAAAAAATTCATATTAAAAGGAGGAATTATTTATGAATAATTCAAAAATTCTGGAATTTGCTAAATTTTATGTATCAAAGGGGTTTTCTGTTATACCCCTGCAATCGAGGGATAAAATCCCCGCTTTAAAGAGCTGGAAGGAGTATCAGAAGCGATATCCTACTGAGGATGAGCTTCAGCAATGGTTTGGAGGAAACTCTGAGAATAACATCGCTATTGTTACAGGAGCAATCTCTAAGTTAGCCGTTTTAGATTTTGACAATCCCGAAGCTTTAGCTCACTTTGATGAGAATGATCTAGAAACACCGACAGTCATCACTAATAAGGGTATTCATGCTTATTACCTGATGCCAGAAGGACTAAGAAATTTTCAAAATCGTGATGACCTCCCTGGCATTGACCTGAGAGCAGAAGGTGGATATGTAGTCGCTCCCCCTTCTATTCATCCTTCAGGACATCAATATGTCTGGGAAGAAGGCTATGGTCTTGACGACCTGCCGTTAAGAGAGTTTCCGCAGCAAATTCTCATTAAGCATCCTACAGAAAAGACTCCTTTGAAGGAGCTTTATCAAGGAGTGTCTGAAGGGCAGAGGAATAATGCGATTACAAGACTTATAGGTTCATTCGTTAGTGACGATTTATCCTATGAAGAATGTTTAGAAGGTGCTTTGTTTGTTAACTCAAGGAATAACCCCCCTTTACCGAATGATGAAATTGAACGTACTGTAAAGAGCATATACGAAAAGCATCATAGGGAATTGTCCTATTGTCCCCCTATATATAGTACAGACAATAAGGACAATCAATTAGGAGATACATTAGACCTCTCTAAAGCACTTAGGTCAGGGAGAGAACTGCAAGCGTTAAATATTAAGATTGAGTGGGTTGTTCAGGATTTAATCCCCCTCGAAAGTATCACGTTACTCTCTGCTAAGGGAGGCACTGGAAAGACGATTGTCTCGTTTCAGATAGGAGATGCCATAACTAAAGGGCTGAGCATTTTTTGTCTTGAGACTATGAAACGACCTGTAATTTACATCGATTTCGAAAATCCGCTGCCTGTCGTTGTAGATTATGTGAACCGTGTAGGAGCAACTGACATCCTCTTCTGGCATCTCTCTAACGAGATAAGCCCCCTTAGACTTGACTCAAACTGGTGGCACTTATATAAGCAACTACCTGAAGGTGCCGTACTGATTTTTGATACCCTCAGGGCTTCACAGAGCAAAAATGAGAATGACAGTGAACAAATGTCATTCATAATGATGAGGTTAAAGGAGCTTCGAGAAAAGGGTTTCACAATAATTCTTCTTCACCACACCTCTAAATCAGATGAGAGAAACTATAAAGGTTCAACATCGATTTTTGACCTCTCAGACCATGTTCTGAGCTTTTACAGGGTTAGAAAAGGAAGCTCTGAGGGAATGGACGATGAAACTGAGGATTGTCTTTACAAGTTAGGAACAAAGGATAAAACAAGGTATACCCCTTTTCATACTTTTCTTGAATTCGATAAAAGCAGGAGGTTTTTTATTCCTGCACAAGACCCCGATATTGACTATCTTAAGGCAATACATGAAATGCTGACAGAAAAAGGAGATTTGAACCAGACGCAGATTTTCGAATGGGCAAAGTCAGAACTTGATATCAAGAGCAAGGGGAGGCTTGTAAATCTGTTAAAGAAAGGGACAGGAGAATACTGGAAGCGTTTTCAGCAGGAAGAAGGAGGAAGGGCAGTATATTACAGAGCATTGTCTGATTGTCCTCCTATATATAGTACAGACAATAGGACAGAACCTTCTGAATTGCCCGAGGGACAAGAAACGTCTGCTGAATTCACTGAAATCTATGAGCAAATACAAGATGTCTTTGAAAGATGTCACAGAAATTAAGGCTATTTTTCTATACATAAGGTTTAGGGAATATTTTTTAAAGAACAATTACTAAAAGGAGATTTTATTGAAATGTAAACAATGCCATACGGAAATTTTAAATAAAGAATTTGGGCTCAGGGGATTTTGTTCTTCTGAGTGTAAGGAAGAATTCAGACGCAATTATTTGCGTTTTATAGCCCAGGAACGAAGAATTAATGAAAAAATGAAGGTTAGTACTGACCCTTCAAAAGTATACAAATCCCCGCCTACAGAATCAACAATCTACGATACCCAAAATGACGAGTCCGTGACCCTTTTCGATAGTTATGGAGGGAAGGATTGGTACACCCTAGCAAAGGGGTACTGCTGTAATTTTGATGTAAGGCTCAAGGAAGGGTACTGTATTACCCTTGCTGAACCTTACCAAGTATTCAGATTTAAATGTAATAAATGCTCACTCGGTCAGGCTTTAATGAATAAAGTCGAGGGAACAAGGCAGAAGAAGGCAGCTTAGTTATCAATGCAGTTACAAAAGAAATATCCGGTTAATGAGTTAGAAGCTGTTTCTGTTAAGAAAGAGGATTCAATAATTGAAAACCTTTTGACTATTGAAGAGCTCTCTGCATGGCTAGGCGTTGAGAAATCAACAATCTATGCGTGGACTTCTAAAAAGATTATTCCTCATATCAAGCTTGGCAAAAAGGCGTTACGATTCCGCATTAATGAAATTCTGGAGTGGCTTGCAGAGAAATCTGTAAGCCCTGATCCAGAAGAAACTAATCATATAAAAAGTCAACACAGGTCATCTGGCAAATCATCAGCCTCCTATGATTATGTTGACAAGATAATAAAGGAGATAAAATTTGATGTTTTACGCAATTAATTGTACATGCGATTTGATAAGATATATACGGTATTTTCAAGCCTTGTTAGTCCCTATCCCTTTAACAGAAAAGGGAGGAAAGGAGGTTAGTTATGGGACTGTATAGGCGAAAAGATTCACCTATCTGGTGGATGAGTTTTTCTGTAAATGGAAAACAGTACAGGCGGTCTACTGATACAACAGATGAAAAACTTGCAGCGTCAATACTTGCTAAGGTGCAAACTCTTGTTATTGAGGACAAATGGTTCGAGCATAATGTGGCAAGACGACACACCTTTGAGGAAATGATGGAGAGGTTTATGAGTGAACATGCCCCTACAAAAGAACCTGCAACACAGAAAAGCTACAGGATTTCGCTCTCTCACTTAAAAGAATTCTTCTCAGGCATGAGACTCGATGAAATTGACACTGATGCTGTATCACGTTATGTTGCTTATCGTAGAGGACAGAAAAACAGCAAGCCGAGCACAAGAAACAGGGAACTTGCGATGCTTTCTAAAGCTTTCAATCTGGCTAGACTATGGAAATACACAAAAGAGAATCCTTGTGAACTCGTTATTAGAGAAAAAGAAGATAACGAGATAGGCAGGTGTATTACAAGAGAGGAAGAATCGCGACTTTTAGAAGCTTGCTGGAAATACATGAATGGTCAGCTTGCTGAGATTGTGATTATTGCTCTCAATACTGGTATGCGTGAGGGGGAAATACTGAAACTGCATTGCAGTCAAATTGACCTTTTTGGAAAAGTCATTACCTCAATCAATGAAAAAACTAATAAGCAAAAATCTGTTCCTATGAATGAGACCGTTTACAATCTCCTCAAAGAGAAATCAAAGGTCAGGTCAATGTCAGGTTATGTATTCACTACTAATAATGACACCCCGTTCATTGCTCGCAATATGATGAGAAGGTGGTATAAAGCACTTGAAGACGCAGAGATTACAGGCAGCCTCCGCTTCCATGACCTACGACACACGGTAGGGACAAGGCTCATAAGGGCTGGGAAGGACATCTATGCTGTTGCCTCTCTGCTTGACCACTCTCAGGTATCTACTACGAAAAGATACGCAAAGCACAATACTGAAAGTATGAGAGATGTAGTACAGGGGTTAGAACAAGATTATCACGATTTTATCACGTTACGTGATAAGAACAGTAAAAGGGTCAGCACAAAAAAGGGCTTTCAAGCCTCTAAGTGCCTGAAAACCCTTGTTTTTTAATGGTGAGCCGTGCAGGATTCGAACCTGCGACCCGCTGATTAAGAGTCAGCTGCTCTACCAGCTGAGCTAACGGCCCACATAGAAACCAGTGAACAGTCAACAGTGAAAAGTGAATAGCAAGATACTAAAAAAACTTCAGCATTTACTAATCACTATTCTCTAACTACTATTCACTGCAAATTTTTTTACAAAATTTGCATGGCGCGCCTGAGAGGATTCGAACCTCCGACCCTCGGCTCCGG
>Ga0209164_1004482_pt1 | contig 12478 bp, 7 predicted proteins | sample MTBNYHSulfiMetaG_FD_187458 | JGI IMG/M metagenome (GOLD analysis project Ga0209164, IMG submission 187458) | Enrichment culture microbial communities from rom New York Harbor, USA that are MTBE-degrading - MTBE-NYH (New York Harbor Sulfidogenic)... | ecosystem: Environmental > Aquatic > Marine >...
GGCATCTTCGACCCCGGGGCGGCGGTCTGCCGCGGGGGCGGCGTCGTATTCCTCGATCCCGCAAAGGGTGTACAATCCTCTCGAGAAAGGCAGGCGATCCGCCGGAGTCTTGCACGGAGGTGGATGCCATGAGACTGCCGGGACTCGAGGACGGGGAGGTGCATCATGAGGACGGAGTATCGAGACGCCGCGGGGGTCGCCATGACCCGCCAGGAGGTGCAGGCCCTGCCCCCGGAGAGGCTGGCCGAGCGCTCCGGCAAGAACCTGGTCATCTGCGAGAGCCACGAGTCCCTGTACGAGGCCCTGGCCGAGGGCATGCTCGAGGTCGTGAAGGCCGCCCGGGGAGGTCCGGTCACGATGATCCTGCCCGTGGGGCCGACGCGCCACTACCCCGTGTTCGCCCGCAAGGTCGGGGAGGCCGGCGTCGACCTGTCGCGATTGCGGACTTTCAACATGGACGAGTTCCTGGACCGCAACGGCAGGACCGTCGGGCTCGACCACCCCCTGTCGTTCCGGGGGGAGATGATGCGCATGCTCTTCGATCGGCTTCCGGCCGCCGCCGGATTTGCGCTGGACCACATGCTCTTCCCCAGGCACGACGGCCTGGACCAGATGGATCGGGCCTTCGACACCCACGCTCCCAACGGGGTGGATCTGTGCATCGCCGGGGTCGGGCCCGAGGGGCACTTCGCCTTCAACGAGGACCCGAGCTTCCGCCACGTGCGGGTCAGCCAGGAGGAGTTCCTCGAGGACCGGACCCGCCTGGTCCTGGTCAACACCAGCACGGTGGACATGGACGCCCTGGTGGCAGGCTGCGGCGACCGCTCCGCCGTGCCTCCCTTCGCGGTCACGATCGGGCCGCACGACGTGCTGCGGGCCCGGAGGATGGTTCTGGCCTTTTTCGCCGGGCGCTTCCAGCGTATGGCCCTGCGGGAGGTGCTGTTCCGCGAGCCGACCATGCACTTCCCGGGCACCCTGACCACCCTGCGCAAGCACCCCGACGGCTCGTGCGCGCCGAGGCCGCCGGAGGAGCTCCTCATCCTGTGCACGCCCGAAGAGGCGGGAATCGTGGAGTCCAGGACCATCTGAGCCGCGGCCCGGCGTTCTAGTCTGCCCCCTCGAGGCGCTCGGCCAGCTCGGAGCCGATGATCAGGCCCACGACCTCGTCGGGGGTGGTCTCCTTGGTCCGCCGTTCGGCGACTTTCTTGCCCCTGCGCATGATCACCAGGCGGTCGCACACGGCGAAGATGTCGTAGAGCTGGTGGCTGATGATGATGATCGGTATGTCCTGGGATCTCAGGGTGCGCACGAGGTCCAGCACCTTCTTCTGCTCCGCGACCCCGAGCGCGGCGGTCGGCTCGTCCATGATCAGGAGCCTGGCGTTCCAGTAGATGGAGCGGGAGATGGCCACGGCCTGCCGCTGCCCCCCGGAGAGGTTCTTGATCTTGCTGCGCAGCGAGGGGATGTCGATGTCCAGCCGCTCGAGCACCTTCTTCGCCTCCCCGTGCATGTGCTCGTGGTCCAGCACCGGGATCAGGCCGAGAAAGCGGGTGGTGGGCTCCCGGCCGAGGAAGATGTTGGCGTAGACGTTGAGGTTTTCCGCCAGGGCCAGGTCCTGATAGAGGGTCTCGATGCCCCGCTGCAGGGCGTCCATCGGGCTGCCCAGCCGCAGCTCCTCGCCCTCGAAGAAGATCTGCCCCTCGTCCGGGTGGTAGACGCCGGAGACCATCTTGATGAGGGTGGACTTGCCGGCGCCGTTGTCTCCCAGCAGCCCTACCACTTCTCCCGGCATGACCTCCATGTCGACCTGGTCCACGGCGGTGAGGCCGCCGAAGCGCTTGGTAAGGTTCTGCACTCGCAGGATTGGTTCCATTGCCGTATCTCCTTGGAGGTCACTCCTTCTCGATCAGCTCGGGGAAGAACTGGTCGATCAGGACCGCGGCCACGAGGATCACGCCGATGGCGATGTAGCGGTTGAAGGTCGGGATGCCCAGGTTGACCATCCCCGTTTCCAGGGTGGCGATGATGAGCGCCCCGATCAGGGTGCCTCGGACCGTGCCGGTGCCGCCGTACAGGCTGGCCCCGCCGATCACCACCGCCACCACCGCGTCGAGCATCCGGGCACTCCCCGCGTCCGCCCGCCCGGTAACGTACCGGAGCACGAAGATGACCCCCGACACGGAGGCGAAAAACGAGGAGAGCATGTACACCCTCGTCAGGTGGCGTGTGACGTTGATGCCCGCCCGCACGGCGGCGTCCCGGCTGCCCCCGATGGCGTAGGTGTGCTGGCCGAAGCGCGTGCGGGCGAGCACGAAGGCGAAGACCCCGACGAATGCCAGGCTGATGACCACGATGTTCGGCACCACGGGGATCACCCGTCTGAGCTCCAGCGGGGCCAGGCCGTCGGGCCTCCCGAATAGGCGCACGAACCTGCCCGGGAGGATGTACAGCAGGTACCCGTTGCCGATGGTCCCGCTCAGCGCAGGCAGGCCGGAGATCGGGGTGTTGTTCGATATGATCTCCGAAAAGCCGTAGGCGATCCCGTACATCCCGAAGGTCGCCAGGAAGGGCGGCACGTTCAGGCGGGCCACCAGTAGCCCGTTGACCAGCCCGGGGACCAGTCCGATCAGGACGGCGGCCACCGCCCCGAGGAGGACGGCGGTCCACTCCGGAAGCCCCGCGCCCTGGATCAGGACCATGGCCTTGGCGCAGTTCACCGCCGCGAAGCCCATGACGAACCCGACCGAAAGGTCGATCCCGCCGGAGATGATGACGAAGGTCTCCCCCACGCCGAGGAGGAGCACGGTGGTGGAGGCCACCAGGATGTTCTGCAGGTTCTCGGCGGAGAAGAAATGCAGCCCGAACACCCCGAAGACGATGAGCTCGATGAGCAGGAACAGCAGGGACCAGTTCCTGCCGATCCAGAGCACCGGGGACGAGGGCCCGGAGCTCGCCAGGCTTCGGCTCCCGTCAGGCACGAATCGCCTCCTGCTCCGGCGACAGCTGATCGATGACCACGGCCAGGATCAGGATCACCCCCGTGGCGATGTAGCGGTAGAAGGCCTGCACCCCGATGATGTTCAGGCCGTTTTCCAGGGTCAGGAGGATCAGGACCCCGATCGCGGTTCCCCCGATCCCGCCCTTTCCGCCGAAAAGGCTGGCACCCCCGATCACCACCGCCGCGATGGCGAACAGCTCGTAGGAGGCGCTCATGGTGGTGAAGTTGCCGATCCCCGCCCGGAACACGTAGAGCACCCCGGCGAAGGCGGCGAAGAGGGAGGAGATCACGTAGATGCGCACCAGGTGGCCGGGCACGTTGATGCCGGCCCGCATCGCCGCATCCCTGCTCCCGCCGATGGCGTAGGTGTGCTGGCCGAAGGGGGTGCGGACCAGGAGGAACGCGAACACCGCCAGCACCACGGCCGTGACGATCACGGTGGTCGGAAGGATGCCCACGAGCTCTCGCAGCTCCTGGGAGCTCATGTCCGGCGGCCGGCGGAAAAAGCCGAAGTACCTTCCCGGCAGCACATAGGCCAGGAAGCTGTTGCCGATTTCCCCGACTCGGGGAGGGAGGAAGGTGATCGGAAACCCCCTGGAGAGGTTCAGGGCCACTCCGTTGGCCACTCCGTACATCCCCAGGGTGGCGATGAAGGGCGGGACCCGGAAGCGGGCCACGAGCATCCCGCTGATCAGTCCCGGGATCAGGCCGAGGATCAGTCCCGCCACCGCGCCGATGAGCATGCAGGCAGGCTGGGAGAAGCCCGCCGCGAAGAGGTCCCGCATGATCATCGAGGACGCCACCGAGACCATCCCCATCACGAAGCCGACGGACAGGTCGATCCCTCCTGAGACGATCACGAAGGTCTCCCCGGCGGCCAGCAGGAGGTAGGTCGTGGAATAGTACAGGATGTTGGAGAAATTCCTGACGGCGAAGAAACGAGGCGCGATCAGGCTGAAGACGGCGAGCAGCAGGATCAGGAAGACGATTGCCCAGCGCTCGCCGAGGAAGACCATCAGCCGTTTGACCGCCCGGGATGTCTGCATGGCCCGCTCACTCACCTTCGGACACTATAGCCTCAGTCGCTCCCGAATGCAAACGACTTCGGCGCTGTATGGAAGGACCTGTATGGAACGACAACGAAAGCAGGCGGCCGAAAGGGCCGCCTGCCGTGCCTCAGCTCACCGCGCGCACGATTACTTGTAGATGTACTGCTGGGCGTCGGGGTCGTTGACGTTCTCGCGGGTGAAGAAGAAGAACCCCGGGACGACCCTCTTGGGTATCTCGACGCCCTGGGTCAGGTACTTGTGACCCCACTCCACTGCCAGGTAGCCGATTTCGAAGGGCTTCTGGGCCAGGACCATGTCGACCTTGCCTTCCTTGAGGGCGTTGATCAGGTCCACCGTGGCGTCCCAGGAGGCGATCTTGACCTCCCCGCTCAGCCCCGCGTTGACCACCGCCTGGTAGGCCCCCTGGGCGCTGAACAGGTTGGTCCCGAAGACGCCCTTCAGGTCCGGGTGGGCCTGGAGGATTGCCGAGGTCTGGCGCTGGGCGGTCTCCTGGACGTCCAGGTTGTAGTCCGTGCCGACCACCGTGATGTTCGGGTATTCCTTCATGGCCCGCAGGAACCCGTCCCGGCGTCCCATGACGCTGGAGACGTCGGGGTTGGTGGTGTTGATGTAGACCTTGCCCCGCCTGCCGATCATGTCCGCCAGGCGCTTGCCCACCTCGTAGCCCCCGAGCTCGTTGTCCGTGCCGATGTAGGCCAGGGGGAAGGAGTAGTTGCTGGGCTTGGAGTAGTCACCGTCGCCGAGGTAGGTGTCCGCCGTGATCATCGGAATGCCCTTGTCGTGGATCCTCTTCAGCGGAGCGATGAGTCCTTCGATGGCGGTTGGGACCACCACCAGGAAATCGAAGCCCCCCCGGGCGGACAGGGCTTCCAGGATTGGCACCTGGATGTCCGGACCCCAGGCTGTCGGGTACTCGGCGGTCAGGACCTTGACCCCGAGCTCCTCGGCCTTGGCACGCATGCCCTTCTCGATCATCTGCATGAAGGGATCGAGGATGCCGGACATGTAGGCGAAGGTGATCTCCTTCTCCTCCTTGGCCGGAGCCGCGGACGCCACCGTCCCTGCCAGCAGCAGGGCCAGCAGCACCAGAGCAACACTTCTTTTTTTCATAGAGACCTCCTATTAGAGAATTGCTCTACTACAACTAGTATATACACCCCGAGTCCGCCGTCAAGCTTCGGCCGGGAGGAGCAGGGCCCCGGGGAAGCTCGCGAACAGCTCTCCCGCCATCAGGGTGTTCCCAGCCGGGAGCACTGCACCCGAGATGGCCTCGATCCATCCGGGGGCCGGCGGCGCCCCCGGCCTGGGCTCCGGCAGCCTCACCCGGGTGTCTCCCCACACCCCGGTTCCCAGCGGAAGCTCGCCCTCGGGAGCCAGGGCCGCAAAGAAGCGCGGCACCGCCACCACGGCCGTCCGGTCCCCCAGGGTGCGGGCAAAGGCCACCAGGTGGCCCTTGCGCTGCCCTTGAGCGTGCAGGGGGCGGTACGCACCATCGGCGAACAGGCTCCTTTCCCGGGCCCTCGCCCGGAGCACCCTGTGGATCAGGAACAGCTTGACCGCTCCGTCTTCGGGCGCCGCGAACAGGGCTTCCGCGAGCCGCGCCGGGCTGCGGGCTTCCTCTTGCTCGATTCGCTGCAGCAGCCCGTCCCGGAGGGCGTAGTCCACGGGCCGGCGGTTGTCGGGGTCCACCAGGCTCAGGTCCCACAGCTCCGATCCCTGGTAGAAGTCCGGGATCCCGGGGCAGGTCATCTTGAGCAGGGTCTGGGACAGGGAGCTCAGGATTCCGAACCAGGCGACCCGACGCTGGAAGGGCAGGAAGTGCTCGAGGAAGGGGTTGCCGCCCTCGGCCGACCCCTGGGTTGCGGCCCCGCCCTCGAGTACCCGGTCCACGAACTCGACAAAGCCTTCTTCGTAGCCCTTGTCCGGGGCCAGCCAGGCGGTGTGCACCTTGGCCTCCCGCACGGCCTTGATCAGGTAGCTCCCCAGCCGCGGCAGGAGCTCCGGAACCTCCTCGGCCCGGAAGGGCCAGGCCCCTACGAGGGTCTGGTAGAAGAAGTACTCGTCGTTGCCGTCCGGTATCTCGGCAGCCGCCGGACCTGCGGTACCGGCGGGCACCTCCCGCCCGCTCCCGGCCTTGTGCCGCCTGTTGAGGCGCCGCCACAGGCCGACCTGGTGCTCCCATTCCTGCGGGATCTCCGAGAGCACGTTGAGGCGGGCGCGGACGTCCTCGCCGCGCTTGGTGTCGTGGGTCGAGGTGGCGTTCAGGGTGTGCGGCCAGGCGCGGGAGCGCAAGCGGTTGAAGTGATGGAACTCGATCACCGAAGTGCCGAACCTGTCGGGGCTGCCGCCCACGTCGTTCAGGGACAGCAGGCGGTGGTAGACGTACAGGGCCGTGTCCTCGAGCCCCTTGGCCATGAGCGGTCCGGTGAACTGCTGGAAGCGCTGGACGAAGTGGTACCACCGGCGCTGCTCTTCCGGGGGGAGCTCCGCCTCGAAGCGCAGGGTCAGGATCTTTTCGACGAAGGCCAGCTCGTGGACGAAGTCCGGCAGGTTCTGCTTGGCCCGTCGCACCACGTCCCCGATTACCGCCCGGTCCGTGTCGCTGAGACGCCCCGGAGCCACGTACGTGCGGTACACGGGGAAGAGCGCCAGGAGCTCGCCCAGGGCCCGCTTGAAGCCGTACAGGGTGAAGTCGCTGCCGTAGCGGTAGCTCCCGGCCAGGCGCTTCAGCAGGCGCGCCAGGTTGTCGATGTCCCCGACCATGTGCTTCTCGGCGATCAGGCGCTTCTTCTCGTCCACCAGGCGGGCAAAGGGGACCTCGCGGCCGGCGAAGCGGCGGTAGATCCTGTTGACGCTCAGGCGGTTGCGGCGGCTGCAGAACAGCCCGTTCACGACGCCCAGGAAGTCGTAGCCGGTGGTCCCCTGCACCGGCCAGTCCTCCGGCAGGCGCTCGTTCATCTGCAGGATCTTCTCCACCACGACGAAGCGCTCGGGCAGGCGCTCCCGCAGGCGCCTGAGGTACAGGTACGGGTCGTAGAGCCCGTCCACGTGGTCGATCCTCAACCCCACCTCGGCCCTGCCGCCTGCCAGCTCGAGGAGCAGGCCGTGGGTGTGGTTGAAGACCTCCTCCTCCTCGGCCCGGAGGCTGATCAGCTCGTTGATGCTGAAGAAGCGGCGGTAGTTCAGCTCCTCGGTTCCCACCTTCCAGAAGGCCAGGCGGAAGTGCTGGCCGCCCAGCAGCTCATCCAGGTCATCGAAGCTCCCGGGCTCCTCCGGGCGGCCGTTGAAGTGCTCGAGGCTCCGGTCGACGAACCGGCGGATCTCCGGGCTGCCCGAATACAGCTCCCAGAGCATGCCCTTGGCGAAGGCGATCTGTTCGTAGCGTTCCCGGAGATCGACCCCCGGAGGCAGGTGGCGCAGGACGTACAGGAGGCCCAGGTACTTCAGGTAGTCCGGGTGCTCCCTGCCCAGCTCCCGGCGAAGCTCCCCCTGCCGGTGGGTCAGGACCCGGGTGTAGGAGTCCAGGCGCAGCGGCAGGCGGAGCGCGTAGTAGCGCACCGAGAAGCCCTCCCGGTCATAGGCCAGCTGCAGCTCGCCCCGCTCGAGGCACGTGCCGTAGAAATCCCCCAGAAAGGGGGCCAGGAGGCGGCCCTTCATGCTCTCGTAGGGATGGTCCCACTCCACGTCGAAGAAGCCGAAGTAGCGGGAGTCCGGGCCGTTTTCCAGCACGTCCACGAGCATCCGGTTGGCCCCGTCGAATGCCATGTGGTTGGGGACGATGTCGACCAGGAGCCCGAGACCGTGAGCTGAGAGCCCCTCCAGGAGCGCGTCGAGCTCCTCCCGGCCGCCCAGGTCGGGACTCACCGTCAGAGGGTCGACCACGTCGTAGCCGTGGCTGCTCCCCGGCCGCGCCTCCAGAATCGGGGACACGTACAGGTCCGAGACGCCCAGGCGGGCCAGGTACGGAAGGATCTCCCGGGCTGCGGGAAAGGGGAACCCCCGGGTCAGCTGGACGCGGTACGTGGCTTCGGGGATGCGCATCAGGGTGTGGCCCGCACCGCCAGGAGCTCCCCGAGATGACGGAAGCGCTCGGCCCACGCGGCCGCCCCGGCGTCTCCCGTTTCGGCCCGCCCGGCCATTTCATCGTACAGGCGCTGGGAAATCCTGAAATACCCGTTCTGGGCTTCCCAGAGGTTGAGGGGCGCCGGCAGGGAGCGCAGGAGCTCCAGGGTGTCGATAGCCCGCGCTAGAATCTCCGAATCCCCGGGACTGTCCTCCAGGTCCCGCAGCAGCCGGCGGGCCAACCGCGAGGCCGCCAGGCCGTGAGCTGCCGTGTCCAGGGCGACCCCCCACCGGCGCATCTCGCCCAGGATCTCGCCGAAGCGGGGCGGCGGCGGGGGCTCGGCTTCCAGGATCTCCCGAAGGTCCTGGTTGAGGGTGAACTCCAGGGGGGTGCGCAGCGCCGCCGGGACCGGGACCCCGGTCTCGCTCATGGCCTGCATGATCGGGTAGTTGTCCTCGTAGATCTTGCGGTACTGCAGGCGGATCTCCTCCAGGGTCGACGCCAGGGTGCGGGCGAAGAAGGCCCGCCGCTCGTCCCGGAAGAGGTGCCAGATCGAGTAGTTGTGGGTGCCGAAGTGCTCGTCCATCAGGCGGATCACCTCGGGGATGTCGCTGCGCAGGAAGGCCTCCCGGATGTCTGCCTGCAGGCCCTCGAAGTGCTCCTCCCCGCTGAAGAAGCGCACCGCCCCGTTGATGATGTGGCCGCCCAGGTGAACCGCCGCGAAGCTGACCTCCCGCTCCTCCAGGGTCACGTCCGAAATCAGCCGGGCCCGGCCCGTGGACAGGCTCAACCTGCCGGCGGTGGACCGCTCGCAGCGCTCGCCATGGACGCGGTAGCAGAAGATCGAGGTGTCCTCGGCGTAGTCCTCGAACAGGGAGCTCACCGCGTAGTGGACTCCTACCCTGAGCAGGTCGACCTCCGCCGGCCGTACCAGTGCCTCGTACACCCCCCCGCCGTCGCGGTACTCCGGGATGTTGCTCGGTGCCTGCCGGAGGCGCTCCACGAGCTCTTCTTCGAGATCCACCTCGAAGCACTCCCTGGCCAGCTGCACGACCCGGGCCGCGTACTGCAGGACCTGGGTGGTCTCGATGCCCGAGATCTCGTCGAAGAACCAGCCGCAGCTGGTGTACATCAGCATGGCGTGGCGCTGAAGCTCGAGGAGTTTCAGCGCCCCCACCCGTCCCTCGGCATCCAGCTCCCGGGCGCCCCAGGTTTCCAGGAAGCGCTGGATGTTGCCGGGGCTCCTGTCCAGGACCACGTCGATGTAAGCGTCCCGGGCCTCCCAGGGGTCCCGCAGCAGCCCGGCGGCCCGCTCTTCGAACAGGGGCTGGCAGCGGTCCCGCAGCCAGTCGAGGGCCGAGCGCAGCGGGCCGCGCCACTCCTGGCTCCAGCCCCGGTGCATGCCGGAGCTGCAGCCGCAGTTGGACCGCCAGCGCTCCACCCCGTGGACACAGCTCCAGGAGCTGTTCTCGTGGATCTCGACCTCGAGCTGCGGCGGGTTGTTCTCGAGGTACTCCCCGTAGACCGTGATCCGGGCCAGGTCGTGCTCCTGGACGTGGTAGAGGCAGTAGGCCAGGGCCATGTCGCCGAAGGGGCGGTGATGGCCGTAGGTCTCTCCGTCCGTGGCCACGTGCACGAGCTGAGGCGAGCTGCGGCCGTCGAAGACCCCGGTCAGTCGTGCGGCGAACTCCTCGCCGCTGGCCAGGACCGTCCCGAAGCCGATCTCCCGGGACACGGGCCCGTCGTAGAAGAACAGGGCGATCGAGCCTCCTCCCGGCAGGCGGCACAGGTACGGAACCCTGGGGTCCACCCGGCCGCCGTCCACCTCCTGCCAGGGCTCGGCGCCGATCTTGCGCACCCGGGCGGCCTGGCTGGGGGCCAGGATCGTGAAGCGGATCCCGGCCTGCGCCAGCACCGTCAGGGTCGGGAGGTCCACGGCCGTCTCCGAGAGCCACATCCCCTCGGGCTGCCGCTGGAAGCGCCGCTCGAAATCCCGGATCCCCCACAGCACCTGGGTACGCCGGTCGCGCTCGCTGGCCAGGGGCATGATCATGTGGTTGTACACCTGGGCGATGGCAGAGCCGTGGCCGGAGAAGCTCTCCCGGCTCTGGCGGTCCGCTTCCAGGATGGCCTCGTAGACCTCCGGCTCCCGGCGCTCGAGCCAGGAGCAGAGGGTCGGGCCGATGTTGAAGCTGATGGTGGCGTAGTTGTTCACGATGTTGATGATCCGCCGCTCGTCGCCCAGGATGCGGGAGGCGGTGTTCGGTGCGTAGCACTCGGCGCTGATCCGCTCGTTCCAGTCGTGGTAGGGGTACGCCGAATCCTGGAGCTCCACGTCCTCGAGCCAGGGGTTTTCCCGCGGAGGCTGGTAGAAGTGAGAGTGTATGCACAGGTAGCGGTTCATGAGTTACCTCGTTTCGTAGATGCCAAAGCCGTATCCGGGCAGCGGCAGCCGGAGCGACCGCTCCCCGGGGGCCTCGATCCGCCGGGGCAGCCCGGAGCCGTGGCCTCCCCATCGCCGGTCCTCGGAGTCCAGCAGGAGCTCCCAGTTTCCGGGAGGTAGGCGCAGCCGCAGCGTCTGGGGCGCCGGCTTGAAGCTCAGGATCGCCAGGGCCTCTCGCCTGGCTGTCTCGCGCGAGGCAGCCTCGCCGGCCGGAGCTGCGCCGCGGTGGATCGCCAGCGCCTCGGTGCCGGACGGCTCCGCGGCCTCGACCCGGCAGGCCGCTCCGGAGGCCAGGGCCGGGTGGCCGCGGCGCAGTGCGATCAGCTCGGTGTACAGCTCCAGCAGCTGGCGATGCCGTCCCGCGGCGCGCAGCTCCCAGCGCAGGACGCTGCCCTCCCGGGTGGCAGGGTCCTGGGGGTCCGGGGGCTCGCCCGTCCAAGCAAAGGCCGCGAACTCTTCCCGGCGTCCCCGGCGCACCGCTTCCACCAGCTCCGGGTCCGTGTGGCTGACGAAGTACTGGAAGGGGGAAGGCTCGCCGTACTCCTCTCCCATGAACAGCAGGGGCAGGAAGGGGGACAGCAGGATCGAGGCGGCCAGGACCCTCAGGGCCTCGAAGGGCAGGAGCGCCGAGGTCCGCTCCCCCAGGAGGCGGTTGCCCACCTGGTCGTGGTTCTGGCTGAAGACCACGAATCGCTCCGGCGGGAGGTCGCCGGCCGGATTGCCGTGGCGCCGCCGCCGGTAGGGGGAGTAACGCCCGTCGTACACGAAGCGGTCCCGGTACGCCTTGACCACGTCATCGAAGGTGCCGAAGTCCCGGTAGTAGCCCTCCTGCTCCCCGGTGAGCAGGGCATGGAGGGCGTGGTGCAGGTCGTCGGACCACTGGGCCTGCATGCCCAGGCCGCCGGCCGCGGGAGGGCGCACGACACGGGAGTCGTTGAGGTCGCTCTCGGCGATCAGGCTCAGGGGACGGCCGAGGGCCCGGGACAGCTCCGCGGTGCCGGCCGCGAGCTCGGCCAGGAAGGGCCGGGCGCTGAAGTCGCAGATGGCGTGGATGGCGTCCAGGCGCAGGGCATCCACGTGGTAGCGCCGGAACCAGTGCAGGGCGCTGCCGATGAAGTACTCCCGCACCTCGTCGCTCCCCGGGCCGTCGAAGTTGACCGCCTCCCCCCAGGGGGTGCGGTAGCGGTCGGTGAAGTAGGGGCCGAAGTCCCGCAGGTAGTTCCCTTCGGGCCCGAGATGGTTGTACACCACGTCCAGCACTACGGCCAGGCCGTGGCGGTGGCAGGCCGCCACCAGCTCTTTGAACCCCTGCGGCCCGCCGTAGGAGTCCTGCACCGCATACGGGTAGACCCCGTCATAGCCCCAGTTCCGCTCCCCCGGGAACGGGGCGACCGGCATCAGCTCCAGGGCCGTGATCCCGAGGGCGGCCAGGTCGGGCAGGCGGGGAATGATCCCGCGGAAGGTGGCTTCCGGCGTGAAGGTCCCGACGTGCAGCTCGTAGAGGATCATCTCCTCGACCGGCAGCCCCGTCCAGGTCCCTTCTTCCCAGCAGAAGGCCCCGTGGTCCACGATCTGCGAAGGGCCGTGTACGCCGTCGGGCTGGTAGTGGGAGGCCGGGTCGGGGCGGAGGGTTTCGCCGTCCAGGAGGAAGCGGTAGCGCGTGCCGGCCCTGAGGCCGGGAACGTCGCCGACCCACCATCCCCGGTCTGCACCCTCGAGGGGGGTCCGGCGCTCTGCCTCGGCCCGGGGCGAACGCTCCGGTTTGCCGGCGCCCTCCACTGCCACCTCGACCGCCCGGCGGCGAGGAGCCCAGAGGGCGAACGAGACCCCGCCGCCTTCCAGAAGGTGCGCCCCCGGTTCCATCAGGCTCACCTCGGGCGGGACCCTGCCGCCGTGCCGTCGCG
>Ga0209164_1004483_pt1 | contig 12475 bp, 10 predicted proteins | sample MTBNYHSulfiMetaG_FD_187458 | JGI IMG/M metagenome (GOLD analysis project Ga0209164, IMG submission 187458) | Enrichment culture microbial communities from rom New York Harbor, USA that are MTBE-degrading - MTBE-NYH (New York Harbor Sulfidogenic)... | ecosystem: Environmental > Aquatic > Marine >...
AGGGCGGCCAGCGCCACTTTCGCCTTGAATTCCGGACTGTACTGTTTCCGTTTCTTGATCATGAAAAGCTCCTTTTAGGGTGTGACCCAGAGCTTAGCACATTGTCCAGTTTTTGGGGACCACCGCATTCATCGGCTCCTACGGCATGCAGATGATCATCAGCTACATCGGCGTCCTGGTCTTCTCAGGCCTGACCGCCTATGACACCCAACAGATCAAAGCCATGGCGCTGAGCCAACCGGCCGATCTGGATGCGGCCGTGGTGCGCAAGGGTGCCATAATCGGTGCGCTTAAACTTTACCTGGATTTCATTCTGATGTTTCAGTATCTGCTGATGATTTTGGGCGGCAACCGACGATAACATCTGTTCTTCGGCCGTTTATAAAAACGAAAGCCTCTGATGAGCGAACCATCAGAGGCTTTTCTTCTGGAAACCGCAACTTATCCTATCACCCGAGCGCCTCTGCCACCGCATCGGCAATCTGACGGCAATACAAGTGGGTTATCTTTTGTGTGGGGCCTTCGACCATGACCCGGCATTTGTTCTGCGTTCCCGAATAGCGCACCAACACCCTGCCTTGATCGCCCAAATCCCCCTCGACCCGCCGTATCGCCTGCTCGACGGCAGGAACCGATGCCAGGTCGGGCTTGGTTTTCACATCCACATTGATCAGTTCCTGGGGGAAAACCGTCATCACCTTGGCCAACTCCGATACCGGACGATTGGCCGACTGCATGGCCTGCAACAGTCTCAACCCGGCCATGAGCCCGTCACCAGTGGTGTGCGCGTCCAGAAAAATCAAATGACCGGAATCCTCTCCGCCCAATACCGCCCCCTCGGATCGCATCATCTCCATGACATGGCGATCCCCGACCTGGGCGCTCTCCAGCCGGATGCCCATCTGTTTTAAGGCCTGCCTCAACCCCATGTTGCTCATCACCGTGCTGACCACCAGATTGTTCTCAAGCCCTCCCTTTGCTTTCAGATCCTTGGCGCATATGGCCATGATCTGATCGCCGGTGAGTACGCCGCCTTTATCGTCCACCGCAATGAGACGATCCCCATCGCCGTCAAACGCCAGGCCGATATCCGCATTTTGGTCGACCACGGTTTGCGCCAGAATCTCGGGGTGCTGTGAGCCACAACCGGCATTGATATTGGTGCCGTTGGGCGCACAGAACAACGGGATGACATGCGCGCCCAACTGTTGAAATAATTGAGGGGCGACTTTGAAGGTGGCGCCGTTGGCGCAATCGATGACAATGCTCAGAGGATCGAGGGCCGGATGGTGGGCGGCCGATTTTAAAAATTCGATATATTGGTGGGTGGACAATTCGGGCTGGCGCCGGACCGTTCCGATGCTTTCCGGAGGCGCCGGCCGCGTCGGTGCATCACCCAGCACCAAGGCCTCGATGTCCGTTTCGGCCTTATCCGAGAGCTTGAACCCCCGGCCATCGAAAACTTTGATGCCATTATCCTCATAGGGGTTGTGGGACGCCGAAATCACGATGCCGGCAACCGCGCCGGTGGCAACGGTCGTATGCGCGATGCCCGGTGTCGGCAAAATACCCAGCAACGCCACATCGGTACCTGCCGCGCATACGCCGGCCGCCACCGCCTGTGCAATCATGTCCCCTGACAGGCGCGTATCCTGACCAATCACAATGTGCGGCCTGGATTCGTGCTCCCCTTTGAAGTGACAGGCTACGGCCCTGCCGACCGCCAGGGCCGTTTCGGTATCCATCGGATACTGGTTGGCCACACCCCGAATTCCGTCTGTGCCGAACAACTTTCCCATAGATATTCATTCCCGCTCAGCTGTGATCAATGCTTCAGATCAAGGAGGGCACGCCCGCCGATGCATCTTCGACCACCTGTCCGACGATGCTGTCGAGCCATTCGACACCACTTTTCACAGGGTGCACATCCAAACTTTTTATCACGCGCAGATAGTCTTTGCCGAGGGTCGCGATGCGCCGATCGATATGTGCCAGAAAACCATCTGCAACGGCATCGATCCCGTCAAAGGCCAATAACTGTTCAAATCGAGACCGAATCTCGTTCCACGCCTTCGGAAAATCGTTCTGAATGCCCTCTCTGGTTTTTGATTCAGCCAACTTGTCGCTCAACCGCTCCAGCTGTTTAAGGCGTTCCGTGATTCCAGCCATGACGGTCACCTCAAGCCCTTCGAGCAGCTGGGCTGGAAAATCGGGCCCCACAAAGCGTGATCGTACCTTGCCATACCATTGTCGCAGAGCATACAGATTACCGATATAAATAAAATTATTTCGGATGATACGCTTCAGGTTGTAATATGTGCCCGTCGTATATGGAACGCTGCCGCTGCGCGCCTTATCCCCCAAGACCAGATGATTCTCCTTGAGTTGATCTTTGCGGCAAATCGTACCGGCCGCGATCACCGTGCCAAACGCCAAACGGGAAGGTCCCACCAGCCCCCCCTGCCCTCCCAGAAAAATAGGGGAGTGGCTGAGCATCACGCCGCGGGGCACATCGCCGATGAGCGATGGGGTGGCCTTGTCCTGGTTGGGCGTAAAATTGAAATGGATATACGAACTGCCCACCTCACTGTGGTTGTCACGGCCCGTGCCGCCGGCCATCAGGCAATCGCAGAAATTGATTAGGCTGCCCAGGGTCACGTAAGGAAATAGGATGGTTTGCTTGAGTCCCACGGTATGGGCGATGCTGGCCTGCTCTTCGAAGATGGTCCCCTGGCGGACATGGGCGCCGGAACCGGCTTCAGCACCTTCAAGGAATACTGCGTTTTCGAAATAGCCACCTTTAAGTTTGACGTTGGGGCCGACATAGCAATTCTTCATGGTAACCGGCGCCTCATAGCCCAATTCGGCGCCATGACAAACCAGGGTTTGGTCACCTAAAATTTTGCATCCGGCATGGATTATGACACCATCCGCGGCAATGCGCGTAACATCGACCGATTGGCCTATTTCCACGCTGTCGGGTGCGGGAATTTGAACGCCTTTTTCGATCAGGATAACATTTTTTTTATAATGAATTGCGACGGGCATCAGTCTCTCGCTTCAGTTGGCTGGTAGTCATGGACAATCGTCTTCATATGCACCTTAATGGCCGCAACGTCCTGATTCGCGGCGGACTGACTCAGCTGTTCAATCGTTCCGTTCAATAATGCAAGATTGCATGATTCACCATGCAACGCCATAATTTTCCTGTGACTCGTCGGGACGATTCCCTCCCCTTCCGTGATCAGTTCTTCATATAATTTTTCACCGGGTCTGAGGCCGACAAATTCAATTTTTATATCCTTGTCCGGTTCAAACCCCGACAAACGAATCAGATCTTTGGCCATGTCGACGATTTTGATGGGCTTTCCCATGTCCAATACATAGATATTCACCTGGTCGTCGCCCAAGGCGCCAGCCTGTAGGATCAGTTGGCAGGCTTCAGGAATGGTCATGAAATAGCGGGTTACCTCCGGGTGGGTCACCGTTACCGGTCCACCCTTTTCGATCTGCTTCTTAAACAACGGTACGACGCTGCCGACACTGCCCAGGACGTTACCGAACCGAACAATCGAAAACCGGGTCTGCACGTTCTTCATCTCGGGTTGACACTGGATCAGCATCTCGGCAACACGCTTGCTGGCCCCCATGACGTTGGTCGGACGTACGGCCTTGTCCGTTGAAACAAAGACAAATCGTTCCGCACGGTGGCGAATGGAAATCTCCAACAGATTGGCCGTCCCCCTGATATTGTTGTCCACCGCCCTCCACGGCTGGATTTCGAGCATGGGAACATGTTTATATGCGGCGGCATGAAATACAACGACGGGATCGAAACGCGTGAAGGTCACCTCGAGCTGGCGGTTGTCCAGGATATCGCCGAGGATGGGGCGGACGTCTACATCGGGAAAGTTGCTTTTCAGTTCCAATTCAATATGATAGAGAGGACTTTCCGCCCTTTCAAAGAGCAGGATTTGCCGGGGGTTGAATCGACAGATCTGGCGGCAGAGTTCCGAACCTATGGAGCCCCCCGCCCCTGTGACCAGAATGGTTTTGTTCGTCAAGTAGGATTCAATGCCGGCTTCATCCAACTTGACGATCTCCCTTCCCAGCAAGTCGCGGTAGGCCACATCGCGTATGGACTTCACTGACAGCTTGCCGTTGATCAGTTCACCGTACCCGGGGATGGTCTTGAAGGGAATGCGCGTTGCCTTGCAGGCATCCACGATGCGACGCATCTGTGCACCGTCTGCCGAAGTGATTGCGATCAGAACTTCGTCAGCGAAGGTCTTTTTTGTTGCCGCCGGCAGATCCTCGACGGTTCCGATGATCTTGATTCCGTGGATGGCCCTTCCGATCTTGTGGTGATCATCGTCAAGAAAGCCGACGATATCATAATTCAAATTCTTATTGTTTCGAATTTCTCGGCAAATTTTTTCGCCGGAATAGCCGGCACCAATAATGATTAAATTCTTTTTTCCTATTTTCTTTTGTGACATATTCCTTATCATAGTCAGGAATACCGAAGGTGAGAGCTGTTCCTCCGTGTAGACCTTTTCGAAAAACAGACGAACACTGATTCTGAACCCTGATATCAGTGTTACAGTTAGAAACCAGTCGATGATAAAAACAGATCGCGGATAACCAACAAATCTGGTTTTCAGAAGCAGTATGGTGATCAACACCAGCGATGAGGCACAAGACGCCTTGATTATATTCATCAAATCGACAACGCTGGTGTATCGCCACATCCCCCGATAGAGATTAAAAACAAAGAAAACAATCAACTTCAGAATAATGATCCAAGGTAGCAACCGTTTTAATGAGGACAGATATTGACCTGGTATATCAAATTCGAAACGAATAAGGTATGCGCCTGCAATTGATGCTGCGATTAAAAAAATATCCGCGATGATGACAATAAATATGTTTCTATGAAAGGATTTCATTGCCCAAAAATACCGGTTTGATCATTTCAGTGGATTTCCGTCGTGTTGCCAATAACAATCTCTAAGCAGGACCCTGTATCGTAAGCACTTTTCGAGGAAAGAAGCCGGATTCACTCACTCTATCCTGCATCGGTTGTTCGTCAATTTTATCGACCTACAGCTATCGGTGAGAGTTCAACAAGCAGACAGTAGTATCTATGTCTGCCAGGTGCTCTGTTCAAGAGGAGGTAGATCAACAACCGAATGACGTATTGAGACCTTTGCACAACCACCCTCCCCAGCCGTGCGCGCTGCTTGGGGTGGTCGCATCTTTTACTTCTATCTGGCGCTGTTTGAAGAGACTGGCCGAACTGAGCGCCCAACCGAGGCAAGCGGCCGAAGGCCATGGACTTGAAACCTGAAGAGGTGCCCGGTAGATTTATCCATAACAAAAATTTAGTGGCCAGGGGCCGCTATGGCTGACCCGTGCAAAATTCAGGTATTAATAAGAACTTATTCGCGCTGACTAATGGGTAACACCTTTGCACGATAACACACTGTGGAACGTAAGCAACAGGATTTTCAAATCAGTAGCCATCGATTGATTTCTGAGATAATACTCATCCAATTTGACTTTTTCAGGGATTGGCAAGTCATCTCTTCCATTTATTTGGGCCCAGCCTGTGATTCCCGGAATAAGTTGATGAACGCCTTTTTCGGTGCGCATTTCAATCAGATCGTACTGGTTGAAAAGTGCAGGTCTTGGTCCGACCAAGCTCATATCCCCAAAGGCGACGCTGAACAATTGAGGCAGCTCATCCAGGCTAAATTTGCGCAGCGCTCTTCCCAGCGGTGTCATGTGCTGTTTAGGAGATGTCAGCAAATGGGTGGCAACAACCGGTGTGTTCATTTTCATTGTGCGGAACTTGGGCATTCTAAAAATTGAATTGTTCACCCCCACACGGTCAGACCAGTACAGGGCAGGTCCTTTGGAGGTCAATCGAATCGCCAATCCGAGCAACAACATGGGGACAATAGTAATAATCAGCAGGTAAACCGATACGGTGACGTCAAAAATGCGTTTCATTGGTCGATTCTCTAATATTTCGAAATGGATACGAATTGGGCTATAGTGCACTTCTGTTTTTAAACCACTGAACTGTATTCATCAATCCGGTTTCAGGTGAATAGGGGGGCGTCCACCCTGTTTCCTTCTTTATTCTTGACATATCAATGGTCAGCGAGCCCAGTATCCGACTCACAACCTCTGCCCTGCCCAACAGTTGCCCTGCAGATTGTAGCAAGGACGTAGGAAAGGGGAAAAAGACGGCACGTCTGTTCATCGAAGCAGCGATTATGCGGATGAGTTCAGGCGTCGACATATCTTGGTCGTCACTGACAAGGTATATCCTGCCGGCAGCTGCTGGATGCGTCAGGCATTTGATCACACAATCGATGAGATTTCCAAGATAGATAAAACTGCGTCGGTTTCTAATTGAAGCCAATGGCAGTGGAATGCTGTAATCCACAAGTTTCAGGAGTGATAGAAAATTGGCTTTAACCCCCGGGCCGTATACCAGCGGCGGCCTTATGATCACAAGCTCCATTTTGTTTTTGGTGGCAATTTTCATCAGTTCGAGCTCCGCCTCCATTTTGGACATACCATAGGGGTCGTTCGGACAAGCATCTTTCAATTCTGTGTAAGCTTGATCGTTCTCTTCACCATTGACTTTAACCGAGCTCATGTAAATGAATCGTTTAACTCCAGCGCTCACTGCGGAATTTGCCAGATTGACAGTCCCTGCGACATTAACCTCCCGATAAGCCGTTATTGGATTTACAGTATGCTCCCTCATTACGTGTGCACGTCCCGCCAGATGGACAACGAAATCACTATTCGCAGTGGCTCTGGTCCAGTCTGTCAGCTCATTAATATGACCTATATAAACAGATCGGATTCTCTCATCTCGAAAAGGCGTCGGTGGTTTTCGCAATGCAGCCGTAACGCTAAAACCTTTGGAAAGCAGCTGGCTGCAAAGCCCCGTACCAACAAATCCAGAAGCGCCAGTTACCAATATCCGGGGCATTGATTGTCCTGTCACTTTTGTTTTATCCATGATGTTTATTCAATAATTGAATCCTAATGCCGTGCACATTGGGTTTCACTATTATTCATGAGCGTCAAGCTGCTCAGGTATTGCCTAAAGGTTTGTTGGGTAATAATCTCTTCGGTATACTCTTTTACGACGATCTCCCTACCCTTTTGTCCCAACTTGTACCGGCGGTCAGGATCTTCAAGCAGTGTCTCAATGGCAGCGGAGAGGTCCCGGGCATTACAAGGTTGGACCAACAGGCCGTTTTCGTTATGTCGAATAATATCACGACACCCGATCGTATTAGTAGTGATCACAGGTTTGCCGGAAGCGCATGCTTCGAGGATGGTTTTAGGCAAACCCTCGCGGTAAGATGGCAGGCAAAATATCTGTGCTTGAGCATATACTTCCGCCATATTGTTCTGGTGTCCCCACCATTCAATATGCCCGGATCGGTGCCATTGTTTTAGCTGTGATCGTGATATTGACCTCGGATTTTCATTGTCCGGAGCTCCAACTAGTACAAATCTTGCTCTCGGTCCTTCTGCGTTTATCTGTCTTGCAGCTTCAACGAACTCTCCTATCCCTTTATCCCAAAGCATTCGGGAAGCAAGGAGTACAATCGGAAATTTACTGGAGGGGTTCCCTCGTGGGTTAAACACGCTGACATTGACGCCACTGCCTTTGATCAGGACGGTTCTGTCGTTTTTGATGATGTTCCTTTTCACCATATTGTCCCTATCAGACGCATTCTGGAATACCAAGCGAACCGAAGGGGGTTTAAAAAGAAATTTAAACACAAGGTAAAAAATATCAGATAGATTTTTATTTCTCCGGTCCATCTTTGTGAATAAGGATCCCATTCCTGCGAAAGTATTGAAAATACTTCTTATGTTGGTCATATGCGCCGCCAAGGTTCCCAACACGATTGGCTTCAATGCCACATGCTGGACGATATTCGGATATACCTTCTTATAGATCTTAAAAATCTCAAACAGACTAAGCAAATCCTTAAAAGGATTTTGAAGACCTCTTTTAAACCGCTTCAATGGAATGACCTTGATACCCCTATCTTCGATTTGTTTTTGATATGTGGATACCCGTGTCACCAAATAGACTTTCCAACCTCTATCGACAGCTGATTGAGCAAGTGGCAAGCGATGTGACCAGAAATACCAGTCTTCTGAAATAAAAAATAATAGTACTATGCAGTGATTATCGTTAAGCATGTTCAAATCTTATCAATCGGCGAATCAAATTAATGTGTAACCGGGGATATTGTATAAAAAGTGCATTTCGGAACGGCCACTGATAGTTAGTGCCCAACCACAAATGGCCATTTTTCCCGATATCGGCGTTGCGTGAAAAATGTAATCCTCGGAACGTCAACTGCCTGCGGTTATATTTTTCGTGCGCCTTGATCTCAACCCAATTTGCCTATTTGTAGTTAACTATCGCTACAGCATATCTTTAGAAATAACGCTACGATTGCATTGCCGTTTTATTCAAGAAATATATATTTCGGCAAGTTTAATCTCAACATCACGAAACTGTGCCATAATCATTTCTTCTTTTTTCCTGTTAACGCTGACACATTGATATTGCCTACTCCTCGCAAACTGCGAGAATATTTCTTTTGCGGCTAATCCACAAAACCCAAGTTAGAAGTATTCCGAGAGCGGGTCAAGATCAAACTAAATGTCTTTCTTTCTGATATTACATGATATACAGTCACACAAAGCCAGATTTTTTATCACTTGTGTTTTGCGGATAACTGCGAAATTTTAACAAGGATACGCTGCCTTTGAAACATCGTTACGTAATTTCAAGGCACCTTCTTTTCTTTATAAGTAGCCCCATACCTGTGAGAGCTCCGGATAAAATAGCGCATAAAACAGTAGCTATGGAACAGGCGAAAAAACTTCTAACTGGATTAGGTGCCGGTAGCGCCATTTCGATGTCGGGTGTTTTTAGAGGTTGTCGTAAGACAGGCAGGCGATGTTTGATCTCATTTTCTAGTAACTTAATAAAATGTATCTCGTCCTTGATCAGCTTAATCGATTTCGCATTTTTCCCATTAATATTTGCTATTTTCAATTGATTTAAAATTGAGTTATATTGCATGCTTTTCCGTTCAAGAAGGTAAAGCTTATGTTCCAAATACAAAACTGTTTTTGAGCGTTCAAGATTAAACTTTTGCGCTTATGCACAAAACCCAAGTGACATGTTCGGGCATTTGTCCGAGGGGTCCGATGACAATGCCCAGATTCCCATTTGTTCCCATCCGGAGCCACTTTCGATAGTTTTTAATGGCTCCAGCACAGGTGGATAAAACCCGGACCCCTTCATCACTTGGGCTTTGTGGATAACCGCGTAAACTTTTTCATCAGATTGTCGATTCTTGAGTCATTTTCATTCAGTTTAACATTAACCCAAAAACGCAGAAGACCTTCATCGTTGAAAATAAACCGGGTTACCTGAAGCGGGCCTTCCATTTCTTTACTCAACAGATCTGAATATGCTTCGCGTTCCTCTTTTAAGGTCACACCGGTGTTTTTGGAAACGTTGTATAATTCAAATTGAGTTGGTGTTTTGTCAATATTATTGTTGTATGATAGAGGCTCAACTGAAGGATCGTTGATATTAACATTTAGGGAGGCATTATTTATTTCATTCACAACATCTCGGTTCAAGTGGATTTTAATACTACGATTGTATACCGGCACATCCAAAGTTTCTTTTATGCGATTAAACCATCCGTATGAAATAAAACCACCAAGGATTAAAAAAATAAAAGAGACCCATAATCCTTTTCGTATAATAAACAGCAGATCCTTACCATCAATTGATATTGAATCTTCCTTCATTATTGTTGTCCTCACGTTCTTTAATGAGATACAAAAGAGATAACACGATTGCAAACCAGAACGGAGGGGTCATTAAGGCAACGGCAGCAGTACATGCAATCCAAGCAACTGGTAGTATTATCATTGAATTATTTTGATCAAATCTTTTTGGAAGTGAAAAATATATGATGCCAAATAACAGGGTTAATCCGATCATTCCATATGAAGCTGCAACCGTTTGGATAACCCCATGTATGGCATGTCCGGCAATTTTATATTCTAATACTTGTGCCCAACCAATGCCGATCAATGGCGATTGAAAAAAAATGTCAAATGCGGTTGAAAACATCAGTAGACGGGTGCTAGTCGAGGTTAATCCTCGGCCAAATGACAAAAAGCTCTCTAAACTCGTTTGAGGACAAATGAGAAATATAAAGATAATTGAAATACCCGATATTACACTAGCCATTACGACCTTTTTAGTTTTACTGAACGCAATTCGACTAAAAAGCATCATTACCATCATCAATAAAACGGAAATCCAGGCGCCGCGGGCCTTATTGAAGATGATACCAATCAAGTTAACGCTGAATATTCCAAGCCAAAATAACATTCTATATTTTTTAAATTTGCAATAAAGTATTTTGTATAGAGAAATGAGAATTATAAGCGCTGAAAAATATGAATTTGAATTTACACCGCTCCAAGATGGGCGATGCGGCGAAACAAAAAAATTGTTTATCCCAAGATCTCTGAGGCTGTAAGTCGGAAATATGAGGCTGAATAGGCAAATGATACTGCTGCATAAGGCAATAACGATAATGGTAACTTCGAACCAGTTTACCCTGCCATAGTTAAAACTGCTAAGCGTAAAAAAGAAAATTAAAACCCATGCAAAACGAAAACAAAGCTCAAAATCAGGTATATTATTGCGAATTAAAGCATGATATGATTCAAGCAAAAGCATTATGAAGAGGGCTGTAACACCTGAAACAATAGCCTTGGGTATCAGCAATTTAAACTTGCCACACCCTTTTGAGATAGCATTGAACCAAAGAATGAACAGGATAACCGGCACCCAATACACAGAAAATGCAAATGATATATAAGAAAACGATGGAGCTCTTAGCTGAAAAATATCGTCCAGCATTTCCACAAAGCCGGATGCAATCAAACTCACGAAGACAAACGAAGCGATTGCAATATGTCTTACAATCTGATTGATCTCTTGGTAACCTTTTATAATTGCAGGAGTATCGATTTTTGCTCTATCCTTATGTAATTATTGTAATCTTATCAAATTTCAAACAGAATTTTCTTAAGTTTTGCCGAAGTTGCCGGCGAAAATTATTCTTTTAGTATTTCCCCTGCGCAGATGTTATTCGGAGAAGATCCAGTCGGAGAGTTCGTTCGGCGTGATTCTACGCAATCTGTATCTATTGAAATTTTCAGATAATGAATTCCATCCCGGAAGCAAAGTAAATCCGAGTTCATACCCATTATCAATGCAGGCAGAATTGCAATCCTTCGGAAGTGCATCTTCCCGGCCATATGGATAACTAAACCAAGTTGGTCTTCGTCCAACAATGCTTTCGAGAACAAGAGAATTTTTCGTTAAGTCATCATTCATCATTTGTAAAGTGAATGCAGATAGTGGCGCATGATTGTGGCCATGCCCACCAATAATGTGTCCGGATGCTTCTAAAAAGCGTAAGCCTTCTTCATCAAGAAACGTCTCAGTGCAAAATGTCTTTTCATTTATTGCACGATCTTCAAACATGAGACTCAACACACCATCGACGACGTCGTGCGGCACGACAAAATTTAGCAAGAATTTTAGTTCGCTGACCTCTTTTGTGTCGTGAATATGCATTTTTAACGCCTGTTTTTTTTCTTTTTCATCTAAACGATAGCTTTTCCAAGGCAAAGGTAGATGCTTCTTCAGGTCAGAATAAAATCTTTCAGGTTCAGTATTAGCTCTTAACCAATGTAATTTATGCACTGCAGGTGACAGCCCCTCAGTGTAAGGTCGTGACGAAACAAAAAATGCAGCTCGCAGTCTTAGCGGATTAAGTATATCTGAGGCAACTGCCAAATGATCAATAAGGCCATCATCAAAGGTGAGAAAAAAAGAGTCTTTCGTAAATGTATTTTTCCCATTCGCAAATGCCATAACTTCTTCAGGTGTGGCAGCATTCAACTTTGAAGTCAACATTTCAATTTGATTTTTAAATGATCTGCCTGAAATCGGATGTATTCCTGGATAAGGTCCGCCATGATCTCGCACGTAATGATATGTCAGTATAAGGAGTCGCATAGGGAATATATATCTACAATAAATTTTATTGAAGTTTCGCAGTTTAAAAAACAATAGCAGAAAAGATGATATAGTGTAATAATCGCAAAAAGCAATAAATGGCGGCTACGATTTTAGTATTTTACCTGAATTTTGCACCTGAATAGCGAGAAAGGGTAGAAACCATCTGGGAACCCTTGCTACAATGGGGGTTACGAAGCCCACCCATAAAAGCAGGGAGGTACCCAGATGGTAAAATTCAAGAAATCAGATTTCGGCAAAAACCGCAACCCTAAAGGATTTAGCCCAAAA